>Ga0210058_1004213_pt1 | contig 10732 bp, 10 predicted proteins | sample CryGeymeta201511_FD_183979 | JGI IMG/M metagenome (GOLD analysis project Ga0210058, IMG submission 183979) | Groundwater microbial communities from Crystal Geyser aquifers in Utah, USA - Crystal Geyser metaG 2015-11 (SPAdes) (version 2) | ecosystem: Environmental > Aquatic > Deep subsurface >...
TGGTCGCGCACGCCTGTCACCCATTCCCTTTCCAGCGGACGCGCGCCGGGTCCCGACTCGCCGCCGACGATGACCCAGTTAATGCCTTTGAGATTCATCTTTGGCAACGGTCCAAGAAGCGGTTCAACGGACAGGAACTTTATCTTTGCGCCTGTCTTTCGCAAGTCGTCAATTCGATAAACGTAATCCTTGTTCTCTACGCTGACGCCCATCCAGATATTATCCGTCCATTCCAGGTAGGGACTGAGTTCAGCCAGGCGTTCCGAGCGTTTGGTCAAAACCTGAAATTGGTGCCAGTGGGCGCGCTTCATCACGTCAAAGACGCGTTGGATGAATTCCAACGGCACATCCTTGTGGAATAAGTCGCTCATTGAATTGACAAAAATAACCTGCGGGGTTTTCCACTCCAACGGCTTTTCCAGCACATGTTCGTGCATGGTCAACTTGAAGCCGTTGACATAGTTCGGCTGTCCCATGGCTTTGAGTCGCTTCGCCATGCGCTCGGCGTAGCAATTATGGGTCACGATTCCCTCTGCAATAAACGTGCCCGAAGATGTCTGAATATCTACCAGCTCTTGGATGCCAACTCTCCGTAAACCAGACACCGCAATTGTCCCTCCCTCATAAATACGGCCAAACACATCGGAAAATTTCCGGATAAGCGCAGGCTGAACACAAGAGAAAAAGTTTACCCGAGCGCTCAAATCACCCTTGAGACGCACAGTAAGCGCCTCTTTTTGTTTGGGAAACTGCTCAATCTCAAACACAGAACCGAGTTCGGCGGCATAATGACAAACCCGCTCAAGGGTTGCAACATCCTTTTGGGAAATACGAACGTTTTTGTTATACTCTCCTTCGGCATCGTACATACCTGCAAGCCATCCTGCCTTCCATTCCAGGCTGTCTTGCTCTTCGCATAAACCGGCAATAACGGCAAGGTTGGAAAGAGCGCGGGTTTCTACTTTTAGCATTGGTTTGTGCTTTGGGTCTTTCGTGCCACTGTCAAAATGCCGGATTTCCACGCCAACATCGAAGAACTTCAGATAATCCACCAGGCGTTCCAACACAACACGGTCATCAGCAATCAGAGCGACCCGCCAATAAGATTGGGGGAATCCCAGTTTGTCAGAACGCCAGTTTTTATCCCATCGCATCGTTCCATCGCCAAGTGTAACGCCAGCAATGTACCCAGCACGATATGGAGCAGAATTGGTATGCGCAATCAAATCTGGGCTGCCCAAGGTGCGCAGCCGAACGCCGAGGTTTAAGTTTTTTGTAAAACGCCACCAGGGACGCACATCTGCAAGCCAACGATGATCTTCACTACAAACTATTACCCGATCATCAACAGTCAATTCGATAGCGGGCTTCTTTGAAAACCATACCGCCTCAACGGTCGCAATCTCGACTTTCCGATTCGCGCCGACGCCTAAATTATCGGTAACAGCTACAACTTGATCGCCGACTTTCGCATCGCCAATAGGTCGCCAAGTCATATCCACATAAAGAATACGAGTTTTCGGCGACAGGCAGTGTGTACAGCCAGGGCTGATTTTCGTACAACCAGTAAGTGGATTCCAAGTGGATTCTGTCCATTCGATTCCTGAGCGAGCCATTGGTTCCTCCGAGAGATAATTATCAACTTCAATTATAGTGCAGATGTTCTAAAAAACATTAAAAATGGATTGTCACGCCATCAGGAAATTTGAACTTGATTCGCTTTTTACCATCAGATTTCGTTTGATCAACCAAAATTTCATCGCTGTTTTCGAGGCGAATTAACGCCTTCTTGGCTTGTGACTCTGTATATGCTGTTTCATTTTCTACAAATGTAATGACATTTTCAGACATTTGAGTCGTTCCAAAAAAATGCTTTTTCAGTTCCTTTGCGAGGTTTACAGATGAATCCAACTCAAACAACACTGGCTGATTGGGGTCTGTGCGATCGGAAAAACTGAATCCGCTTTGACTATCCACCTTCCAAAACGCTTCTTTCATCCTCGCATGTCCGAGAGGGTGATTGCCCGCAAAGAACAGATAATAGATGATCTTGTTTCTATGATCACGCATTTCAAAATATCGCACGAACTTGGCATATTTATTAAGTTTGTCCTGATAGAGTTGTCGAAAAGTAAGTATCCGATCCTGAGAATTGACAACCTCATCTATTTCTGTGTCTGATGCTCCAAGCAAGTCTTTGATATGTTGGCGGTCAGTAGGCGAAGGATGTTCTGCAAACCGATTGACATAATCCATCATTATGTTGATGAACACTTCGGTTCTGGGATTACCCAATAATCTTTCTACCAAACTAAAAGGTGCTCCCTTAAAACCAAACGGATCAATAAATGCAAATGTGGGAAATAAATTATTTCCTTTTCTTTCGAGATCATCCAGGATTTCCGTGATGGTATTTTCAAACTCATTGATTCTGGGGTCGATATGGAAATTGTCGGGAATTTCTAAGGAGGAAATCTCAGTTTTTAGGTGGCTTATCCGATCCGCCCTCTCGTCAATGAACAAGAAATTGACTCTGGAGTTTACCAAAACGGGTTGATGATTTAGTGCGGCTTTCAACGCGATGATTGGCGATCCTTCTTCTCCACCAAGGTATCTTCCTGGTCCACAAAATCCATCTATATAAATAATTCGCGGATTCTTCGATCCCAAAATTGGAAACCAAGCTCCCAAATATCTCCGCAGGATTTCATGTTTTGCTTTTGTGTGCGGTTCAATTTCCCAAAGTGTTTCAGACGGCTTTGTCATTTTTCCTCCCGAAAGATGGATTTATCTTGAGTTTACAGCAGAATACATGAAGCCAATACTTTTGTCAATGCAGACATCAATCCAAACATCAAAGCCTTCGCCCAGATTGGCCTTGATGTTTGTAGGACAATCTTCATCCTTATCAGAACTTCGTCACCCGCTGGGTTTTTCGCCCAAGTCCAGTTTGCGCTTGGTGTAGCTTTCGTAATCGGGTACAAGGCGGTCATATTCTCCATCCATCAATGGGGAAGAGATCATGAAATCAGCCGAAGCCCGATTGCAGGCGATGGGGATATTCCACACAACCGCCATGCGCAAGAGCGCTTTTACATCGGGGTCGTGGGGCTGAGGTTCGAGCGGATCCCAGAAGAAGATGAGGAAATCAATCTTGTTGTCAACGATCTTGGCTCCGATCTGCTGGTCGCCTCCCAGAGGTCCGCTTTTGAGTTTCGTGATCTTAAAACCAAGTTCCCGTTCAAGGATTTCTCCCGTGGTGCCTGTTGCAAATACCTGATGATGAGCCAGGAGATCGCGGTTGAATTTTGCCCATTCCACCAAGTCCCGTTTTTATTATCGTGCGCGACAAGGGCTATCTTCTTGTCATGTTCCATGGGGATTTTTTTATGAGCCATAATCCTATGTTGCTCCTTTTTATATCTGTCGAAGATGTGTTCCCCCACTACCATGTGGTCGTTGTTCTTTCCATTCCGATTATTATCGTAATCGCTGTGGACATCCATCCAAACGTCAAAGCGACCGCTTGAGCGCTATGTCTCTCACCGCCTGCCAAGCCGCAGGATGCTCCCGCCACGATCGGCAAAGTAGACCTCGCCGGATTCGTCCACGCCGAAGGAGGTGAGCGCCGCGCCGGTCTCGAAGAGGACGGTGGAGACCGATGTCTCTTCGCTTGCGTCCGCCAGACGGAGCGCGCCCCACACCTTGCCCGAACAAAAGTCCCCGTAAAAATAGACTCCCTGCCACTCGGGCATCGCGCCGCGATAAACGTACCCGCCGGTCACCGAGCAACCGTCCGTGTGACTGTACTCGAAGAGAGGCGGACGATAATTTTCGATCTGCGCGCCGGAAGTGTAATCGTGCAATCCCTCGTAGCGGTTCCAGCCGAAGTTAATTCCGCCGGGCGTGCCTGCAGGCAGGAAATCAATCTCCTCCCAGGAGCCTTGACCCACGTCACCGATCCACAGATCGCCGGTCAGCGCGTCAAACGAGAAGCGCCAGGGATTCCGCAGGCCATAGTGAAAGACCTCAGTGCCGAAAGGATTATCCAATAGGACGGCATACGTGTCGCTGTTGTTCACGTCAATCCGTAGAATCTTTCCGAGCAGAGTCTTCGGGTTTTGTCCGTTGCCCTGTGGGTCGCCGCCCGAACCTCCGTCGCCCAGCCCAATGTAGAGATAACCGTCCGGGCCGAAGGCCAGCCCGCCGCCGTTGTGATTGGGGAAAGGCTGTTGCACGCCCAGCAGACGCACTTCGCGATTCGGGTCGGCGGTGTTCCCCGTGGCGGTAAACCTGGCGATGACGGTATCTCCGCCCTGTTCGGTGTAGTTGACGTAAAAGAATCCGTTGCTCGCAAAATCGGGATGGAACGCCAGCCCCAGCAGTCCCTGCTCGTTGCCGCGGTCATCCACGCGCTCGGAAATGTCGAGGAAGGGGGGCTCGAGAATCTGTCCATTTTGCAGGATGCGGATCAGCCCGCCCTGCTCAACGATGAACAGCCGCCCCGAGCCGTCGCCCGCGTGCTGGATGTCGAGCGGACGGTCAAAGCCGCCGGCGACGACTTCCCACTGGTAGGACTCCGGTTCCGGGAAATCGGTCACCGCCTCTGTCGGAACGGGGGAGGCGGTTTCCGTTATGGGCGGGGGAAACGTCGCGGGTACGGTGGCAGGCGCGAGCGTCGCGGGAGGCGTGGCAGTCGGTCCGCCCCCTTCGGGGACCTGACGGCAGGCGGACGCGGCAAAGGTCAACACAAAAAGCAGGACAGCGAGTCGTCGCATGTTTTATTGTTTGTCGCTGGGCAGGTCGGTGGCTTCCGCGTCCACGATCTCGTCGGACGCGGAACCGGGATCGAGGTTGCTGGTCAGGCTCTTCATGTGTTCATTCACCACGTCCGGTGGACAGAGTTCCACGAACAGATAGTTGCCCAGTGAGACAATGGCAATATCGTCCAGCGCGCTGAGGCCGGGGATGCCAGCGATCAGGTCAATCGGCCAGATCAGATACGCCAGCGAGACGATCGGCAGGATCTTTACAAAGATGTTGACGCGTGGATCGCCCATCAGCCGCAGGACGAGTTTAAGGCGCACGATAATATCTTTGAACACGCCGCCAGGGGGGGATACCATGATATCGCCGGGTTTCTTTTCAGACATGTGAGTCTCCTGTGAAAACAAGTTAGCCTGATTATACGCCGAACAGGTAAGGTTTTTGTCGAATATCCTGTCCGTCCTCCGTACAACAAATCACAATTGGAGAAAACAAAAATGGAAATGATCATTGACTTCCCCGGCGGCGCGCGGGTGGACGCGCACTTTCGCGGGCACACCCTCCCCACCGACCAGCCCGCAGCGGGCGGCGGCGAAGATTCGGCGCCCATGCCGTTCGAGGTGTTCCTCGCCTCCATCGGCACCTGCGCGGGCATCTACATCCTCGGCTTCTGCCGCCAGCGCGGCATTCCCACCGAGGGCATCCGCATCGTTCAGAGTCACACCGCCAACCCGGCGACCGGCATGATGGAAAAGATCGGCATGGAAATCCAGGTGCCGCCCGCGTTCCCCAAGCAGTATCTCGAGGCGCTGATCCGCTCGGCGGAACTGTGCAAGGTGAAGAAGACTTTGGAGAATCCGCCCAAGTTTGAGATCGTCACCACCGAAGTCGCGACAGCGTAATCTTTCTCTCACTGCCATACATTTGAACCGCGAAGCGCGCAAAGGGTGCGAAGAAAACCATTAAATCTTTGCGTTCTTCGCGCTCTTCGCGGTAAAAAATTAATTACGAAAAATGGAATCTCTTCAATGGGGGAGGGTACAATATGAACCATGCCCACCTTGATTGACGGCCACAACCTGATTCCCAAGCTCGGCCTCAGCCTGCGCTCGCTGGACGATGAGATGCAACTGGTCGCGCGCTTGCAGGAGTTTTGCCGCGCCGAACGCAAAAAATCGCTGGAGGTCTACTTCGACGGCGCGCCCGCGGGGCAGGTGGGCACGCGGAAGATGGGACTCGTCACCGCGCATTTCGTCCGCCTTGGCGCCACCGCTGATAGCGCCATCCGCGCCCGGCTCAAAACCCTCGGACGCGCGGCGCGCAACTGGACGGTGGTCACGTCCGACCGGCAGGTGCAGGCGGACGCGCGCGGCGCGGGCGCGGCGGTCGTCTCGTCCGAGGCGTTCGCGGCGCGGGTAAACGCGTCCACGCGCGCGCCTGCCCCGGGGCGTCAGCCTGCGAAGTCCCCGCAGGGGGCGAAGTCCCCGAAGGGGGAGCGTGTCGAAGGATCCGCGAAAGAGGCGGGCATGTCCGAGGAGGAAGTCGAAGAATGGCTGCGTCTCTTTCGTGAAAAAGAACGCTAATTCAGACAAACACCATCCAAATTCTAACCTTAATTTAATGTCATTCGGAGTAATCCAGTGTATATTGTCGGCAAGACACCTGCCCTCCCTTTTATTGGTATTGGGTGTCGGCCACCGGCAACGGCCCGCATGTCCCCCCCATGCTGACCAACGGTGGTGTCCCTCCCTCAAGGTTATGCGGCATGTCATTGACATGCCGCATAATCTTTAACCCCCCGCCATGCTCATAACTTAAGCATTCTGGCACGGAAAAAAAGCCTTAGATTTAACCCGTTAGGCAACAGACTGATCGAAGAATACTTCAAAAGGGGGCTGGAAGTCAAGGCACTTTCTGGGACGATGATTGAGTTTGTCGGTCACGGAAATGGGCGACGTTTTCGCACAAGTGACATTCGTCACATCATTTGATGATGATTGTTACTACCCCCCCCCCCCCCCCTTTTTTGCTATACTAACTGTAAGGTTACGTTGCCGGGGATGGCGGCTTGAGCGAGAAAAGAATTGCCGGGCTGTCTAGCTGAAAGTTACACACAACATATGCGCACGCTATGGTAGAGGAGATATTTTGTTTGCTACTGTTGTGATGATAGGGATTACCTTTGAACGGGTTATCACCGGTGCAGTTCTGCTTGTTGCGGGAATTGCAAAACTTCGGATTGGACGCAATCGCTTTTTAGAGGCTATCCTAGGTTACGATCTAATCCCAGAGAGCGTTGCTGTTATCTTGGCTCGCTGTCTTCCATGGTTGGAAGTTCTATCTGGTTTTTTGCTTATAGTTGGTCTCTTAAGCCGAGAGGCGGCGTTATTAGCTTTTGGGTTATTCTTGGTATTCACTATGGCAATCACCATCAGTTTGGCGCGGGGGAAAGATAATAATTGTGGTTGCTTTGAAAATACCGTTTCTGTTCAATGGCGGTTGGTGTATCGGGATGTTTTACTCATGGGATTGCTACTACCAGTATATGCTTTTAGGGGAGGAGCGATAACGATTGATGAGTTGGTTATAAGTTCTCGTCGCTCAATTGCACTCCCTTATTCTAATGGAATAATACTGTTATTGTTTACCTGGGGAATTGTTTTGATAGCAATTTTTGTGATCCGTGGGTTGATCCGAAAGCGGATTATTCGGGTTGGCAACTCGCAATCTTGAATGTTTTTAGAATCGTCTAAATAACATATAGAAAAAGCGGATCCCTCTCTGAGCCAGCTCTCAGGATGCCACATCGTCCCGATGTCCTTCGGGAGAAACCTGTCATTTGTCAAGCGTTGGCGAACTGGCGCCAACGAACATATCATACGAGGAGATTATTTATGAACAAGAAAAGTGTTTCTCGCAAGGAACTATCCATGGACAAACAAGCGCGCCCCGTATTGGCTTCTCTTTCTATGGGATTGGTATGGATATTACTTCTGGTCAATATAGTCTATGATTACATTCGTGATCACCTGATCACTCCCTATAGTGTACTTATGTTATTTGCCCTGGTTTTGGGTTCCACACTGGTTCCTCGATTGCTAAAGCAACCAAATTATTCCACTAAGGGATGGGCGATTCGGATGGTTCTTTCGCTGATTCTATTAGTCCTTGTTGGAGGGTACATTCTTTTAAAGACTAAATTTTTAACTGTTCAGCCTTAAACGATTTCTAACCGGAATTCTACGCTATTTCGGCTGGGCAGTCACCACGCCGATTCCCAATGAGTCTGGATGTGGGGAGGGTGGTTTCGGGCTATAATTTAAACCATGACCACCGCCTACACTTGGGCGCCCGCGCCCGCGCACGAATATCCCGATCATCCAGAACGACCCGCGCGCCTGGCCGAACTTGAAGGCCGCCTCGCCTCGTTCCACGCGCAACGATTGGAGGCCGCGCCCGCCACGCGCGACGAGGTGGCGCGCGTCCACGCGCCGCGCATGATCGAGACGGTGGAGGCGGCTTGCCGCGCGGGCGGCGGGATGATTGACTACGCCCCGACGTTTGTGACGCCGACATCATTTGACGACGCCCTGCTCGCTTCGGGCGGGACCCTGGGCGGGGCGCGCGCGGTCTGGGCGGGTGAGGCCGCCAACGCGTTCGCGCTCGTCCGCCCGCCCGGGCATCACGCCGAACCCGCGCGGGCGATGGGATTTTGCCTGTTCAACAACGTCGCCATCGCGGCGCGCGACCTGCTGGCGCGCGGCGCGGGGCGCGTGCTGGTGGCGGATTTCGACGCGCATCACGGCAACGGGACGCAGGCCGCCTTCTGGAACGAGGAACGGCTGGGCTATCTCTCGACGCACCAATGGGGAATCTATCCGGGGACAGGCCGCACCTACGGCGACGCGCCGCACGCCAGGGGACGCCTCGTCAACGTGCCGCTTCCGGCCTACGCGGGCGACGCGTGTTTCGCGCAGATCGCGGAAAAAATTATCAAACCCACCGTGGAGTCATTTCGCCCGCAGATGATGTTGGTTTCGGCGGGATTTGATTCGCACTGGGACGATCCGCTCACGTCGCTGGGACTTTCGAGCACAGGGTTTTATGCGATTTCAAAAAGGTTGGTGGAATTGGCCGGGGAATTTTGCGGCGGGAAAATCGTCTTTGTGCTGGAGGGCGGATACAGTCCGCGCAATGTGGCCAATGGCGCGGCGGCGGTCTTCGCGGCGCTGACGGGCGAAGCGTTTGTTGACCCCGGAGACAAGTCTCCGCACAGGGAGCCGGACATCGCGAAGATGGTGGAAGCAATTCGCGCATGGCATGGATTTGGTTAAGGCGGAGTCCACCGAGTCCGTATTCGAGGGGCGGAGTCCAACGTCTCCAGACGTTGACATCTGCGACCATCCAAAGTCTGGAGACTTTGGAGTCCGTTCGAGGGGCGGAGTCCAACGTCTCCAGACGTTGACGTCTGCGACCATCCAAAGTCTGGAGACTTTGGAGTCCGTTCGAGGGGCGGAGTCGCGCCATGCAGTCGGTACAGCGAGATAATATCTCGCGCTACTCTCGCCGCACCTCAGAGTCAATTCTGAATTCTGAATTCTGAATTCATCCTTCATCTTTCATCCTTTACTTCACCCCCACCACCTCGAACACATCTACGGGCTGGGTCTTGCCTTTCAAGGCCATGGCCGCGACGGGGCGCACTTCCACCTGTTTCTTGACGCGCTCGTAGGCCTCGCGGCTGATCAGGATCTGGTTGTTCGCCGAGTTTTCCTGGATGCGCTTGGCGATGTTGACGCTGTCGCTGATGGCGGTGTATTCCAGGCGTTTCTCGGTGCCGATCAGTCCCAGCACGGCCTCGCCGGTGTGGATGCCCGCGCCGAAGAACAGCCGTTCCTCGGGGGGCAGTTCCGTGTACAGGTTTTCCACCGAGGCGCGCATGGCCAGCGCGGCTTTCACGGCGCGCAGGGTGTGATCTGCCTGCGGGATGGGGGCGTTGAACCAGGCCATGATGGCGTCGCCCATGAACTTGTCAATCGTGCCTTCCTGCGAAAGCACGGCTTCGGCCATGGCGGCCAGGTAACGGTTCAGGATGGCCACCAGTTTTTCGGGGGATTGTTTTTCGCTGAAACTGGTGAAGCCGCGGATGTCGGCGAAGATGGCGGTGATCTCGGCGCGCTTGCCGCCCAATTGCAGTTTGTTCGGGTCGAGTTGGCGGATGACCGCCGGCGAGACCATGCGCTCGAACAGTCGGCGCTGGGCCTCGAGGTGTTTGCGCTCGGTCAGGTCGTCCAGCACGATGGCCAGTCCCTGGGTTATCTGCGCGGCGTCCTTGAGCGGCGACAGGTTGAAGCGCCAGTCCACGTTGCCGCGCGTGGGCAGGGTCGGGCTGAATTCCAGGTCCACCACCGATCGGTCGGTTTGGCGGACGGAGGCCAGGTGCGGGCGGATGGCCTCCGAAATGGGAGCCAGCGCCTCGTCCAGGCGATGGCCGAGCAGGTCCCGCGCGGCGTGTCCCAAAATCGTCTCGGCGGCGCGGTTGGCGAGTGTCACCTGTTCCTGCGCGTCCGAGGTGATGACGCCGCTGGTGATGGAGGCGAAGACGTTTTCCATCAGGTTCTTCAGCCCGGTCACTTCGGCCAGCGTGTTTTTTAGGGAGGAGAACAGGCGCGCGTTTTCGATGGCCACCGCGGCCTGGTTGGCGAAGGCCGAGAGCAAGTCGCGTTCAGTTTCGCTGAAGATGCCGGCGCGGATGCGGTTGTCGGCGTAGATGACGCCGATCAGGTCGTTCTTCACTTTAAGCGGCACGCACAAAATGGAGCGCAAGTTGAAGGCGATGATGCTTTCCTGCCCGCTCAGGCGCGGATCCTGCTGGGCGTTGGTGGTCAGGATGGCCTCGCCCGATTCCGCCACTTTTTGGATGACCGTGTGGCTGACGGCCGATTCGGTGGGATTGATGGATTCC
>Ga0210058_1004218_pt1 | contig 10722 bp, 8 predicted proteins | sample CryGeymeta201511_FD_183979 | JGI IMG/M metagenome (GOLD analysis project Ga0210058, IMG submission 183979) | Groundwater microbial communities from Crystal Geyser aquifers in Utah, USA - Crystal Geyser metaG 2015-11 (SPAdes) (version 2) | ecosystem: Environmental > Aquatic > Deep subsurface >...
GCCGGAGAAGCCGTGGGACATGCGCTGGCCGGGACGCAGCATCAGCAGGTTGCTGCCGAGGCTGCTGATCTGGTCCGACACGGATTGCGTCGCGCCGTTGCCCAGCGTGACCATGGTGACCACGGCGGCGACGCCGATGACGATGCCGAGCACGGTGAGGAAAGAGCGCATCAGGTTGCGCCGGATCTCGCGCAAGGCCAGCAGCAGGGTCGTCCATCCCATCATGCCGCACCCCCATCAAAGTGAATCCCGCGCAGCGACGCACAGTACCCCTCGCCCGCCGGGAGAGGGGGGACGGGGGGCGAACAAGGGGTTTCGTGGAGCATGCTCCACGCCTTGCGAGCGGTTTCGGCTATGCCGAAACGCGCCCTGCAAGGGAGGGAATGCTCATGATGCAGACGATTAATCATTTGGGGTGGCCTGCGTCATGAGCGTCGCATCGTCGCGCACGATCCGGCCATCGACGAAATGCACGATGCGTTGGGCATAAGCGGCGATGTCGGATTCGTGCGTCACCATCAGGATGGTGATGCCGCGCTCCCGGTTCATGCCGACCAGCAGCTCCATGATTTCGTGGCCGCGTTTGGAATCCAGGTTGCCGGTCGGCTCGTCGGCCAGCAGAACTTTCGGATTGGTCACGATGGCGCGGGCGATGGCGACGCGCTGTTGCTGCCCGCCGGATAGTTCGGACGAGGTGTGGTGCGCCCAGTCTTCCAGACCGACCGAGCGCAGCGCGCCCAGCGCCAGTTCGTGGCGCGCTGCGGCCGATTCGCCGCGATACAGCAGCGGCAGTTCGACGTTCTCCTGCGCCGTAGTGCGCGCCAGCAGGTTGAATCCTTGGAACACGAAGCCGAAATGATTGCGCCGCAGCAGCGCGCGCTGGTCGCGCGACAGCTTCTCCACGTGCACGCCCTCGAACAGGTAGGCGCCGGAGGTCGGCGCGTCGAGGCAGCCGAGGATGTTCATCGCGGTCGATTTGCCGGAACCGCTGGCACCCATGATGGCGACGAACTCGCCCGGGCGGATGACCAGATCGACACCACTCAATGCCTGGAGCGCAGCCTGTCCGTGGCCGTAGGTCTTGGTAATGGCGGAAAGCCGGATCAGCGCATCCGCTTCGGCGCTGTGCGGGGTGTCGTTCATTGCGAAGATTTCTGTGCGCCGGTGATGACGACCTGTCCCGCTTGCAGATCGCCGCTCACGACTTGCGTGTAGCGCCCGTCGGACAGGCCGATGCGGATCTCGACCGGCGTCGGCTTGTCATCCTGCATGATCCAGACCGTGCGCGCGGCGCTGTGGGCGGCAGTGCTTTCCTTGACCTGCTTGGACGGCGCCGGGCGGCGCGGCATCAGGCTGGCGACAAAACCGCCGGAAGGCATTGACTTTGCCGTCGTCGGCGTGAAGCGCAACGCGGCGTTCGGCACCAGCAGCGCGCTGGAGAGGTTGGCCGTTGCGATCTCCGCCGTGGCGGTCATGCCGGGGCGCAGGCTCAAATCGTCGTTGGCCACATTGAGCAGGGTCTTGTAGGTCACCACGCCTTCCGTGGTCTGCGCGCCGAACCCCACGCGCTCGATCTCCGCCGGATATTTCCGCCCCGGCCAGGCATCGACGGTAAAATACGCGGCCTGCCCCGGCTTGACCTGGCTTACGTCGGCTTCGTCCACATCCACCTGCAACTTCATGCGCGCCAGGTCTTCGGCCAGCGTGAACAGCACCGGCGCCTGCAACGAGGCGGCCACCGTCTGCCCCGGTTCGATCTTGCGCGTCAGCACGATGCCGTCGATGGGCGAGCGGATCGAGGCTTTGGACAGGTTGGTCTGGTCGGAGCGCAGGGTGGCGGCAGCCTGCGCCGCGACCGCGCGCGCATTCGCCTCGTTCGCTTCGGCGCGCATTGCCGCCGCTTCAGCCGCATCCAGATCGCTCGGCGACGGCATCGTGCCGCCGGAAAGTTCGGACAGGCGGCGCAAGCGCGCCAGCGTGGTGCGGGATTCCTTTACCGTCGCCTGCATCTGCGCCACTTGCGCCCCGGCGGCCAGCAGCGCCGATTGAGACTTGAGCACCTGGTCATTCAGGCGCGACAGGTCGAGACGCGCCAGCACCCGGCCGCGCCTGATCCGGTCGTTCTCTTCCACGAAAACTTTTTCCACGATGCCGGAGAGCTCGCTGCCGACATCCACCTGGTTGGTCGGATACAGCTTGCCGATGGCGGAAACTGTCACGGCCAGATCGCCGGGGCTGATCGCTTCGGTTATATAGCGCGCGCCGTTGTTGCTGTTGGAAGAGAGCGCCAGCCACCCGGCCAGTAGCAGAACGAGTGCGCCCAGCGCAATCGGCGTTTTGCGCCGTTTTCCGGGCGCGGCAGGATTTAACGTGGGCGATAGGCGCGGGGAGGTTTCGTCATTCATGGTCGGGGCTTTCGCAGGGAGTTTTATTCTAAAACCTTAATTCAAGCCACAGAGTTCACAGAGAACACAGAGACAGCAATGGTTTTTCCTCGTTTGGCCGGCTCACCCAAAAGGTGAAGCGCAATTTTGCAATAGCCGTTTGTTTTTCCTCTGTGATCTCTGTGTTCTCTGTGGCCAATTGAGTTTTTAAGGGTCATGCTTGAACAGATTCTATCGGGTATGCTTGCGCAATGGGGTAACGGTTTGACGCACCCGTCAGACTGCCACACAATCCGCCACATCGGATGCGCGAACCGCGATAAGGTTCCGGCCGAATTTCTTCCGGATGAAACATGAACGAACCCGCCGAAAAACTCCGCATCGACAAATGGCTGTGGGCGGCACGCTTCTTCAAGACGCGCAGCCTGGCGGCGGAGGCGGTCGAGAGCGGCAAAGTCACCATGGACGGGGCGCGCATCAAGCAGGCCAAGACCGTCGGCGCGGGCGACGTGCTGGTCATCCGCCTCGGACCATACCAGCATGAAGTCGAAGTGCTCGGCCTGTCGGGCAAGCGCGGCCCGGCGCCGGTGGCGCAGAAACTGTACCGCGAGACCGACGCGAGCAAACGGCGGCGCATGTTGCAGGCGGAACAGAACAAGCTGCTGCCGCAGTCGGATCTCAAGGGCAGACCGACCAAGCGCGACCGGCGCGAGATCGAGCGCATGGTGGAAGGCGGTCGTCCGTCGCGCAAGAGCGCGTGGGGTGATTTCGAGTGAAAGCGCAACGTTCATCGGGTTTTGTAGGTCGGGTTTCAACCCGACAGACCAATACAGCCACTCTCGAATCTGTCGGGTTGCACCCGCAAGGGGCAGGCCGTGGTTGTAAGGGGCTAAAGCCCCAACAACACACGCACAAACCCGACCTACAAAAAGCGGGTGGCTTGCGATGGGGCGCGCGATGAACGGCTACCACGATCAGCTTCGTCTCATCCGCGCCCTGCGCCATCCGCGGCTGTACTCGCATGCCGCAAAAAACATCCGCGTGATCGAGACGCACATCTCGTGGGTCGTGCTGGCGGGGCCGTTCGCCTACAAGATCAAGAAGGCGGTCAATCTCGGCTTTCTCGATTACACCACGCTGGCCGCGCGCAAGCATTATTGCGCGGAAGAAATCAGACTCAACCGGCGCACCGCGCCAGACTTGTACCTCGATGTCGTTGCCATCGGCGGCGCTCTGGATGCGCCGCGCTTCGGCAGCGTGCCGGCGTTTGAATATGCGGTCAGGATGAAGCGTTTTGGCGCGGCGGATTTGCTGGACGGATTATTGGCGCGAGGCAAGGTGTTGCCGCGCCACATCGATGCGCTGGCTGCCAGCCTTGCCGATTTCCATGCGCGCCTGCCATCTGTGCCGGTGGATTCGGTTTATGGCACTGCCGGGTCGATAGGACGAATCGCGCAGCAGAACATCGAACAGTTGCGCCCCTTGCTGCATGCAACGGCCGACGGGCAAACCCTGGCGGCGCTGGCGCGCGCGACGGAAACCGAGTTTGCCGCCTGCGCCGAAATTTTTGCCGCGCGCCGCGCGCAGGGATTCGTGCGCGAATGCCACGGCGACCTGCATCTGGGTAACATTGCCCTGATCGACGATGTGCCGGTGCCGTTCGACGGCATCGAATTTGATCCCGCCCTGCGCTGGATCGACGTGATGGACGAGATCGCTTTCGCCATGATGGACTTGCTGTATCGCGGTCATCCTGCATACGCATGGCGGCTGCTGAATGCATATCTCGAAATCACCGGCGATTATGCCGGCATCGCCGTGCTGCGCGCCTATCTCGCCTACCGTGCCACCGTGCGCGCCAAGGTCAGCGCCATCCGCGCCGGACAGGCAGGCACCAGCCGACACACGCAACAGACAGAAATGGCGTCCTGCCGCGATCACCTCACGCTGGCGCAACGTTGCCTGAACGACCGTCATCCCGCGCTCATCATCACGCACGGACTGCCGGGGTCGGGCAAGACGACTTTCGCGCAGTACCTGATCGAGCAGATGGGCGCCGTGCGTATCCGTTCCGATGTCGAGCGCAAACGCTTGCATGGTTTGCAGGCGAGCGAGCGCAGTCGCGGTGACATCTATAACGCGGCGGCGACCGGGCAAACCTATGCGCGCCTGTATCAACTGGCGCGGGAGATGTTGCAGGCGGGTTATGTCGTGATCGTCGATGCCGCGTTCCTGCAATACGCCGAACGCGGGCAGTTCCGCAATCTTGCGCGGGAATTGGCCGTGCCGTTCGCCATCGCCAGTCTGCATGCCGCCGACAGCGCATTGCGTCGGCGTCTCCGCCGCCGGCGCGGCGACGCATCGGAAGCCGATGTGGCGGTACTGGAAAAATTGCAGGCCGTGCAACAGCCCGTCGCGCCGGAAGAACATGCCCGGATGGCGCGCTTCACTACCGCACAGGCGCCGGACAGCCGGGACAATGCGCGGGCATGGCGCAAACTGGCATCGATGCTCACGGTTTCAGTTGCGTAACGACGAACTTCCCTTTCAGTGCCAGTGCGCGGCCCATGCGCGCGCGTTTGCCGAAATGGTTTTGCAGGTCATTGTCCGACAGCTTCATTGTTTGTTCGCGGCTGCCGTTGGAGGCGATCACTGTTACTTTGGGTTCGCTGATTACGCTGACTGCCGCCAGTGCGCAGCCTTCCGCCAAGCCCATGATCACCACGCCCTTGCCGCCGCCCGCGAGCGGTTTCATCTCGGCCGGGAGGAAAGTGAGCAGGCGATTGCTGCGGCTGGCCGCCACCGCCAGTGAACTCTCGGATGGCGTGAACAACGCGGGTGCGAGGATGGCTTCGCCTTCCACGCTGATGAACTGCTTGCCCGCCTTGTTGCGTCCGACCATGTTGCCTATCGTGCAGGTGAAGCCGTAACCGGCGGACGTGGCGAGCAAGACGTGCTGTTCCGCCTTGCCGCAAATCACGTGCGCGATGCGCGCGCCGGGCGCCAGCTCGATCAGCGTGGCCAGCGGCACGCCGTCGCCGCGTCCGCCCGGCAGAAGATGCACGGGAATGCTGCATACGCGACCGTTGCTGCATAGCACGATGCAATGGTCGGTGGTGCGGCATTCGAAGGCGGTCAGCAGGCCGTCGCCTTCCTTGAACGACACGCCGGACAGGTCGAGGCCGTGCCCTTGGCGTGTGCGTCCCCAGTGCTTGCGCGAGATGATGACCGTCACCGGTTCGTCCACCACCTGCACGGTTAGCACCACGCGCTCGGCCTGTTCGATCAAGGTGCGGCGTTTGTCGCCATAGGTCTTGATGTCGGCGTCGATCTCCTTCGCCACGCGGCGGCGCAGGGCGGCATCGGAAGCGAGCAGCTTGGCCAGTTCCGCGCCTTCATCCTTCAGTTGTTGCAGCTCGCGCTCGATCTTGATGCCTTCCATCTTCGCCAACTGGCGCAGGCGAATTTCAAGAATGTCTTCGGCCTGGCGGTCGGACAGATCGAAGCGTTCGATCAATGCGGGCTTGGGTTCGTCCGATTCGCGGATCAGCGCGATCACCTCGTCCAGATTCAGATACACGATCATGCGACCGTCGAGGATGTGGATGCGGTCGTTGACCTGACCCAGCCGGTGTTCGCAGCGGCGGCGCACGGTGGCGAGGCGGAAAGCTGCCCATTCGCGCAGGATGTCGGCCAGCGGTTTTTGTTTTGGCCGGCCATCGAGGCCGATCATCACCATGTTCAGTTGCAGCGAACTTTCCAGGCTGGTGTGCGCCAGCAGAATGGTCATCAACTCGTCGGCTGACTGGCGGCCGGACTTTGGTTCAAACACCAGGCGCACCGCGTGGTCCTTGTCCGACTCGTCCGCCACCTTGTCCAGCACCGACAGCAGCAGTTGTTTGTTCTGCACCTGTTCCTGTGACAGCGCTTTCCTGTTGGCGCGCACCTTGGGATTGGTCAGCTCCTCGATCTCTTCCATCACCTTTTTGGCCGAGGTGCCGTGCGGCAGTTCGTGCACCGCCACGCGCCACTGGCCGCGCGCCAGCTCTTCCACCTTCCAGCGCGCGCGCATCTTGAGCGAGCCGCGTCCCGTGCGATAGCACTCGCGGATTTCGTGCGGCGACGAGATGATCTGGCCGCCGCCCGGCAGGTCGGGGCCGCTGATCGAAGCCAGCAATTCATCATCCGAACATTTCGGGTCGCGCACGCAGATCGCGGCTGCCGTGCCGATCTCGCGCAGGTTGTGCGCGGGGATTTCGGTCGCCATGCCGACTGCGATGCCGGATGCGCCGTTGAGCAGCACCATTGGCAGGCGCGCGGGCAACATGGCCGGTTCGTCGAAATGCCCGTCGTAATTCGGCTGCATATCGACCGTACCCAGGTTCAGCTCGGCCAGCAGCAGGTCGGCGATCGGCGTCAAGCGCGTCTCGGTGTAACGCATCGCCGCCGCATTGTCGCCGTCGCGCGAACCGAAGTTGCCCTGGCCGTCCACCAGCGGATAGCGCATGGAGAAATCCTGCGCCAGGCGCACCATCGCCTCGTAGGCCGACGAGTCGCCGTGCGGGTGGAATTTGCCCAGCACCTCGCCCACCACGCGCGCCGACTTCACATGCTTGCTGTTGTGCGCCAGCCCCATCTCGCGCATGGCGTACAGGATGCGGCGCTGCACCGGCTTCTGGCCGTCGCACACATCCGGCAGCGCGCGGCCCTTGACCACCGACACCGCGTATTCCAGATAGGCGCGTTCGGCATATTGCGCCAGCGGCACCGAGTCGCCCTCGGGTGGCGGCGGCAGCGGTGCGAACTGGCGCGCATTGCCGCCGCCGTTGGCGGCCGCGGGCAGCACCTGTTGCGCGACGGGTTCGTGTTGCAGCGCGTCTGCGGGCGTATCGAACAATTCGGGTTGTGCGGGATCAGACATCGACGCTTACCTCGTTGCCGTGAAATTCCAGCCAGGCGCGGCGCGCGCCCGACTCCTGTTTGCCCATCAGCATCTGCATGGTGCGTTCCGTGTCGCCGACCAAGGCTGCGTCCAGCGCGACGCACAGCGCGCGCCGCGTGTCCGGGTTCATCGTGGTGTCCCACAGTTGTTCCGGGTTCATCTCGCCCAGCCCTTTGAAGCGCGACACGGCCCACGCGCCTTCGCGCACCTTGTCCTTGCGCAGGCGGTCTTCGATGGCCGTCAGCTCGTCCTCGTTCAGCGCGTACAGCTTGCGCAGCGGCTTCTTGCCCTGCGCCGGCACATCGACGCGGAACAGCGGCGGCTGCGCGAGGAAGATGTGGCCGTTGGCGACCAGTTGCGGGAAGTGGCGGAAGAACAGTGTCAGCAGCAGGGTGGCGATGTGCGAGCCGTCCACGTCGGCGTCGGCCATGATGTAGATGCCGCGGTAGCGCAGGCCGGACAGGTCGGCATTCCCGTTCGCGTCGTGCGGATCGACGCCGATCGCCACCGCGATGTCGTGCACCTCGGTGTTGGCGAACAGGCGGTTGCGATCCACCTCGAAGGTGTTAAGCACCTTGCCGCGCAGCGGCAGAATGGCCTGGAACTCCTTGTTGCGTCCCTGCTTGGCGGAGCCGCCGGCGGAATCTCCCTCGACCAGGAACAGCTCGTTGCGCTCCGGGTTGAATTCCGCCGCGTCGGTCAGCTTGCCCGGCAGCACCGCGACGGACGAACCTTTCTTCTTCTCCACTTTCTGCGCCGACTTCATCCGGCTCTGCGCCTGTTTGATCACAATCTCGGCGATGCGCTTGCCGTAATCGACATGTTCGTTCAGCCACAGCAGCAGCGGGTCGGTGATCAGGTTGGACACCAGTTTGAGCGCGGTGCGCGACACCAGCCTGTCCTTGGTCTGCCCCTGGAAAGAAGGGTCGAGCACCTTGGTCGACAGCACGAAGCTGGCGCGGTTGGCGACGTCGTCCGAGGTCAGCTTCACGCCCTTGGGCAGCATGCCGTGCATCTCGATGAAGCTCTTCACCGCGTTGAACATCGCATCGCGCAGGCCGGAATCGTGCGTGCCACCGTTCCAGGTGGGGATCAGGTTCACATATGACTCGCGCGTGGTGGCACCTTCCTCGGTCCACGCCAGCGCCCAGGCCGCGCCTTCGCCCTCGGCGTAGTTGTCGTCGCCTTTTGGAATGTGGCGCTCGCCCGAAAAGATCGGCGCGACCAGCGCGCCGCCGTCTTCCTGCGCGTCCAGCGCCTGGGTCAGGTAGCCGCGCAGCCCGTCGGGGTAAGTCCATTCTTTTTTCTCACCGCTCTTCTCGATCAGCAGCGTGACGGTCACTCCCGGCAGCAGCACCGCCTTGGAGCGCAGCACGCGTTCCAGTTGCGCGAGGTTGACGTTGGGCGCGTCGAAATATTTCGCATCCGGCCAGGCGCGCACGCTGGTGCCGGTCTTGCGTTTGGGGCAATCGGAGATGCGCGCCAGCGGCTGTTGCGCCACGCCATGCTCGAAGCGCAGAAAATGCTCGCCGCCGTCGCGGAACACGCTGATCTCGACCGCGGTGGACAGCGCATTGGTCACCGCCACGCCGACGCCGTGCAGACCGCCGGAGAACTGGTAGGCGCCGCCCGCTTCCTTGTCGAACTTGCCGCCGGCGTGCAGCACGGTGAACGCCACCTCGACCACGGACTTTTTTTCCTCCGGATGCGGGCCGACCGGGATGCCGCGACCGTCGTCCAGCACCGATACCGAGCCGTCGCCGTGCGCGGTGACGGAGATGTTTTTTGCGTAACCCGCCAGCGCCTCGTCGCAGGCGTTGTCCACCACTTCGATGATGATGTGGTTGGGATTGTCCAGCGTGGTGTACATGCCGGGGCGCTGGCGCACGGGGTCGAGGCCGCGCAGCACCTTGAAGGACGATTCATCGTAATTGACGCTCAACGGTTACTCCTGATTGATGCAACGTAGGATATGAAATTTTCTAGCGAATGGTTTGTGGCTCGCCCAACACATTCTCCTCGCCATCGAGGCGCGCGATGATAACCGCGCCGCAGGAATCGCTGCACACATTCACCGAGGTGCGGCACATGTCCAGCACGCGATCCACAGGGCATTGATGAACAGCGTGCCGATGAAATCGAACGCCGCATACCAGCGCATGCCGAACAGCGTCGCGTCGGTGCCCGCGAGCGAACCGGCGAGGGCGGCGAGTAACAGTGCGAGGAGGATCTGCCAGTGCAGCTTGAGTTTGATCAACCCGGAAACCTTGGTTGGACGTGGTGGAGTGTGCGGTTTTTACGGTGGCAACTGCGACACGTTACTGGCGGAGCCAGCCGTTTGCGGGAGCAGATCCCCGTTGCCATTCCCGCACCCACCTGTCGGGTGAAAGGTCGCATCGTGAAAAAGTTCTTTGGCGTCATGCCGTTAAATGTCCAATCGAGCGGTCAACTGAGGTTTCCAGGTTGAATTCTCTCGCTACTCACCGGCGCAGGCCGCGATCTCTTTATTCGTCGGCTGTTCCAGACAGTGGCGCAAATCCAGGTCCTTGGGGCGGGCGCCGCCGGGACGCGGTTTCGGCATTGCGGCCGGCTTGGCCGGTGGATTTGACTCGGCGGGCGGCGCCGCTTTTTCTGCCGCTTGCGGTGCGGCAGCTGCTGCGTCCTGCGGGGCGTCCTCCGCGCAGGCGGCGTTGCCCAACAGCATCGCGGCAACGACGAGTAAAGCATGGCTCGGTATTTTCATTTGGCTACTCCTTTCCATCTGACTTGCAGCGCCGCGAATGCGGTATGCAGCGGGAACGAGTATAGAAGCTTTGCCTGCATCGTCCAAATGCAGCCCGCGATCAAACCTTGAATCAGAAAGTTTTCTTTAGCTTCTTTTGCCGATCGATTTCTTCATTGCCGAATTCGAACCAGTCACACCCAAACAGCTCAAGCGGATGCTGCGTACGGTCCGAGCCGTTGCCGCAACTCATGGAGTCAACCGGGCAGTATTTATCGCAGCCCCAGCAAATACGCTCCGGGTGTTTGGGGTGAAGGGGAAATTTTTTCGCCATCTCACATTGCTTCGAACTCGGCCATTGCGTGATGCTTTCTCATCGCTCCCATTTTCGCGCGCTCTTTGTCCAAACCTCAACCCGGTAGATTGTACCCGGCCAGCACCAATCTGCCGTGCAACATAACCCGTTTGCTCAAGCAATGTATTGCAGCTGTAGTGCGGCGAGTATTATGCTGGTGTCTGTTGAATTTCTCCCGCATTGAACGGAAACATTCGAGCCATGGAATACAAGGACTACTACAAGATCATGGGGGTGGCGCGCGACGCGACGCAGGATGAGATCAAGCGTGCCTATCGTCTGCTGGCGCGCAAATATCACCCGGACGTGAGCAAGGAAC
>Ga0210058_1004223_pt1 | contig 10717 bp, 10 predicted proteins | sample CryGeymeta201511_FD_183979 | JGI IMG/M metagenome (GOLD analysis project Ga0210058, IMG submission 183979) | Groundwater microbial communities from Crystal Geyser aquifers in Utah, USA - Crystal Geyser metaG 2015-11 (SPAdes) (version 2) | ecosystem: Environmental > Aquatic > Deep subsurface >...
TTTCATTTTCTTTTATACCCTTACAAATAATGTTTGTTTTGGGTTCAACCTCTCTCTTTCTATCTATAATAGGAATCTTTTGGGCTATCTATATGAAGTTTTTTACAACCGCCTATAATCGAGTTCCTGGTTTTGCCACAACAACCATTCTTATCATGTTTGTTGGCGGACTACAATTGTTTTCCATTGGAATTATGGGCGAATACTTAAGACGAGTTTATGATGAAGTAAAACAAAGACCTCAATATATTATCGAATCAAAGATCGGATTTTAATTATTTTATTATCAAATAATAATCTCCAAATTGACTGCTTTTGCCAATTAAATTATTTAAATAATTTGCGTCATTTTTATCTATAACAAAACAACCGTTATTTTTAAAACTCTTGTTAAAACTTTCCGTGTAATAATAAAAATTTATTTTTTTCCCAAAATAATAAACCATTGAAGGATGATCTCCCCACCATTTGGTTGTTGTGATCAACAATCCAAGTTTATCAAGAATGGCAAAACTTTCCCGGCTGGTTTTATTGATTAATAAATCGAGTGACTGACATTTATTTTTAGCATAAAGAGAAAGATCATAATAAGGCTCTTGTTTTGAATAATTAATCGCTAAAACATTTTGTTTATATGATTGATTAAATAAAAGTATTGCTAAAAAAATTCCAAAAATTATTTTAAATATTTTGCTGTTAAACTGGTTGATGAATACAACTGCTAGGAATGCAAATTGAGGAATAGCTGGGTAAAAATACCAGAAGATTTTTGTCTTTGTTAAATTTAAAAAGATAAACCAAAAAAGAAGATAAAAAGAATAAAAAAAGTATTTAGATGAAATTTTATTTTTGAAAAAATTGATTAAAGTTATTATTCCACCAATGATTCCTAAGTAGAAAAAACGACCCATCTGTTCAGCTGCTAATGTTATATAAAAAGTTCTTTGACCAAAGTGAAATTCAATTGAAGATGTCACTCTTCTGAAATGTGATTCAATAATATGTTGCCAAAAGAAAGCATTCCCAAAAACAAAAAACATTGCCACAAACCAAGAAAGTAAAATCAACGACTGAATAAGTATTTTCTTTATTATTTTTTCAAGATTTTTTCTTTCAATTTCTTTTTTAAAGAATTTGTAAAAATAATAAATAAAAATTAAAGCGATCGGATAAAAACCAATTAAAGACTTACCCATCACCGCTATAAACAAAAAGAAAAGACCGGCAAAAAAATTGTCAAAAAAAAGTATGTAACCCAACCAGCCCAACAAGATAAAAATATCAAGATTAACGGTCTGGGCTCTTTGCAGAAATAAAGGAGTAAAGGCGGTGATTGCCACCGTTAACGTCGACAGCCAACGATCTTTCAAAACTCGATTATAAAATATATAAACAAATGCAAGAATAATTGTTGAAACAAAAAGGCTAAAAAGTCTCGTTGTAATTTCAGGTGTTGAAAAAAATGTTAGTTTGGCAACAAGACCGTAAATGAGAGGTATTAGGGGTGGTTTATCCAACCAGTATTGTCCCTGCCAAACCGGCATAAGAAATTTATTTTGTTCAATCATTTCTTTTCCGGTTTGGACGTACAAAGATTCATCCCAATCAAAAAAAGGTGTTGGATGAGAGATTAATTTGACTCCGATTAATACAAAAAAAACACTCAAGAAAACAATAATTGGCCAATGTTTTTTCATGGTTTAAGTGGAACTTTTATGGCTTTTTCCAATGGTAATTTTATCTCAAAAGATTGATTAAATACAACGGATTGATATTTGAAGTATGTACGAAGTTCATAAAAACAAGAAAAGACAAGTATTAAGTATAAAGTAGTAAGTATTAAGTACTCAAAAACCTTATTATTTATTATCTTATGAGCGATCGTTAACAAGATAATAATTGCATTTCCAATAAAGTAAATAACGGAAGGTAAAACTGTATAAGTTCGGAGCATATTAGGATTTTCCCAAGGGTATGTCATTAGAGCTGGAAATATGGAAATAAGGAAATATAATAGAAATAATTTGTTATATAAATTATTGAAATTTTTTATTGATATTATTAGACCAATGATAAATAGTATTCCTAAAATTGGGTTTAAGGCAGGTTTATTGGGATAGTTGTGACGGCCATTGACATCGCCTTTTACATTAAACATCAGAGCCGTCTTGGAAATATTACTCCAAAGTCCTTCCATTTTTTCATTAATCGTCATTTCACTATTTTTTAAAAAAAATTGTTGATCGACACGAGTGTCTTTATTTGTTAATAAATATGAAGTCAGGGGAGTAATTATTATGATGAAAGGGATAAGAAAATATAACAATCGCCTAATTGTTTCATTGTTCCATTGTTTCATTGTTAAAAATAAATATAGAACCGGTAAAAGAAAGAAGATTCGGCCGGGGGTGTAGGAGAGGAAGGATAGTCCGGTAAAAAGACCGGAGACTATTAAAGACAGTCTTTCTTTTTGAAAGACTGTCTTTATCAAAAAAAAGATTGAAACCAATTCTAAAAATAAAAGAAAAGTGGCTTCGAAGGAAAAGCGGGAAAAGTTAAGAAACCAATGAGAGGTTAAAAATATCAAAGTAGTAAGTATTAAGTAGTAAGTATTAAGTATTTTATCCTTTTTAAAAATAATTTCTAAAATCAAATAAAAAAATATCACAGATAAAATGCCAAAAATAGCTGCAGGAAATCTAAGAGCAAAAGTGTTTACCCCAAAAGTTTTTAATGAAGACAGTAATATATAAAAATACAGCGTTGAATGTCCTGTAGCAAGCTGGGAATAGGGTATATATGGTTTATTGTCCAATGATAAAGCTAGTTTTGTAAACTCGACTTCGTCAAAGCTTAAGTATTTTGGAATATCGGTGAAACGATAAAATATAATAAGCACAGATACTAGTGCCAAAATAATAATCGGAAAAAACTTTTTCATAACTAAAGTAAATTATATCAACTATAATAATTCCATGTCCCAATATTATAATCCGAAGAGAAAATCATATCTCTACACGCCCGGCTCATTGTCTCCTTTTCGTTTGAGCCGCTCAAAAATAGATTTGTTTTTGAACTGTCCGAAGTGTTTTTATTTTGACAGACGCCTAGGAGTAGGCCAACCTCCAGGGTATCCTTTTTCCCTTAACTCAGCCGTTGATAAATTATTAAAAAAAGAGTTTGACATTCATCGGGCTGACGGAACACCACATCCTTTAATGAAAACTTATAAGATAGACGCGGTTCCCTATAAAGATAAAAATATGGATAAATGGAGAGATGCCCTTCGGGGAGGAATAGAATATCTACATAAAGAAACAAACCTAAATATTACTGGTGGCATTGATGATATTTGGGTCAATCCGGCAGGTGAGTTGATTATCGTCGATTATAAAGCAACTTCCAAGTCGGGAGAAGTTTCATTGGACGCTGATTGGCAAATTGGATATAAAAGACAGATGGAAATATACCAGTGGCTTTTTCGAAAAAATAATCACAAAGTTTCATCAACAGGTTATTTTGTTTATTGCAATGGCAATGCGGACAGGCAAGCTTTTGATGGAAAGCTCGAATTTGATGTAAAAATATTACCGTATGTAGGCGACGACTCTTGGATTGAAAAAACTATTATCGATATTCACGAATGTCTAAATGGAAAACTTCCTAAATCGGGAAAAGATTGCGATTACTGTAAATATAGGGAAGCGATTAATGATATTTTCCCTGTAGGTCAAGCAGTTTTATTTTAAAAATATCAATTAAAGTCTCGATGGTATCACGTATAAAGTTAACATTCTTTGTCTCCACATGTCTCCAGACAACTGGCACTTCAATTATTTTATAACCTAATTTTTGTCCCAAAAATAAAAATTCAATATCAAATCCGGCCGAAACGGACGAATCTTTGGCAATCCTATTATCGTGAAACACCTGGAGCTTATCTATAATTTTTAAAGCAGCTTGTTTTTCAAATAGTTTAAAACCGCATTGGGTGTCTTTGATTCCTTTTAAACCGATAATTATATTTCGGATAAAAATAAAACCCTTAGCCATAATTTTGCGAAGTAAAGGTGCGCCTGCGCGACTGTTATTTCGAGAACCAATCACAATCTGTCCACCCTCTTTTGTTTTAGCTATAAGTTTTTCCACCTCATCAATTGGTGTTGCCAGATCAATATCTGTAAAGATGACATAGTCGCCTTTAGCCTGTTTGATACCAGTTAACACCGCAAATGCTTTTCCTTGATGAGAGTTTTGAATAAGGCGAAATTTTGAATATGTTTTTAAGTATTTATTTTTGATAACGGCTTTTGAAGAATCATTCGAGCCATCATCGACGATTAAGACTTCAGAAAATCTTTCGTCCTGAGTCGTATAGTTGCCGATTTTGTCCAAAACACCTTTTTGAATATTAACCTCTTCGTTGTAACAGGGAACTATTAAAGAAATATGCATAAATATTAAATCTTAAACGGTTAAATGTTAAATAAACTGTTAAAGATTAAACAGTTAAACAATAAAAAACGTTTAATATTTAAATGTTTAATATTTCTTTAACCTTTAATATTTAATCTTTAAAATTTATGTTTTATCTTACAAGCTTGTATATCTTAACACCCCTCACTTCCCATTCACCTACGATCTTATTAGGAGCAAAAAACGCAATATCCCACATAGGATTACCGATAATAATATCGCATTTTTTCTCGCAAACAACAAATAGTTCATTAGCTTTTTCAAGACTATCTTTTTCCAGGGATCTTTTTCCCCAAATTTCCAAAAAATATCGGTAAGTTGAGTCAGAGTATTTTTCCGGAAGAGCGGTGACTGTAAATTTTTTATCATTAACATTGTCATAGATTTTTTGGGCAACATTTTTTGACAATGTTATTTGATTATTAGGAAGACTACGCAAGTAAGGATATTTTTGAAAATTGAGAAAAATAAATCCAATTATAAAAAGTATGGTTAAATATTTTTCCCATTTAGCTTCTTTAGGAAAAATAAGAAAGCGACTGATAATAATATAATAAAGCGGGTAAAGAATAACAAAATAATGAGGATATTTAGGTCCGCTATATAAAGACATCCCTAATATAGTTAGGAAAAAAATAAAAATAAATGTTTTAAGATTAGACCTCTTTTTTATCAGAGTAAATAAAATAATAGTAAGAAAAAATAATAAAAGATAAACAAAAAACTTATTCAAACTAATATTAAAAGAATATAAATTCAAATAATAAAAAGAGTCAAAAAGACTGTTAATTTTTGTTAAAAAACTTGTTCCCGAAGATTGAAAAAGAGCCAAGAAAAGTTTGCTATTTAAAAAATTATGACGAAGGTCAAAGACTATCAGAGGGGAAGAAAATAAAATAAAGGAAAAAAGCATAAGTAAATAATTAACAAATTGTTTCATTGTTACATTGTTCGATTGCTTTATTTTTTTTATTAAATTATTTATTAACAAGATGGTAATTGAGGGAATTAGAAAAAGGGACAGGTAATGGAGTTGAATGGAGAAAGAGAGAAAAGCGCCGGACAAAGCAAAAAAATACCATTTATTTGTTTTCAAACTTTTTATTACAAAATAAACCGTTAGCAAAGTAAAAAGCGGTAAGAGATTGGGATTCCAAGAAAAACGGGAAAAATCAATCAAAATTGAAGAAAAACTCAAAAATATTGTTGAGATTAGAGCAATCTTTTTATCAAATAACTCTTTAACAATTATGTAATTAATCAAAAGATAGATAGATGAAAAAAGAGCTACTCCAAAGACTAATCCAACCGGGTTGAGATGAAAAAACCAGAGCCAAGGGGTAATAAAATAATAGTAAAAAGGACCCAAATAGACTTGACCGATTGAAGTAGGAGCGCCAATAGCGGGAAGATGTTCCAAAGTTAAAATTCTTTTTACTACAATGGCATCGCGCCCTTGGTCACCTAAAAAAGTCGTAAAACCAGTTAATTTATAAAAGCGCAAAAAGACTCCCATTACTAAAGTAATAACTAAAGCCCAATTATTTGATAAAATGTTCAGTATGCGACGCATATATTCTTATTTAATTCTAACATCAATTGTTTTAATTTCTAGCCTAGTTCTTTGGAAGAGCGTTGGCTTTCTTACTATATATAAACAATATGATGGACCGTTATACATTGTTCCGGCCAAAACTTTATACAATCCAAAAGCAATCGAAAATCTTCATCTGGAAACATCTCTATCTAATAAATATTTTGCGGCCCATTTGCCGTTGTATTCGTTTTTGATTAGGGCAATTAGGGAGATTGGGGTGATTGGAGGAATCGGGGGAAAACTGGGATATTTAAAGGCGATGGTAGGGGTAAATTTATTAGCAACTATTGGACTAGTTCTTTTCTTTTATTATCTGCTTAAGAAATTTAAACTGACAAAAAATCCATTAATATTAGCATCAGTTTTATTGTTTTTACCTCGATTCTTAGTGGTACGAACAGTCGGAGCTCCGGAAAGTTTGTTCATGCTTTTAATTTTGCTATCACTTTTCTTTTTTGAAAAGACCCAATTTTGGTTAGCCGGTTTGTTTGGAGGATTGGCAACCATGACAAAAACACCCGGAATACTTTTATTTGCAGGATACGGGTTAGTGTTTGTTGAAAAATTTATTAAAACAAGGAAAATTAATTGGAACTGGTTAGGTATTATCCTAATCCCATTAGGGTTATTGGGGGTATTTGGGTTATATGCAAAACAATATGGTGATTTTTCTGCCTACTTTCATTCCGGTGACAATATTCACCTGACTTTTCCTTTCGCAGTTTTTAATTTTCAAAAAAATTGGGTCGGAACAGCCTGGCTTGAAGAAATAATATTTTATTACTTTATGTATGGGCTAGCAATTATCAATTTAAGAGACAGTAAATACAGAAGTTTCTTTTATTTCGGTTTAGTATTTTTTATTGCAACTTTATTTGTTCAGCATCGCGATATTAGTCGTTATTCTTTACCTCTTTGGCCGTTAGCATTAATCGCTTTTGAGAAATTTTTTACTTCAAAGAAATTTTTTATTATTTTTTTAATTTTGTTGCCAGCGATATTTATTTATGCCTGGAATTTTCTTCTCTATAATGTCATGCCGATCAGCGACTGGGCAGCTTTTTTGTGATAAAATTAAATATGCTAAAATTTTTAAAAAAACGATGGTATTTTATTTTGATAGTTTTTTTAATAGTAAGCTTTATTTTTTATAAAAAAAGTACTGCTACCACGGCAAAAAATAAAGTTGATAGTTATGTCATAAAACGGGAAAATCTTAAGGAAGTTTTAACACTTTCAGGAGAGATTGACGCAGAAGAAAAAGTCTTGCTAAAGTTTCAAACTTCAGGAAGGTTAGCATGGGTTGGGGTAAAAGAAGGTGACTATGTAAAAAAATATCAAACTTTAGCATCTCTTGATCAACGAGATATTAAAAACAGATTAACAAAATATTTAAATACTTTTTCTAAAACAAGAAATGATTTTGAACAAACGATAGATGATAATTGGAATTTACAGTATGATCTGAGTGGTAGTATTAGGCGAGAAGCGGAACGAGTATTAAAAAATAATCAGTTTGATCTCGAAAATGCAGTTTTAGATGTTGAATATCAAAATTTAAGTTTGGAATATGCGAATCTCTGGACTCCAATAGAAGGGGTTGTCACTCATATTTCAACACCGTTTGCTGGAGTAAACGTTACACCGGCCGGAGCTGATTTTAAAGTAGTCAACCCAAAAACCTTATTTTTTTCAGTTGCGGCTGAGCAGGGAGATGTTATTAATCTCAAAGAAGGAGACGTTGGGGAGATAAGTTTTGATGCATATCCGGAAAAAAAATTTAAAGCTAATACATACTATATTTCCTTTTCTCCTAAAACAGGCGAAACAGGAACGGTCTATGAACTACGGCTTAAATTAGACGGTGAGGCAATGAATCTTCCTTTGAAATTGGCAATGTCCGGTGATGTAGATTTTGTTGTTAAACAAGAAAACGAAGTGTTGTCAGCCCCTTCATCATTTATCAAAAAAGACGGTGAGGGTAATTATGTATATGTTGGCAGTCCTAATAAAAAAGTAAAAAAATATATTGATATTTCTGAAGAAATCGACGGAAAATATGTAATTACAAACGGACTTCAAGAAAAAGATGTAATCTATGATTAAATTAGATAAAGTTGTCAAAAGTTACAAGATAGATGAAGAAACCACTTTTTATGCTCTTAAGGAATCATCGGTAGAAATAAAAGATAAAGAATTTGTTTCGATCATTGGGCCTTCGGGATCTGGCAAATCAACCCTAATGCATTTAATTGGTTTACTCGACAAACCCTCCCAGGGAGAGATTATTGTTCAGGGTAGAAAAATTTCGGGCCTCAACGATGACGAGATTTCTTCACTCCGTAATGAATTTATTGGATTTGTTTTTCAACAATTCAATCTTATTCCAAAACTAACCGTTCTTGAAAATATTCTTTTACCATCTTTTTACGCAAGAAAAAAACTGGAATATGATCCAAAAGAAAAAGCTTTAGGACTTATTAAAAGATTTGGGTTGCAAGGCAAAGAAAAATCTTACCCAAATAAGATTTCCGGTGGGCAGCAACAACGAGTTGCCATTTTACGGGCACTAATTATGGAGCCAAAGATGATATTGGCCGATGAACCAACTGGAAATCTTGATAGTAAAACGGGAACAGAAATAATGAAATTGCTTAAAACCTTAAATGAGGAGGAAAAAATTACAATTGCGATTGTTACTCATGAAGCCGATATTGCAAAATATGGAAAAAGAATTATAAATGTTAAAGATGGGAGGGTAGTATGAGTTCGTCAGAGTTCGTTAAAAATAGTTATAAATGGTTTTAAATAGTTATGACATACTTTTTTTTTATAATTAAATCGGCACTGGAAGATTTTAGACGAAGCAAAATGCAGACATTTTTGACTTCTCTTGGAATTTTAATTGGAGTTTTTGCCGTGGTTACATTAACCGCCATGGGTTTAGGTTTGAAAAAATATATATCAGATCAGTTTGATGCATTGGGGACGAATACTTTATTTGTAGCACCGGGAAAGTTACTCGAAAGTAGAGGAATGGGGGCATCTTCTTTACTTGGGAACCGCTTTGATTTAAAGGATCTTAACAGTTTAAAGCGAGTTCGAAGTGTTAAATCAATAACTCCACTTTCATCTAAATCTGGAACAGCCAAAGGAACAAAAAAATCTGAATTTTCAACAATATTTTTTTCTTCAGATGCATTTTTTGATATCTCAGGCTTTGAAATAGATAAAGGAAGATTTTTTGATAAAAGAGATGTTGATAAAAGAACTAAGGTGCTTATAGCTGGACCAAAAATAGCCGAAAAACTTTTTGGCTCAATCAACGAGGCTCTTGATAAGAAAGTATCTATTGATAATGTAAGCTTTACTATTATTGGAGTAATAAAAAGTAAGGGTGGAGGAGGATTTGGGGGGCCAGATTATGACTCATATTTTTTTGGACCTTACACAACAGGATTTATTTTTGATCCGGATAAAAAATTTATTCGTTTTGCTATGAAAACTGACGAGAATATTAATATTGCAACAGTTAAAGAGGAAGTAAAAAACGCAATGTTAAAAAGATATAAAGATGATGAATTTAGCATAGTTGAACCAACGGAAATTTTATCAGTTGTTAATGGTATTTTTGGAATTTTAAATTTAGTTTTAGTTGCAATAGCAAGTATATCTTTATTGGTTGGAGGAATTGGGATTATGAATATAATGTATGTAACCGTATCTGATAAAACTAAAGAAGTTGGGATTAGGCGGGCGATTGGCGCTCGAAAAAATGACATTTTATTTCAATTTATAGTTGAGGCAGTAGCATTGTCAATCCTTGGAGGTGCTTTAGGACTAGGACTTGCATATATTGGAATTTTGTTTGTCCAGCCATTTTTTCCGGCTTATATGGACGTGACATCAGTCACTTTAGCTCTCGGAGTATCCAGCGCAATTGGAATTATTTTTGGAGTTTTACCGGCAAGAAAAGCAGCTAATTTAGAACCGGTTGAAGCGATAAGATATGAGTAGTTGAAATTCGTCAGATTTCGTTGAAATTAGTCAAAGTTCGTTAAAATTCGTTATAATTATCTATAAAGTAATGAGTAACGTCAAGAGTTTAAAAATTTATAATAGAGCGATAGAACTTGTTGGGAAAATTTACAAATTAATTGAACTTAATCCAAAACTTTCTAAAGATTTTTCGCTTTGCGACCAAATGAAACGGGCATCAGTATCAGTTCCTGCAAATATTTCAGAGGGTTATTGTCGATCACAAAAATATTTTAAAAATTATTTAGGAATTGCTAAAGGTTCTGCTAACGAAATGACAACTCACCTTGAAATTGTTACTTTAGTTTATCAGATAGACACAAATAGTCTTTGCGAAGAATATGATCATTTAGGTCGACAAATAACTGCATTTATGAACTCATTTTAATGACGAATTATAACGATTTGTAACGAATTAAAACGAATTAAAACTTTTTCTGGCATTTGGGGCAAAAGAAACTACTTCGCCCGTTGTGTTTAATACGTTTTATTAAAGTTTTGCAGTTAATACATGGTTGTTTTTCCCGTTGATAGACGAGAAAATTTCTTTGGTGATTTCCTCTAGATCCATCAGGTAGTATAAACGCTTCATCTTTACCAGATGAC
>Ga0210058_1004228_pt1 | contig 10711 bp, 13 predicted proteins | sample CryGeymeta201511_FD_183979 | JGI IMG/M metagenome (GOLD analysis project Ga0210058, IMG submission 183979) | Groundwater microbial communities from Crystal Geyser aquifers in Utah, USA - Crystal Geyser metaG 2015-11 (SPAdes) (version 2) | ecosystem: Environmental > Aquatic > Deep subsurface >...
ATCGCCAATAGCCGGCTATGGCGCAAGAGAACCTATTTTGCCAGCTGTATAGAGACCGAACTAAAACCCCTGATGCCAGAGGTAGAAGAAATGGTTGAAACTCTTGCCAGGAAAATGGCGGTGAGGTATTAAATAGAGGGGGAAAATTATGTTTAACATAACCGATTTAATTGTAGATTTGGGCATGATTGTAGAAAGCGGTATAGATGAGTTATCTGAAGACCAGATTGCTAACATTGTGGGCAGTAAGTATCGGTGTAGTTGGTGCGGCAAGAGGTTTATCCGGGAAGAAGACCTGGAGGACCACAAGACCGCAGTGAAGTTCCGGGGATACCAGGAAGAGATGTTTCTGGATACGGAGAGGATGTGAATGGATAAAAAAATCATCAGAGAAAAGCTAAGTTGGTTTAGGGGAAATATAATTTCAGACGCAACCGTAATAGAAAGGGCCCTTGGTTGGAGACTGAGGACATATTTTTTTCCTAAAACCAATCAACAGGCCTCAAATTTTCTTTATTATATTATAGAAGCACCTTACTTTACTTTTGATAAAAAAATTTCACTCTACGAACAAATCCCCTATTTTAAAAAATTAAAACAATACTCAAAAGTAAAAAGATCTTTAAGATTTATTCAAAAATTAAGAAATGCAGTAGCCCATTGGGAGTTAGATGAAAAGATGAGCAACGGAAAGGAAGTTGTTATTTACAGTCCGGTTACTTTTAAGAGATTAAAACTAAACAATGAAACAATGGAAAGATTCCTGGAACATGAAAAAATTCTTTTGAAAGTATTTGGTTGGGAACAAACCCTCAGAGAGAGACAGAAAGATGAAGAAGCAACAAAAACGGGATTCTAAAGAAGGCAAAATAGATGAGGATCCTAAAAACTACTGAATCCCGGATTTTTCTAGAAATCCCCAAAAACCCCCTTCATACTTGCGTTCTAAGGGGTTTTTCTCAAAGGGAGGAAGGGTAGAATACCCTGTAAAACAGGGGGTTTAGCAGAATCCATTTTTTTATGCTATACTAATAAAACAATGAATCTGCACCGCAATTCAGAGAGAGTAACAGGGACAGTCCAGATTATTAGGCAACTAATTACCCAGGTCAAAAACAACTTGGGTTTTTATTTTCAAAAAAAGGAGAAAAATGGGTAGAAAAATTTTTCTGTTTTTGATAGGAGGCGTTTTTGTCCTCGCAGGTTTTGTGTCAATAGTTAAGCCAGCGATGGCATTTTCAGGCTCGGGAAGCGGGACCGAGGAAGACCCTTATGTCATCACCACGGTTGAACAGTTGCAGGAGATGAAGGACAACTTGACCGCTTACTACGAATTAGGCAACGACATAGACGCCTCGGCCACGTCGGGCTGGAACGACGGTGCGGGGTTCGAGCCGATAGGAACGGAAAATGCCCCCTTTACCGGAAGTCTTGACGGGCAGGGATACAAGATTGAAAACCTGTTCATAAACAGAGCCACAAACTACATCGGTCTTTTCGGTTATGTCGGAAGCGGGGGCGTGGTGAAGAATGTGGGACTGGAGAATGTGAATGTGACTGGTAGTGTAGTTGTGGGCGGTCTCGTCGGGCGTAATTGGGGAGGAACCGTGTCCAACTGCTATTCCACCGGCTTCGTGAGCGGCAATAATTATGTGGGCGGTCTCGTCGGGTATAATTGGGGGGGAACCGTGTCCAACTCCTATTCAACTGGTGAAGTGAGCGGTGAAGAGTACGTGGGCGGTCTCGTCGGGTATAATTGGGGGGGAACCGTGGACAACTCCTATTCAACTGGTGAAGTGAGCGGCAATAATTATGTGGGCGGTCTCGTCGGGCGTAATGGTGAGGGAACCGTGTCCAACTCCTATTCCACCGGGGCTGTGACTGGTAGTTCGTATGTGGGCGGTCTCGTCGGGTATAATGATGCGGGAACCGTGTCCAACTCTTTCTGGGACACTCAGACATCCGGTCAGGCGACAAGTGCTGGCGGGACGGGAAAGACAACGGTTGAGATGATGACGTTGTCTACCTTTGGTGATGCGGGTTGGGATATAGTTCTGATTCAGAATTATGTTGATCAAACCTGGTATATTGACGAAGGGAATGATTATCCGAAATTGGGGTGGCAGTTGACTACGCCTACCGTTACCACAACAGCAGTATCTTCAATAACAACTACTACAGCAGAAAGCGGAGGAAACGTAACAAATGACGGTGGCGCGTCAGTAACCGCCAGAGGTGTCTGCTGGAGCACATCTGAAAATCCAACTATTTCTGACAGTAAGACAACAGACGGCACTGGAACAGGAGAATTTACCAGTTCAATTACAGGTTTAAGTCCTGGAACAACCTATTATGTCAGAGCCTACGCAACCAATAGCGCAGGCACTGGATACGGAGAGCAAAGGAGTTTTACAACTACCCCTACCTATACAATAACCGCCACAGCAGGTAGTAATGGCAGTATTTCACCTTCAGGTGTGGTAACAGTTAACCATGGAGATAATAAGACATTTACCATTACAGCTAATGCAAATTACTACATCTTAGATGTAAAAGTAGACACTCTTTCTCAAGGTGCGATAAGTTTTTATACTTTTACCAATGTAACTTCTAATCATACCATCCATGCCAGCTTTTCTGCTTTATTATCTTCTGCCTGGGTAGACTCAACTACAGGGAATGACGCCAATCCTGGAACAGACGCAGAACCCTTTGCCACTATTCAGAAAGGTGTTAACATGTCAGCATCTGGTGCTACAATTTATGTAGCGGCCGGCACCTATACCGAGAATGTGACGGTTAATACATCAATGACAATTTCCGGGGCTGGCTCAGAGACCACTATTCTTGATGCAAACGGAGGAGTTGGATGGACGATTAATGCCGAGGGCGTTACCATCTCCGGATTTACCATCACCGGAGCGGATACCGGCATCCTTCTTGATGCAGATAATGCCAGTATTTACAATAACACCATTCAGAATAATAATCATGGACTCTATATTACCGGAGATAACAACTATATTATTGGAAACAATCTCCTGAATAATACAGATTCAGGTGTTTATCTTTCTTCTTCTGCATCCGGTAACATCATTAACTTTAACAATATCGTTGGTAACTCTTCCTATGGAGTTTATAATGATGCAACCGAGATTGCCAATGCAGAGAATAACTGGTGGGGGAATAACTCCGGACCAACTCATTCCAGTAATCCTGAAGGCACTGGAGATACCATCTCCGATGATGTAGATTATGACCCCTGGCTTAAAACAGAGGTAGGGGGAGGAATCACCCAGGAGATACCTGCCAATACAACAGAAACAATAGAGGATGGGGATTTAGGTGTAGCGATAGATATAACAACTAATGAAAACGGTTCGGCCAGAGTAATCATAACCTCTTACACCGATAATCCGGTACCTGAAATCGGGTTTGTCTCTGGATTTGAAGGAGTTTACTATGATGTTTATGTAATAAATCCAGAGTATATAAGTCAAATTAAACTCAGGATTTACTATTCAGTGCTTCTGAATTTAACAACATCTGATAAACCGGTTTACTGGTATGATGGAAGCAACTGGGTTTTGTGTTCAGACCAACTGGTAGTTCCTGGAGAGGTTACTCTGGAAACAACAACTTATGGAGGCTATGTTGAGATTACTATCAACAATAGCACCTCCCCAACCCTTTCTGACCTCTCAGGTACTCCTTTTGCTATTGGGTTTTCTGCCGGAGAGGAAACTCCTACTACCGGACTTACTTCTGCTACCGGAGGCGGTTGCTTCATTGCCACCGCTGCCTATGGAACACCGATGGCGGAGGAGGTAGAAGCCTTAAGGAGATTCCGGGATAATGTTTTGATGAAGACCGTTGCCGGTAAAGAGTTTATTAAACTCTATTACGCTACCTCTCCGCCAATTGCTGACCTTATCAGAAGCAAACCGCTTCTGAGAGCATTGGTAAGAACAGGGTTAGAGCCTTTAATCTGGTTTACAGAATTGAGGAGGAAGGGGGAATAAGATGAAAAGAATAATAAAGGTAACTCTTCTGGGAATAATTCTCTTAAGTTTAAGTGGCTTTTCTCAAGCAGAAAACACAGGTCCCTTATCTCTTGCGAATAACGGTTTTCTTTCTCCCCTCTATCTTAATCTACAGATGGAGGAGGCAAAGACCCTGGATAAAGAAAAATTTAGGTTGTCCCTTTCCTTCGCCTTTGTCAGCAAAGACTATAAGGGAACAAGCTCTGGAAATATCTATCAGGTAAACTCAGATGCAGAATTTGTTAGAACTACCCTTTCCCTTTCCTACGGAATAACCGAAAGGCTGGAAACAGAGATAAAGGTTCCTTTTTTAGCCTGGGATGGAAACTTAGGTGTAAACCATGCGGGGATTAACTGGTTCCAAGGAAAGAATATTGACTCTGGTTTAAGTGATATCATTGTTAATCTTAAATATGCCTGGCTGAAGGAGAAGGATTCTTCTTGGGGTTCAAGTAGTAATCTCCTTGTTAAGACACCAAGTGGAGATAAAGGTAATTATTTAGGAGATGGAGAAACCGAATATGGTCTTAACAATGTCTTAAGTTATTATGCGAAGAGATTTAACCTTCATCTTAATCTTGGCTATACCTTCTTAGGAGAGGTGGATTGTTTTGCCGAGAGGGTTAAACTTGATGATATTCTTTCCTATGGCGTAGCTCTTAATATCCCTTTACCCAAGAACCTTGCTCTTGTTACCCAGGTCTATGGCAGTCAGAAACCATTTCCCAGGACTGGAGTAGATGTGATGGATGATGCTCCTCTGGAAATGTCCTCCGGTATTAAATGGGAGAAGAATAGGTTTGAACTCCAATTAGCCGGGGCGGTCGGTCTTTCAAATTCCAGCCCGGATTCAGTTGTCCTTCTTTCCCTCTCCAGAATATTTTAAAGCAAATCGGTTTTCTTCTTTCCAATACCATTTGCTACACGCTTAACCTGAAAGACTACCTCCCCCCCATTTCGTCTTTGCTCCACAAAAGCGAAACTTTATGGTATAATATGCTATTAAAATGGCTATTCCAGGGGGTAAATTGGGGGTAAAACAGCAAAGGCGAAATAATAGCGAAATCAAATACCTCAAAAAAGATGAATGGACCCGGTTAATTGAGACAATTGACAACTACCGGGATAAACTGATTGTTAAGCTTCTCTACTCTACCGGTATGCGGGTAGGAGAGTTAACCAGGCTAAAGGTAGGGGATATAGACTTCAGCGAAAGGTTTATCCATATCCCGGCCGAGAATACCAAAACAAAGACCGCCAGGACCGTTGTCGTAGATCAAGGGACCTTGTCTGATGTCAGAGCATACCTTAAAATAGCTAGAATTAAGCCAGGAAGCATTTTTAACCTCTCGGTAAGGAGAATACAGCAACTGATCAAAAAGTACTCTAAAATCGCAAATATAGCCGCCACTCCCCATACCTTAAGACACACCCATATTGTCCACTCCCTCCTGAACCATATCCCGATTACTGCGGTCCAGAAACAGGTTGGCCATAAGCGACTGGCGACTACCCAGATTTACTCAGACCTTGCCCCGGAACAGGTGAGAGAGGCATATGAGTCCCCTCTGCTTTCTTGCGAAAGCAAGAAGAGGGGATGAGTCCCGACCTTAAAAAGAAAAAGCCTTAAAAACAAAATTTAGAGGCAAGCTCTCAAGTCGTTCACCTCTCGGTGAACTCCCCAAAGGGGGTTTACACCCCCTATGGCGGTCGCTTTGCTCCCTGTTACCCCCTCTACTTCGTAAGGGGGCTTTTCGTCGCCCCCTTAGCAATCCCCCTCTTGAGCCTGATAGGCTCAAGATACCAGTAAAATTGGGGGTTTCCCAGAGAAATTGCCCTCCAGGCTTGCGATATGGGACACTTTCTTGGGTCGGGGAATACTACAGCACCCCTAAAACAAGCAAAAAACACAACATACAGGGGAGTGGATTTGACAAAAGAAATTTTTATAAAGTATAATAAAAACAAATGGGATTAATGACAGAGTACATGAAAAAAAGCGCAGCAGATCTAGAAATAGAATTATTAAAACTAATTAGTGAATATAACGAAATCAGAAATACCTATTTAGTTCTTTATGCGACAGCGATTGGTAAACTAATTCCTGATGTAGCGCTCAATCAAGAAGACTACTATACGATAGTTGATATATTACGAGAAAAAGATTTAAGTAAAATTGATTTTTACATTGAGTCCCTCGGCGGAAGTGGTGAGTCGGCAGAAGAGATAGTAAGGTTTATGCGAAGTAAATTTGACACTATTTCTTTTGTTGTACCAGGCCAAGCAAAAAGCGCAGGAACGATTATTGTTTTGTCAGGGGATGAGATTTTAATGACTGAGACGGGGAGTCTGGGACCAATTGATGCCCAAGTAAAAATAGGAAGATCTATACAATCGGCTTACGATTATATAGAGTGGACAGAAAATAAGCAAAAAGAGGCGAAAGAGAAGGGAGCTTTAAATCCATTTGATGCAATAATGATAGCTCAAATTAGTCCCGGAGAATTGAGCGGAGTTCTTCATTCTTTAAACTTTGCTAAAGATTTAGTAATTGATTGGCTATCAAATTATAAATTTAAAAAGTGGCAAGTTTCAGAAACCAAAAAAATACCTATCACTGAAGAGATAAGGCGAAAAAGAGCGGAAGAAATTGCCAATGATTTAATAGACCATAGTAAATGGAGATCCCATGGGCGGTCAATAAAAATTGATGATTTAAGGGGTATTGGATTAAAAATAACAAGGATTGAGGATAATCCAGATTTAAGCAAGATAGTATATAGAATACAAACTGTCTGTCGCTTTTTATTTACTACTACAACTGCTTATAAAATTTTTGCCACCGAGAAAGAAAAAATATTCAAGAAAGCTATTTTGGCTACCAGCGCAGTGCACAAAATTCCTTTCCAAAAGGCTCCTAATGTAGCTGAAATTACTCAAAAATGTCCAAAGTGTGGGAAAAATTATAAAATATACGGTAAATTTGTCTCAGATCCGAAAATTGATATAGATTTTGAAAAGAAGGATTTTATGTCTTTCCCTAAAGATAATAAATTAGTGTGTTCCTGCGGTTTTACAATAGATTTAGCTGGCATAAGAAATCAAATTGAAATGCAAGCAGGTAGAAAGTTAATTGTCTAGAAAGGAGAGATATGGAAATCAAAAAGAAGCAGAGAGAAAAAGAGGAAAAAGATCTAATAGTTTTCCTTAACCAAACCAAGGATGGGAAATACGTTCCCATAGAAAAATCCCTCCTTCCATATGGGAGGGTTAAGGAAGAAAGAGAAAATATAGAGGTTGAAGAGGAATACTATTATAGCATTGGCTAATTTGCTTCTCTTTTTTCTGTTATTTTTTTAATATACTTGCCTCTCTGCTACTCCCCCAAAATTGTTCTGACTAAGTAAAGTTTACCAATCTTTCCTTAATTCAGAAGAAAACCTGCCCCAAATCTGCGATATAAGGCGTTTTCCTGAGGTCAGACATACTACAGCACCCCCTAAAACAGGCAAAAAAACGCAAGATATTGTGGAGTGGATTTGACAAAGAAAAAACTTTATGGTAAGGTTTCTTACAAAAGGAGGAATTATGGAAACAGCAGTTATGTCAACTAGGATAGACCCAACCCGAAAACAACTTTTAAGAATTATAGCAAGTGTAGAAAACAAGCCTATATATAAAGTCATCAATGAAATGATCGATTGCTACGCAGAAGTGCACAAAGAAACCCTGGAGATTCTTTCCCGGCCAGACTGGATGAAACGGATAAAGAAGAGTAAAGAAAAATTTAGGAAAGGAGAAATCATCAGCCATGAAGAACTCGGGAAACAGCTCGGGCTGGGGAGTTAAATACCCTGACGATACAAAAAAAGTATTTAAAAAATTCAGCCGGAAGGAACAAGAGAAAATTTATTCTAAGATCGGGGAATTACAAACCCTGCAAAATCCTCTCTCACATCATCAGGTTTTACCTTTGATAGCAGAATTAAAAGGAAACTGGAAATTGAAGTGGGGGAATTTCAGGGTTGTCTTTGAGTTAAATAGCAGAAAGAGAATCATTGAGGTAGCATTAATAGAGAGAAAAACTGAAGGTACCTACAGAAAGCTTAAGAGAAGATAAAAAATTTCCGCTCAATTCCTATTCTCTCACCAAGACAATTTTAGCAAGTTATTCAGAAACATAAATGATAATTTGCTTTTATTGTTTAATTGTGTTATAGTGTTATTGTTCAATTATATAATTAAACAAGTATGAAGAAAAAATGATAAAGATATCCGTGGCCAATCAGAAAGGTGGGGTAGGTAAAACTACAATTGCTTTTCACCTAGCTAATATCTGGACAGAAGAGGGCAAAAAAGTATTATGTATAGATATGGACCCCCAGGGGAATCTTTCTAGTTCTCTTTGGCCTAAAGAGATACCTGGGGATTCTTTAATCTCTTCTATCTTTGAACAGAAAGAACCTAAAATTATAGAAAAAAATGGGATATATTTGGTAGCCTCTGATATTTCGCTTTCTGTATACGAAAAAGATTTAAGTCTTAAAAATTACTTCCGTTTAAAATCTTGGTTAGATCCTATCGAGGATTTTGATATTGCTATCATTGATTGCCCACCATCATTGGGTCTCTTCACCATTAATTCCCTTATGGCTTCGGAGTGGGTCATAGCCCCAGTAGATGTGTCGGTATATGCTTTAAGAGCTCTAACTGATCTTAAAAATTCATTGAAGGAGTTATCCGAAATAGAAAAACCCCCGTCTCTTTTAGGAATAGTCCTTTCTTCCTTTACTGCACACTACCGGGCCTCTAAAGTAATTAAGGAGCATTTAGAAGAAGAATATAAGGGTCATCTTTTCTCTACAGTTATTCCAGCCTCAACAAAAATAAGAGAAGCTCTTATGTTAGGAGCGCCTGTTTGGAGGGTAAAAGGGGGTACTGCTAATATAGAGGAATCTTTTAGATCCTTGGCTAAGGAAATTATGGAGCGAATTAAAACGAAGAGGAGAAAATAATGGGGAAGGGGGATTTAACTAAATTAAAAGAAGGGTTAAAAAAGACAGAGAAATACAGAACAATTATCTCAGCTGGAAGAGGTGTTAAAGAAGAACTAAAAGCGCATGCCCATTTTTATATTTCTACTGCCTTATTAGATAAAATGAGAGAGTTCCAGGTAAAACACAGGGAGAGATTCCCTAGGATTTCTCATGTGATTGAGGAAGCATTAAAAGAATTTTTAGAGAAGCAATAAATTCTGTGTTATTGTTCAATTGCACAATTGAACAATCATATAATTGCACAAACGATGGGCAAATATAAAAGAGAATCGCCAAGAAAGGATTTAGTGAAGTATGAAAGAAACCTCGCCGAATATCCTTTCTTTTATCCCGGGAGAGGAAAGACGCCTACAAAGATGGAGCATACCTTCGAAGTTAAAGATAAAAACGGGGAGGTAATAGGAGAAGGGAGTGTCGCCGTCAGAAACGGTGAAGGCGTCCCTGGGCCATTAGAGCAGGATCTTACTTTTGTATTTTCTAAACTCTTTGAGGAACAGGGATACCCGGAAAAAGTAGATTTTGCCACTCATAAGATAGCCGAAAAGATGAAGAGGAAATGGGGAGGAAAAACAAAAGAGGAAATCCGGGAAGGAGTTAGAACGCTCACGGAAAGTTTTTACATCCTTAAAGGAATCGGACACGGTCCTATGGTGTCTGCAGAAACAGGCTTTCATTTAATTGATAGTTATGATTTCTACGACTACAAAGATGATCTAAAAAAGGGGATTCCTTACACAGCAGCAAAAGAAGTAAACTTCATAAGATTTTCCAATGTGATGAAAGAAGCGATAATAAGAAATCACTGGAAACTTATGGATTCTAAAATATACTTTTCTTTACCTTCCGGATTGCCCCGCACCCTCTATCTTTACCTGGAGAAGAAGGGACTCTGGAAGAAACATCTTTACAGTGAAAAAACTAAAAGTTTAGCAAACCATTTAGGATTGAATATGAAACAAGAACCTTACCGTTTAGCCGAAACAATTGACAAAGCAATAGATGTTTTAGAGGAAGCAAAGGTTATCAGCTGCGGGAGGGATAAGGACAAAAGAATCTTCTCTCCTTACAAAAAATGATTGTGGGGTTTGATGTAGGATTTTAGGGAAACATTGTGGGGTTTGATGTAGGTTAATTGTGGGGTTTGATGTAGGATTTTTTTACATAAGCCAATACTAGCATAGGTTTCCTAAAGTGTAAGGTGTGTATATATTAAGGTGTGTAAGATCTTTAAGGTGGGGTGTGGGGAGGGAAACATCCCTGTTGATAACTCTACTCTACCCCCCCTTAACAACCCCCTCTAAAAAACATTCAAAGAAGCATATCTTCCCCTGTTGATAATGACGCTTATGTGGAAAACTACAAAGATGTTATATTAAGACATGCAGTTTCCCACAACGCTTGAAAAACTGCAAAGAAGCAAAACCAAAGCATGTAGTTTTTCACATTATCAACAGTTATAATAATAAAAAGATTTTTTATCTCTTTAATCATAACCCCCTAACCCCCTTTCTCTAAAGGGGGAAATACAGAATGAAGATAAATCTCTGAAAGATTTTTCTCTGTTCTCTTTCCACCCGGAGGGTGCCCGCGGTAGAAAGAGCAGTTGTCCAC
>Ga0210058_1004238_pt1 | contig 10683 bp, 7 predicted proteins | sample CryGeymeta201511_FD_183979 | JGI IMG/M metagenome (GOLD analysis project Ga0210058, IMG submission 183979) | Groundwater microbial communities from Crystal Geyser aquifers in Utah, USA - Crystal Geyser metaG 2015-11 (SPAdes) (version 2) | ecosystem: Environmental > Aquatic > Deep subsurface >...
TCGGTTGGCGTCTGCCGGATAAAATCAAATAACCAGACTAAGTATGTAGAACTGCCTGTAGAGGACTCGCGGACGGGGGTTCAATTCCCCCCGCCTCCACCAATAAATAAAAATGGCTGCCCGTCAGTGTGATGGGAAGCATATCTCTGCACCAAGTGCAGAGATATGCTTTGCTTCTCCAATGGAACTTGAAGCTTAACGTCCAAGACTAGAGAATTTCCCACTACAAAGCGCCTTGGCTTTTTTTCTCAAATCACCGTTTTTTGCTAACCATGCAATTTACAAAGGGCTCTCTCTTAAGATAGCGTGATCAGAGTCATTTTCAAGAAATCTTTGGCCAAACCACAGTCGAATTTCGGTGCAATCTTATTCACACCATTTTTGTCGTAGTGCAAACTTATCCTTCTTATGCACCGTCGTTAACAAAAACCGAGATTAATACTTCAGGCTGCACATCTCGGAAAAAAATTGGCCAAAAGAAAAATAGTGCTGTTGAGCTACTCGTTCAATTCACGTTGCACTTGGCGGATGAGCGACATCGAGTCCCTGCAGAAAGAAAGCACCGGCACTCCCCTTCCCCTCTGATTTCCAAAGTGGAAATCCTCTGGCAATTGAACTCCCGCAGACATTATTGACAGAGGAAAGTAGTGCGTATTTCTTCGCCGGAATTCGTAAAGCTGCTTGCAAATATCATGTTTGCCTGCGGTTTTGATAAACGAAGGACGTTTTTCATTTTTAACAACTGCTACGTATCGTCTAAGTATTTCTATTGCTTCGTCGTCGGCTAGCTGCTCCCCAGTATCGGGCGAAGTGAAAGCGAAGTGTGCATGGAGTGCACTCATTTCAAAAAAACTGTATGCGGTGCCAAGGAATGCACTAATAAGCCAACGAAATCGTTGCTTGTCTTGTTCCTTGGAGGCTAAGCTTAAGAAGAATTCACACTCTGCCACCTTGTTTGACGGGTTCTCAATAGCATCAAGGTCGATGCGAGCGAACCATTCGTCAAGTTGCGAGTCAGAGTTAACTAATTGCTCAGAGTTTTCTAATTGCAATGTGCCTCCAAAATTGGGCGTAACTAATCCGGCCTCTATCGCCCCCCCCTGAAAAATTGCGTGATTCGTCTAACCAGTTTGCAGGCGAAGCCACTCAGCCTCTACCACTCCAACCCGTGAAAATGATTGCCCAATGTCATGAGCGATTCTCTGAGCATGAGCTGGCTTTAGTTGCGCGACCCACTCCAACTGATGAGTTTCGCCTTGGAACAAATATGATTCCCCATCACGCGACGCAATTACAGTTCCAGTACTTTCGGGTTTGAATTTATCAATCCACAGCATATCCCGTGGTTTGCCAGACGCCATTAAATCAAGGTAGGAGCCTTCTTTAGTCAGCACCACCACACCTCGTCCGTTTACATCTTTTTTAACCGAACAGCCAAGTGTCCAGAATGGAAACGAAGTTCGTTTTTCGTCGCCGTTTTTTAGTCGAATACTGTCGCATATCGGCATCAAACATAAGGCATAGGACAATTTCTCATCCTCACCGTCACTGTATCGATACCGAACTATCGTTCCGAAGCTCAAAATTGGATGCTTCATTTTGAGATATCTGGTTCTAACGTTGAATAAAGCAGCTAGGCTCTTTTCTGCTTTAGATTGATCGCAACCCATAGCAGAATGTAATGTCCCGACCGGCACTTCATCTTTAAATTTGAATTCTTCCTTAATCGCCGGCTGACCACCGCCAAGAAACATTCGTACACGCTCATCATTAGTTTGCAGGGTAGTGTTTGTCTTGATCGTCAAATTTAGCTGCGGCAATACCAACGGAAGTGTACCGGCAGCCTCTCTAGCAATTGCATTCATTTCAGACGCAGCAATCTGCTCGTCCAAGATAACTGCCAATACTTCTTCTGCTAATAGTTCCGGCAACTGATCGAACGCATCTTCACTTGATATTATTAAGGCACGATGCAGAAGAAACGCACCATCCATGTCACCACTAAATTTATCAAGGATTTTTTTGGAGTTGCGCCTGATAGTTGACATGCCATGGAGCGCATAGGATGGAAGAATTCCACTATTCATTCTGGCGAACTCCTCTATGACACGGTCAGCAAGATCTACTTCCATAACTTCCAAAGCCTTATTTTCCGCCGTCCGTCCAGTTACATTGGGCTTCCCGAGCACGATGATACGAGTTGCTCCCGCCAGCAAAGCTAGCGGTTTGGGAACAGCATTAACTTTAAGACCTGCGTTATTTAAGTGTTCATAAACGGCGTTTGCCACGCGGGCAAGATCAGGCGTATTGGTATAAATTACACAAAGCCGCACGTGGTGGGGAACGCTATTCTGGCTATCGTCGACGAGATTACTAATGAGCGGCAGTATGTTCCTTCCATCTTCATTAAAAAGATCCCAATCGAAAATAACTGCATCTGCCCGCTCACATAGATTGAATATCTCGGAGCCTTTCGTTGTTTCAAAACCCTTAGCAGGTTCATAAAGTGCGCACACCATCCCCTTTTTTGCAAAGCTTTCAACCAGCTGCTTAGGGTGGAATATTGGTTTCTCATCTAGCGTCACCTTAGCAACTTCGAGCTGTTGCTCTGCAGCGGAACTTGTAAAAGGCGGCTTAAATGTCGGAAACGCACTCGGCATTGCAACTGGACGACCAGAGGGGTTATCGTAAATTTCGTCATCAACAAAAACAATATTTTGCAAATATTGTGCTGCCGCTTTCCGCGTAAATTCTTCAAGAGTAGTCATGATGTGAATGTGAGAGTTGGAATTTGAATGCGGAATGAGACTTTAAAACCTACAGGCGGCGAGTCCAATGACAAAACCATATTCTCGGCTTGAAGCGCCCTAGATGAAATGAAAAGTCCAAGACCACGACCGCCTGGTTTACGGCTATAACCCCGCTCAAATATTCGCAGCCAATCTCGTTCCTCAATCTCGGGGCCGTTATTTGATACGATAAAAGCTCCATCCACAGCATCGAGCCTAATTACTCGTTCACCTGTAATGCTGGACAACCAGAATAGCGCGTTGTCGATAAGATTTATTATTGCTGGATATACTGTAGAAGGATAGCAATCAACCTGTGTAAGCAGGAAAGCATCCGTGCAGATTAATGTGACTTTATGACGCTCCAATCTACTGGAGAACAAGTCATTGACGTAATTTCTTATGCTCTTTCCGCTAATGGGTTGCGCCGTCCGGTAGAGGCGTCTTTGTAAGGGGGTGAAGAGATTTAGATGACCATCAAGGTGTTCGAAATTTGTACGAATAGATTCATACAGCGGTCGCAACTCTCCAGCCTTTTTGGAGATTTGGCCTAACTCTTGGACGCTTCGCCTAACTCGCTTGATAGATGCAGCGAATTCATGATTAATGATTGCAACTGCAAGTCCAAGCTGCACCATTTCGAAATCTTCGTCAGCTTGTTCCTCCAAGGAAATCATTCGTTGCTCAAGTGCCTCCATAATTTGAGCAGGCTCCTCCCCATCGGAAGCGCGTAAGTTCTCAGCTAGTGACGCCAGCATATCTCTCGCGGCCATTAACGCATCACGGTGCCGCACTTCGATTTCTGTTAACTCCTCCTCCCATTTCTTGCGCATTTGATCAATTCTTTCCGGCTCTAAGCTGCTAAGGTCCGTACGATTCAAATCTACTTGAATACTACGAATCGCCTGATCTAGTGCGAGCCGCGCTTTTTCTGTGATATTAAAAACAGTTTGGCGGGTATCGGTTGCGGTTGCATTCGCTTGCTTCGATGCTTCTGAAAGCTCTTTCTTCCGCTCATCTGCAAGAATTTTGATTCTCTCTTCTAGCCGTTTTCTTTGATCAACATAAATCCGAGCCTGATTCGCCACTTGACCCAGTGTCCGGCTAACTTCCTCTTCAAATGGGTTAAATACTTCAGAGTCGAGTCGAGATCTCTCAGACAGATATCCTTCCCAATTCCGAGTTAACTCTTTGGTTAGAGCGACACCAGATGGTCGCTTTCGTGCGTATTTTGCACGAAGAGCATTAAGCTGGCTCACTGCTTCTTGTTCCGCCCGAATTAGTGCCGCCGCAGCCTTATCTTGATCAGCTATCTTCGATGCGGCTTCCATCCGAGCCCGAGTAAGGTGCCGAAGATTTGCAACAGCAGCGTCCGGCAGCCCCGAGCTCGTCTCATGGGAAAACGTCGCCAATTCTGTGGCAAAGTTCTTACGCTTTGTAGCCGACCTCTTTTGTTGTCTCTCCAAAGCTTCAGAACGTCGTCGCATTTCGGTCTGAGTCTTCTCGAACAGCTCGGTGTTTGCGCCACCTTTCCGGAAAAATTCTGCAGCGAGTTGCACTAATAAATTCTTCAGAATTTCACGTAGCTGTCTAAAAGCTTCATTTTGCTGAAATCCTTCACGCCCTGCCTTTTCCTGCAAAACTTCGTTAGCTTCTCGCGAGAGTATGACTGCGCCAAACATTCGTCGAAAGGAAAAAAAGTAATATCCGGCTCCCAAATTCCGTCGCTTCTCCACCTCTAGCCAGTCATTGGAGTGATCACCATATGGCAGTATGCGTATTCGATCCCGATAGACGTACATACCTCCCAGATTTTTCAACTTGTAATTGAGCAAGTTGAACTCCTCTGTTGAAAGAGTACTTTCAGCAGCGTGCCCCATCAAATATCCAAAAGTAATCTGGAAAGCACCGCATTTCGTCGGATTGCCAAGACTATCCGCCCACGGAATGATCACGTTCTCGTATTTTTCCTTGTAGACCCTTAGTGAGCCCTGAAATTGTCCATAGCTATCTACTGCCCCGCTCAGTAGATGGTCAGTTTTATTCAATAACTCGTCTCTGGTGAAAAACGTATCAGGGTCAAGCAAATCTTCTCCAGCCAAGTCCCCGGGAAGCCATCGCCGGAACGATGTCTTGATTGAGTCTCCAGTTTCCTTACCAAACGTTCCAGAGTCACAAAAACCGAGAATCTGTCTTCTAAAACTGTAGTCATCGTTCTTAAGTTCAGTGTCAATTTCAATTTTCAATATAGGATTGCTCGGACCGATAAGAAAATGAGTTCCCCGACCTCCCTCAAGAAGACTTAAAGGCTTCCCATCCTCGTCATCTCGAGACCTGAAAAATTGATCAAGAGAAGCGGGGTCTGGATCAAATCCATCAATTTCTTTTACTACCAAATCAAGATCAATTTCAGGATGTTCACTTGAAATTCTTATTGCACATTCTCTAAGTTGCTTACGAATCAAATGAACATCATCCGCACTCGGCAGTGTCCCGCCAGGAAATGTCGCTATAGGTATTTCAATCTCATCGAGGTTGAGCCCAGAAAGTTCAAAGAGCCCCCAATGAACCAAGGCCATTACCAAATCATGCATTCCATCATCTCGCTCTGCGCGAGTGAGCACCAAAACTTGCCGACCTAATAGTGCAATAGCAAGGCGACCTATGCCCTTTTCACCAGTAATTGGGCGAAGGGGCATTCCTGGTGGGCGGAACTGCTTATCCCGATCCGTGCCTGCCTTGCTTTCAGTTCCGAGAACAAGCCATTTGTCCTCGAAATCACTCTCGGTCATCCCAACACCGTCATCGCGAACCACGACAAATCCTTCGCCACTAGCACCAGTGTTTTCAAAATAATCGACACATGCACGCCCTGCATATGCGTCATGAGCATTTTTGAATAACTCGCTAAGCGCATTTTGGATTCCGGCAATTTGCTGCCGGCCAAGCATGTCGACTGCCCGCGCTCGGGTACGTATCTTAGCCATTAGAACGAACTGTCATTTGAGCACTTTCCTTATGGATTACTATTGGAGAAGTTCGGTTGCGATTGCTCTTCCAGCTACTTTCCCGCCTTACTTTTTGCGATGTTCTTTGCACAGTTTGGGTACTTGGCCTGCAATTTCCAAAAGGTGTAATCCAATTCGGCGCGCCAATTCTGGAGGAACAGCATTACCGATCTGCCTAGCCTTGTGTGCCATATTCGTCCCACTAAACACGAAAGTCTTAGGGAAGGTTTGTAAAGTCGCTCCTTCTCGGAGTGAAATCGCGCGATTTTCTTCCGGGTGACCAAAACGACCATTCGAAAAACTAGTAAAACGTGTAGTAATCGTAGGCGCAGGTCTGTCCCAATACATTCGCCCATACACATCTCGAAAAATATCGTCTTTTCCTTGATATGCAGAAATTTGTAGCTCGTCGTTCTCTTTCCAGCAAGACCGGTCCCCACCAGACTTAGGAGTAAGTTCTATTCGCTTAAGATTGTTTGTCGAGAGAGAGGCGGCGGTATGTTGAAAAATTGACTCGTCCTTATGGCCAGCTGCAATATGTGAAAAACCATTGGCAACGCCGATGAAGCTCTTTACTACAAGATTCGGATTCGGACTAGGACTCGGCAAACTAATTTCGTTTACCAATCTAGAAGCAACGAGTAGATATCGCTTTCTATTTTGTGGAACACCGAAATGGTTAGCATTGATAATTCCATCGTTATAAGAGTAACCTTGCGATTTTAGAAAGCTTAGGAAACTTGGGAGAATACTTTGATTCTTGTTGCTGAATAATCCAGGAACATTTTCCACGATAACAAAGCCCGGTTTAAGCTCGCGGACAAAACGCTGGAAGTTATTTAAAAGAAAAGCTGTTTTTTGAGCCTTTGTCTTATCTGTCCGAATCTTGCTCCAATACTGGCAAGGACTACAACCTGCGAGAACCAGTCTTGGGTCATTTCGCTTTATCCCCAGCCTATCGATTAAATTCTGTACAGTGAGCGTAGTAATATCGTGTTTAATAAAACTTGCGCCTGGGATATTTGACTCGTATGTCTTTCGACAATCAATATCATTGTCGATTCCAGCAAGTACTTTAAATCCAGCAGTGTGAAGGCCATAGCTCATTCCCCCTGCGCCACAGAAAAAATCGATAACTTTTAGTTCGTGCATGTTCAATAAATGTAACGATACTATGTGCCAACCCTATTCTATCAGCAGATTCCATATCTTAGGAAGCGTATGTTTGGACAGCACTTTTTTCAATTCCTACCGACAGTCAGCAATCTCTCTGGATTATGCTGAATCCCTCTTCAGAACGTTCAACGGGCTTAGTCCAACAAATTTTGCTTGCCGGTGACCACCTTATAGATACGATACAATCGCCGCCTTCGTAAAGACAACGGTGTTGCATTGCTAAAGACAAAAGGGAGCGAAATCATGAAACGTATTGAATGGATGCTGGCGTTAGGATTGATGCTGACTATGTTCGCGGTGTGTGCCAATGCGGAATCGCCGCGCGAGCAATTGAAGCAGATGGTGGAGCAGTTGCAGCAGAGACCGACGGACGACGCCCTGCGCGAGCAGATCATCAAGCTGGCACAACAACTCAAACCCGCACCGGCGCTGCCGGAAGAGGCGGAGCGTCACATGGCATACGGCGCGGCGGCGTTCACGGGGGCGAAAGCGGTGGCGGACTACAAAGAGGCTGCCAAGGAATTCGAGCAGGCGACGCTGGCCGCGCCGTGGTATGGCGATGCGTATTTCAATCTCGGTGTGGCGCAGGACAAGGCGGAGAATTACGCGGCCGCACTGCGCAGCCTCAAGCTTGCGTTGCTGGCCTCGCCCGACAGCAAAGACATCAAGGCGCTGATCTACCAGGTCGAGTACCGCAACAAGAAAGCGCATGACCTCCCGCGAACCGGCCTGAGTTTCCGCGACTGCCCCGACTGCCCCGAGATGGTGGTGCTGCCGGCGGGCGGCGGCAGAGCGGCCTTTGCCATGGGCAAGTATGAAGTCACCCAAGGCCAGTGGCGCGCCATCATGGGCAACAACCCCAGCCATTTTCAGAACTGCGGCGACACCTGCCCGGTGGAAAATGTAAGCTGGAACGATGCCAAAGAATTTATCCAGAGGCTCAACCAAAAGACCGGCAAGCAGTACCGCCTGCCGACAGAAGCGGAATGGGAATACGCCTGCCGCGCGGGAAGTCAGCAGGAATACTGCGGCAGCGACGATGTGAACAGCGTGGCGTGGTATGACAGAAATAGCGGCAGCGCGACCCACCCGGCCGGGCGCAAACGGCCCAATGCTTTCGGCTTGTACGACATGAGCGGCAACGTGTGGGAATGGGCAGAAGACTGCTACGACGGCGATTGCGCGTGGCGCGTGCTTCGCGGTGGCTCTTGGGGCGACGTTCCGCGGTACTCCCGCGCGGCGTTCCGCTTCAGGTTCGAGCCTGCGTACCGGGGCTTGATCTTCGGGTTTCGTCTCGCCAGGATGCTCCCGTAGCGCAGCGGAGGGAGGTTAGATTTTGATGTTTTACACTTTTACCCTTTGTGCGGAAGGATGGCGGCGCAGCCGCCAAGCGCGGTTTTTTGGGGTGATGCTGTTGCTTCGTTATTGTAGGGGCGAATTCATTCGCGCAATTATTTGCAACCAGACCGTCCTCCGCGCGCGGGTATGACGGTCTGATGGGTCAGGAGGCGCACTTATGTTGAAGAAAACTTTTGGCACTTTGGTGGTCGGTTGGTCGCTTGTCATGCCGGCCATCGTTTTTGCGTATGACGGACCCGCAACTCATTGCGCGGGATCCAGCCCGTGTTCTTGTCCGGATGGCTCCCGCCCCATGGCCGGCTGCAATGATGATTGCAGGGTGCTGTGCGGCCTCGACAGCGGCGGCTCGCGGAATTCCGGGCGCGATTACGAAGCCGAGCGCCGCGCGCAGGAGCAAGCCGAGGCCGCGCAGCGTGCTGAACGGGAACGCCAGGCGGAACTCGAACGGCAGCGCAGGGCGGAAGAGGAGCGCCGCCGCCAGGAAGAGGAAGAACGTCAGGCCAAATTCCTGCGCGACCGCAATGAAGCCGCCGGCACCCTGCGCGGCTCCACCGGCATGCGCATCACCCCGAATGTATCGGGCGGCAGCGCATTGCGCGGCAGCACAGTGGATACCGGCATCCGCGAGCTCAAGCCCGCCAGGGAAACGCGCGACCTCGGGGGTGCGCACGCCGCCTGGAAACAGCTCAATTGCGCCGCCGCGATTTCCGGCTATGCCTTCGCCGCGCTGTCCAATAGCGGCAAGCCCGACTACGACGAATTCCGCAATCTGGCGAGCGAGGCGATGAAGGCGCTGAATGGCGAGCCGCTGGGTGTGCAATGCCCGGCCGCGCGGCCGTATCCGGATTTCAAAAAAGGCGCGATGACCCTGGAACAGGCCAAGGCGGCGGAAAAGAAGATTCTCGACCGGGCCGTGGTCATTGCCGAACGCATGCGCCAGCGCGGCGACAAGTTCGCCGTGCCGTCTGCCCCGGCCCCGGCCGGGGAGACCGCCGATGAAAAGCTGCGCCGGGTGCAGCGCGAGCTGAATGAAGTCAACAGCCGCAAGATCACCGGCAAAACACAGGCGGAAATCGACCGGCAGGAACGCGACCGCAAGGCGCTGGCCGACCTTATCCTGGCCAACAACCGCCTCGAGAAAGGCGAGCTGACCAGCGTTTCGGTGGATCTCTCCGAAGACGGCGGCAGCCGGAGCCAACGCCGGAAACCGCTGGCGGTGCCTTCGCCAAAATAATCGATCACGCGGTTGGGAGGATCTGTTCATGAAAAACTTCACCCTGCTTGCCACCTTGTTGTTGCTCGCCCCGGTGCCCGCCTTTGCCGGGCTGCCCGCCATGCCTGAAATACCGGACTATCTGCCGGCAAGCGTCAGCGAACCGCTGCATGCCAGGTTGCAGCCGGTCGCGCAGCGCAAGCGGGCGCTGATCAAGGAAGGCGCGCAGATCAACCGGGACTGCGCCAGGGTGGTGAAGGACTCCGGCGAGCACCGGGTATGTCTGGAGCGCCGGCAAAGATTCAATGCCGAAGTGCTGGCCTTGAGCGACGCCATCAATAAACTTGCCGACGATCTGGACGATGCAGAAAGCAGCTTCATCATCGGCAGAATGAATGAGCTGGCAAAGCGTCTGCATTGGGGGGAGCAGGAACGGGGGCGGCTGGCGACGGCGCTGAAAGCCCTTGGCCGCGACGGCAGAACGGCGACCGGCACAGAAATCGTCGACGCCTGGGATAGCATCCTCGCGCGCGGGCAGAACGCGGAACTGGCGCGGGCGGCATCCGCGGGCGATGGGCCGGGATTCCCCGCAGCCGGCACACAATCATTCCAGGATTGCGCCGTATTTGCGCTGGCCAATGCAACGGATACTCCTTACGGCGTGGCCGCCGCGCGCGCGACCAAACTCATCAGCGAAGGCGACTGGCGCACTGCCGCCGATCGGGCGGACCCCGGCAAGGCAATCGAACAGCGCGGCCTGATCGGCGGAGAAGTGGTGATGCTGGGCGAAGCCTTCGGCCGGGTCGAAGTGGTCAACAGCGAGGCTTTCGACAAGAAACTGAAGCAGGGTTTGCGCGTGATGGTGAACGTGGCGCCGCCGAACGGCAATGTCAGAAGCGGGCACGAAATTGTGCTCGCCAGGGTGTTTCAACATGACGGCGCAACCTGGTACGAAATGATCGACTCCAACCAAGGGCCGCTGCAGCGGCTTTACATGACCAAAGAGGAGATGAAAACCATCTTGCAGGAAAACGGCGTGGTCGTTCACCCCTCCCGCAACCGGACGGTCAGGCCGCTGCGACCACCGGAGTAAGCGGTTTTTTTCAGTCATTAACTCATCGCCGATTGAAACCACGTC
>Ga0210058_1004263_pt1 | contig 10643 bp, 9 predicted proteins | sample CryGeymeta201511_FD_183979 | JGI IMG/M metagenome (GOLD analysis project Ga0210058, IMG submission 183979) | Groundwater microbial communities from Crystal Geyser aquifers in Utah, USA - Crystal Geyser metaG 2015-11 (SPAdes) (version 2) | ecosystem: Environmental > Aquatic > Deep subsurface >...
CTTGGATAGTTAGTCTAGCTTTAGTAGCAATATGCGAGCAGATTAACTTCTGGGCAATACTGACAGCAAATGCCACCGCTACAGGTTCGCACCGAAGGTACGTTAATTTATTGATAAGGAGAAAAAATGAAGATAGGAATGATGACGGCCTGGAATACCGATAGCGGAGTGACAGGTTATGCTGAGCCAATAGCAAAAGAGTGGATTAAGATGGGACACGAGGTTACCATTTTCTCGCACATAGAAGATGATTTTCATGGTGAAGGTTTTACCGGAGAAGATGAGGATTATGTAATCAGGTGCGTCGGGACAAAGAAAACGAAGTATCTTGACCCGACACCTATATTGACCAGGGAATTTGATATTTTTATCGTTCAAGATTTGCGGATGCTTCCGGTGGATAATCTTACAAAAATTTTTCCTCTTATTCGCAGAACGGCAAAGACAGTGCATATTGTTCATGAAAGTGCTCTTCCCAAAGAAGCCTGGTTCTATCAGTTAGAATGGGATAAGACAGTTTATTTCTGCAAAAGGCAGGTTTTCTTAAAGAGCATCTATCCGGATAGCAAATTGATTCATTTCCCCTGTTTTCCGAGAAGAGAAAAGGATAAAATGGAGGCAAGGAAGAGACTTAATTTGCCCCTGGATAAAAAAATAGTTTATCAATTCTGCCAGAGAGGATATCACTCTTTTTTAAGGGACCTGCCGGAAGAGTTGAAAGAAAAAGTAACCCTTTTAATCGTGATATCTCCTTCCTATGAATTTCTGGAAGAAGAAGAACCGCCGCGATGGATGATTGTCCGGCGAGAAGAAGTTTTATCCCATGAAAAATTTGATGATTACTTATTTGCTTCTGATGCCGTAATCCTGCATAAATTCCAGAGTAGATACGGTGGGGTTATCTCGGCAACTACATTCCAGGCGATTGGCACCGGTTGCCCTATTCTGGTTCCGGGGCAATCGGACTTTTTCTTTCCTTTCAAAGAGAGTTTAATCAGATATACTAATTTGGAGGATTTAAAGAAAACCCTTGTGGAATTGACGGAAGACGGAGAAAGATATAAAGCTCTGCAGGCAAAATCAATGAGGTTTGTAAATGAAAATTCATCGGAAAAAATTGCTGAAGAATACATCAAACTATTCCAGTCATTGAAAAAGGCAAACCATGCTTGAGAAATTTAGCGGAAATCCTATCCTTAAGCCAATTCCAGAGCATTCCTGGGAATCTAAGTGTGTTTTTAACTGCGCTGCTTTTTATGATGACGGTAAGGTCCACATTGTCTATCGTGCGGTAGGAGAGGATGATATCTCTCGCCTTGGATACGCTTCGTCTGTTGATGGTTTTCGGATAGACGAACGATTGCCGGAACCAATCTTTTCTCCTGAAGGAGAATTTGAATTAAAAGGTTGCGAAGACCCCAGGATAGCGAGAGTTGGAAAAGAATATTGCATGTTTTATACCGCCTTTGACGGGCATATTGCTCAGATTAGCCAGGTTATGATTAAAACCGATGATTTTTTAGCCCAGCGTTGGAGGTGGGGAAAAAGAATCTATCCTTTCCCCCAGGTTAATAATAAGGATGTGGTGCTTTTTCCCGAGAAAATAAAAGGGAAATGGGTGCTCTATCATCGGATACCTCCGCATATCTGGGTTACTTACTCTGACGACCTTATTCACTGGAGAAATTCCAACATCATTATGATGCCGCGCGGGAATAGTTGGGAAAAAATAAAAGTAGGCGCCGGAGCTCCTCCGATAAAGACTCTGGCAGGATGGTTGCTTATCTACCATGCGGTGGATGAAAAAAGAGTTTACCGGTTAGGATTCGCTTTAATATCTTTGGATGACCCCGAGGAGATAATTTATCGCTCCAGGGAACCCATTCTTGAACCTGATTACGAGCATGAAAGAGAAGGAGACGTTCCCAATGTAGTTTTCACCTGTGGAGCCTTCATAAGAAATGAACGACTCTTTGTTTATTACGCCGGAGCTGACACAGTTATTTGTGTAGCTACTCAGATGCTCAGGGATCTTTTACCCTAAGATAATTCCTTTTTTTCCGCAGAGTAAACTCTGCCACTACTCCTTATAAATTTTACAAAAATATCTACTATTTTAGGGTCAAATTGAGTACCTTTATTCCTAATCAGTTCATTCAAAGCTTCTGGTACCGAAAAGGCTTTCCGATAGGGGCGGTCAGAAGTCATTGCGTCAAAACTATCCACTATTGTGAGGATTCGGGAAGATAGAGGAACTTCATCAAAAGGTTTTCCGTGGTAGCCCTTTCCGTCAGCTCTTTCGTGATGTTCTAAAATGATTTTACGCTCCTTCTTCAGGAAGGAAAGAGGTTTGATAATTGAGACCCCGATATCGGGATGATTTCTTACAATTTTATATTCTTCTTCGGTTAGTTTAGCCGGCTTTTGCAAAATAGAATCATTGATTGATATCTTTCCGATATCGTGAAGAATACCGGCATTTTTAATGACTGCTTTTTCATCTTCGGAAAGACGCAGTTGCTCAGCAACGGCAAGAGCATATTCAGTAACCCGGCTGGAATGACCTTTGGTGTAAGGGTCTCTTGATTCCAGAGCTAATGCCAGGGTTTTGATGGTGTTGAAGTAGGATTCCCTTAATTCTTTTTCAGCCTCATTTAATTTCTCGGAGGTTTTTTCCAATTGCTGATGGGATTCTCTTTCCTGCCACCAGATTAATCCTAAACCAACTAAAATTACGGTAACAATAAACTGGCTGATTAAATGAGCGGTGCCGGGGAATGCCTTGATTTCTATAAAGTAGATAGTAATTAGGAAAGCAATGGTCAAAGATATCTTTATTCTCTCCCAGGACTTGGAATGGAAATTTTTAAGGAAACTGTCTTTCTTTTGGCGATTAAATAAGGAAAGATAGGAAAATATTTCTTTTTTCTCTTCTTCCCCAATTTTCACAAAAGATATTCCCAGGTCATACTTTGATGGCCCAGTCTGGCGGGACCAGACAACCTTACCCAAAGCTTTTAAGGATGTGTTTCTTGTGGGTAAGCGAATTTCTAATTCTAATATTGTCCCTAATTCAAAATTTTCGGAACAACTGAAACATAATCCACCTTCACTAACATCGCTAGTTAGAGAGATATCTTTGGGAAGATCGGCTCTATTATAGACCTGGTAATAAAGCAAAAGAGAGGAATCTAATCGAGGAAATTTCCTTTTCTCTCTAAAATTGCTCTTCATCTTCATACCTTTAAATTATATTAAATTTAAGTACTTTTTGTCAACCTAATTTAATTGCATAGGAATTTCCTTTTTCTAACCACGAATTAACGCGAATTACTCTAATTCGTAAAATTCGATAAATTCGTGGTTTTATAACTTGTTTTCCTTTATCGAAATCGTCGGGTAAACCACCCGAACCACTCCTCCGGGTTCTCCCTCACCCATCTTTCAATCATCCGGTTGCAAAGCGCGGTATTTTCTTTAATGTCCTTTTTCTGGTCCTTGCTCCAGCTCATCGGAAGGGCCAGTTCCACCCGGATAAGATGCTTATTAGCCCTCCGCACAATGGAGATGGGTACCACCGCACAGCCCAGGCGCCTGGCAAAAACCGCAGGGCCGGTGGGCGTGCGGACTGCCTGGCCGAAGAAGGGAACAGACATCCCCTGACGGCTGTACTGGTCCGAGGGTAAAGAGAGGATATTGCCGGCCTTGAGCCAGCGCATTGACTCCCGGATTGAAAGACCGACGGGATTTTTGGGTATGTGCTTGACTCCAGCTTTCCCCCTGACCTTTTCAAAATAGCGGGCGAGATACGGGTTTTCCGGGTCCCGGCCGATATTTCTAATTGGATAACCGTGCATTTTGAGATAAGACAGAATTAAAGGGAAACTTCCCAGGTGGGCCGAAAAAGCAATAACGCCTTTACCTTTTGCCAGTGCTTCGTCCAGATGGGCTAATCCCTCTGCGTCCACTACCCGGTTTATCCAGTTCTTTCGGTACATGCGGCTGCTTTCGTAGAAACCGACTACGGTTTTTTGGAGCACTTGCTTAAGTAACGCAAATTTTCCCGACCAGCTCATTCCCGGAAAGACGACTGCAATATTATTGAGAATGCGGCGGAATATCGGTATTTTTCTTGCAGCCCAACCCGAAGAACCGAGACGGATTATTGGCCACGTTAATATTCGATATACACAGCAAGGGGTAAGCGTGACCAGCCGAATAAAAAGATAGACGATAAAATCTGTCTCTTTCTGCCAGTGTTTCATAATAATGGATGCCATTCCCGCGTGTATTAAGCGGGGATCTAAACCTTAAAATGGGATTGCCACGTCCGCCAGAGAAAAGCATTAATGTCGCAGAGCAGTAGTATGATAATACCTACGCCGAATAAAAGCAAGATGGCGAAACGCAATTGACAGGAAATTTGACGGGAGGGTAGAACAAGGGATATACTTTTTATGGAAACTAAACTGTTACCGGGATTCGGAGAGAGAAAATGAAATTGGATGATGTTTTAATTTCCAAGGCGATAACCGAAGAATTCACCCAAGACTTTCTTAAATTTATGGAGGTTGACGTGGCTATTGTTGGAGCAGGCCCATCGGGAATGGTAACCGGCTATTACCTTGCCAAAAAGAAGAAAAAAGTTGTTATCTTTGAAAGGAAATTAAGCGTTGGCGGGGGAATGTGGGGCGGGGGAATGATGTTTAATAAAATTGTGGTGCAGGAAGAAGCCAAGCCAATTCTTAAGGAGATTGGAGTAAATTTGAAGGAATATAAAAAAGCTTATTATGTCGCTGATGCTATAGAAACCGTTTCCACCCTTTCTTCAAAAGCGGTTAAAAAAGGAGTCAAAATATTTAATCTCATTTCAGTTGAGGACGTAATGATCAGGAAAGAGAGGGTTGCCGGATTAGTCTTGAACTGGACCGCAGTAGAAATGGCTAATCTCCACGTCGACCCTCTTACCGTCAGGTCAAAATTTGTGGTGGATAGCACCGGACATTCAGCTGAAGTTGCCAACATAATTTTAAAAAAAATGGGCCGGAAACTTCTTACGAAAACCGGGGAGCTTTTGGGCGAGAAATCAATGTGGGCGGAGATGGGGGAAAAATTTATCGTTGGTAATAGCAAGGAAATTTATCCTGGATTATATGTGGCTGGGATGGCGGCTAACGCTGTATTTGGCGCGCCGCGTATGGGACCAATATTTGGGGGGATGCTGCTCTCGGGCAAAAGAGTGGCAGAGTTGTTACTTGAAAGATTAAAATAGTAACCACGAATGAACACTAATGAACACGAATAGAATTAGTCATTGCGAACGAGGTCCCTCGCAATGACACGCACCTTGTTGTCATTGCGAAGCGTTAGCTGAAGCAATCTCAAAGGGATTGCCACGGGACTTCGTCCCTCGCAATGACACGCACCTTGTTGTCATTGCGAAGCGTTAGCTGAAGCAATCTCAAAGGGATTGCCACGGGACTTCGTCCCTCGCAATGACAGATGTGCTATCAGTTTTTTATTCGTGTGTATTCGTGGCTAATTTGTTTTTGTTTAGCGGAATCTGCGGTTTAACCAGCCAAACCACTGTTCAGGGTATTTACGGATAAAAGATTCAATAATCTTCATAAAGCTGGCGGTATTCTCGGCGATATCTTTGCGTACGTTATCTGTCCTGACTAATTTTATAGGTTCTTTGATAATGATGTGATGAGTGCCGTCGGGGTTCCGGAGACAAAAAATAGGCAGAGCTAGAGCATCCATTCTGCGGGCAAAAGTAGCGGCTCCTATAGCAGTTTGAACGGAATAACCGAAGAAATCCACCCGGACCCCTTTTCCTGAATATTGGTCCATAAGCATACAGAAGAGACCGCCTTTTTTAAGCCAGTCCATCGCTTCTTTTAAAGATTTCTCCAGCGGATATTTTTCTATCCAGGTGATTTTCAATTTCCTTCTTAATTTCTGCAAGAATTTTTGCATTCCCAGATTAGATTGTTTTTTAACCATTGTATTGACCGGATAGCCGGCAGAGGAAAGTCCTGCGACCATTAAAGGAAAATTTCCGAAATGAGCGCAAACGCCAACTATGCCCTTTCCTTTTGCCAATGCTTCTTCCAAGTATTCTCTTCCTTCAATCTTGATTGACTTTGAGAATTTTTCTTGGGATAAATTTGTTGCTTTAACCGTTTCGCAAAAGCCAAGATAAATATTGCTAAATTGTTCTTTAGCAATTGCAGAAAGTTCTCTTTTATTTTTTTCTTTCCCCAGAGCAATCCTTAAGTTGGAAAGAACCCGGTTTCGGGAACGGGCTAAAAAGAGATAACCGCAATTACCTAAAATTCTGGAAATAAAATAAAGGAACCAGGGCGGAAGCAGAGAAGTAATAAAAGCAATTAATTGCGTTACAAGATATATAAAATCGCGAATTAATTTTTTTGGTCTTTTCATAATCGGGAAGTCTATGCTATAATAATACGTTTTATATTAGAATGCAAGCGACGTAGTGTGACCATGCATAAAGAAAAGGGAAGCACTTTGAACGAAGTCGTTGCGAGCCGAAGGCGAAGCAATCCGACGCAGTCGTTGCGAGGGATTTATCCCGAAGCAATCTCAATGAGATCGCCACGTCCGCCAAGGCGGACTCGCGACGCTTCGCGGATTGCCACGTCATCCCACTAAAGCGGATTCCTCGCAATGACAGGATTGAGAATAAACTATGAAGATAAATAGGGTGCGGGGTACCTACGACCTTTTTCCTGAAGATTTGATTAAATGGCAGTGGGTTGAGAAGATAGCGAAAAGTGTCTATCAAGAATATGGTTTTTCTGAAATTAGGACGCCTATTTTGGAACCTGCAGAACTGTTTTCTCGCTCAATCGGGAAATGGACTGATATCGTTGAAAAGCAGATGTATACTTTTGAAGATAAAAAAGGGCGACTCCTCACTTTAAGGCCGGAGGCAACTGCCTCGGTGGTCCGGGCATATTTGGAAAAAGGGAACACTTCCGAAACAAGATTCTATTATTTTGGCCCGATGTTTCGCTATGACCGTCCCCAAAGAGGCCGATTTCGTCAGTTTTATCAGACCGGGGTGGAACTTTTAGGAGCGGTGCATCCTGGAATAGATACCGAAATAATTCTTCTTTTAAGCGAGTTCTTCCAAAAGTTAGGATTAAAGGATTTTGAAATTCAATTAAATTCGTTGGGTTGTTCGCTCTGTAAAGAAAAATATAATAAAATTCTTTTTAATTATTTAAAAGAAAAATGTTTATGCAAAGACTGCGAAAGAAGAAAGGAAAAAAATGTCTTGAGAATCCTGGATTGTAAGAATAAAATTTGTCAATCGTATGTTCAAGAGGCGCCAAAAATAATTGATCATCTCTGTCCGAACTGTTTATCTCACTTTGAGGAGGTGAGAGAATATCTTGATTTTTTAGGAGTTTCATACTCCCTTAATCCGCATCTTGTCCGGGGTTTGGACTATTACACCAGAACCGTTTTTGAACTTTTTTTGCCAAACTCAGGAGAGGATATCGCGATTGCCGCCGGTGGTAGGTACGATAATTTAGTAGAAGAATTAGGGGGGAGGAAAACACCGGCGATTGGTTTTGCTGTTGGGCTGGAAAGACTTATCGCCAATTTAGATATTCTAAAAGAAAAAGAGCCCTCTTTTTATTTTGCCTATCTCGGAGAAAAAGAAATTTTAAAAAGGGCGATGGAGTTGACCGCTGAATTGAGAAAGAATAAAATTCCTGTTATTATTAATTACGAGAGAAAAAGTTTGGGAAATCAACTTCATCAGGCAGATAGGTTAGGCAGTAAATTTGTGCTTATTCTTGGTTCCCGGGAGTTTAAGGAAAATACCGTGATTCTACGGGATATGAAAAATTCCAGCCAGAGGGTAATAAAAAGAGAAAACCTGGTAGAAAAGATTAAGGAAATATAACCACGAATTTCTCGAATTATACGAATTATTAAAGAGTAATAAAAAAAGAATAGGTCATTGCGAGGCACGAAGTGCCGTGGCAATCTTGAGATTACTTCTTCGTTTCACTCATCGCAATGACACTTCGTATCAATTCTTAATTAGAGAAATTCGCGTAATTCGTGGTTAAAATAAATAAAATGAAAAGGACGCATAATTGCGGAGAATTGCGCAGGAGTGATTTAGGCAAAGACGTATTTTTAATTGGATGGGTAAATGTCAGGCGGGACCATGGAGGACTTCTCTTTATTGATTTAAGAGACCGCTACGGCATCACCCAGGTTCTCTTTGACGCTAAACTTCTCTCTTCTTCCAAATCTTTGCATTCCGAGGATTTAATCGGGGTGGGAGGAAAGGTCCAGGAGAGGCCAAAAGGGACGATTAATAATAAATTAGTTACCGGAGAAATAGAGGTATTTGCAGAAAAACTTTTTCTTCTTAATAAGAGCAAAGATTTGCCATTTGAACTCTCGCATGATTTGAAAGTTGCCGAAGAAATTCGCCTCACTTATCGTTACCTTGATCTGAGACGGCCAATAATGCAGAAGCGGCTCATAATGCGCCATCGACTGGTCAAATTAATCCGGGATTATTTAGGTAAAAAAGAATTTTTGGAGATAGAAACTCCCATCCTTACCAAAAGCACTCCGGAGGGGGCACGCGATTATTTAGTTCCCAGTAGACTTTCTCCGGGAGATTTTTATGCTCTTCCTCAATCCCCCCAACTTTTCAAGCAATTGTTGATGGTTGCCGGCTTTGAAAAATATTTCCAGATTGCCAGATGCTTTCGGGATGAAGATTTGCGTGCCGACCGGCAACCTGAACATACCCAACTTGACCTGGAATGTTCTTTTATGACGCAGGAAGAAATTCTTGCTATTATTGAAGAGATGATTGCGACGCTCTTTGAAGAAATTCTTTCTTTAAAAATTCCTCTTCCCTTTCCTCACCTCATGTACCAGGAGGCGATTTCTAAGTATGGTACTGATAAACCGGATTTGCGAGATGAGAAAAAAACAAATTTTAGTTTTGTTTGGGTTGAACAATTCCCTCTGTTTCAGTTTAATAAAGAGCAAGATAGATTAGACCCCCAACATCATCCATTTACTTTGCCGATGGAAGAAGACCTTTCTCTTTTAGACCAAGAGCCCTTAAAGGTAAGAGGGCTCTGCTATGACCTTATCCTTAACGGACAGGAGGTTGGAGGAGGGAGCCTTCGTATCCATAAAAGGGAACTTCAGGAAAAGATTTTTGGATTAATTGGCCTTTCTCAAGAAGTTTATCTTTCTAAATTTGGTTTTCTTTTAGAAGCGTTAGAATACGGCGCGCCTCCTCACGGAGGAATTGCTTTAGGGCTTGACCGCCTTTTAATGCTTATGAGCGGCGCAGACTCTATCAGGGAAGTGATTGCCTTCCCCAAGAGCGGCGATGGCTCTTGCCCGTTAACCGGGGCTCCGGCGAGAGTTTCCCTCCAGCAGTTGAAGGAACTTTCTTTGAAAATTGACAAGAAAAATAAATTATAGTACAATTCCTTCTTTGTAATAGGTTAGTTTCTTTAAAACTATTACTGATTACAGAGATTAAACTTCTTGATTACGGTGATTAAAGATAAAAATCACTGTAATCTCCTTTATAATCACTGTAATCATATGGTATTTCAGGATAACTTAACTCTTACGTTAGGACAATGTTTTGCGTTGAGCGAGGATTTCAATCTTCCTGTTATTGAAATACGGGTATGTGAAATTTGTGGGATTTGCTAATCTAATCATAATCTCTCTCCCCGAAAATTTTTGTTCCGAGTCTTACCATATTCGCCCCTTCACTAATCGCAATTTTATAGGAATTGGTCATCCCCATAGAAAGGTATCTCATCTCAACGTTGGCTAAATTAAGAGCCTTAATTTTCTCAAAGATTTTTCTGGTCTCAATAAAATATGGTCGGGATTTCAGAGCATCTCCAAAACGGGGTCCCATCGTCATTAACCCGGTTACTTTTACATTTTTAAAGGAGGATATATCCTTAATCAAGGTTTCTGCCATCTCCGGGACTACCCCGGATTTTTGATTTTCCCGGCCGCTGTTTATTTCAATTAAAATGGGCATTATTTTATTAATTTGACGGCATCTCTTATCAATCTCTTGTGCAATCTCCAAAGAATCAACCGTTTCAATCATATCAAATATTTCTACTGCTTTCTTTACCTTATTCTTTTGCAGGTGTCCAATAAAATGCCATTTTGCTCTTTTCCCTATTACCTGAAACGCAGTTAAAGCTTCCTGAAGATAGTTTTCTCCGATAATTTTTATTCCAGCCTCAATTGCCTCGGAAATCTCCGCAGAACTTCTTGTCTTTGCCGCAGCTGCCAATTCTACGCCTGACGGTAATTCCTCCAGGATTTTCTGTACATTCTCCTTAATCATTTTAAATTAAGAAATAATGTAACCACGAATTAACACTAATGAACACTAAGAAAACAAACTATTTAAGAACTAACTAAATATTTATATAGTTCTTATTCGTGTGCATTCGTGGTTAAGAACTTAACCACAAAGCCACCAAGACTCAAAGAGCACCAAGAAAAACTAAAATAGCAACCACGAATTACGCGAATTAATCGAATTCAAAAAACAATAATAAAAATTCTCTGACCGGAGA
>Ga0210058_1004266_pt1 | contig 10643 bp, 9 predicted proteins | sample CryGeymeta201511_FD_183979 | JGI IMG/M metagenome (GOLD analysis project Ga0210058, IMG submission 183979) | Groundwater microbial communities from Crystal Geyser aquifers in Utah, USA - Crystal Geyser metaG 2015-11 (SPAdes) (version 2) | ecosystem: Environmental > Aquatic > Deep subsurface >...
ACTCAAGCGCGCCGTGAAGACGCTCTGGATCGTCATGGAAGAAATGGATCTGGAGTGGCTGCCGGTGGTCAATGCCTGGCAGCTCAATGAGCGCCATTACGGCGCATTGCAGGGTTTGAGCAAGGAAGAAATGGCGAGCATTTACGGCGAAGCGCAGGTCAAGATTTGGCGGCGCAGTTACGATGTCCCGCCGCCGCTCCTGGAGATGGACGATCCCCGCCACCCGCGTTTCGACCGGCGCTATGCCGCGCTGAAACCGGACGAACTGCCGAAGTGCGAATCGTTGAAAGATACGCTGGCGCGCGTCCTGCCTTACTGGCACAGCACCCTGGCTCCGGCGGTGAAATCTGGCCAGCGTGTCCTGGTCGCGGCGCACGGCAACAGCATGAGGGCGATGGTCAAGTATTTGGATAATGTCTCGGATGAGGAAATCCCGGAGCTGAATATCCCGACCGGCATCCCGCTGGTTTACGAACTGGGCGCGGACCTGAGACCGGTTGCGCACTACTATCTCGGCGACGAGGAGACGGTCCGCAAGGCAGCTGAGGCGGTCGCCGCGCAAGGCAAGGCGAAGTAATAATGAGACCCTAAAGGTTTTTCCGACCGATTATCATCTCGACAAGCAAAGTCATCCCGCTTGACATGGCGACGGATAGCAAAGGAAACCTTTAGGGTCTGTACCTTACGGACGGCATCAATTAGGTCATTTGTTGGCTCCCCTTGACCCAAGCCAGGCCACCACTCCAGCCACCAGCAGCGCCAGCAGGATGATCGCGGACACGGAAATCATCCCCGTTGAGAGGGGTATGGCGGCTTTGGGTATCGGCGTAGCGGTGACCGGGGTGCTGGTCGGTGTCGTAGTGGCGGTCGAGGTTGGCCAGGAGGTTGGCGTGGGGCGGCGGGTCGGGGTCGAGGTGGGCAGCGTGGGGGTGGGTGTAAATGCCGGGCGGATGGTCAACTGTTGGCCGGTGCGGATGACGGAATTGAGCTGCAGGTTGTTCAGTTTCAACAGATCGTCAACCGGAACATCGTAAGCGATGGCGATGACGATCAACGAATCGTTAGGTTGGACAATGTGAATGATCGAGCCGTCCGCGTTGGGCGTATTGGGGATGATCGTGCGGGTGCTGACGACAGGAATTTTAGTCGGCGCGGTAGTACCGGGGGTATAAGCGGCTGGCTGTCCTCCCGTCGAGAGGCCGGCGTCCAGCGTGTAATAAACATAGTTGCCTGCGGTGGCGACGCCTGCGCCCACATCTTGGAGGGTGGAGGAGAGCATCGTGTTTTGGTGAGGAGCGTCGCCCATCCAGGCATTGACCACGGCTTGCGCCGACAAATTCGAACCGTCCTTATAAACATTTTCAGAGAAATAACCGCTTGCAGGATATCCAGCGGCAATAGCGCGATCTCTTGGACTTTCCCCGTTTGGTCCAATATGTGTCCAAGTGCCAATCGAGGCTTGATACTCCGAGTGTGCCTGTGCTACAGCCATCAAGATCGAATTGGGTTGATAAGCTGGCAGGCCATAGCTTGCGCGCAGGTCGTTGACCGCCTGAATCAAATCGTACGCGCTGGAAACCTGTAGCGGCTGAGGAATGCTGACTTTTGCCTGCGCGCTCGAGGGTGTCAGGCAAGTTGTAAGGAGTAAAAGAAATAGCATTGAGACAAACGAAGTCAATCTGTGCATACGGGCATTATAACGGGCGATTCAAACCTGTGCAATTGCATTTAAAGGTCGTGTAAAATGACATGGTGGACGGCGACATTAATCCCTCTTTTGGCTGACAATACTCACAAATATGCTCCAGACGCCAATCCCAATGCTAGAATATCTGGAGAAATGTTATGCTTGTGGTTAGAATCACAATAATACTGTTTTGTGATGTAAAATAAACTAATGAGGAAATCCATTCTTATAAACTTTACAGGAGGTGTCTATCATGCAAACGAAAACGTTTCACGTCCCTGCCATGTACGGCGATCATCACGTGAGTGATGTTCGCCGTATTTTGCTTGAAATCCCAGGCGTCGAGGATGTCTACGCCAGCAGCGCGTTCCGGGTCGTCGAGGTGACCTACGACGAGAAAAAGGTCAACGACCTGGAGCTTCAGACCAGGCTAGAGGATGCTGGCTACCTGGGCGAGTGGCAGTTTCACGCTGAATCCGGGAAGGCGGTCGGTACGGAGGATGGCGCGTCACCGTTCATGCGCCATACTGCTGTATACGAGCAGATCAAGAAGACCGTCAGTTTTTCCCAACAGGTAGCTTACCGGGGACGCCCGCTCTGGCCCTGCCCAGGGATGGGTCCAATTAGAAGTATGGATGAGGAGAAATAATCATGGCAACCAAGCGAACTGCTCAACAGCAAAGCTCTGATCCGGCTGCACAGGAGATGCTGATCCGGGCTGAGGAATTAGGCATCGGCACTGCATTCAGCCGTGCCGATGAAATGGCCCCCTGTAATATCGGTGGGGCGGGCATGTGCTGCAAGCAATGCGGCATGGGCCCTTGCCGGTTAACCAAGGAAGGTCAGACGGGCGTCTGCGGCGCGACCATTGACACCATCCAGGCGCGTAATCTGATCCGTGCCATTGCAGCCGGCGCGGCTGCCCACTCCGACCACGGCCGGGATATGGCTTTCACACTCAAGGCTGTTGCCAACGGCGAGGCAGAAGGCTATACCATCCGCGACGTGGCGAAATTGCGCATCGTGGCTTCCAAATACGGCATTCCCATTGAGAAGCGCTCGCCGCAAGAGATCGCGAACGATCTGGCCGACCTGTATATTGCCCAATTTGGGCAGCAGAAGGGCGAGGTCGCGCCGGTCATCCGCGCTCCCAAGAAACGCCAACAGCTATGGCATCAACTCAAAGTGGTGCCGCGTGGGATTGACCGCGAGGTGGTCGAGGCTTTGCATCGCACCCACATCGGCAATGACCAAGATTCGGAGCATATCCTCCAGCATGCCATCCGCCTCGCTTTGGCGGACGGCTGGGGCGGTTCGATGATCGCTACGGATATTTCAGATATTCTCTTCGGCACGCCGGCGCCGGTATTGGGGCAGGCGAATTTGGGCGTACTGAAAGATGACATGGTCAATGTCATCGTGCATGGTCACGAGCCAACCTTGAGCCAGATGATCGTCGCCGCCTCTCAGGACCCGGAAATCATCGAATACGCCAAAGCCGCCGGGGCCAAGGGCGTCCAATTGTCCGGCATCTGCTGCACGGCGAATGAGATCCTCATGCGCCAGGGTATCCCTGCGGTGGGCAACTTCCTGCAACAGGAATTAGCCATCCTGACCGGCGCGGTGGAAGCCATGGTGGTGGATGTGCAGTGCATCATGCAGGCGCTGGTTAGCCTGGCTACGAACTTCCACACTAAAATCATCACCACCTCGCCCAAGGTGCGCATCACGGGCGCCACGCATATCGAATTCGACGAGCATAAGGCGCTGACCATTGCCAGGCAAATCTTGAAAGAGGCGATTGATAACTACAAGAACCGCGGCAAGACTCATATCCCGCAGATACGCGAGGATCTGATCCCCGGCTTCTCGCACGAATATATCAACTACATGCTGGGCGGTTCTTACCGGGCTTCTTTCCGGCCGCTCAACGACGCCATCATGGCCGGGCGCATCCGCGGTGTGGCGGCCATCGTCGGCTGTAACAACCCACGCAGCAGCCACGACTACCTGCACAACCATGTTGCCAAAGAATTGCTCAAGCAGGATGTGCTGATTGTCGAGACTGGCTGTGGAGCCATCGCGGCCGCCAAGCTGGGACTGATGCTCGGCGAAGCTGGGCTGACGGAGGTCGGGCCAGGATTGCGCGAGATCTGCGAAACGATCGGCATCCCACCTGTTCTGCACATGGGCTCGTGCGTGGACAATAGCCGGATTTTGACCGTCCTGACCCAGGTGGTAGAAGAGGGCGGCCTGGGTGATGATATTGATCAGGTGCCAGCAGTCGGCCTGGCGCCGGAGTGGATGAGCGAGAAAGCCCTTTCCATCGCCACGTACTGCGTGGCCTCGGGCGCCTACGTCATCATGAGCGGCGCCTCGCCGGTCAGCGGAATGCCGGACCGGGTCTCGGATAGCGACAAAGTCCTGCATTTCATCAGCCAGGGTTGGGAGAAACTGTACGGCGGCAAATTGGAGTTCATCTCCGACCCGGATGAGGTAATCAAGGCCACGCTGGCGCACATTGACAAAAAGCGCGCCGCGTTGGGTCTTCCGGTTTACGACCCCGCCAGGTTTGGGCGCAGTGGGGATGCGCGTATGCTTGCATTAGAGGCCTTGCCGCTGGAAGAACGGCGCGAGGCTATCTATGGAGTTGCGGCTGACTAGAACGTGAAACGTAAAACGTAATGCGTGATTTACGTTTTACGCATTACGTTTTACTCGAAGATACGGAGAATCTATGTCAAAGTATATTGCTACCCGCGCCATGCGTGGCGCAAACGCCCTGGTTACCGAGGCTGAATTAATGCTCAACAAGGCCCTGGCGGAAAAGGGGCCGGATACCAAGGTCGCTTTCCCGAATACCGCCTATTTCATGCCAACCATCCTGGGGATGACCGGCGTGCAGGTGGAAACGCTCGGCCAGTTGAAACCCATTCTCGAACACGCCCGCGGCCTGCTGCACCCGATCCCGTCCACGAGCAAATGGACTCCCTACCTGGGCGAGACTCTCGACAGCGGCATGGCGACGCTGCTCGCCGCCGAGACCATCGAGGGCGTTCGCTTTGTTTACGGACTCCAGCCTGAACCAGTGGCCGGATTCAAACTGGCTGGCGGCACCACCTTCACCAGTCCCGAAAACGGCGAAAAAGCCGAGGAAGTGAGTGCCCTGACGGGTCATCTCAATGGCCCAATAGACGACATCCGCCTGCGCTCGTGGGGCATCCAACTGGTGGATGGCCGCATGCCCGGCTTCGCGGCTATCGTCGGCTGCGCTAAATCCAACGAAGTCGCTGTCAAGATCGTGCGCGAACTTCAAAAGCGTAACATTCTGTGCTTCCTCTCCGGCAACGTCAACGGTCGAAGTATTATCCATCAATTGATGGAAGAGGGCGTGGAACTGGGCTATGATACTTACACGGTGCCCTTCGGCACGGATACGATCAGCGCCATCTACGCCCTGGGTTTTGCGACCCGTTCGGCGCTGACTTTCGGCGGTCTCAAAGGCGGGCAGGCGCGCGAAATCTTGCTTTACAACAAGGACCGCGTTTTTGCCTTCGTGCTGGCCCTCGGCGAAGTGGATGACCTGAAGTACGCCGCCGCGGCCGGCGCGATCAACTACGGCTTCCCGGTCATCGCCGATACGATCATTCCTGAAATCCTGCCGACCGGCGTGACGACCTACGAACACGTCGTCTCCATGCCTTTCGAGCAGATCGAAGGTAAGGATGATCTGGAAAAAGCCGAGCGCCTGGTACAAAAATGTATCGAGGTGCGCGGCGTCAAGGTCAAGGTCTCCACGGTAGACGTGCCGGTGCCGTATGGCTCGGCCTTCGAGGGCGAGGTGGTGCGCAAAGCGGATCTGCGCGTCGAGTTTGGCGGCAAACACAGCCGCTGCTTCGAGTACCTGCAAATGGCTAAGTTGGAAGAAGTCGTGGACGGCAAGATCGAGGTCGTTGGCCCTGACTTTTCCAATGTTCCGCCGCAAGGTTTTTTAGATGTTGGCGTTGTCGCTACGGTAGCCGGGCGGCAAATGCAGAAGGACTTCGAGCCGGTCTTGGAGCGGCAGTTCCACTATTTCGTCAATGGCGCCTCGGGCATTCAGCACGTCGGCCAGCGCGATATTGCCTGGATCCGCATCTCGAACGCGGCGGCCGACAAAGGCTTCAACCTGGAGCACATCGGCAAGATCCTGCACGCCCGCTTCCACGAGGACTTTGGCGCTATCGTGGATAAGATCTCTGTGACGATTTACACCGATCCCAAGCTGATGAATGAGTGGTTGGAGAAGGCGCGCGCCGCGTATGACTACCGTAACAAGCGCCTGGCTGACCTGACCGATGATAAGGTAGAAGAGTTCTATTCGTGTACTTTGTGCCAATCCTTTGCGCCCAACCACGTCTGCGTGGTCAGCCCGCAGCGGCTGGGACTGTGCGGCGCGTACAACTGGCTGGACTGCAAGGCTTCATTCAGCATCAACCCGACCGGTCCGAACCAGCCGATCAAGCTGGGCAAGCAAGTGGACCCGGTCAAGGGTTACTGGGAAGGCACCAACGACTACGCAAAGATCGGCTCGCACGGCGTGGTCAACGAGGTCGCCATGTACTCCATCATGGAAAACCCGATGACGGCTTGCGGCTGCTTCGAGTGCATCGTGATGTTGATCCCGGAGGCCAACGGCGTAATGGTGTTGAGCCGCGAGGATACGAGCATGACGCCGGCCGGCATGACCTTCAGCACGCTGGCCGGTATTGCCGGCGGCGGCTTGCAGACGCCGGGTGTGATGGGCGTTGGCAAGTTCTATCTCATCAGCCCCAAGTTCATCTCGGCCGAAGGCGGCTTCAAGCGCGTGGTCTGGATGAGCAGCGTGCTCAAGGAAACCATGGCCGAGGAATTCAAAGCCGTCGCCGAGCGCGAAGGCGACCCAGAACTACTGGACAAGATCGCCGACGAGCGCAATGCCACCACGGTGGACGAATTGCTGGCCTGGCTGGAGGCGCACAACCATCCTGCGATGACGATGGAGGCGATGTTCTAACCGGTTTCAGGTTGAAAGGTTGCAAGTTGCAGGTTAGCTTGCAACGTGCAACCTTCAACCGCGATTTGACGAGCATTGGCGTGTTGCGAGTATTACTTCTGACCTATTTGACTTACTATTGATTGTGGTGTAAGATAAAAATAAAAAGGAGTTATATATGGAAACTTACGCCACTGTAAAAGGCCAGATTGTCATCCCCGCTGTCTTGCGGCGAAAATATGGGATTATACCTGGTACGAAAATCACTGTCACAGACAACGGCGAAGCGATCATTCTCAAGCCCGTAAATGAGGAATCGCTTAAACGTCTGCAAGGCATACTCAAAGGCAAAGGCGTATTGAAAGCCCTGATGGAAGAGCGACGCAAAGATGCGGAGCGTGAATAGCATGACAGCCACCAAAATTCTCGACACCTTCGCGTTGATTGCCTTTTTTGGAGATGAACCGGGCGCAGACTATGTACGCGGCTTGCTGCTGGAGGCTGAAGCAGGCAATGTAAAGCTGGAGATGAGCGTGGTCAACCTGGGCGAAGTCTGGTATTCGGTGGCGCGCGAAGTGTCGCCACAACAGGCGGATTCCATCGTGCAGGAAATTCGCGGTATGTCCATTGAAATCGTGGACGCTGATTGGGAACTTACACAGCAGGCCGCAATTTATAAGTCCAGAGGCGGTATTTCTTACGCGGATTGTTATGCCGCCGCGCTGGCAAAACTCCGCAAAGCGGATTTAGTCACAGGCGACCCTGAGTTCGAGAAACTGAAAGAAGAAGTGACGACAGTTTGGAATACTAAGTAGTCATGGCGAAGAGTGGCGCAAAGAGACGGAGAACATTCTTGCGATGATGATAAAACGCAAAGAACAATTCTTCGCGAACGATAAAAGACATGTAATGGAATATTCTTTGACCGAAACGAAAACTCACAGACACCTGGCAGTTTCCACATTACTCAAATCCGCGGATAGTCTTTCGGAATTGTTACAGGAATGAAAGTCGAAGTATTCGTCGAACGCAGAGATGAGGCGAAACGCAAGGCAGGCTCGAAGCAAGCCAAATAACACGTATCACGCATCACGTATCACTTCTCACTCATCACTCCCGAAAGGAGAGAACACTATGCCAATTGAAATCCCCAAAGATAAATGGCCCGGGAAAATTCGCACGGTCACGCTTGGCGCGACGGCCGCCGAAGGGGGTACCCGGGCGAAAACGATCACGGTGGGAGGTGAAGCGACGCTGCCGTTCATGCACTTCGAAACGCCCACGCCCAATCGTCCCGTGATCGCCATCGAGATCAAGGACCACAAGCCGGATGACTGGTCGCCGCTGCTGGCGGAGGTCTGGGGCGAGGCCATGAACGATCCGGCCGCCTGGGCCAAGTCCGCCGAAGCCGCTGGCGCGGACCTGATCGTGCTGGCGCTCAATGTCAACGGGCTGGACGGCAAGCCGACGACGCCGGAAGCCGCGGTGGCCGCGGTCAAGGCAGTTCTCGGCGCGACCGGTCTGCCGTTGATTGTCTTCGGTCCCGGCCAGGCTGAGCTGGATAACGAGCTGCTCGTGCCTGTCTCCGAAGCAACCAAGGGCGAACGCTTGGCTCTTGGCATCTGCGAGGACAAGAACTACCGCACCATCGTGGCGACCGCCATGGCTAACGGGCACCTGGTCACCGCGCGCACACCGATGGATGTAAACCTCTCGAAGCAGTTGAACATCCTGATCAGCGACATGGGCATGCCCGGCGACCGCATTATTATGGACCCCACCACTGGCGCGCTCGGTTATGGCATCGAATATGGCTATTCGGTCATGGAGCGTCTGCGCATGGCTGCCTTGCAGGGCGACGCCATGACCCAATCGCCGATGATCGTCACGCCTGGCTTCGAAGCCTGGAAGACCAAGGAAGCTAAGGTGGGGCAGGGGGTTCCCGAATCGTGGGGCGATTGGAAGGAACGCGCCATCAACTGGGAGACACTCACCACCGTTGCGCTCCTGGAATCGGGCGCCGCGATCGTCGTCTTGCGCCACCCGGAGAGCGTGAAGCGGGTGAGGGCTGCTATCGAAGAACTAATGACCGTTTGAAAGTTTGCAGGTTGGAAAGTTCCGACATGCAAACGTGCAAACTTGTAAACGTGTGAACGGAGAAATCATATGGCTCTCTCAGGAATACAAATCTACAAATTACTCCCGAAGACCAACTGCAAGGAATGCGGTTTTCCGACATGCCTGGCCTTTGCCATGAAACTGGCGGCCAAACAGGTAGAACTCTCCGCCTGCCCGTACGTGAGCGAGGAATCAAAAAAACAACTGGCCGAGTCGTCCCAGCCGCCCATCCGCCTGATCTCGGTCAAGGCAGGTGGATACGAGATCAAGGCCGGTAACGAGACCGTGCTGTTCCGGCACGAAAAAACCTTCTTCAACCGGCCAGGCATTTTCGTAAAAGTGAAAGCCAGCGAAGGTGAAGAGGCGATCAAGGCTAGAGTAGGCGTAGCGGACGCTTTCAAGGTCAACTACGTTGGCATTGACTTGAACGTGGACGGATTCGCGGTCGAGGCGGATGGGGGGGATTTCGCTGGGGCAGTCAAAGCCGTTCGATCTGCAACAAAGCGACCCTTGATCCTGGTCGGCAAAGACCCGGCCGCGCTGGGGGCTGGCCTGGGGGTGTTGTCCAGCAGTTCCCTTCCTTCGTCAGGGCAGGCAATTGCTGGACAGGCTGAGAGCGCGTTGCTCTACGCGGCGGATAGCACCAATTGGGAGGCGATGACCGAGCTTGCCAAACAGCACCACGCCTCGCTGGCAGTCAGTGCGGAAAGTCTGGATGCGCTGGCTGATCTGACCGAGAAGGCTAAGGGCAAGGGGCTGGAAGATATTGTGCTCGACCTGAAGGCGGCCGGGCTTGGCCCGCGCCTGGCGCTTTCCACCCAGGCGCGCCGGCTGGCGCTCAAATCCAATTTCCGGCCGCTCGGTTATCCGATCATTACCTTTGTCGAAGGTGGAGACGGACGCGATACCATCGCTGCCGCGCAAGCCATTGCCAAATACGCCGGTTTCATCGTCCTCGACCGCTTCGCCCCGGAACTGGTCTACCCGCTGCTTGTGCTGCGCCAAAATATCTATACCGACCCGCAGAAACCCATCCAGGTGCAGCCCGCCATCTATGAGATCAACAATCCCAAACCGGAAAGCCCGGTGCTGGTGACCACGAATTTCAGCATCACCTACTTCTCGGTCGCCAACGAGGTGGAAGGCTCTGGCCTGCCGGCCTGGCTGGTGGTTTGCGACGCCGAAGGGATGAGCGTGCTGACCGCCTGGGCGGCCGGCAAGTTCGACGCCGAACGCATTGCCAAGACGATCAAAGGCTTCAACGTTGCCGACAAGGTCAGCAAGAAGCGCGTGGTGATCCCAGGCCACGTGGCCGTCCTGTCTGGCGAGCTGGAAGCAGAATTGCCCGATTGGGAGATCCGCGTTGGGCCGCGCGAGGCGGTGGATATTCCTGCGTTCATGAAGCAGGCGCTCAATTAGGTAAACAGGTACACAAGTAGACAGGTAAACAGGTTCGTGTGTACGTGTGTACTTGTTTACCTGTCTACTTCACCCCATGGAACACACCGTCACCTTTCAAATTGCCGAAACTGGCGCAACTGCGACTGCCAAAGTGCCTACCAGCAGCCTGCTGGTCGAGGCGTTGCACAAGGCCGGTGTGGACATCAGTCAGCCCTGCGGAGGTCAGGGGCGCTGCGGACGGTGCATCGTCCAAATTACGGATGGAAATATCCGGCGTCGCAGCACCCTGCGTCTCTCTGCCGAAGACGTGACAGCCGGGTACGCCCTGGCTTGCCAGTCGGTGGTGGAGGGCAACCTTCGGGTCTTGGTCCCGCCGCAGGAAGAGATTGCCCGGCGGCTGACCACCGACCGCACCGCGGCTGA
>Ga0210058_1004274_pt1 | contig 10614 bp, 13 predicted proteins | sample CryGeymeta201511_FD_183979 | JGI IMG/M metagenome (GOLD analysis project Ga0210058, IMG submission 183979) | Groundwater microbial communities from Crystal Geyser aquifers in Utah, USA - Crystal Geyser metaG 2015-11 (SPAdes) (version 2) | ecosystem: Environmental > Aquatic > Deep subsurface >...
GAACCACGTCGCTCACCTCTTCGCCGCGCTGGGAGTCGCCAACCGCACCGAGGCCGTTGCCCTGAGCTACCGGTGCGACCTCCTGCTCCGGGCCCTGGGCGAGCGGGAGACGGAGACGGGTGCGGGGAAGATCCCCGCGAAAAATGAGTAATATTACTCATTCACTGTCTGCCTTGCTGGGCTATACTGACGTGCACGGAGGTTCCGTAGAGTGGCAGACGAGGTGCTGGACAAGCTAATCGACCGCATTGCAGAAGCCGTCGTGCGGAAGATCGACGAGCGCGACAAGATCGACGCCATCGCCCAGGCGGTGCTGGCCCGGATGCAAGAGCAACAGTCCGCCGCTCCACCAGCCAAGGCCCCGGCGAGGACCAAGCGTCCGGCCGGGAAGGCAAAGCCCAAGCCCGCCGTCCGTGTCCCCGCCAAGAAGGCCAAGGCGCGGTGACCCCCCAATCCACTGAAATCCCCTTCGCGGCGCTTCGCGACCTTCGCGGACCCCAATCTGAAATCCTCATGTTCGGTCCCACAGAACTCATCGTCCTCCTGCTGCTCGTCCTGCTGTTCTTCGGCGCGACGAAAGTGCCCCAGTTGGCAAGGTCGCTCGGCCAGGGAATGCGGGAGTTCCGGGAAGGCGCCAAGTCTGCGGAAGCGCAGGGTCCATCGAGAGACGACTGATCGCATGACGGAATCTGTCAGGCAGGCTTGGCAATGTCCGAAGAACAGAGGTGACCGGTTATTTGGCGTCGCCGCGATGCGGCCAGACGCGTGCGCGGCGGGTACGGCCGGACGGCGCCGACAGCAAGACGACCGTGGTCAGCCAGTTGCGCCGGCCGCCTCTGGGCGGTTTGCAGCGAGTCACTTTCCAAAGTCGTGCAGAAAGGACTGGTTAGGATGCGATCTTGTGCCTCACTGTCACGGTGGTGTGGCGGCGCAGTGCTCCTGTTTGGAGCCGTGATTCTGCCTGGCGCAGCAGCCGAGTGTCAGCACGTAGGGGCGTCCATAGGAACCGTGCACGAAATCAGCAACTGCGGCTGCGGCACCGCCCATTCGGTTTCTGCACACTCCCATGGCGTTCAGTTACTCAACATAGGCGACGCAGACTGCGACAACGGGCCGTGTCCGACCATTTCCTCAAGAACCGGGTCGATATCTGTCTCAGCGTACAGCATCCCTGGCAACAAGAAGTCGGTGGAGACGAAGTACCAACACTACGGCTCCATTTCAGATCCCACCGTTCACGGGGATCTGGGATGCGGCAACGCCATTATTGGGTGCATCGAGGATCCCTGTGAGATCAGCCACTATATAGTCGCTCAGATCACTGGCTGCTGACCCTTGGGCCCATAACGTGCTTTGAACTGCTCGCTGCTCTTCGGGCGCCCAAAGGAACTGCCATGTTCTTGTCGCGCACTGCTAAGATGCCGACCAGCGGAAGTCCCCCGCTGTCGCGAGCGACGGGATTGTGTCTTTTGTGCTTGCCAGTCCTGTCCTGCGTGTGCAGAGCCGCCCCCCCACCCCAAGGGGGTCTGGCGCTTACCGAGCGGCGCGTCGACCTGGAGATACGCGACAGTCCCTTCTCCTCCGCCGTGGAGGCAGTCGCGACCGCGCTCAAAGCACCCGTCGTCGCCGCCATTCCCGCGGGAGATCCGAAAATCAGCCTTGTTGCCAGAGACGCCGCCGCCCCGGCAGTGCTGGATAATCTCGTCCGGCAAGCGGGCCAAGAGTGGACCTGGGCCGAGCAAGCGGGAGTGATCGTGATTCACGGTGGAAAGTCGAGGGAGACCGGCGCTGCGGAAGGGAAGCGAACGGCGGACCACGAGGCGCTGTTCCAACTGCTCAGCGCCCTGCGCCCTCCAAACCGGGAACGCCTGCTTCGTGGGGAGGCGATCCCGACTGCCGCCCTCGTCGCGCGAGAGCGCCAAGCCATGCTCTCTGCTGTCCGCGCACTGGACGAGACGACTCTGACAGCCATGGAGCAGCAGGGGGTGAGCGTTACTATCTCCCTTGAGTTCGTGGCCCGGCTCTACCTGTACACGCACCCCGCGATAGACTGGGAAAGGACCGGTATCCCATTGTGGTAGTTCGGCGCCGGTTGGCTCTCTCAGCGTTGTGTGGCACCTTTGCGGTCACAATATTGGTCGTTTGCTGCCCAGCTCACTGCGCTCCTGTTGAGGTGACGCGGTCAGGCCTTGTGACCTTGGAGGAGGCGGTCTCCCTGGTTCGGGCAGGCTCCGCCGTTGAGTTCCACGTCGACCGTCGCTTCGCTGGTATGAAACTGTTCCTCTCGCGCGGCACATACGCTCCAGAGCAACTTCTCGACCTGCTGGCGGCCGCAGCGGGGCTTCAGAGGCGGTCCGTCGATGGCGTTTCTTTCCTGACGGAGGCGGCGATTCCCGCGTCGGTGTCAGGGCCTGAAGACACCCGCCTCGGAAAGGCTCTGGGACCCGAGTTCGAGGCCAAGAGGAACGATCTCGTGCGGCAACTCCTCCCCTTTGTAGGGGTGGACCTGGGCTTCGATGCGGATTTCTTTGCAGCTCGGAGCGGGAAGCGCCTGCTCGTGAAGGACCTCCCGTTGGGGCAGCAGCAGGCCATTTGGACCGTTCACTATCGATGGCTGCACTTCGACCGGAGAGGTCTCAAGTTGGGTCCGGCTGCGTCTAAGTCGCTCCTCGGGAAGGTCCGAGACGGAAGCCTGGACGTCGCTAAGGAGCTCCCGTACTCCGGTGATGAAGAGATCGAACTGGTGCCGACCTTTGTCCTCAGAGTGACGAGGTGGGATCGCGTCGAGAGCGAAACGGGAACAAGACCTGAGCCTCGCTTTCAACTGGCGTACGAGGTGCGGTAGTGTGGGGCATGGTATCGAAGAAGCAGCGTTCGGAGAACACGAGGAGGTTCCGAGTGGACTTCTGTAGCCGACCAGGGAGCTGTCGTCGGAAGCCTTTGCGGCATGGACCTCAACTCGGTGAGGGGAGCCCGCTCGCGAGCTTCTTGTGCACCTCCCCAGCACTCCTTTGCTGCACAATCGTCTCGGTCATGATTGCCCTGCGGGCTGAAGGCGGCACGCCGCGCCGATCCAGCGGATTCCGCCTCCTCTTCACCACCGACACCCTCGGGTACCTGGAGCCCTGCGGCTGACACGGCAGCGGGCTGGGCGGTCTGGCCCGGCGAGCGACGCTGCTGAAGCGGCTGACGGCAGATGGTGTGCCGTCGGTCACCGTCGATGGCGGCAACCTGGGAAGCGATCCGGCCAAGCGGCCGGTGATCCTGGAATCCATGAGCAAGATGAGCTATGCGGTTTGCCTGACTGGAAGCGAGGAAGCCGACTCCGTGCGCAAGGATGCCGGAGAAGCAAAGCTTGCCGTGATCCCGCCATTCGATCCGGCAGACCCCAAGGCCACGACTTGGACTGGCGAGTTTGGCGGCGGGCGAGTCGGTCTGCTGCGGCTGGAGCCGCACGGATCATCCGGCCGAGACGCTTGGGAGACGGCACTCGTCTCGGCCCTGGAGACGCTCAAGAAGCGGACCGACGTGGTGGCGTTGGCAAGTCGGCTCAGTGATGCCGAGAACCGGCGCCTGGCCGGTCGGCTCGGCCCGGCCGGTTTGGTCCAGGCGATTTTCGTCGCGCCTGCGAACAGCACGCCGGACTTGCCTGCCGTCACGGACGGCGTGCTGCTCTGCCCGACGAAGGACCGCGGGCAGGCAGTGACGCTCTTGGAGGCGGAACGCGCTGTTGGAGAGCCGTGGAAGCTGTCGTGTCGTTTGGAGACCATTGGCGCCGCGTATGCTCCCGACCCAACCATCGCCGGTCTTGTCGCCCGGTACTACCATTCGCGACAGACAACGTTGGCGGCAGCCACTGCCGAGAAGCCGCTGAGCGAAGCGGCCTACGCACCGGCGCCTCGCTGCAAGCCGTGTCATGCCAAGGCCTACGAGGTGTGGCTTACGAGCGCCCACGCTCGCGCGGTGGAGACTCTTCGGGGAAAGCAGCGGCTGGTGCCGGAGTGCCTCTCCTGCCACAGCGAGCAGTTCCGGCGGAACGGGCGGTTCGACGCAGGCTTGACCGCCGAAGATGAGGGTGTGCAGTGCAGTACGTGTCACGGAGACGCGATTCTCCATGCCTTGACCCGCGGCGCGGAGAAGATGAGCCGGGAACTGACGTGCCCGCAGTGCCACAGCCCGGAGCATCATCCCGGCTTTGAGCTATGGAGGGGCCTCTGTTCCATTCGTCATTGGAAGTGATGGAGAACCACTCGATGGAGGTGTTGGCCTTGTCGCAAACTTCTCTGCTGGGCGGCCCGGGCTCACCACCGAACCAGCCGCCGCGCGGTGCTGTACATCAAGTGCCCTGCCCTGCAGGCGGGAAAGGTCGCGTGCCCTCTGGATGCATTGCGGCCATCCTGGCGCTTGCAGTCCGTGGGCTCTTGGCAGGGGAGCCCCAGGCGGTTACGCGGCCCATGGAAGTAGATTGGTCCATCGGCACGCCCCTTGAGCAAGTGCTCCGCGAGATCCACCGCCAGAGCGGCTTGCAGGTGGCTGCCGCGTTCGGCCCGAAGAAGGGCCTGGATGGTCCCATTCGAGGCAGCTTGCCGCTTGCCCAACTGATGAACGAAGTTGCGACTGCCACTTCAGCACACTGGTGGCTGGAGTCTGAGCGTCTGAATCTGGTGACTGTCCACGACACGAGCCCAGCGTTGAGTCGGCTGGCTCTCGTTAGACACTGGTGGAGTTCTCAGCTCCCGACGATCCGTGACGCCTTGCTCCAAGGCAGAGTGGTTCCCCTCGGGCTGCACGACCCGGCGCACGAGCCCCTGCTTAGATTGGCTTCAGACTCCGGCAGGGACATGGCTGACTGGACCGGTGACGAGGTCCGCATGTCGCTCAACTACGATCTGGAGGTGCTGCTCTACCATCAGACCGCAGGCCCGGACGGACGGCGGCTCTACCGCGTGCAGGAGCGGGTCTTGCCGTCAGCGGGATGCTGTGAGTGTGTCGAAGGGGAGGGTAGGGGGCCTTGGCGCGGGGTGGCAGATCCTGTTGACGGCGAAACACCAGCGGGCGAAGCGCCTGTGAAGCTCGATGGCTTCGGCGTGGCGCACCGGGAAGTCCAAACACGACTCGGCACGCATAGGTTTGCCGTTCCAGACAGGGAGGCATACACTCTCAAGGAGCTCCTCAGTGACGTGTCCGCTCAGTCGGACGAGGAGTTCGTCCCGAATAGGCTGGACGCAGACGTTTCTGTATTCCTCACCGAACGAGACTGGTTGACCACGGATCTGGTTGCGTGGCTGCAAGAGAGCTTGGGTGCGGATATTGCCAGAGTCGGCGGGTTGGTCTACGTGAGAACGCACCCGTCTGCGCCACTGCACCAGGAGGCGGACTTCTCGTCGGTGGATGCTCTGCGGTGTCTGACCTCGATGTTTAGCGGAGTCGTCAGCGTGTCGGACGTCGAGCGGTTGGGCATCCCGTTCCCTGTGGCGGACGTCAGGGCAGCGTGTTTCCACCGCGCCTCGGGGCTGACTGATCGCCAGAGGGAGTGGATCGACCAGGCGCTGTGTGGCACGCACTTCGACGCAGCGCGCCAGGCAGCGCACCGCCGAGCCCTTCGTGAGCGGTCACCCCTTCTCCACGTGCGCGTGCTGCCTCGCTTTGTACTTCGCCTCGGGGCGTACCGTCCGGTTGGTCACGGACGCTGGGTGAGTACGCGCTTTGTGGACATCCCGTTGGACGCCATGAGAACCGTGCCCGAGCAGCCTTTCGGAGAGGCAACCTACTACCGTCGCTTGGCCGTGCGAGAGTCCTACATTCGGGAAGCGTTGCTGGCGTGCGAGTCGGGACTCGACGCACTGAGCCGCCGATCCGACGCGTGGCCGGACCTTGCCTCTGGACTGGTGTCTATCGCCCGCAGGAAGTACGCGCCCTACGCTGAGCGATTACTGCAAGAAGGCAGCACGGAAGTCCGCGAGGCTGCCATGGAGGCACTGGCTGCCATGTCGCCCCCCAAACCAGACAGTGGCTTGCAGGAGAGGCGAATCAAGGAGCTACTCCCCCAGCTATCGAGCGGGGACCCAGAGGCAGCATCAGCCGGCGCCATGGCCTTGGGGCATGCCTGTGCAATGCTGGCCCGGGATAACCCACTGGGGGATGTCCCTCCAGTTCACCAGGAGGCACTTGAGCTGCTTGAGGTGACCGCGCTGCGCGCTGGCAACGAGGGCACGGCATGGGCAGCCAAGCTTGCCCTCTGCGCTGCCCGTCGCACGCCTCCGAGTGCTACCGATGTGGTGCCACTGCGGGAGGCGCTGCAGCATCGCGATCCAGTGATCGCCCGGTGGGCCCTGGAAGCCTTGCGCACCCGTTTCGACAATCAGGGCGCGACCATCTCGCCCAATGAGCTGCTCGTTCTGGTTGAGGCAATACGTTCGCCCCGTTGCACTGTGCGCGGGGACGCTCTCCGCGTCCTTGGTCGCAGTGGCGAGGAGAGGCTGCTACACGTTTTCCGGGAGTGTCAGCCTGATCGGCAGCTAACGGCCGCAGCAATCACGGGCGCCGTTGGCTTGCTGAACCGCAGCCTCGAACGTCGTGGACTGGGCGACTCCTTCACCTTTGAAGCCTTCACAGTGCATCAACGTTCGTTGGACCTCGGCACCGGCCTGCAGAAGGGGGTCTTTGTTCCCGAGCTTTACCTTCTGGGTATCGCAGCCACGCCCGAAAGCGATGCGGCCCGCGTGCTGTCCACCATGGGTGTTGACTTGGCAGCGATGGGCAGGATTGCCCGAGAGGCGATCGTGGCTCCCGCATTCCAGCGGCGATTCGACACAATACGATCCCAAGGCGAGAGTGACGATGGACCGAACTGGTGGACTCGAAAGCCCATCCTTCGACCCTCCCAGGAGTGGGATGACCTTGAGCAGGACTTGGCCCAGCGGCGCCGAGATCGCGGGGATTGGCGGGTCGGCTCTCTCGACATCCTGGAGTGCCTGCTCTTGCGGAGGTCTACCGTCGTGGATGGCGTGCTAACCAATAGTCATGGGGTCACCCCAGACCGAGTGAAGGCTGTGGCCGCCGCCTTGGAAGTGCCCGTTGCGGCTGAACGAGAGGGAGGCGACCGGGCGCTTAGCTCATCAGGTGACTACGCAGGACCATCACCGCAAGGAAGGAGGTGACCACGACCATGCGCAAACAACTCCGTCTCACTATCCGGTTCCTCTGTGTTGGCGCGCTCTTGCTGGTTCTCTTCAGCTCTCCCGCCAGCGCCGGGTGCCGCCTGAAGTGGTACAGCACCGTTGAAGTGTGCGAATCCTGTTGCCCACAAGGACAGGCTTGCAACACCGGTTGCACCGAGTGCGTATAGACGGTCTGCAGACACAGGCGAGACCCCAACGAGGCAGGGCCGTCGACCTGCAACGACCGGCCAGCGTCTGGCCGTCGGGAAGACGTCTGCCATTGCGAGCCAAGGGGCAGTCCCTCGGGGCAAGTTTCGCTTCACTGGAGGTAAGACTGTGGCCAGAAACGACACTTCACATCAGGACGACCTGCGACGACGCACATTCCTCCGCCAGTCCGCCCAAATCGCCGCCGCCAGTCTATTCGCCGGGGCGGGGCTGGAGGACGTGATTGAGCGCGTTGTCCACCGCGTCGGCGAGTCGCAGGCGATGCAGCGCTTGGCGGGCGACGTAGCGAAGGACTTGCGAGGCGTGCAGTTGCAGTCACAGGCGCACGCGTGCTGCACGTGAAGCGTGGACAAGGCGCCCGCGGCACACCGAAGCTCTGGCCAGGTGGCAGCAGACGGCCCACGTCTGGGCGTGGGACTGCCTGCAAGACGACCGGCCCCCTGAGCACCTGACCTGCCATGGCGAGCCGTTCTGTCGTACAGGCTGCTCACAGACCGGGACCCGTTTGCCCGCCGAGGGCGGCCAGTGCGGCACGTGCCATGGCGACGGCATCGTTCATGCCCCGAGCCAAGGCGCGGAGAAGATGAGCCGAGAGCAGGCGTGCCCGCAGTGCCACAGCCCGGAGCACGACCCGGACTTTGGGGCGCAGGCAGCGCTGAACGCAATACGGCACTGGGAATGAGACCGCGATGACGCGTCGGCCGACCCCGTGGGGCGCCGGACGCCGCGGGCGCGGACACTGACCGAGTGCCCGGCGTGGAGCGGCTGTACCTCCCGCGGGCTCTGTTCGTGCACCTCTCGGCCGCGAGCGAGGGGCGAACCGACGAGCGTTACCGACAGACGAGACAGGACTTTCCTAGGAGGGAGAACAGCATGTACATCAGATCGAGAGTGTTGGGGGGCTTTGCCGTAGTTCTCTTCTGTGCCTCCGTGCCCTCCGGCTGGAGCCAAGCGGCATGCACACCGTACGCCGAACAGGGGCCCATGACTGTCTGGCATACGACCCATAGTCACCCAGCTTGCTCAGGCAGCTCTTGCACCTGGCCAGTGACTGTAAACGGCCACAATCACTCGGTGAATGTCGACACCACTCTCAGAGGACGGACCTGCTGCGACAATGACGGCTTCTCCTCGTGCTTCCAGACCGTTGCGAAGTCCACTCCGCAGACCCAGGGCCCGTACTGGTTCGACGACATCACCGTCACGGCCAGCGAGAAGGTCATAGAGAGCCTCTGCGTTACCTATGCGTTGAACGAGAACCCCGACACGCAGGAGACCTCAAACCAGGGAGCATGCAATACAGAAGGGCGTTGCGTCTTGGCCTACTACCACCTCGAGTTCACATTCTGGCCTCGGTTCATACTGCCATGCACGGCATCCTAGACCGCCGCAATGCACACCACCGTCGTGACCGTGAGCGGCGCTTTTGCGCGTGGAGCGTCGCGGGAGTAGTAACGTGTCTACTCTCGTGGTGCGCATGGCGACCAACGGCCACCTCAACTGAGGCCGCGGCACCAAGCGCGCAGCGCATTCTGCGCCTGGACGGCATGCATACCCCGGTCACTGAACTCCTGGCGTTAGCAGAGAGAGGCTGGTCTGTTCGGTTCTGCGGGTACGACCTCGAAGGGCTGTCTTGCGTGATACCAGCCGGGGACTACACGCTCCAGCAGTGGCTCGACAAGGTTGGCTCCGAGACTGGCCTCTCATGGTCCGATAGTGGTGGCGGCCGGATCGTCCTGACCAGAAAGGACCGCCGGGCCGCTGCGGCAAAGGCTGTCCAATCCCGCCCAAATTGGTCGTTCCGCGAGAGACTCGCGCTTGCCGGAGTCCGCCTGCTGGGCTCTCTGTCGGAGGACCTGCGGGCACGCTTGCGTGACGGGCACCGAATTGGCACGTGGCGCCTCTCCGAGGCGACACTGCAGTACCTGCCCCCGATCCTGCCCGGCCGGGCGGCTGACCCGGCCGCCCTGTCGCCTCTACGGGCGCGGTCCTTTCTAACACGTTACGCCCACTCCGAACTCGAGGTCAGGTTCGAGCCGGAGGTGCTCGTGTACCGCGGCGAACACAGTGACCCGCAGGGGAGGTATGACGCCGTCTACCGGCTTGTGCCTCTGCCGATATGGGGACAGGCGGTGCTGCCCAGGTACCAACCAGCCCCGGAGGACCTCCCGCCCGGAGGAGGTGATTAGTATGTGTGGACGCGGAAGGACGGTTGGCCGAAGGCGCGTTGCGTGGGTCTGTACCGTTGCCCTACCTGTGTGCCTGGCGGTCGAGGTTTGGATTGCGGCGCCACCGAGGTCCCTTCGGGCGGAGCCGACCCCGCACGTGGCGGTGAAAGTGCCCAAGTCGGGGCAGTACGGCGCCTCCGCCATCGAAGAACTGCTCAGGAACGCAGGAACCGACCTCGTGGTATCGCGGTCTCTGCGCGATCGCTCCTTCTATCTGAGCGCCGGGCAGTACGCCCCCCGGCAGTTGGCGACTATGCTGGCCGGCGCGGCAGTGGGAGAACTCCGGGAGGTTAGTGGGGTGCTCTTCGTTTCCGCCTCCCCTCAGCCAGGGGAGCAACTCGAAGCCGTTCTTGCGGCCGACTTGCGCGAGGCCATACAAGCGGCGCTGGCGCAAGAGGCAGCGTCATTCGTCAGCGAGGAGTTCTGGGGGCGCACTCGCTGTCCGTTCTCACTGCAAGAGGTCCTTGGTCGCCAGAGTTGGGCGGCGCAGTCCCTCGACGCGCGGAAGCGAGCTTGGCTGCTATCGCAGTCTGGCATCCCCGAAGGGAATCTCGATGGCGCGACAGTCAGATTGCGGGTTGCTCTGGGCATTAGCGTCGTCGGGTACCCAGACCACGGCGAGTCACACACGGCTGGAGCGGAAGGGTGTGTCGTGCAGTAGCCACCGCTCGGTGATACGCTCACCGGGCGCGATCACGCGCAAGCTGTCGTGGACTGCGGAAAGAGATTCGTTGCACGGTGCACGAACGGGAGTCCTCGCAGGAAGACAACACTCTGAGCGTCAATCGCAGAAGGTCGCCACATGTATCCACCTGCCACTGAAGCACGCGTGCCGGGAGTCTTGAGGTGGTCGTTCGGACTGACGACTGCCATCATCATCTCAGCGTCTGCCCAGCCAACTCGCCCTGCACCGCCGCCGAAAGCCGCCCCCGGCCCCTGGCCGCTGTCGCATGTCTCGGTCTGGCTCACGCCGATGCAGTACGACCCGGTGCCGACGC
>Ga0210058_1004276_pt1 | contig 10599 bp, 7 predicted proteins | sample CryGeymeta201511_FD_183979 | JGI IMG/M metagenome (GOLD analysis project Ga0210058, IMG submission 183979) | Groundwater microbial communities from Crystal Geyser aquifers in Utah, USA - Crystal Geyser metaG 2015-11 (SPAdes) (version 2) | ecosystem: Environmental > Aquatic > Deep subsurface >...
TGGACGGTGTGGATGGCATGCAAAGTCTCCTCAGGTGAACTACTTATGAACGCAAAGTCATATCTGACTGGTTTGAATCTAACCGCAAGCCTGACGCGCCGCAAGCAGGTAAACCCCATGTATTGCCTCTGCGCCAAAAACGACCTGGGTCAACAGATCGGGCGGGCATCCTCTTGAAAAAAAAGGATCGCAGCACAAAGCATAAAAAATGCCACTTTCAAATGATTGGCCGCTTGACTGTGACGCAAGACGGTGGATCAGAGACCAGGCCGTGAGCACCCGCCAAGGTTGTACGCGTCCAACGTCAATCTGTCGGCCGCTGCTGCGACAAGTTGTCGCAAACCTTGGCTGCAAGTCGGTGCAAGCCTGGCTCACGCGCTTGACAATTTCCCCTTTGCCTCAAGACAAAAATATTTTTACCCGACTATTTTTGTCGGGTGTATCGCTAGAATTTAACGCTCCTATGTACGACCAGACGCCCGATCTTGCCCCCTTGACACCGTCCACCAAGCCGCCAAACGGCTGGCCCGACTGGTCTATTCTGATCGTTGACGACGAGCCCGGCATGCGCAACTTTCTGGTCAAGACGCTCGTGCCGCGTTGCCACGCGGTGCACGCCGCTGGCAGTGCCGAAGAAGGCGCGCAATTTGTGCTGCAGCGGCACGTCGATCTGATCGTGCTCGACATCTCGCTGCCCGGCCAGAGCGGCGTGGTCTGGCTGAAAACCCTGCGCGAGCAAGGCTTTCGCGGTTGCGTGATTCTGATCACCGCCTTTGCCGACCTGGAAACCGCCATTGAAGCGCTGCGCGCCGGCGCCTCCGACTTCATCCTGAAGCCATTTCGGGTGCCGCAAATCCTCAATGCCATCAAGCACTGTTTTGACAACGCCCGCCTGGCACGGGAAAACTTTGTGCTCAAACACACGCTGTCGCGCCAGCTTGACACCAGCGTCAAGCTGATCGGGCAGTCGAGCGCCATGCAGGAACTGCGGGCGTCGCTGGCGCGGATCGCACAGGTCGACAGCACGGTGCTGCTGCAAGGCGAGTCTGGCACCGGCAAAGAACTGGTGGCGCGCGCCCTGCACTATTTAAGCCCGCGCCAGAGCGGGCCGTTTGTGCCGGTCAACTGTGCCGCCCTGTCGGTCGAGCAAATGGAGGTCACGCTGTTTGGCCAAGTCAAGGGCAACGGGCGCGCCGCCCAGCCTGCACGCGACGGCCTGTTTTATTACGCGCAAGGCGGCACCTTGTTCCTGGACGAAGTGGCCGAGCTGCCTCTGCCGCTACAAGCCTCGCTGTTGCGCGCGCTGGAGGACCTGCAGATTCGCCCGGTGGGGGGCAGCCAGCTGATTCCGGTGAACGTGCGCATCATCGCCGCCACCCACCGCGCGCTGCAAGACGAAGTGGCCGCCGGGCGCTTTCGCAAAGACCTGTTTTTCCGGCTGCAGGTGGTGGACATGCGGCTGGTGCCGCTGCGCGAGCGCAAGCAGGACATTGCCGATCTGGTAAACCACTTCATGGCTCAGCTGGCGCCGCGCATGGGGCTGCAAGCCTTGCAGATTGCGCCCGAGCAAATGGCCTACCTGATGCAATACGACTGGCCAGGCAACGCGCGTGAATTGCGCAACCTGATCGAGCGCTCGCTGATTCTGGGCGAACTCAATGTGTCGGCCTTGTACGGCAGCGCAGTGCGGCACACCACATCGGCGCACCCTGCCACCACGGATTTGCAGACACTGGAAAAACAGCACATTCAAGCGGTGCTTGACAGCGTGCAGGGTGACAAGAGCCGCGCCGCCGAGTTGCTGGGCATCTCACGGCGCACGCTGGAGCGCCGCTGCGCCGACTGGACCAACGCATGAGCACCGGTGCGCTGCACAGGCGCTGGCAACAGCTGTCGGTGCGGCACAAGCTGATGGTCTTGGCGCTGCTGCCGCTGGTGGTGGTGTTGCCGCTGCTGATGGCGGCACTGATGCTATGGGGCAATGCCGCCTTCAACCAATTGCTAATCACCAAAATCCACAGCGACCTGGCGGTAGCCAGCGGCTACTTCGCACAGGTGCAGGCTGAAGTGGGGGCTGCAACCCGGGCCACGGCGCAGTCGCATGCGCTGCACCTGGCACTGACCCGCGCCGATACGGCTGCGGTGCAACGCGTGCTGAGTCAGGCGCAACTGACGCACAAGTTGGACTTTGTCAACCTGTACGACGCACAGGGCGTCTTAATAGCCGCAAGTTGGTATGAAAATAATAGCAATAGGCACAGTATATATAAGGGCTACAAGCCATTTTTGCTTAAAGATTCAGGCAGTGAATACAACCAGTTGCAACGCCTGGAGCAAGCCCAACTGCTCGCCCTGGCACCGCCTCTGGCATCGCGCCTGCACATTGCCCTGGTGCCCACACGCAACGCAGCGGCCACCGAGCGCACGCACGAGGATCGGGCCTTGCTGATGCGCGCCAGCTACGCGGTGCACGGCGAACAAGGCCAGCTGCTGGGCTGGCTGCAAGCGGGCACGCTACTCAACCAGAACCTGCCGTTCATCGACCACATCAACGCCATTGTTTACCCCGAAGGCTCACTCCCTCTGGGCAGCAAGGGCACGGCCACGCTGTTTCTGGACGACGTGCGCATCACCACCAATGTGCGGCTGTTTCAAAACCAGCGCGCCATTGGCACACGCGTGTCGCAAACCGTGCGCGACACCGTGCTGGGGCTGGGGCAAACCTGGCTCGACCGCGCCTTTGTTGTCAACGACTGGTATGTGTCGGCCTACCAACCGCTGCTGAACGCCCAGCAGGAGCGCATTGGCATGCTGTATGTGGGCTACCTGGAAACACCGTTTCGCCAGGTCAAATACGGTTTGCTGGCACTGGTGCTGGGCCTGTTTGGCGCCGCCATGGTGCTGGCCGCCTGGGCCTCGCTGCGCTGGGCGCGCAGCATTTTTCAGCCAGTCGAGCGCATGAACCAGACCATGCAACGGGTGCAAGACGGCGACGCTGCTGCACGCGTGGGCGCACTGACTCAACGCGACGAACTTGGCGCGCTGGCCGGCCATCTGGACCAACTGCTCGACGTGGTTAACGACAAAACCGCCACCTTGCAACACTGGGGCCAAGAGTTGGATGCCAAGGTAGCGGCGCGCACACAAGAGCTGGCCAACAGCAACCAGTCGCTGCAACAGGCGCAGGCGCAACTGGTCAAGTCAGAGAAGCTGGCCGCCATTGGCCAGCTGACCGCCAGCGTGGCGCACGAAATCAACAACCCGATTGCCGTGATGCAAGGCAACCTAGACCTGCTGCGTGAAACCCTGGGCCAACACGCCCTGCCGATCACTGAAGAACTGCGCCTGATGGATCAGCAGATTGAGCGCATGCGTCTGATCGTCACCCAGCTGCTGCAGTACGCCCGCCCCACCGACTACGCCGGCTATGTGGTGGCTGTAAACGTCAACGAAACGCTGGAAAACTCGCTGGTGCTGGTGGCGCATTTGCTAGGGCGCGCGCGCATTGAGGTGCACCGCGACCTGCGCGCCAGCGCCAGCGTGGCCATCAACCGCCAGGAGCTGCAACAGGTGCTGATCAACCTGCTGATCAACGCCATCCAGGCGATGCCGCTGGGCGGCGAGCTGCTGCTGCGCAGTCGCAACCGAACCGATGAAAAAGGCCAGGCTGGTGTGCTGATGGAAGTCTGCGACACCGGCCCTGGCCTGACACCTACCGCCAAAGACAAATTGTTCAGCCCGTTTTTCACCACCAAGAACGACGGCAACGGCCTGGGGCTGTGGATCAGCGTCGGGTTGCTTGAGCGCTACGGCGGCAGCATCAGCGCGCACAACCGGCGCGAATTGGGTGAGGCATCAGACGGCGCGGTGTTTGGGGTGTGGTTGCTACAGGACTAACGTCCATGTTCAACAAGAACACCCCAAAGCATAAAACACGCGTGTCTTGCGTAGGGCGGGTTTCAACCCGCCATGGCCGACTGAAGTCGACCCTAGGACACGCCATTCTTGTCGGCTGTGGGCGTTGTTTCACGTTAAATCGCCAATAGTGCGGCTTAGCCCGCAGGCGTGCAGTGCCTGCGCTACCGGGTCAAACCCAGCGCCTGCCACAAAAAGTCATAAGAGACTTCGGCCCGACCTTGTTGTTTGGCTTGCGAGGCTTCACTGGCCTCGTAACTGCGCAGCAGCCCTCTGACGCGCTCTAGTCCGGCAGATGTTTGGATCGCCTGGCGGGGCGTTTTGTGGTTGAGTGCAGGAATCGGCTCATCTGCCCAATTGGCATAGCTGCGATGAATGGCCTCGGACATCAATTGCGCCATGGTGGCGGCATCGATTTGGACGCCAGAAACCTGTGCCATGGGCTTTTTTGAACCCTTGATGGCATCCTGGGTGTCGAGTACGTCGCGCTTGATGAAGGTGACACTTGCGCCCGCCAGGGCTTCAAACCATCGTTTGCCCTCATCGGCATAGCGCTGTGTTCGGTAGAACAATTCAAGCTGGTTCTTGGCTTTGCCGGGGTTGATATGCACACTGGCGCGCACCTCCCCGTCGGTGCAATCCATCACACGTGACCAACCCTCTTGCCGATCACCCTCCACGTCGGCCTGGCTGCCCAACGCCTGCGCCAACGCCTCTTCATCGATGACGCGGTAATGATCTGTGATCATTTTCATCGGTTCGCCAGAGTAATGATCGATCAAATTTGGCATGGGTGCAGGTTTGAGCCATTGCTGCAGCCATTCCAGCATGATGATCAGGCCGATCGACCGCTGTGCATCGAGTTGATGACCAAACGCCTCTTGATGTTCGCGCACCAGCGACAGCACCCTGGGTCCGGTCAACAAGCTGAACAAATAGGCTGAGCCAGACATTTCAAAATGGTCGCCGGCACGCAAAATGCGGCATCCCAGCAAGGCACCTGGCGCCAGATTACGTGTACCAGAGTGCTCTTGCACCACCATGGGTTCAGCCTCTTTGTCGATCGCGTCACACAGCGTCATTTGCTGGCCTTGCACCACATCCGTGACATCGTACAAGCGAATTGGACGCTGGCCCAATTGTTGAATCCAATCGCGTTGCGCGGCATTCAAAAGTGGGCCGGCTGGACTGAGCAGGTAATCGTTGATGCGCCGCAGACCACCCCGGGCATGGATATCCCCTTCGGCCAACAGCCAGTCGGTCATGTTGATTTCAAGGCATTCAAGCGTGTCTTCATCGAAAGCAGCCACTCTGAATTGCTCCTCTTCAGACAGCAACTCCTGGTACAAATTCTTGAATGCATTCATCCAGCCCTTGCGGTGCAATGTGATGAGCCAGTTGACCGCGGTTTCTATGGCTCCGAAGTGCGGCGTCGTTGTTGGAGAATAAGTCATGATTGAATTGAAAAAAAGTAATTGTCCTGCACTCTGCCTTGAACCGAGATTGTCCATTAGGGTTTGAGATGATGGCGAGCAGGTTTACGAGTCAGTTTGGGGGGCTGTGAGGCGTTCATAGCATGGCTATGGACGCGGAACAGGCGCTCAAAATGACCGCAAAGCTGCCGCCAGCGCTCAAACAGGTGCGAAGCACCGCCTAACGGACAATCTCGGTTAAGCGCCAAAATTCAGTTTCTCACGCCAACATATCAAACCCCTGCGCCTCCACGCTCATGAAGGCGCGGGTCAGCTCGGCCACAGCGGCGTAAAAACGGGCTTTGGGGTGCTGCGCAATCGCATCGCACAGCAAGTTGACCCAGGGCTGCATGTGGGTGGCAAAGAACGACTGCTGGCGCGTCAGGTTGGCCACCGCCACGTCGTCACCGGCAATCAGGTAGCGCATCACCTCGCACAGGTAGGCGATGTGGTCTTCGGTCTCGCTCATCGCTTCGTCGCGTGCCAGGCCCAGGCTGTCCAACTCGGTGCGCAGGCGTGCCAGCGGTTTTTCGTTCAAAAAACCGCTCAGGTAGTGCGAGCCATACAGGTACACCTCGGGCTTGCCGACGCCGCCAAACAGCGCATCGAATTCTGCGGCAATCTGTGCGTCGGTCAACTCGCGCGTCACACCTACCAGCGCGCGCCAGGGCTCTTCCAAGAAGGCGCCAGCCGCCGGTGACTCGGTGCTAGCCAGGCGCAAATTTGCTATTAATTCAGGAGCTGGTGACGCATAGTAAACAAGGGCTAGAAGCCCATAAAGCTCTGAACGTGCGGTTTCTTCGTCGAGCGCACTGCTGGTGGTGGATTCGGGCAAGGGCATCATGGTTTGAGGTCTGTGATCTTGATTTCGTTGTCGGCAGAATAAATGTCAATGACACGGCAGTCGCCGCACATTTTCAGGCGCTCCAGCGCCGCGCCCTGGAACATGCTGTGGCCCACCAATTTGCCCAGCATCGCCTCAATGCCTTTGAGCGTGCCAAAGGGTTTGCCGCAGCGCACGCAAGCAAAAGGCTGCATCTGGTTAAGCACCACCGCTTCTTTGCGCTGGGGCAGCAAGCTCAAGCGCGGCAGCAGGCTCAGGGCTTTTTCGGGGCAGGTGGCAACACACAAGCCACACTGCACGCAGTTCTTCTCGATAAAGCGCAGTTGCGGTGCTTGCGCGTTGTCGGCCAGCGCGCTGGCCGGGCAGGCGCTGACGCAGCTCAGGCACAGCGTGCAGGCCTCTTTGTTGATGGCCAGCGCACCCAGGGGCGAGCCTTTGGCGGGCAAGGTAATGACACCGGCCTCTGCCGCCGTGCCAGCTGATTCGGCTTGGGGCGCGCCCGCCATGCGGTTGGTCAAGCCAGACAACAGACTCTGGCGCGGTGCTGTGGCATTTGCCAGGGGAGCTTGCGCCATCAGATGATCCAACGCCAGCTCCAGCGTGGCGCGCTTGTCGGCTTGCACCGCAAAGCTGGCGTGTTTGGCGGGTGCCTGGGCCGGTGCGGCTTGCAGGGCGCGGTCCAGCGCGGGCAAATCACGCGCGTCACGCACCTGCAGCAGCTTGAAGTGTTCGCCAGCGTAGCCCAGTCCGCTCAAAATGGCTTGTGCCACCGCCATTTGTTCCTGCAAGGCCACGGCGTATTGCGGTGCTTCTTCGTCGGTCAACAGCACCCACACTTGGGCTGCACCGTAGGCCACAGCAGTCAGCCAGATGTCGATGCCAGTTGATGAGGTGTGCCACAAGGGCACGGGCAACACGCGCGCGGGCACACCGTGCGTGCCGTCTTTTTGGCCTTTTTCAAGCTGTGCGGCACGCCCCAGATCGCCCAGCAGTTGCGCGCCTTTGCCCTGGCTGTGCAGCAACAGCACCGCGTCTTTGCCACCGCTGCGCTGGTAGGTACTCAGCAGGGTTTTGAACTTGACGCCTTGGTCGCTGGCACGCGGGTAGGCATAACTGATCGCCCCGGTGGGGCAGACGGTGCTGCAGGTGCCACAACCCACGCACAAATTGGGGTTGACCTTGATTTGCTGGCGATGCTTGTCACTGCTGATGGCGCTGGCCGAACACACGTCAATGCAGGCGCTGCAGCCCACCTTTTCATTGCGGCTGTGGGCACAGAGCTTTTGTTTGTAGGCAAAAAACTTGGGCTTCTCAAATTCGCCCACCAGCTCACGCCAGGCCAGCAAGGCTTTCAGGTCGCGCCCGTCCCAGTGCAAATAGCCCTGCGGTTTGGCGTGCTGGCTGAAGGCCGGTGCGCTGCGCAAATCCAGCACCAGGTCAAAGGTGTCGGTGTGGCTTTGCGGCGCGCGGTTGAAGTCGATGGCACCGGCCACCTTGCACACCTTGACGCAGGCGCGGTGGTCTTTGCAAGCAGCCAGGTCAATCTGGTAGTCAAGGCCAATGGCATCCTCGGGGCACACGGCCAGGCAGGCGTTGCAGCGGGTGCACAAGTCCAGGTCAATCGGGTTGATCTGTTGCCAGGCCAGCTCAAACGCGCCCAGCCAGCCTGTGAGGCTTTGAATCTGGCCGCCCAGCACCAAATAACGGCGCTCTTGTGCCGCACCCTGCTCACCCGCGCCTTGGGTGAACAGCGTGGCATCGACCGCATCACCCAGCAGTTCAGCGGCTCGCTCGGCGGCATCCAGCGCGCCAATGATCAGCGCGCGCCCGGCGCTCTTGTAAGTGACGGTGGCCACTGGGTCGGGTTCGGGCAGGTGCGCGGCCGCCAACAGGGCGGCAATCTTGGGGCTGGCCTTGGCCGCGTCACGGCTCCAGCCGCCGGTTTCGCGGATGTTGACAAACTTGATCGGCGCGCTCATCTTGGCCTGGTCGGCCAGCTCACCAAACAAACGGGTTTCCTGGGTGCAGGCCACCACCAGGTCGTCGCCGCTGCCTGCGGCTTTGAGGAATTCAGCCGCTTCGCGGCGGCACAGGCTGCTGTGCAGCGTCAGCGCCTCGTTCAGGCTCGCACTCAAAGCCCGTGGGTCCAGCGGCATGGTCTGGTTGCAGTCGCAAATCAAGGTGGTCATGTGGGGTGTCTTTTATCAGGTCGTCAGTAACCGATGGGGCTGCAGTTTCAGCGGTCGAAGGCGAGTGTGCATCAGCGCTGTCTGCAGCGGGTTCAGACTGTGCCACAGAGGGCGCAGGCGCGGTATGGGCATCTTCCCCAATGGCGGTGGGCGCGGCGGCCTTGGCCTCGGTGGGGTCTTCGTCAAACAAGTTCAAAAACTTGGCGCTGGCCATCTGGCGCAGCGTGGCGGCGGGCAAGGGGCTGGCAATGGAATAGTCGTCAATGTAAATGTCCAGGCCGTCCATCAGGTTGTAGTGCGGGTCGGCAAAGAGCTTTTTCATGGCGGCGTTGCGCACCTGGGGCGACACGTCGGGCGCGACAAAGCGGGCAAAGCTGTCGTCAGGCTGGAGCGCTTGCACGTCGGCCAGTGTGAGCGCAGGTGCGGGTGCGGCTACGGTCAGCGGCTGGGTTGTGTCTGCTGCAGCGGTGGGCGCGCCCACACCGGGTGTGCTAGGTGGCTCTTCTGATCTTAAAACTGTAGCTGCTTGCGCAGATTTGACGGGGACTACAGGGCTATTTGATTGAATAACAGGGTCTGCAATCGGCAAGCCCTGACGCACCGCCTGCTTGCGCTGCGACCAACGCCCCAAAAAACCATCAGCCATGCTGACCACCCTGCTTCTGACCGCCTCTGCCTTGACCCGTGCCTTGACCCGTGCCTTGACCCGCTGCACCAGCGCCACCCCATTTTTTCTCGGTGCTGATAGATGCCGGGTTACCAAAGCGGTCGGTGAGCGACTTGAAGCTGTCCGGGCGCTTGCGTTTTTTGGGCTCCACCACGTAGTGCGCATCAATAAAGGCACTCAGCCAAGCCAGCACTTCGGTCGGCGCAGGCACTTGCTCCACGGTTTCTTGTGCGTCCAGCCAGCGGCCCGCGTCGTAATAGCTCAAGGTGGCAATCATCGGGATGGCAATCGGCTCATCGGCCACGGACGGTTCGTCTTCCATGCGCCACAGCACAAACCAGCTGGGCACATCAGTGGTGGCGTTGAGGTAATAGCCTTCGGCGTCGTCTTTGAACAATTCCACCTTCAAGCCCGCATGCAGCCAGCGCTGGGTGCTCTCATTTTCATAAAGCAGGCGGGGTGCAGAGCCGAAGCCGGGCTCATTCATCACCACCTCGGCCAGCTCCCAGCGCCAAGGCTGCCAGCGCGCGCCGGGGCCGGTGTTGGCGATGCGCTGCATGATCACGGCGACCTCCAGGCTGGGGCGTGTGCTCGTCATACGGGCCGAGCCTCAGCCAACACTTGCGCTCTGAACTTGATGGGCAAGTCTGCGGGCGTGAGCACATCCACGGACACACCCAACATGGTTTCAAGTTCAACCTGCAGTCCACCCAGATCAAACAAGGTGGTACCTGGCAAGGGATCGACCAACAGATCAAGGTCACTGCCATCGGTGTCATTGCCATGCACGATCGAACCAAAAACACGCGGATTGGTCGCTTGATAACGCATGGTCGCCTCTCGTATGGCGTGGCGTTGAAGCTCCAAAGTTGCGGATGGTTTCATGATGTTGCAGGTAGGTAAAAGCCTGAAATGGTAGCTGATCGCGCCAGGTTCAGCGCCAGCAAGCGCTGCAAAATCTCATCGTCGGGCATGTCGGCACGGTAGTCAGCCCAGCCATAAGCGGCGGCCACGGCCCCATCGAGCTGCTGGTGCGCCAGCGTGAGCCAGGCGGGGCGGGCGTTGTAGAGGTTGGTGAGGGTGCGTTTTTGCAGGGCTTTGCGGTCGGCCTCGCTGATGCCCGGTTTGGGTTCGATGCGGTCGGGGTACGGCGTCTTGTCCAGCCCCAGCGGCGTGACTTCGGGCACACGGTGCGTCCATTCGGGCGGGTTGAGCCAGTGCTCGCGCAGCTCGTTCAGACGCTTGGCGGCTTGGGCAATGGCCGTAGCGGCTTCACGCACCGTGCCCGAGGGGGTGGCGTTTGATACGCTTTTGATAGCTGCTTGCCCATGTTCTACCTGGGCTAGATGGCTATTTTGTATATAAATTTCGGCAGGAATGGCAGAGCCGTCTGGCAGCGTCTCGACACGCTGGTGGGCGGTATCTGCGGGGGTCAGGCCGGCGGGGAAGGGGAAGGTTTCAAAGCAGGATTTGGCGTTGTAGGTGGGGTCATTGCCCACGCCATGCATGGAT
>Ga0210058_1004324_pt1 | contig 10539 bp, 10 predicted proteins | sample CryGeymeta201511_FD_183979 | JGI IMG/M metagenome (GOLD analysis project Ga0210058, IMG submission 183979) | Groundwater microbial communities from Crystal Geyser aquifers in Utah, USA - Crystal Geyser metaG 2015-11 (SPAdes) (version 2) | ecosystem: Environmental > Aquatic > Deep subsurface >...
GTTTTTTCTATTTTGATATTCTTGGTGATAAAACGCATCTATCCTAAAATGATTCTGGCTAACATCTCCGAAGATTTAGCCAAAAGCGAGGGAATAAAAATTAAAAAGCAAAATTTTATTTATTTGCTTTCAATTGCGGCAATCGTTGCCCTGGGAGTGAAAATTGTCGGTTCTCTTTTGGTTGGGGCTTTGGTTATCATTCCTGCAGCCACGGCCAGAAATCTAAGCAAAAATTTAAAAGAATATTCTTTGGGAAGCGCAGTTTTTGGCATTTTAAGCTGCCTTTTCGGCAGTTTGCTTTTTAAACTCACCGGACTCCCCGCCGGTCCCTTAATTATTCTCTCCTCAACCCTCTTTTTCTTAATTTCCTTAATTTTTAAAAGGTAGTTATCGAAGCAGTTGATCCTTATTTTACCGCAATCCAGAAAGATTTTGGGCAGATCTATGGCCATTTTGATAAAATAGAGGATTGGTTAGAAAGAATTGAGTAAATTTAGTTATCCACAGTATACCTCTTGACAGGCATATCGTATATGATATATTGTGAAAGCACAATAGAATATAGTGTAAAGTTCTATAAAGATATTAAAACAGGCCAGAGCCCGACCTTAGAATATATTGAGGGGTTAAGAGATAAAGAAGGAGCAAAGGTTTTTAAATATATTGAATTTTTGAGAATAAATAAAGGATATCTAGATGAACCCTATTCCCGACACATTAAAGGGAAAATTAGAGAATTAAGGGTGGATTTTGGCCGAAATAGACATAGAATTTTTTATTTTATATTCGTAAAAAAGACAATAATTTTACTTCACGCCTTTTTAAAGAAAACAACCAAAACACCGATTTCTGAGCTAAAAAAGGCCGAAGAAAATTGTCAAAATGTTTTGAAGAATCCAAAAATATATGAATAGGAAAAAAACTCAAAAAGCAGTGGATTTTCAAGAATATTTAGCTGAGAAATTGGAAAATCCCAAATTCAAGAAATATTATGATGAATATGGTAAACAGTTAGAAATTGCTTACCAGATTTTGCAATTGCGTAAACAAAAAGGACTTTCTCAAACAGAGTTAGCGAAGAAAATAGGAACAAAGCAATGTAATGTTGCCAGAATGGAAGCCGGGCAACAAAATTTTACCATTGATACTCTTCAAAAAATCGCTTCAGCCCTTAAAAAAGAACTTAAAATTGAATTTATTAAATAAACCCAGCCCGCGACCCAATAATATAGGAAAAAAGCTCATTGTCGGGTATTTATTTTTGCCTTAAATTATGGTATTTTGAAATTGTAAAAAATTAAATATCCAAATTGCCTAAGTCCTAATAGGATATGGCATAGAGAACCTACCACAGGATAAAGAGCTCGTCGTCAGCTCACCTGTGGTAGGTTATATCTCGAAAGGGATATGGGTTAGCGAAAGCTAATCACTGGCGGCGAGCTTTTTGTTTTCCGCCAGAGGACATAAATAATAAAAACCTACCACAGGTATGCCTCATCAAAACAAACTTTTAATTTTTTTAGTTTTAATAATTTTTATTATTGGTTCGGTATCAATTTATTTTTACTTACAAAAACAAGCCAAAGAAAAAGAGGCTGGGCAAATTAAAACACTTTTAGCAGAAATAAACGAGATTATAAACCTAATGGACGCTGTTAAAAGCGAAATGCCACCAGAGTTATTAGAAACCCACGAGTATCTAATGAGTGGAGTTTTAGGAGAAAAACTTTATAGAACCGACCCGAGATTAAAAGATAATGTCATAATGTATCACGGAGTAAAGACGCAGTCAGTTTTTATTAACCCTAATGTAAGATTAAAAAAAGAACTCTGGATACCGATTTTATACCACGAAGTGGCGCATAATTACTGGCACACTAAAAACCCAGTTAAGACTTTTGAGGAGTTTAGGAGTCAGCTTTTTAACTCCGAGAATTACGCTACAACAATAAATGCCCAAGCGTGGGATTTAGTGATGAAACATTACCCAGTTATTAAAGAGGAACTAAAAACCGAACTTGAACAAAGATTATTTAAAATATACAGCGATGAAACCGAAATTTATAACGAAATGATTAAAGGCAACCCAGAAGCTAAAGAGTTATGGAATAAAATTATTGAGGCAGACCTTAAAGAACAAAAAGAATATCAGAAAGTATTATTCGAAAAATAAATCTAAAGCCCATCGCTGGCCCCCACACCAAATTTTGGTGTGGGGGCTGGGCAATTTTCTTGCCCCGTACCGAATTTAAGGGGTCCGCCCTTTGGGCGGGACGCCACCCTCCCTCCACCCTCCCGCTTCGCGGGCCCCTCGGGTGGTGGGTGGGTTGTAGTCTGGTGCCGGGTTATTTAGCTGTAAATTTCAATGATATCGCCGTCTTGAAGAATGTAATCTTTACCAACAATTTTGGGCTTTTTAGTATTTTTTTTATATAATTTTGCGTATTTGAAAGCAGAGAGAAAATCCTGACGAATTTGGCTGGCTAAGGTAATCAACTTCCCTCCTTTTTTGAGAATAAATGGATGAGAAAAATCAAGCTCTGGTTTATTGCGAGTTTTGGTATAGACTCTTATAATTTGGAGCGAATCAAAAATTTCTTTTTTTAGCTCTTCTAATCCAATCTTTTTTTGGCAGGAGATTGGTTTGATTTTGTATTGAGAGCCGGCGAGGTTGTAATCTAAATCGGCTTTGTTGCCAAGAAAAATAATTTTTTTCTCTGAGAGTTTCCAATTATCTAATATTTCTTTGAAATCTTCAATATCTTTGGCAACATCTTCTTTTGATAAATCAAAAACAGCCAACAAAATATCAGCTGTTTTCAAAATCTCTTTTAACCAAGGGGGAGAAAATTCTTTTGAGAGTGGGGGAGTGTCCACCAATTGAATCAAAATATCCTCATAGGGCATCATTCCAGGTTCTGGAATTTTGGTGGTGAAAGGGTAGGGCGCAACCTTGACATTGGCATTGGTTAAGGCATTTAATAAACTTGATTTTCCGGAATTAGCCGGGCCCGAAATTACAACCTGGCCTGCCCCTTCTTTTTTGATAGAGTAGCTCGTTCTCCCTTTTATCTTTTTTGGCCTCTGTTTTTTTAATTTAGCAATCTTGGTTTTTAAATCCTTTTGGAGATTTTCAGTTCCTTTGTGTTTTGGCGAAATTCGCAACATTTCCTCCAAAATTGAGATTTTCTCATCAGGGCTCACAGCCTCTTTTAGTTTCATTGAAAGAGCATAAAATTGCGGTGGTAAGTTAGCTGGCATATTATTCTCTGAAATTGCCGATTATTGGTTTGCAAAGATTTACAAAATCAAGGGAGCGCATTTTGACGGACCTTGTGTGACTTCCGGCATTGAAAACAATTTTCTCATTTTTCATCACCTCGGCATCCATATAAGTAGGCAAGTTCATTATATTGCCAAAAGGAGGAATGGCTCCAATTTCAAGTCCGGTTAACTGTTTGATTTCTTCGGATTTTAGTAAACGTAAATCTTTAATATTGTATTCTTGCTTAAATTTTTTTACATCAATATGCTTGTCTCCATTCACTACAATCAAAATAGGCTTCTTATCGGCAAAAAATATGATAGCTTTAGCTCCTTGTTTTAAACCAGTTCCCCTCACTTTGGCCGCTTCTTCACTGGTAAAAACAGGCCTGTGCTCTAAAAGTTGATAGGAAACGCCTTTTTCCTCAAGGAGATTTTTTATCTTTTCAAAGACGGGGCTCGTTTCTTGCATTGTTCTTTCACTTTATATTTCTTTTTATTTTGTAGCGCTCACAAGTTACTTTTATAATTTTGGCTAACATTTCTTCGAAAGTGTAACCCGCTACTCTGGCGGCTAAAGGAAAACGGCCATTTTCTTTTGGGTCAGGAATAATTCCCGGGGTTTGATTTACCTCCAAAACGTTGATAACTCCTTTTTTGTCTAACCTTAAATCAATTCGACACCAATCCAGGATTTCCAGAACCTCTTTCGTTTTTAAACAAATTTCTTTTATTCTTTGCCATAATTTTTCATTAATTTTTGCCGGACATATTATGGTTTTGATTTTGCTTTTTGGATTATCTAAAATCCATTTTACCTCATAGGAATCCATCGGGATAAAATCTTTTGGTAAGACCGAGAAATTTAATTCTACCGGAGGCAAGATTTCTACCGGATTATTTCCAATTAAACTAACCGTAAACTCTCTTCCCCCCAAAAATTCCTCTACCAATGCCGGCTGCTCAAGATTTCTTATTATTTTTCTCACCTTCTTTCTTAAGGTTTTCTCATTTTTGACAAAAGAATTTTGGAAAATTTGTTTTGACGAACCCTCGCAGTTTGGTTTGACAATTAAGGGGAATTTTAAATATTTTTTCGTTTTTTCTTCTCCAGTCTTAAAAATTTGGAATGGGGCTGTGGGAACATGATGGAATTTTAAGATCTCCTTTGTTTTGGCTTTGTTTAAACAAATCGCCTGGGTTAGGGGTTTTGAGCCCACGTAAGGAATTTTTAGCATCTCTAACATGGCCGGTATCTGGGCCTCTCGGTCTTGCCCCGAAATTCCTTCGGCAATATTGAAAACTAAATCTATTTTCGCTCGTAATTTTTTAAATTTTAAATAGGCATTTTTATTTGCCTCAACCAAAAAAACCTTATGCCCGAGTTTTTTAATGGCTTTGGAAATTCCTCTAATCGTGGAGGGTTCATCGAACTCTGCCTCTTCTATTGCTTGTCTGTTTTTAAGCGATGGCTTTGCATGCCTAATATTAAAAGTTAAGGCAATTTTCATCTTAATTCTTTTAATTCTTCTTCATAAATTCTTAAGACTTTATCTTTTAATTCCGGGGGTAAGATTTGGGATGGATGAATTCCAAAATATTTTTCCCTTAATTCCTTTTCTTTCTTTTCCACTCGTTTTAGATATTTTTGTTTAAATAAATCAATCAATTCGCCTTTTTGACCGTTTCTCAAGGCAAGGTAAAACGCCAATGACTCTTCTTCCTTTACCCGGGGTGGTTTTTCATAAACCCTTTCAATTTCAGAAGTGAATACCGGATAGAGATTTTTATATTTCATTTCAAAGAGATTTTTTCTAAATCCCATTTTTTTAGGATCACCGCCGACCGCTACCGAATACAAAAAGGCCTTAGCGCACATTGGACACCGATAACACCATTTTTCATTGGAGAGTTTTTTTGAAGAACATGACATCACATACTTTAAAAGCTCGGGATAACGATGATACAGGATTTTCATTTCAGCGATATTGTAAATAGGTTCAACCAAACTAAGTATTTGAATGTTGCCATCGGTCAATTTTTTTAAATGCTGATTTTCTCTTTTCATGTAAATTGAAGATTGATCGTAAGAAGGATAGACCCTAAATCCTTCTTTGTTTATAAAATAGTTACTTAAATTTCTTTCATTCCCAAAAATTATATATTTGGCTCCATGAGAATAAGCCAGGGGAGTCAATTCTAAAGCAAAAGTTAACATTGCATTTGTTCCATCCAATTCCTCAATTTTCTCTTTCATTTCTTTGCTTCGAAAAAGATTATCGGTTTCATCTAATAAAATAAAAACAGGTTTTTGTTCTTTAGAAAATGATTCGGCAATCTTTTTTTTGATTTCAAATTCATTAGGATTATATTTTCCCATATCATTGATAAAAACAGGATAAATATCTAATCCAATCTCTCTGGAAATACCATAAGATAAAAGACTATCTTTGCCGAAAGAAAGGGATAACACAGCCAATTTTTCTGAGGTTTCTTTTAGAGGCAATATCTTTTCGGTTCGGTTCGGTTTTTTAAAAATTACCGAACCATTCTTTTGAGATTCATTGAAATTTTCTATTAATCTTTTTGTTTCTATCTTTGCCGAATCACTAATTCGAGGAAGGTCTTTTAGCAAACCATAATTTATGAAATCCTTCAGCAATGGTTCTGAAATTTTGTAAAGAAGGGTATTATTATTATTATTTAGCAAGATAAGGGGGAATGTTCGCGTGTAGATAAAATTATCTAATAAAATTTCTTTAGCCCTTCGCCTTAAATTGGAGAGAATGCCAACCGGATAATTGACCGAATATTCCGAACATCCGGAAATCTTAATTTGAAAATTGTCTCTATTAATTTTGTAAGATATCTCATTATTTCTTTTATAATTATTTTTGGCAACAAAAAAAGAAACCATTTCCTTTAGGGGTTCCTCTAATTTTATTTTTGCCACAGCCCTTACTAAAGTGCTGGGCAACCCAGCCCGTTGAAAACGGGCTGTGGTTGAATTTTTATTTTTTAAAACTAAACTATCCGGAGGATCATCCTCCGCGTTTTCCTGAGTATTTTCCGAAGAAGGTTTTATTACCCGATTCATATTGTGATTATAATATATTAGTCCATCAACCAAGCTTGTCAAGACGTTGCACTGGATGAGGACATGGGTAACACTTTTCTTCTTCGCTGATTTACGCGGAAAATATTGTCAGCTTATGTATTTCATCTTGGACAGGGAATTATTTCTTACTTTTTATTAATTAAATAAACAATGGAGCCAAGGCTAAGGTTAATGTAGCCAATAATTTCACCAAGACATGAAGTGAGGGTCCGGCTGTATCTTTAAAGGGATCGCCAATTGTATCACCAGTAACTGCAGCTTTATGGGCATCTGAACCTTTTCCGCCAAGATTTCCAGCCTCAATAAATTTTTTAGCATTATCCCAGGCGCCACCGGCATTATTCATTAAGGTGGCTAAAAGAATACCAGTAATGGTACCAATCATAATCAGACCGGCTTCCGCTTCAGCCTTGAGGCAGATTCCGGTAATAATTGGAATAGCAATCGCCAAAAATCCAGGCAAAAACATCTGTTTTAAAGCACCCTTAGTGGTGATATCGATACATCTGGCATAATCTGGTCTTTGGGTTCCAGCCATTATTCCGGGATTTTCTTTAAATTGACGGCGAACCTCCTCAATGATATAAGAAGCCGTTCTGCCGACTGCTCTAATGGCAAAAGCACTGAAAAGAAAAACTAACATTCCTCCGATTAATCCGCCAACAAAAACTTCGACCTTGGCTAAATCGACAACTTCTAATTTGACCTCGGTTAAATAAGCTGAAAAAAGCAAAAAAGCGGCCAAGGCAGCGCTTCCCATAGCATAACCCTTAGTTAAAGCCTTAGTGGTGTTGCCAGTAGCATCTAGTTTATTAGTAATTTGGCAAGTTTTATCATCAAGCTTTGCCATTTCCACAATTCCCCCGGCATTATCAGCGATTGGTCCGAAAGTATCCATGGCTAAAATATAGGCGCAGGTGGCCAGCATTCCCATCGTCGCCACTGCTGTGCCATAAAGACCGCCGCCGGGGATGCCGCTCAATGAACCTAACTTGAATGATGCCAATAAAGCCAAAGAAATAGCGATGACGGTAGCCCCGGTACATTCTAAGCCAACGGAGAATCCGGCAATGATATTGGTGGCATGACCGGTTCGAGAAGCCTGGGCAATTTCTTGGACCGGACGATATTTTATACCGGTATAATATTGGGCGATATAGACAAAAATAAGACTAGTTAAAAGACCAACCAAACCCGCATAAAAAAACCAGATAGAACCCAACATTTTCATAGTGACAAAATAAAAAGCAATAGCTGAGAGAAAACTGGTCAGAAAATAACCTTTATTTAAAGCCCTGAGAGGATCTTCGGTTTCTTTAGTTTCTGCTATTAAAACTCCGCCAATTGTTGAAAGCAAACCAAAGGCTCGCAAAACCAGAGGGAAGAGAATGCCATTGATTCCAAAATAGGGGAAAAGGGCGGCGCCCAAAATCATTGCTCCAATATTCTCAGCGGCTGTTGACTCAAAAAGGTCGGCTCCTCGACCAGCGCAATCTCCAACATTATCACCAACCAAATCAGCAATTACGGCCGGGTTCCTTGGGTCATCTTCGGGAATTCCGGCTTCAATCTTACCAACTAAATCGGCGCCGACATCAGCTGCCTTAGTATAAATTCCTCCGCCTAACTGAGCAAAAAGAGCCACTAAAGAAGCCCCAAACCCAAAACCAACAATTAAAGAAGGAATTTTAGTAGCCTCAAAACCTAAAAGAGTATAGACAAGATAAAGACCACTGATACCAATTAAACTCAGGGTAACAATGGTGATTCCGGAAACTGCCCCGCCCCAGAGCGAAACTTTGAAAGCTTTGCTTAAACTATTTTGGGCAGCAACAGCAGTTCGGATATTTGCTCTAACTGCTATCCACATCCCGATTAAACCAGACAGAGCAGAAGATATTGCTCCAAGAATGAAGGCAAGAGAGGTTTGTAGACCGAAAAGCTGATTGCCACTTAAACTATAAATCCCAAAAAGCCCAAAGGCTAAAATAATTACCACCACCCAAATTGTTTTATATTGTCTTTTCAAAAAAGCCGTTGCCCCTTCTTTAATTGCCTGACTAATTTCAACCATTTTTCCCGAACCAGAGGGAAATTTTTTTATTTCTCGGATTAAATAAAGAACAAAGAGAAGAGAGAAAAAAGAAATAATAAGTGGAAAATAAATAATAAGCATATTTGATGAAATTCTAATTTAATTTTTTGACAACCCTTTTAAAAATTATATACTAAAATTAAAGATATGCAAAGAGAAGAGGCATTAAAACTCCTAAAAGAAAATCTGAAAAATCAGAATTTGATTAAGCATTCTTTAGCGGTTGAAGCGGCAATGAAAGATCTGGCTGAGTTTTTTGGTGAAGATAGGGGAAGATGGGGAATTTGTGGTTTGTTGCATGATATTGATTATGAAAAAGTAAAAGATAATCTTATCTTACATTCAAAATTAGGAGCTGAAATGTTAAAAAATTTAGGATTAGATGAAGAGATTTGCCAGGCGGTTTTAAGCCATAATGAGGCTCATGGAATTTTGCCTCAATCAAAAATGGCAAAAGCCCTTTTTTGCCTCGACCCTTTAACCGGATTAATTGTGGCTGCTACTCTGGTTTTACCTTCCAAGAAGATTTCTGATTTAAAATTGGAAAGTGTTTTAAAAAAATTTAAAGAAAAATCTTTTGCCCGGGGCGCAAATCGTGATATAATTAAAAAATGTCAGGAATGTTTAGGTTTAAGTTTGGAAGAATTTGTCAAAATTGTTCTTGAGGCTATGCAAAAAATCTCAAATGAATTGGGACTATAAGGGCCTGCCCTGAGCTTGCCGAAGGGCTTGACTTCAATTTTTGCTTAATCTAATCTAAATTAAGCTGTGGATAAATAAAGGTCGATTAAACCACGAATAAAATCACGAATTAGAATCACTAATTTACACGAATAAATTATTAGTGATTATTCGTGATTAAAATTAGTGATTTATTAGTGGTATTTTTATGGCAACAATTGGATATTGCGTCAAATGTAAAAAGAAGCAAGAGATGAAGGGCGAGAAAGAAATAACAATGAAGGGAAAGGGAGGGACAAAGAGGAGAGCGATGACTGGAGTTTGTCCTTCTTGTGGGACAAAGATGTTTAGGATTTTAGGAAAGGCTTAAAGATTTCAAATTTTAAATTGCAAATTTTAAATTAAGCTCAAAACCGCGGATGAGGCGGTTTTGAGCTTTTGATGTTCGAAGAACTATCGTTCTTCTCTCGCCTCAGCTTAAAGCTTCGGCAAATGAAAAAACAGAATATAGTTTCTTTAATTTTAGGCGGTCTAATTTGTCTGAACATCATATCCTGGATTGCCGTTTATGATCTAAGTCGCGCACGGTTTCTTGAAGTTATTTTTTTCGATATTGGTCAGGGCGATGCGTGTTTTATTGAAACACCCCAGAGACACCAGATTTTAATTGACGGAGGCCCCGGCTCGGTAATTTTAGAAAAATTGGGGAAATCTATGCCATTTTATGACAGAACAATTGATTTAATAATTCTAACTCATCCTGAGTTTGACCATCTCTCAGGCTTCAATGAGGTTTTAAAGAAATATAACGTTAGTAATATTTTATGGACGGGGATAGTAAGGGATACAGCCGAATATAAAGAATGGAAAAAATTAATTGAAGAGGAGAAAGCTGAAATATTTATTGCCAAAGCCGGTCAAAAAATATCTTGTTTAACATGGCAGATTAAACAGTGCGATTTAGAGATTTTGCAGCCTTTTGAAAGTTTGGAAGGGAAGGAATTTAAAGATAGCAATAATACCTCAATCATTAGCAAATTAGTTTTTGGCAAAAATTCTTTTCTTTTTACCGGCGATGCTTACAAAAATGTGGAAGTGGAGTTGATTAATAAGGAAGCAGAAATTGACTCCGATGTTTTAAAAGTTGCTCATCACGGAAGTAAAACTTCCAGCTCAGAGGAATTTATTAAAGCAGTTTCGCCAGAGATTGCCGTAATTTCGGTAGGTCGCGAAAATAAATACGGTCATCCCAATCAAGAGGTTTTGGAACTTTTAGAAAAATATGGTATAAGAGTTTTAAGAACGGATAAAGACGGCGATATAAAAATTATTTCTGATGGAAATAAATCGATGCTAATATACTAATGAATACTAATCCGTA
>Ga0210058_1004336_pt1 | contig 10527 bp, 7 predicted proteins | sample CryGeymeta201511_FD_183979 | JGI IMG/M metagenome (GOLD analysis project Ga0210058, IMG submission 183979) | Groundwater microbial communities from Crystal Geyser aquifers in Utah, USA - Crystal Geyser metaG 2015-11 (SPAdes) (version 2) | ecosystem: Environmental > Aquatic > Deep subsurface >...
GCCATGTTAAGGGCTTCCCTGGCTCTCTTGGCCTCCTGGGCGGCTGCATTGGCAAAATATTTCGGATCACACTGAAATTCTGATTTGAATTTTTTGTGCCAGGCGTAATTTGTAACTCGGGAATTGTTTACGATTCCCCCAAAACCATCTTCATTGAAACAGACTACTGCATCATCTGCGCCACCGCCCTGGTATCCGAAACCAGGAATAAGCTTAATAGCTTTTGGGATAATTTCTTTCATAATTTCAGCATCATTAGATCCTTGAGTGGCGCCTAATACGACACCTACGGAAGAATATCCATGTACACCGACAAGTGGCTTGCCGATCTGCTCCACATATTTTGCCAATACTTGCCATGCCGGCATTCCGCTTTTTTGATCGATCATATTCTGCAAAAAAGAATTAGGCTTAAAAGAGGTAAGATCAACAACAAAAAAACCTTTTCCGTGGTCATTGGCCACGCGAAGAAACGAAGAAAAATTAGGATCGCAGATCCAGGGTGTTACCGTAATGGAATCTACATTATAGGGCGATGTCATCATCTCAATTTCGCCGTTTTTACCCACAACCTCAACTTCTCCCATATGCCCATCAGCATAGGCATCAGCCGTGTCTCCCCCATCTTCGCGCTTGGCGTCTTCGATTACCAATTCGCCTAGGGAATGAAGATATTTAACCGTTAGTTCGAATGCCTCTATTCCGGAACTGCCATATTTTTCGTAAAAAGCCATTTGCGGTTTATAGCAAGCAGCTTCGTTGATCGTGGCATTAATAATTGCCATATTGAAATTATAAATTGCTACCGCGCTTGCCTTGTAGCCCGGTTCAGAAACTCTTGAGCTGTACTGTAAAAGGTGTGGTGGAAAATACCGTAATTGTGGATCAAGTCCTACGCAAAGATAGGATCTCTTGGCTATTATGGCATTAATCAACTTGTCTGCAAAATTCATGTTTTCTTCTCCTTATAATGGTTTGATTTTAGCCAATTGTTGAAAAATTTTATTCACTAAAATACTTGGATAGTCATCTACTATAATAATTGCTTTGGTTGGTTTATAGGTTTTATCCAAGTTAGGGATTATTATTCCATCAACAAATCCACCCGAGCCGGCCAAAAGTCCAATCACCTTAATTTCACCTTCGTCACGCATAAAAGTAAATTCATTTACTGTTCCCCAGCTTCCGGCCATAAAAATACCAGCATCACAAGTTCAAGTACTGATTAAATTCCGCCCTTTCTTTTCCATTCCGGTAAAAATGAGGATATACGGCGACACGGGAAATTTATAGTTCTGGGCATGGTCTATTAAATTCATACCCGGGGAAAATCCGAGAATCAATCCGCCTTCACTTTTTGCTCCCAGCGCCGCTTCGTGCGGCAGCCCAGGGCATGCGCCTGTGCATAATATGCCATTATTTATAGCAACAAATTTACCAACATCAAATGCAAATTCTTTACATTTTTCAATTTCTCTACCTCCAGCAGATCCGAAAACTCCAATTTTATACATTTCAACCTCCTCTCTAATAGTGAATGTTTTTAGTTTAACTTATCCTATTTTTTCTCACCCTATTAAACATACGCATATTTGAATTTTCCGGTATTTTTTAAAAATTCACAACTAAAACATCTAGATTGTTTAAACCTTCCTTCTTTAATTAATTTATTCATCAACTTAACACAAGCTTCCATTGTCTTGCTATCGCATTTTTTCGGCTGTCCTTTAAGAACCCCCATATTTTACCTCCAATTCTATAATTGTTGATAAAAAATAAAATAACATTTAAAGTTATTTGTTTGTGCAAGGAGCAATTTTCCTCCTTAAATATAATATTTATTTTTATTTTATGCGGTGCTTTTTGGTTAAAATCCGAATTCACGGTACGCGTTAACGTACAACGGTTTTACTCGGTCCCGCACCATTTTGTGCTCACGGTGCCTTTTGGTTAAAATCCGAACTTTTTTTGACGAAAATCCGGACTGTGAACTTTGACGCTCCGCCCCGCCGCCGCTCGCTGACGCTCGCCATCCCGCAAAAAAGTTTTCTTCACATTTTTTAATTTGCGCCCACCCGATTTTTTCTTCTAAAAGGAAAAGAAAACTTTTTTGCTGGGCTCTGCTCTGAACGAGCAGGGCGGCGGGGCTTCGCTTCGGCAAGCGGGCAAAAATTCCTTCCCCCCAACCCTCTTCCTTTTTGCCCGCTTGCTTTCGGGCTTCGCCCGATTTTTTTGCGGACGGGCTACAAATCAAAAATGGTAGTGGACGGATTAAGATTTTACTATATCAGTAAAATCTTTGATTTTATCTTTCAGTTGCGATAAACCATGATCGTCGCCGACATCAACATGCGAGGTTGTCCAATTACAAAACGAGTAAACCTGTTTAATCTTCTCTAAGTCTGCCTCTGCGATGTTCTGATTTGATTTTACACCATCAATGGCTTTTGTAAAATCAAAATCTTTGTCCCAGTGTAATAAATCATTTTTTATAAACCGCTCTACCTCATATCTTAAATATTGTCCATATTCAACTATTTTTAACTCAACATCAAGACTTTCCGGTGGTATGCTCCGTATATGGGTTTCGATATTTTTCAATTTCTCTATAAATTTTTCCGGTCTGCTTTTGCAAATGAAACTACCCCCTAAAATTTTTAAATTCCGCAAGATATTGTATTCATTACATTTTCTTCTAAACTTTTTTCTCAAAAATTTAAAAAATGTTCTATGGTGAGTCAAAATGAAGGTTTGCGAGAAATTTTTTTGTTCATCAGAAATTAAGTCCACTAAACAAGCTAAATTACTATTATCTAAACTAGTGATTGGGTCGTCGAAAATCAGAATTTTTTGGTTTTTATCTTTTTGGATATTAAGGAACGCAAAAAAGAAACATAGAGATAAAACCTGCCATTCTCCTTCTGAAAGCCCTTCCTTAAAATCCCTTTCTTTACCTTCCTGATCTAAAACCTTGAAGGCGAAAGGAAATTCCTTTGTGCTTTGAGTTTTTCTTTCTGTATCAAGTTTTAATTTGAAACTAAAATTGAAGTTCTTGAAATATGCCTCAATTTTATTTAAAAGTTTTGCAAAAACTTCTTTTGAGCAATACTCCTCGTATTTTTCCCTCGCTTCTTTAAGTTTTGTTTTGAGATTGTCAAAACTTTTTTCTAACGCTTTTAATTCTTTTTCCTTTTCTTGTTTCTTTTTTTGTTTCTCTATTTTTGCACTACTAATAAAATTTAATTTTTGCTCACTTTCGTCTAGTTTAGATTGATTTTCGGCAATACGGATTTGTAGTTTTTTATCCGTGTTATCGCTCTTGAATTTATCAATAAGTTTATTTTTCTCTGTAATGAGCTTATTTAAGTCTACAAAAAATTTCTCAATAACCCCAAACTCCATTTTGACAATATCGTAAAGTTCTTTGATATTTTCTTTAGTCGGCCTTTTTAGGTCCGAGATCTTGCTCCTTAACTCTTTAATTTTTTCAGTTTTTGGTTTTTTGCGACTACTTTCTTCCTCAACCAAATAAATGTCTTTTATTTTATAGTTTTGGTCCAGTTTTTTTAGTTCCAAAAATATCACGCTTAAATCAAAATCATCAACGACTTTTTCAATACTTTCCAATTCACTAACTAAAGTTTGTTTGTTCTCTATAAATTGCTGAAGTTGTTTTTTGTAAGTGCTGTCATAGAGCTGATTGTATACCTGGATTATCTGCTTTATACCTTCTTCTTCATTTTTTGACTGACAAAAGGGGCATTGTTTTGGGTGTGTTTTCCGGATTTCAAAGCCAGACTCAAAGAAATCTCTATGGATTTTTATTTTTTCAATCAACCCTTGTTCTGCTTCAATTTTTGCTTTTTCTTTTAATTCAAAATTTAAAAGTGATTGATAATCTTCGTAATCTGATAACGAAATATCGGGTTCTTCTTTTTCTATTTCGGATATATCGCTTTGTATTTTTGACGACTTCTTTTGTAGGGCTTGGTCTGTTTCCAGTTTTTTCCCGATTTTCTCTTTTGTTTTCCTTAAATCGGTCGCTATCTCCTTAATTTCTTTTTCGGTTTTATTTTTGAATTTTTGAAAAAGATTGATTTCTTCATCGGACAAATAAAATTCAAGAATGCTTTTATTGTCCCCGCTAAATTTTTTAAACCTTTCTTCTGCCTCGTCTCTTACTCTTTTAAATTTCTCTCTAACCGAACGCAGATTGATGGCTTCGCTATCAAATTCAATAACAATCTTTCCTGACGCTTGTTCCTGCTCGTTCTGCAAAGTACCCCTATCGTGTCCGAGTTGGACATTTTTATCCACAAATTCTTTATCAAAAAATAAAATACTTCCCTCGTTTATTTTTTCGTCCCATACATTATTTGAATATTTGTATTCTTTATTATCAATTTGTAAGCAAGTTTCTTCTGGAAGATATTTCCAGAAATCCTTATTTCCGGAAACGCTTTTCAGAATATTACATATCGCAGTTTTCCCGCTTCCGTTTTCACCAAACAATAAATTTACTTCTTCGTTAAAAGTTTCGTTATTAAAAAATTTATGCCAAGAAAAATCTTGGAAGCATTTATATTTTTTAATTGTTTTAATTTCTTGGATTTTCATAACTTTATGACCAAAAATCCAAAAGATTTTTAATAGCTTCTCTAAATAATGCTGGGGCTTTTATGCCTAAAACAAGATCGCCGTTTTCGTTGAGTAAAAATCCGACTTTAATTTCAACGACTTTCTTTTCTGTTCCGCCATACAAAACAACAGTGCGAATAATTTTATATTTTGGATAATATTTTTTGATGTAGGTTTTTTCTATGTCGCCGAAACTTTTTAATTCGGTTATCCCGTTTTGGCGAAATTGATATTTTTTACCCTCAACATTGATAACTTCGCTTCTGCCGAAATCAATCAAAATTAAATCGGGAATACTGATGATTTTATTTTTATTACCAGCCTTATACGCTTTTCTGTCCGAATACTTTTCAAGCGGTATATGCTTGCCTTCGCTCGTTATAAAATAACCTTTTTCGCAACCAGCATGATTTTCAAAAATAGAAAATCCTTTTGTAAAGTTTTCAACTACCAAATGAATAAAAATCGTGCCGAGTTTTTCGCCTTCTGTTTCGTATTTCCAATAAATATCTTGCTCTTTATTTGCGGGTAAAACTAACTTTTGAATTTGCAGTTTTAGATGATTAGCAATTTTTATAAATTTATTGTCCGCTTGTAGATGTTTTTGTTTTAAGCCGTGTTTCGTGATAATAATTTCGCTTGTCCAGCCCAGTTTTCGGATTGCCGCACTAATCAAACTCAATGCCCCGATATTTGGATCGTGGGCAAGTCCACCGGATTTGAACAATCTGCCAGAAATTGTTATTTTATCGCCATTTTTCTTAATCAAAATAGGAACATTGCCTTTTGGTGCGCGACGCATTTTCTTTTTGAAAGCAACAATTTCATCAACGGAATTAAACGGCTTAAAAATTTTTTCGTCCAATTTTTTACCTTGTATTTCTACGCCGAGCGTAAGCAGTAGTTTTGTGCCAAAAATATAAGTAGCTGTTGGTTCTTCTTTTTGCTCTATTTTCAAATTGTAGAGCATTACTTTTTTGATTTCGGGATAATAATTTTCAATAAAAACAAACTTTGAGGCGCGTTGATATACTCCAGTATTCCGACTTTCTTTGTCATCGGTTTTTGTTTCTTCTATCGCATAAAGCGGAATATCTTTTTGTGTCGGCTGTTTTTCTTGGTAAAAAATAAGAAAATCAACAAAGCTGGAAAATCCGCTAACGGATTTTATAAACACTCTTTCAATTTTGTTGCAACGAAAACCGACCACTTCGTATAAAAATGTAAATTTTCCTTTTTCTAAAATCGGTAAAATCCGGATTGTATCAATAAAACAAGCGAATTTATTATCTTTTGCAAACATCATCAAAATATTTGCGATAACTTCTCGCTTCGGTCTTTCCTCTGTTAAAATCCAAAGATTGTTATTTTTCATAGGTTATTTTTCTCTACGAAATATCATAATAAATTGATGAAACTGGTTAGCAACGAAGGCGTGCGGGTATCCAAATGGATAAAGTTTTTGCGTTGCGTCATACCAAATTTTATAACCCTTGAAGGAAATATCAGGTATTTCAAGCAACTTGCTTGTGATATAGCAATGCAACATATTATGCCCGTTTCCGTTCGGCTGTAAATCTTTTACAAAAACTGCAATATACCCCTTTGGTTTTAGATATTCTGCGGATTTTGCGATTACATTTTTTAATGATTCAAGAAAATTTTCCCTTTCCATATTTCCTAAATCTGTTTCGCGGTTTGTAAATGGCGTAGCAACGGCAACGCCGGTTTTCTTTTTTTTCTGCCCCGTTCTTTTTTTGCTTAACATTTCGCCGTACGGTGGATCGGTAAGAATAAAATCAAACTTTGTATTTTTTGGTAAAAGTTTATCTAATTCTAGAGAATTGCCAACAATCGCGGTTTGTTCCACAACGCCAAGCTCTTTACAAACTTTTTTATACAAATCAATGTAATTTTTTGATAAATCAATGCCGACACCTTTTCTATTAGACAACGAACAAGCGATAAGCGTTCCGCCAACTCCCATAAATGGATCAAAAACGACTTGACCCTCTTTCGTGAAAAAATCAACAAATTTTTTCATCAATTGCGGCGGTTTTGGCGATGGGTGCTTGCCTCGCAAATGATGAGCGAAACCGTCGGTTCCTTTCGTTGAATAATGCGTAACCTCAACGGAATTGAGAAAAAATATCCATTCCGATCCGCTTAAATCGTTCAGCTTGTTTTGCGGATTAACGCTTTTTAGATAATAGATTTTTTCTTTTACGCCGTCTTTTTGTTCGCCATTACTATTACTTTTATATCGCTGATAACTTTGTTCTGTAATTTCGCTTTTGCCCGCATTATTAAATAATTTTAAAATCTCACTTTCCGGCATTATGCCGTCGTCATTATAACTTAAAAGCAAGTGCTTAAAATTATTTTTCTTTATAATTTCGCCTAGTGCCTTAATTCCTGTTTTTGAATTACAAAAATCGGATTTTTGATTTTCATACGACCTCATTCCTGTAATGCCTTTAATCTGTGGGTTATCCCATTTGGCGATAGTTTCTAAAATATGATAATTGGGGGCGTATTGCCGCTCGTTATACGGCGGATCAAGATATAAAATATCAATGCCTTTTACTTGGTCTAAAACTTTGAGGCCGTCAGTATGATAAACTTTGTGCGTTTCGTTGCTTTTGATTATTTCCGGCACTTCAAGTGTTAATTTTTTGAAAGCTCTTTTGTCCCATTCTTTCAAAAAAGCCGAGTATGTCCCGCTTATGTTTGCGACAAATGGCACGGCTTCAATAAGCGAAGCGAGCAAAAAATAATATTCTTGTTCATTGATAAGATTTGATTTTCCCCATTCTTCTATTCTTTCTCTAATTGCGTCAATTCGTTTAGAATTATCGCCGGTAAAATATTTACGGGAGTAAGTTTGCCCTCGCGTTCCTTCGGGCGAATAATTTTTATAAATAAATCCTTCAATGCCTTCTAAATTATTTAGGTATTTGATAATTCCCTTTGCGTTTTGGCTATCGCTGGTAAAAAGCGTTTCCTCAATAGGGTCAATTTTTAAATGCTTTAATAATTTTGTAAATTTAGGGTATTGATTTTGTTCAATATAAACTTTTTGCAGAACATAAGAGAAAAACAAGAGGTCAGAGGAAATAATTTTATAACCGAGCTTCTTAAAATGTTTTGCCACGCTTCCGGTTCCAGCAAAAAGATCGCAAAAAACATTACCCTTAACGTCCTTTTGCTTAACAAGGGTTTCTATAAAATCCAGTAAATTTTCTTTACAGCCAATAAATCGCATAGTTATTTGATTAAATCATCTACGCCAACTTCTAACGCTTTGGCGATTTTGGTTAATGTTTCTATTGTCGGATTTTGATTAACACCGTTTTCAACCTTGACAATGGTATTAAGTGATAAATCAGCGAGTCGAGCCACTTTTTCAAGAGAGTAGCCCTTTTTGCCCCGTAACTTTCTTAAATTGTCCGAAATATTATTTGACATTGCTTTCGTTATTGTTTAACATTATAGTATATAGATTATTTTATAAAGTGTGTATTCTTTCTACTATAATGATAACTAATTTTAAATCTTTTGTCCACAGAAATCATCAAGGGAGTTCCTTTATGTCGCCCGCGCACGGGTGGCGTGGGGCAAGGGCGACTATAAATTTTAATAATAGCCCGTCCGCAAAAAAATCGGGCGAAGCCCGAAAGCAAGCGGGCAAAAAGGAAGAGGGTTGGGGGGAAGGAATTTTTGCCCGCTTGCCGAAGCGAAGCCCCGCCGCCCTGCTCGTTCAGAGCAGAGCCCAGCAAAAAAGTTTTCTTTTCCTTTTAGAAGAAAAAATCGGGTGGGCGCAAATTAAAAAATGTGAAGAAAACTTTTTTGCGGGATGGCGAGCGTCAGCGAGCGGCGGCGGGGCGGAGCGTCAAAGTTCACAGTCCGGATTTTCGTCAAAAAAAGTTCGGATTTTAACCAAAAGGCACCGTGAGCACAAAATGGTGCGGGACCGAGTAAAACCGTTGTACGTTAACGCGTACCGTGAATTCGGATTTTAACCAAAAAGCACCGCATAAAATAAAAATAAATATTATATTTAAGGAGGAAAATTGCTCCTTGCACAAACAAATAACTTTAAATGTTATTTTATTTTTTATCAACAATTATAGAATTGGAGGTAAAATATGGGGGTTCTTAAAGGACAGCCGAAAAAATGCGATAGCAAGACAATGGAAGCTTGTGTTAAGTTGATGAATAAATTAATTAAAGAAGGAAGGTTTAAACAATCTAGATGTTTTAGTTGTGAATTTTTAAAAAATACCGGAAAATTCAAATATGCGTATGTTTAATAGGGTGAGAAAAAATAGGATAAGTTAAACTAAAAACATTCACTATTAGAGAGGAGGTTGAAATGTATAAAATTGGAGTTTTCGGATCTGCTGGAGGTAGAGAAATTGAAAAATGTAAAGAATTTGCATTTGATGTTGGTAAATTTGTTGCTATAAATAATGGCATATTATGCACAGGCGCATGCCCTGGGCTGCCGCACGAAGCGGCGCTGGGAGCAAAAAGTGAAGGCGGATTGATTCTCGGATTTTCCCCGGGTATGAATTTAATAGACCATGCCCAGAACTATAAATTTCCCGTGTCGCCGTATATCCTCATTTTTACCGGAATGGAAAAGAAAGGGCGGAATTTAATCAGTACTCGAACTTGTGATGCTGGTATTTTTATGGCCGGAAGCTGGGGAACAGTAAATGAATTTACTTTTATGCGTGACGAAGGTGAAATTAAGGTGATTGGACTTTTGGCCGGCTCGGGTGGATTTGTTGATGGAATAATAATCCCTAACTTGGATAAAACCTATAAACCAACCAAAGCAATTATTATAGTAGATGACTATCCAAGTATTTTAGTGAATAAAATTTTTCAACAATTGGCTAAAATCAAACCATTATAAGGAGAAGAAAACATGAATTTTGCAGACAAGTTGATTAATGCCATAATAGCCAAGAGATCCTATCTTTGCGTAGGACTTGATCCACAATTACGGTATTTTCCACCACACCTTTTACAGTACAGCTCAAGAGTTTCTGAACCGGGCTACAAGGCAAGCGCGGTAGCAATTTATAATTTCAATATGGCAATTATTAATGCCACGATCAACGAAGCTGCTTGCTATAAACCGCAAATGGCTTTTTACGAAAAATATGGCAGTTCCGGAATAGAGGCATTCGAACTAACGGTTAAATATCTTCATTCCCTAGGCGAATTGGTAATCGAAGACGCCAAGCGCGAAGATGGGGGAGACACGGCTGATGCCTATGCTGATGGGCATATGGGAGAAGTTGAGGTTGTGGGTAAAAACGGCGAAATTGAGATGATGACATCGCCCTATAATGTAGATTCCATTACGGTAACACCCTGGATCTGCGATCCTAATTTTTCTTCGTTTCTTCGCGTGGCCAATGACCACGGAAAAGGTTTTTTTGTTGTTGATCTTACCTCTTTTAAGCCTAATTCTTTTTTGCAGAATATGATCGATCAAAAAAGCGGAATGCCGGCATGGCAAGTATTGGCAAAATATGTGGAGCAGATCGGCAAGCCACTTGTCGGTGTACATGGATATTCTTCCGTAGGTGTCGTATTAGGCGCCACTCAAGGATCTAATGATGCTGAAATTATGAAAGAAATTATCCCAAAAGCTATTAAGCTTATTCCTGGTTTCGGATACCAGGGCGGTGGCGCAGATGATGCAGTAGTCTGTTTCAATGAAGATGGTTTTGGGGGAATCGTAAACAATTCCCGAGTTACAAATTACGCCTGGCACAAAAAATTCAAATCAGAATTTCAGTGTGATCCGAAATATTTTGCCAATGCAGCCGCCCAGGAGGCCAAGAGAGCCAGGGAAGCCCTTAACATGGC
>Ga0210058_1004355_pt1 | contig 10500 bp, 6 predicted proteins | sample CryGeymeta201511_FD_183979 | JGI IMG/M metagenome (GOLD analysis project Ga0210058, IMG submission 183979) | Groundwater microbial communities from Crystal Geyser aquifers in Utah, USA - Crystal Geyser metaG 2015-11 (SPAdes) (version 2) | ecosystem: Environmental > Aquatic > Deep subsurface >...
GGCGATGGCCGCTCTTGCCTGTCCCGTGTTTGCATCCACCATCAGGCTGGATTCGTCCACCGCCTCGAAGTCGCCTCCCGTCAGCGCGTCGAGGGTGTGGAGCATGCCGTTGTCCCAGCGTTCGTCCGGCGCGCCGCTCACGTACCAGTCCGAGCCGTTATCGGCCAGGATAATGCCGTAGGTTTTCATGGCTTGCAGGATGACCTGCGCTTCGGGCGCAAAGCCCGAAATATCGTAGGAGGCTTTCAAGCGGAAGCGCGCTCCCATGGGCGGCGTGGAGGTGAGCACACCGGGGCTGCCGCTGGTGAGATGGCGCGCCGGCCAGATGGTACTGTCGGTGGCGGAGGCGGTGAAGCGGATGGCGTGGTGGATCTGCCCGGCCAGGATCTCATCATAGCGAACGAGTCCCGGCAGGATGGGCAGGCCAGCCGCGTCGGCGGAGGTCCAGCCTGCGGGGCGCAGGGCGTTCGAGTTCAAATCCCAGATGGCGCCCGAGCCGCCGCTCCACCCTCCGCCGTCGAAAGAGGCGTCGTAGATTTCGTAGAGCGCACAGGTGTCGGTATCAATCGTCAGGATGTGATGATCGGAACTCCATTCGATCAGCGGAGAAGCGGGAAGCGGATAGGGGCCAGGATCCGATTCGTCGGCATAATCGAAATCAATCGTATACTTTGTGACCGCCGCGCCCGAGAGCACGTTATACGGGATGCCGATCGGGCCGCCCGCCCAGGTCCCCGAACCGAAGTCCGCATGGAGGCCGGTCGCGCGGCCGATGGAATTGATCCAACTGTCAGAGCGCGCATGAACCGGCAGTGTGTCCACCGGGACGTTCCAGATATTATCGGCCGGGTAGAGCGGACAGCCGCCGATCGTCGGGCCGCCGCTATCGCCGTTCATGACGATGGGCAGGAAGACGGACATCGTGGCGGGCGCGTCGCCAGACGCGGCTGACCAGGCTGGCGGTGAAATTAAGATCGCGCCCGCAACAAAACCTGCAAATAGTTTGGCGATAAGAAGGCGAACACGCGGCATGTGGAACTCCAAACTCAAGAAAAGCCTTTCATTTATAATCTCTGTGTGCTTTGTTGTCTCGCACCGGCGGCACGAATAATGTGCCCATGGCGTTTGAAGACCCTTTTGTAATAAACTCTTTCCTGCAATTAGATATTGGCCCCATGCGTTGGCGTAGTCCGTCTATAATTCCCAAAATCAATGCCTTAAGTTTTTGCGCTTTTTGATCTTCAAAAAGCAACAATCTCACAAGGCCATAGCTATTGATGACCAACTCATACAAGAACCAATAAGGAAATCGCAGGGCGTACAACCGAAACATGGGGATGCGATTTCGGCTAATATAATACCAGCGCAATGGGGAATGAAAGGTGGGATGCATTGTGAGCGGACCGAATTGTTTTTTTTGTTGATTTCCCAGACGGTGATAAAGGCGCGCGTTACACGCCACTATGATATTGTACCCATGTTGTTTTGCCCGAAGGCAGTATTCGGTATCCACATAATCCATAAAGAAGTCGTCACGAAAAGGGCCGATTTTCTGATAAGCCTTAAGGTTATAAAGCGATCCGGAAGTGATAACCACGGCAACACCCTCCAGTATTTGATCACTGCAACCAGTTCGCTCAAAAAGAAAACGGCCGCGCGGTCGTAAATAGCGGGCATTTATTCCAGCCGCAGAATCCTCGACCATAGGCGCTACGATGGCAATTTTTTCGCGATTAGGATGAGAATGAAAGGCATCCAGAATGGTCCCGACCATCCCCGGAGCAGGCTGGCTATCCTGGTCGAACACAAAAACGAAATCACAACCTTGCTCAAGCGACCGAGCGAAGCCCTGGTTAAGGGCGGTGGCTATTCCAAGATTTGTTTCGTTAAAGATAATTTCGATATTGCCTTTGTTTTTCTGAGCGGCTTGCCGGAGGAGATCACGTATTTCAGGATTCGAAGCATTATCTATAATTATTAATGGATCGAACTGGTTTTTCAAGCCATTCAGGCTATCGAAAAATTCAGGAGACGGATTATAGGTGACTATTATTGCGCTTGTATTCATTAGTTTTATAGACGTGAATTCATCCAATATTTTCTGCTTTTCTGCTTTACTGGCTTTTAGGTACGTTGCCTGTACTGCTGCGTGCAATTCGTGCTTGCTTTGTTGACTCATCATATGCTCCTCCGACAGTCCTGTTATACTGTCGGAAAGTAACATCTTTTTTGAGGCAACGATACTTCACAAAGTAACCTTTTTTATGAGGCAATGCGCCTGATTGACGTGGAACCCTACCCACTGTTATAATGCTAAAGTTCACTTTAAAAAGTCTCGTTCGAGCAAGACTGCCATATTCTAGACCGAAGATGCGGCGTTCCTGGACGGTGTTGATATTATATTCTACTTTATCAGAGGCAACGGTATCCACCTATGAAACTGAAATATACCAAGCAGGCACCCTCCAACCAAACCATCGTTGACATTTTTCAAGGATTATGGTTATCTGCTTTCCCTGAAGAATACAACATTGTCGCCGGGTCAATCAAGCACTTCGACTTTTCGGTTGAGCCGAGGGTAAAGTGGGGGGCGAGCGTTCTATCGAATGGGATCAAAGATTTCACCGTGCTCGAGCTCGGCCCTTTTGAGGCTTACAACACATGGCAGATGGAGAGGTTGAGTGCAAAGTCGGTGATCGCGATCGAATCAAACAATGTCAATTATCTAAAATGCCTGATCGTCAAAGAGATTACCGGGATAAAGGCCCGGTTTTTGTACGGGGATTTCATCCCCTATCTGGAACAGTGCCCCATACTATTCGATATCGTCTGGGCCAGCGGCGTGTTGTACCACCAGGTCGAGCCGTTGAAACTGTTGGAGCTGATCGCGAACGTCACAAGCAGGGTTTTTATCCACACGCATTACTACGTAGAAGATGTTATCAAAAAGAATCGTGAGTTATCCAGGATTTTCATCCATCAGCGCGATATGACGGCGAGGTATCAGCGCTACCAAGCCAGGCTTCACTACCGATCGTATGATACCGATAAATCCGCCCCGGTCTTCGCTGGCGGTGCGGAGGATTACAGCTATTGGATGGAGAAGGACGATATCTTTGGTTACCTTCGTTATCTTGGATTCGATAGAATTACTATGGGGGTTGACGATGCAAGAAACCTAAATGGACCGGCGATGTTCTTTATGGCCGAGAAAACGACCGTTTAGCCCTTCAGAACACTTGGCCTGCACCGAATAACTCGTTGTTGGTGAACAAGCGAGTTATTCCGGCTGGTTGTTCAACGATCCAAGGGTGTCACTCTAGCGAACGATCATCGGTGCCTCACTACAGTAATGAATATGCTCCAACTCTGGGTCAGCGAATCCTATGTCTATGCAGAGATAATATTCGCCTGGCTGAACGTTACTGGTATTCCAATTGAAGGTCTGTGTATTGACCAGCAGATCCCCGCCTGAATACGCATTCATTAACAAGGGTAGAAACAACAGATTGCCTTGCAGCGGAGGAGGCGGATAGATATTTTCCAATTGTACCAAGTGCTGCTTAGGTGCTTGCAGATTATCCGTGTAGTACAATTCATAGTATTCCAGTTCTGACCAGGGCATATTCAAACTAACCTGTATAGGGAACGTGCTTCCATGCACCACTTCATCCATTTTTGTAAGAAGAACCCAGTCCAGCTTCTGATGCATCGTTTGGCCCATGATGTTCTCGTTGGGATCCAACCGCATCTCCAACACTGGGCCGGTATCTAACCAGTGCCGACCAGGGGGACAATAGAGCTCAGAAGTTTGCACAGCCGCGCCATCAATCGGATCGTGAAGGTCAACCGTATAAGTCTGCCAACCGACATCGTAAGGAACGGCCCCGGAAACCAGAATGCAGCGGTCATCCGGCAAGCCGGTGGTGGCCTGGATGTACCAGACCCAACGCACAATCATGGCATTGGGGACGTTCTGCCAGGGACCTTCGGTATACATCTTGAAAGTCAAAAAACGATATTGGGTCGTATCGGCTGGCTCAAACTCAGACAAAAAAACACCCGGATCTGACTGCCCGCCGCCGTTGCACCCGTCCGGCTGACTTTCTACCGATACCGTGTCCATCTGGAGTACCCCATTAGCCATATTGCTTTGCATACATTGGGTAGAAACCACGTCAGCGGCATTGGTCATATCCCAGGAATTGCCGTTCTGGGTAGCGTAGTCGGTACCGCTGGTGAAAGAAGGTTTCTCGAACTTTGCAATCGGCATCTTTTTGACCGTAAAGATACTAGAGGCAAGCGTGGCAGAACCTTGTTTGACGTAATACGTATAAGTGCCGGGTTCCAAACCCTGAACATCCAGATTGATTGGTTTATCCTGGGTGCTGGCAATCATCAAAATATCGCGATCAGGCCCTTTAGTAGGAATGACCGACACTGATACATTGCCGCTGCCAGACCATGTGATTGGGAAGGTAACTGCATTGCAGTCTGTCAGGCGCACCCAATCAATCTGGAAATTCGTCTCCTGCAGCGTGGCGTCAATCCGAAGTCCTTGCCATAATCCATTCGGCGCATTCTCCCAGCGGGTATACCCAGCCGGTACTTCTGCCTGATCGAGTCGCAAGTTGTACAACTTCCAACGTGGGGTTGGCGTACCCGCACCAGCTTCTGGGTACATCCAGATCCCAGGAACTGTTAATCCCCAAGTCCCGTTATTGAGTTCTTCGTTGGCAAACCAATAAACAACCATCTGATCGGGCGCGCCATACTGAGGAGGACCCGAATCCACTTTGGCAGCGATGTAAATACACTTGTAGGTAACTGCATCTATTGGGTAAATATGCCCCACCTTTCCGACCAGTAACCCGTTTTTATATCCGGGAAACAAGACGTGAAAGGTGGCCTGTTTGAGCGCAGTTACGTGGGCCGAAAAGATGCTATTAGCAACGGAAATGTTATCTAAAAGATTAACCTGCCCGGACTGGTTCAAATACTGAGAGATATCAGTGAATTCAGACATATCCCAAGGGTCGCGCAGGACCAACGTAGCAAAGTCTCTGCCTTCCAGTTGGATCGCCGCCGCCGGCGTAATCGTCAGAAGAGAAACGGATAAGGCCTGACCGAAAACATCACCAGGCAACGCCAACAATAGAATAACACATAGGAATATAAATAATCCTTTAGATTTAAGATTTCGCATACTTGTCTCCTGTTAACTCACCTAAATGCGCAAGATAACCTGCTAAAAATAAGTACATTATTAGGCGAGTTTATCACGGACACTCACTGGTGGTTACCTACAAGTCTGAAAGGAGTGTCCATCAAAATCTTGGGAAATATGCCTGAAATTATCCCCTCTGCAAAGGCGGCAAAGACCGCCAACTCAGTATCTTTCAACTCGGCTTGTGATTCCTTACACGCTGTATTGCCGTCTGTATGTTGCGCTTGCCATTCTTTCGGGCACGGTTGTCCAACCTTAAACTCGACCCCGTCCTCCCGCGCCCGCCTTCAACCACCTTTTGTCAGTGAATCAGAATCATCCTATAGTTTGAAGTACGAAGAGGATGCGAGCTTTTCGCGCCACAACGACTTGAACAAGGTGCTCTCCGTTGTGTTGGCAACAGATCTTTTAATCGAAGAATTTTCGAAGTGATAAAGCACAGCATAGGGGGTGTATACAGATCGATAGCCTAGCTCTAATAAGCGAAGGCAAAAATCAACATCGTTGTAGTCTGTGGAAAATTCTTCTCGCAATCCTCCAACCTTATCAATGAGACTCATGCGCGTCGCTAAAGCGGCGCCTGTAACCGCAAGATAATTTCTTATTAAGTGAGTATAGCCTCCATGACCAACTTCGTCTTTGGGCAAGTTGTAAAAAACATGAGGACATTCACATTTTTCATTAATAGCAATACCTGCATGCTGAATATTTCCATTTGGATATAAAAGTCGAGCGCCAACTGCGCCAATACTTTCTTGGGTAGAAAACGATAACAAGGCCTCAATCCAATCAGCAGATATAATTTCCATATCATCATTGAGCATTATTACTTGCTCAGTATCAACATGGCGAAAGGCAAAATTCATCGTTTTTGAAAAATTAAATTTCCCGTCGAAAGAATAATCAATAATTTTTCCTCCAACCTTATTAATATGTAATCTTTCATCGGGGGTCAAATAGTGGTTATCAATTACTAAAATTTTATAATTTTTCCACGTTGATTTTTCAATAACGCTCTCTAACAAATTCTTGATAAGTAATACATTTCCTTTGTTGGGAATATCTGCCCTTTGACCTTTTGTTGGGATTACCAGCGTAACAATAGTGTCATTAGAAATTGGGTATTGGACCCGATAAGTCCCAGGTAATAATCCATTAAGCACCGATGCATCAGGTGACATTTCTTTTATAGAAGATTCTAATGCTAGTCGGGCATTCGCTAAAGCTTGAGGCTTAGCGTCCACAGTTGCGGCGGCAGAACCTGGAATTTTCCTCCAGTGATATAAAATTTGGGAGATATGTACAATGCGCCTGGCGACTTTAGTTGCTCGCAATGCTAAATCATAATCTTGCGCTCCGCTAAATTCTTCACGCAATCCACCTAACTCAAGTAATAATGTCTTTCTTATAACAAAAAAATGCAAAATATACATCACTGAGTTTAACAGCTCTGGCGACCAACCAGGTTTGTAGTAAGGTTCTACAAATGTGCCATCCATCTCTATCTTGTCCTCGTCTGTGTAAAGAAGGTCTGCGTCACGATTGCGAGAGATGGCATTAACAATACACTCTAGGGCATCGGGTTCGATGGTATCATCATGATCCAAAAAGGCAACGAAATCACCTGTCGCATATTCCATGGCTAAATTTGTCGCGCCCGCTATATGGAGATTAGACACTGATCTTGTGATTTTTATGTTTGGGTCAGAGCCTTTGTAGCGCTTGAGCACAGAAAGGGTTGCGTCGCTAGTGGAACAATCGTCACAAATACACAATTCCCAGTTTTGATAGGTCTGTGAGCGTACCGATTCAATAGCTGCAATCAGAATAGAAGGATGAGTGTTGTAGACCGGCATAAGAATACTGATCTTAATTTCACCATTAACCATTTTATTTGTTTTTCTCTGTCTTTTAAAAACGGTACGGTAAATATTTGAACCAGTGATTTTCCTGACGATTACCTGTTCGCTACGATGAATTGCATCAAGCAAACCTTGAGAGCGCATTATTCTCACGAAAGCTGCAATATATTTCATTGGTCTCATAAGGAACCCTCTCCATACCAAATACGGTTTATCTCTTCCCGTATTGCATTTGATGTGTGTTCTATAAAAAACAAATTCCGCGCGTTATCCAAAACTTTTTTAGCCAATTCTTTTGCTTTCGTGCGATTATTGAATGCGTAGCGCATTTGTTTTTGAATTGATTCGATTTTTGGATCAGCCCAAATGTATTTTGATGGGTACGGCAGATTATTGGGTCCCACCTCGACCAATCTATAATCGATCAGAAGTGCTGTGTCCTCTGTGACAAAATCCGTCACCCCGCCATATGGTGTAGCGATTACAGGCTTTTCCGCCGCCATCGCCTCAAGAATAGTTAATCCGAGTCCCTCTGACCTATGAGGTGAAACATAGCAATCAATTTGGCGAAATAAAGCAGACATATCCGCGTCACTAAGCGTTTGATCCAAAAAAATTACGTCCGGTCTGTCTTTGGAAATGGCAACGATACGCTTGACGTCTTCATTTTCTGTTGCTGCGTAGTGTATTTTTACGAGGCAACAAGCGCCCTCTTCAGGTGTAAATTCTCTGACGTAGGCATCAACGAAGGCCCTGGGATTTTTTCTCCCCATAACACCTCCTGCATCCGCGGAGTAGAAAAAAACATAGGCTCCACTTGGCAGTCCGAAACTTCGCCTATCTCTATTACTGGGCATGGTTTTGAAGTCCAGCGCAGGTCTAACAATTCTCACGGGGTGGGCAGACACAGCGCTGATTGAGCGAGCCATAAAAGAGCTGGCGCACCAGATTTCATCAAATCGGCGAATAACATTGATCCACTCCGGACGAATAGACATAAGCTCCCAATAAATAATACAAACATTGTAACGTGTGGGATTAACGATGGCCTTTAGCGGAGCCCGATCAAGATATTTCCAATCGTCAAGCAAGTCAAGATTCAAATGCACCAAATTAATAGGTTGCATCCCCCGTGACGGATAATTTATGTCTATCTTTGACAAATGCTCAAAGCCGGGCTTCCAGTTGATAACATTGACTGTAATTGATGCATTTGTTAGGCTGGATATGTAGCCGCGCGCGCTAACTGAAAGGCCATTAATATTATCAACAGGGCCAATTAAATTTACTCCAATGCTTTGATTCTTTGCTGGTCGCCAAGCCCGTAAAACAATTTTTCGACTTTTTGGGGCGAATGGCCTCGCTGTTGTTTTATTGGCTTCTATTAAACGTGAAATTACATCTTCTTGCAATGGGTGGGTGGATGTGTTATTTGGACTGGAGGATCGGGCTTCTGTTGCGCCAAATCGAATGTAATGAACGAGCGGATTCATACCAGAATTGACTACATCCGGATTGCAGGTCAGATACCAGTCTGAATCGAAGAATATGCTAGGATCGCGCCCTTCGAAACCGCCATGAAGTAAATAGTGCCGCAGTGGCTCCATGTTTGTTTTAGAGACATCGGGATTATTAGTTAGATACCAATCATCATCAAATAAGCCAGAAGACCTGACCAATGCTAAATCTCTCTTTAATTTTCGGTTTTCCCTGATTATCCTAAATGGGACAAAAACAATATTTAGTAATCGTCGTAACACCCAGGCGCGGCGGCTATTTGGGGGAGCTAGCAGAACGCGGACTCGGCGAAAGAAAAGGCCGATTTTCCAGGTCTTACTGTTGAAAATTTCACTAGCTTGCGCCGTCAGCGCCTGCACGGACTGTTCCTTCTCCGCCACCTGCGCCGTCAGCGCCTGCACGGACTGCTCCTTCTCCCGAACTTGCTCAGCCTGTTCGCTTAAATTCTGGCGCATCTCAGCCGATAATGAGCGCAGGTCCGTGTTTTCCTTCCATAAATACCAAAATTTGCGCTCATACTCTCTAACAAGCCTCGGGTTCGATCGGTTGGTTTTTACAAATTTCACCGCCCAGGGTGTGATGAATGACATATCGGATTCCAAATCCCTGTAAAAACCGCAGCGCGCAAATTGCTCTGCCCAATATTCAGGATTCTGAACATTAAAGTGAGTTGACTCTTTATAGTCAAAGGGTGTCGAAGAAAAAACAATTTCGTTGGCATGCGCGCAGAGATTGGCAATCGCCTTTTCCGAATCCGGCTGGGCCAGGTGCTCCAATACTTCGATGCAGGTAATCAGGTCGTATTTTTGAGGGAACGGCTCGCATACTGACCCGACCCAGCAATACGGTTTAATATCAGCATAAACATTCTCTATGGCATATTTGGAAATATCAACACCGAAGGCTTCCACCCCATGATTGCGAAAAGCCTCCACCAAAAAACCCAGGGCGCAGCCAGCATCCAGTACGGTTTTGGGCTCAGATTCTTCGATAATTCTCTTCGCGATCCCATCGAAGAAATTCAGCCAGCCTTCATCTCGTTCGTACGGGCGGCCACACCCATGTTCATAGTAATACGCATCAAAAAAAGAAGAATTGCTCATCCTAATCCTATTTTGTTTGGGTCATAAAACTGCCAAACGAAGAGCATCCTGCCAGCCCGGTAGCTTTAGGCTAAAAGTTTGCTCGAAGAGTGAGCAATCCAACGCTGAAAAGAGCGGACACTGCGCCGGGGTTGGAAAATCGCTGGTCAAAGCAGGCAGGATTTCTTTGCAGACATGTTCATCCCGATGCGGATCGAGTTCCAAAATTTTACGCGCCCATTTCAGGAGGCTGACAAACCCATCCTCGCCCAGTTTTCATGCCAGGAGCATGCGCATGGGTTGAAGTTGCCGGGTGAACGGGTTAAGCGTCAATCCGAGAATCTCAAGCGTTACTACGCCTAAGAGCGGCTCGTCCCCTGGCTCGCCGAGGATCACCGGGGTATGCCCTTCCCCTTGGGGTAGTTTGATCAAGCATTCGGATATATCCCGTTCCACAGGGGCGCCATCGGCCAGGGTAAAAGTGACCCTGCGCTTGGGAGTTAATTCTACGGCCCTCCAAACCTTATCAGGCAGCAGGGTATACGTAGCCCCGCTATCCACCAGAAAGCGCGCCCCAACCTGTTTGCCTGAAGAACCGACCACTACCCCTTCGATATATGTCACGCCCATGGCTGATCTCTCCTTATCACGACTGAAATTACAAGCGTGATTCTACTATACATTAGCGCTCCATGGCCATTCGCAACGCCGACTCCCAGGCAGGTAGGCGCAACCCGAAGGTAGCGGTGAAATGATCACAGTCCAACGCCGAAAAGAGCGGACGCTGCGCCGGGGTCGGAAAATCACTCGT
>Ga0210058_1004360_pt1 | contig 10492 bp, 12 predicted proteins | sample CryGeymeta201511_FD_183979 | JGI IMG/M metagenome (GOLD analysis project Ga0210058, IMG submission 183979) | Groundwater microbial communities from Crystal Geyser aquifers in Utah, USA - Crystal Geyser metaG 2015-11 (SPAdes) (version 2) | ecosystem: Environmental > Aquatic > Deep subsurface >...
TTATAAAAGAAATGAAAAGGGTGAGATTCTTAAAAAAGACGGAGAACCCGTTGTTGATGAAGATGTTTCATTAATTATTGAAGAATTTAGAAAATTTAAAGAGAAATATAAGTTGAAGTTTTGAGTTATGGACAAAATAGAGATTTGTAAAAAAATAAAAAAATCTATAAGAAAACTAGTATTGTTCGATAAAGAACAAGTTAAATGTTGGGGAACGGGCGTTGTAATTAATGATGGCGGAATAATACTTACAGCAAATCATGTCATAAGTGATTATTCTAGATTAATTTATCCAAAAATTATCGCTTATGGCATAGAAGATGTTCCTGCTATGGAATATAAACCACGATTATTTAATGTTTCTTTTGATATAAAGATGCCTGATTTTGCTAAGCCATTGACAATAGATCTTGCCATCATAGAGCCTATAAAAAATATAGATAGGATTCCATATATACAATTAGAAGACGAAATTACCATCGAAGGCACCGAAATAATTATGGCTGGTTTTCCAGATGAAGTATCACCGCCACTTAATTTTAATGAAATGTTAAATTTTAATAATCCTGAATTAAATAAAAATAAATTTCAAATCGAAAAATTTTTTAAAGTTTATATGCGTCTAATAATGATAAAGGGTGGTATGATTGGCAGTGCTCAAAAAATAAATATTAGCGGTAGCTGTGAAATTCCAGAACTTACAAAATCTATCGAAGCGAAAGGAGCGGTATATTGGATTGATAATGCCTCTAATCATGGAGCAAGTGGGGGTCCGGTAGTAAATTTTTCTGGTAGACTTATTGGGATTATCTCTGAAAAAGGTTTAACAAAACAGGAAGTAGTTCCAAATTTAAGTTTTAAAGTTCCCTCTGGTTCTACAATGGCCTTATCCCACAATCTTATAACTTGGGCACTTAAGTAGGTATGCAAACTTCTACTATTAAATTTTCTCAAATTGAAGACAGAATTGATGCTGAGTATTACAAGCCGGAATATTTAAAAATTTATAATAACCTGGAAAAAAGAAAGGGTGTAGTTTTGTTAGAAGATGTAGCAAAAGAAGTTGTCAGTGGTAGTTATATTGATACTTATTTTCCAAAAAGGGCCTTATATTTGAGAGTTAATAATCTTAAAGAAGACGGTTTTGATTTGAGCGATGTTAAATATGTAGATATTCAATACTCTAAGGTTCCACAGAAAATTAGGGTACATACAAATGATTTAGTTTTAGGCAGAACAGGCACTGTCGGTACCACCTTAATAGTTCCTAATGAATTGGACGGTGCAGTAATGAGCCAGCACATCACAAAAATTGTTCCATCTGAAAAAATAAATAGATTTTATTTAATGATTTACCTAAATTCTAGACATGGAAGGTTGCAGGCAGAAAAAACTGCTTTAGGAAGTATGCAGAAAGAATTAACACTTGATGCTACAAAAAATATTAAAGTTTTTATTCCCCCTCAATCCCTTCAGCAGAAAATTGAAAAAATAGTTAAAGAGGCGCAGGAGAAACGAAAATTGGCTGATGAAAAATATAAAGAAGCGGAAGAAATTTTGAATAAAGAATTAGGGCTGGAAGATTTAGATTTATCCACTCAAAAAACCTTTGAAGCAAAATTTTCCGAAACCGAAGACCGCTTTGATCCGGAGTATTACCAGTCGAAATATAAAAAGATAATTTCAAAACTCAAAACTCAAAATTCAAAACCATTAGGCGAAATAGTAAAAATCAGAAAAGGAATTGAGGTTGGCCACGAATCCTACACAACCGAAGGCGTGCCATTTATTAGAGTTCAAGATTACAACGAGAAAGAAATTTCTATTAGCGGTAGTACTAACTTTATTCGTCCATATCTTTATGCAGAATTAAAGAAAAATCATAAACCGGATACTGGCGAGATTATCTATTCGAAAGATGGTACAGTCGGTCGCGCATTTGTAGTTCCAGAAGACAGTCGCGAATTTATAGTTAGTGGTGGAATTCTTATTTTGACTCCGCGAGATATTGATAATTACTATCTGGCGTTAGTTTTAAATTCTGAAATTGTTCGTTCTCAAGCAGTTCGTAAATCAATCGGCGCTATTATTCAGCATTTGAGCATTGATGAGGTTAAAAAATTACAAATTCCAATCTTGCCCCAATCTACCCAGCAAAAAATTTCTTCTTTAATTCAAAAATCTTTTAAATTTCGCAAAGAATCGAAAGAATTAATTAATAAAGCGAAAAGAGAAGTAGAGGAAATGATAGAGAAGAATTAATTTCCAATATGAACGAATTGGTTCCAAAAGAAAACAAGAAAGCATATGAATATTTATATATTTTAGAGAGTAAACTTCGTGGATTAATAGTCGAAATTTTAAGTAAAAAATCAGAGAAACAGAATCTCTCCGGTTGGACTACTCTAATTCAGAGGGACATTATTAAAAAATGTGAAAAAAGAGCGGATAAAGAAAAGACAAGCCATCAGAGTCTTGGTAGCGATAGAATTGTCGATTATTTAGAATTTGGTGATATAAAACTTATTATTCAAAAGAATTGGGATGAATTTTCGAGAATATTTAATAATCAAGGAACAATAGTCAGTAAATTAGATGAACTAGAATTGATAAGAAATGCTGTAGCACACAATAGAGTATTATCGCTTCAAGAATTTAAAAGACTAGAAATTTATTTTTTAGACACGGATAAAATATTATCCCAAAAAAGGTTAAATGTAGAGTCTTAAAAGGAAATTAACAAAACAAAAAGTCGAAAAATTAATTGACCCCGAACAAATTATTTCGTAATTTTACGGGGCAAGGAAATAAAATTATATGGCATATATATTTCCAGAAAAAATATTTCCAAATGCATTAACTTATTATCTTCAATGTCCGTTCAAATTTAAGTGCCACAATGATAAAGAAATGAAAGCAGAATTCGTTGAGAAGCCGGAAAATTATATAGGCAAAGCAATACATTTAGTCCTTAAACATCTTTTTGATGTCACGCAAGTGCCGGCAGACAAAAGACGAGGACAAGATATAGGTCAGTTAGTAAGATACTTCTGGGCAAGAATGCCGAAAGATAGGTATAGTAGAGATTATTGGAGCAGTGAGGACAGAAGACAATTATTTGGCTCTGAAGGACAAGAAAAATCGTTTGGGGTACAAACTATTGCTATTTTAAACAATTATATTGCAAGTGCAGATTTATCGGCAACTCCATTATTTTTGGAAGATTGGATGGATTGTCAGGTAGACGAATTTACAATATCGGGCCGGATAGACAGAATTGATCAAGATTCAGACTCTTCAATTTCGGTATGGGATTATAAAACTGGCAAACTGCCTTTTCACGATAACGTAGAAAAAATGATGGAAGAAGATCTTCAGGTTCCTATTTATGCTATCATAGCTTCTAAACGCAATCCTTTCGCAGAACAAATTAGGGCTGGTTTAATCTATGTTAAGTATTCAAAAATTTTTAATATAGTTTGGACAAAAGATGAATTGACAGGAGTTGAAAATAGGATAGTTGCTATTATAAACAAGGCTAAAAACGATAACGATCTTTTACCTCGTATTAATAATCTTTGCCCTTGGTGTGAATATAGGGCGGTATGTCCAGAAAGAGATAAAATTGAAGGGAGAGGTAAGAAAGTTGATGAAGTAAGTTGGTAAAATAAAGTTATGACGCAAGCAGAGGCGTTAGATATATTGAAACTTGGCAACAATGTATTTTTGACGGGTTCGCCGGGGAGCGGGAAAACTTTTTTATTAAATAAATATATTGATTATTTGAAAAGGAAACAGAAAGGGGTGGCGGTAACCGCTTCTACTGGAATTGCTGCCACTCATATGCAGGGAATTACTATTCATTCTTGGTCAGGGTTGGGGCTTAAAGAAAAATTAACTGAGCAGGACCTAAAGAAACTTTTGAGAAAATCCTATCTTAGGAAAAGATTTAAAAATACCGGTGTGCTGATTATTGATGAAATATCAATGTTGCATGCCTTCCAGTTTGACTTAATAAATCAGATTTGCCAAGCATTTAAGTCCGACCCCAAACCCTTTGGAGGTATGCAGATTGTTTGCTCGGGTGATTTATTCCAGCTTCCTCCTGTGCAGAAGGGCGGAGAGGCCAGATTTATTACTGAATCAGAAGTATGGAAGAGTATGGATATGAAAATTTGTTATCTTGAAGAGCAACATCGTCAAGAGGACGGCGAATTACTCAGTTTACTTAATCATATCCGGAACAATGAGGTTGAGGAAGCACGGAAGTTATTACTCAACAGCAAGTGCGAGAAAAACATATTCTCTATTACCCCAACGAAACTCTACACACACAATATTGATGTCGATGCTATCAATCACTTTGAGTTAAACAAAATAGAAGCTAAAGAGTTTGTGTATTCTATGCAGGCAGACGGCAATAAAGATATTGTGGCAGTGCTTAAGAAAGGATGCTTAGCACCTGAAAGATTGGTGGTAAAACAAGGCGCTAAAGTGATGTTTGTAAAAAATAATTTTGATAGAGGATATGTAAACGGTACTCTTGGAAAAATTATTGGGTTTGACGAAGAGAACCTGCCTATAGTAGAAACCTTAAGGGGTAAACATATTGTGGCTACGCCCGCAAGCTGGACTGTTGAAGAGGATGGGGTAGTGAAAGCCGAGATTAATCAAATTCCTCTTCGGCTTGCTTGGGCAATAACTGTTCACAAAAGCCAGGGAATGAATCTCGAGACTGCTGAAATCGATCTTTCCAAGTCGTTCGTTGAGGGAATGGGGTATGTCGCCCTTTCTCGATTGCGTTCGCTCGCTGGACTAAAACTTATGGGAATAAATGACTTAGCCTTTTTAATAAAAGGAGAAGTTTGGGAATTAGATAAAAGCTTGAAACAAATGTCGCGAAAAGCAACTGAAGAGATAAGAAAAATGAAAATCTGGCAGAAAAAGAAAAAGCAGGACCAGTTTTTATATTCCTTGCCACGAGCAAGAGAGAGCGGCGAATTAAAAAATCATATTCGAGAAGTTAAGTCCACTAAACGGGGACCAACCTATAATGTTGAGGAAATCAGGAAAAAATATCCCAAAGCCTATAAAAAATGGGGCCAAGAAGACGAGACGATTTTTAAAGAAGAGTACTCAAGGTTTATTAAAAAGGCAGCAGAAATTTTAGAAAGGAAACCAGGTGCCATTCGGTCTCGTTTGAGAAAACTATTTAAAAAGGAATCAATATAGAAAAATAGAAACGTTTTTAAATTTCTAAATAGTTTTTAGCCAAAGTCAAACAATCAATTTTAGACAAAGCATTTACCCCGGTAGTAGAGCGAAGCTCACTACGGGGCAAGAAGGAGAATTACTGAAATAAATTTATGTATAAATTATTTTTAGACGAGTCGGGTGATCATAATTTAAAAGTCATAGATCCAAACCATCCAGTTTTTGCTTTGGCGGGATGCATTTTTGAAGAAAATTATTACAGTAAAGAGGCTATTAAGAAAGTAAACGAATTGAAAATTAAATATTTTAACTCAACCGAAGCAATTCTTCATTCCAGAGATATTAGAAAGCAGGAAACAAAGCCATTTTTGGTTTTAAGAAATAAAGAGAAAAGAGAAGAATTTTATGAAGATTTAAATAAGTTATTTAAAGAGTTATATTTTACTATCCTCGCTTCCGTCATTGATAAAAATAGACTAAAGGAACAATATGGAAAACATTCTGATAATCCTTACTATTTATCTTTAGGGTTTATAATGGAAAGGTACGCAATTTATTTAAGAGAGAAAGGAGAGATGGGTGTAATGGTGATTGAGTCAAGAAATAAAGCCGATGATGATTTACTATATCTTGCTTTTTCAAAAATTATGTTACAGGGAACTGGTTTTATGAGAGCTGATGAATTTCAGAAAAGAATCAAAGATTTAACTTTTATACCTAAAAAAGAAAATGAAATTGGAACGCAACTGGCAGATTTAGCGGCTTATCCAATCGCTACTCATATTTTACCGAATAGAGATAAAAGAGCTTTTGGGGTACTCAAATCAAAAATTCGGTCCAAAAAAGGTGAAATTTATGGTTATGGTCTTAAAATATTTCCATAAAACACAAAAGGGTGCGGGTAACCCGCCCCCTTTTGGTGGTCCGGGAACGCCCGGCCCATCTACCCTATATCTTAGCACAAAAAACCTTGTCAAGGCAATAGGCTGTGGATAACTTTTATGCAATTAAAAATTTATCAAGAAAAGGCAAAAGAATTATTACCTCAGTAGTAGAACCTTTAGTTCACTACGGGGCAAGAAGGAGAATTAATAAAATAGTTTAACCATATGCAAACTGAACCAGAATTTTCAAAAGAGGTCTTAAGTTTCTTCTTAGAGAAAATAAAAAATAGTGAATTCGCTGAGAGTATAAAAGTTGAAGAACGAGTTTACATTCTGAAGGACTTTACTTTCTGTAGAGATAAAAGAGGGAAGTGGCAGCTTATAACCGGCACTCAACAGCAAGACATCGTCTTTTATTCAGAATATGTATCTAAAGAGGAATTTGTTAAAGGTATTATTAAAATTTCGGGCGCAGGCATGAGAGATAAAGTAGTAATACCATTAGCGATCTGTGAGTTGAAAGTTCCTCAAAGCATGAATACCCATCAACTTATTACCTACAGCAGTATTGCCAGTTATATTAAAGAAATCTTTCCAAGTTGCGCCTTTTACTTTCTATTAAGTTCTAATATAAAAAGAAAACTGATGCCAGAGACTGTTTTAAGGCAGGGAAAAATCTTTGATAGAATTTTTCTTAATTGGGATAAAGATAAAAATACAATCTGGGGAGATCTAAAAACTCACTTCGCATATCTTAAACGAATAGGAAATATAAAATAGCAGAAGAAAGAAAAGTGGAAAATAGTGTCAATTCTGATTTTTAACAAAAAGTCGAACCCTCCTTCGTTAAAACTTCGGACGGGCAGGAAATTAATTGAGAAATAAAATCTTTTTATATGTCTAATATCAAATTTGAAATTAGCGAACCATATTTTGAAAATATGAAATTTGGTATTTGTATAGATATGATTGATTATGTAAATGAAAAAATTGACAGTAAACATATTTATATGTGTAAAATTTTTTGTTTTTTTGAATTACCTAAATTAGGTGTTCCGAAGATAGAGAATTTAATGAGCGGCAAGAACATTAAAGCCATGGAGTGGCTAGGATTATATGCTGATAGTTTAAAAGAAAAATACGAGCAAGATTGGGAAAATCAACCCAATGAGCTAATTTTAACTAAAGCAGAAACATTACCGACACTTGAAGATTTAAGAAGTCTAAAAATTGTTAAAAAATAATCAAAATTTAGGCCCGCCTTCGCCGAAGGCTACGGCGGGCAAGCCGAAGTTGAAGGCGATTTACCCATGAGACAATTTTTAAAGGAAAATAAAATATTTTTGGCGATTGTGGTTGGAGCTTTGATTGTTGGGGCAGTAATTTATTTTTCGGCAAATAAAATTTACAGGGGTCAGACCCCTGTAAAAACTTCTTCTGAAAAGAACTGCGAAAATATTCCCGAGCTTCAAGATGGAGCTTTAAAATTAGCTACTAAAATTATTGATGGTGATACTTTTTTAATTGAGGGCGGCTATTCGGTAAGGATTTTAGGCATTGACGCAGACGAAAGGGGTTATCCCTGTTATGAGGCGGCGAAAAATAAGTTAGAGGAACTGATTTTAAATCAGGAAGTGAAATTAGAAAAAGGGACAGAAGATAAAGATCGGTGGTGTCGGTATTTAAGATATATTTTTCTTAATGATAAAAATATTAGTTTAGAATTAGTTAAAGAAGGATTAGCAGTGGCTCGCTTTTCTCCCGAAGATGTGAAATACAGAGAAGAAGTCACCCAAGCCGAAAAAGAGGCGAAAGAAAATAAAATTGGTTGTAAGTGGTCAACTGAAACCAAAACACCAACTGAAGGAGAAGAAAAAGAGCAATTTCAATGGGAAAAAATAACTACAGAGAAATTGGGGTTTGATGTAGTTTTAGCTTGCGAAGCCGGAAAATATTTGGGTAGAGAATTAATTGTTGAGGGCAAAGTCGCTGACGCTTATCATGATTCAAAAAGCAATACTGTGTTTTTTAATTTTGAAAAGGCCTATCCCAATCAATGCTTTACCGCCGTCATTTTCAGTTCGGATTTGTATAAATTTGTTCAGAATCCAGAGGATTATTATTTAAACAAAACTGTCAGAATTACGGGAGAGGTAAAAGAATATCAAGGCAGGCCGGAAATTATTTTGGAAACCCCCAACCAAATCGAGATAGGAAAATAAAATAAATCAATCAATTTTAGACCCGGTAGTAGAAGATTTGCTTCACTACGGGGCAAGCAAAGCATTTAAAGGAGAATTATGAAAGGTCAAAATATAATATTAAAAAATAAATTTATGCCTGATTTAACTATAAAGGAAGCTCAGCAGATCGTTGATAAATGGATTAAAAGCGTTGGGGTTCGATATTTCTCTGAACTTACGAATTTAGCTCAATTAGTCGAAGAAGTAGGTGAGGTTGCTCGAGTCATTTCAAGAACTTACGGCGATCAAAGTTTTAAAAAAACTGACGAAGGCAAAGATTTGGCTGATGAACTGGCAGATGTTCTTTTTGTTTTGATTTGTCTTGCTAATCAAACAGGAGTCGATTTAACAGCCGCGCTTCAGAAAAATCTTGATAAAAAGACAAAGCGAGATAAGAATCGACACAAAAATAATTTGAAATTAAAAATTAAAAAATAATCAACCACCGAGCTTCTATTACCGAGCTTCCAAAGGAAGCGAAGGTGAGAAAGAGAATGAAATTCTCTTTCGACTATGGAAGCGAGGTGAAGAAGAGAACGAAGTTCTCTTCGCTCCCGCACCAGAAACTTCGTTTCGGTACGGGGTAAAAAATAAAATTATATGAAAACCCTTGCTTTTGTTGACGCTTCAAATTTATTTTACGGTGGAGAAAAGAGTTTGGGCTGGAAAATTGATTACCAGAAACTTTTAGATTATTTAAAAAGTAAGTATGACGTCAATCGCGTTTTATATTTCGGCGGAGTTGAAATATACAAATTTACTTTTGATTATTTACAAAATGAAACGGTACCAATTATTGAACTCGAAAACTACCTAGTAAATTTTATAGAGAAAGATGGTGGTAAATTAAGTGAAGCGATGCTTTTATTATTACATCGTCATTTGCAAAGAGTGCGTTTTTATTTAAAACTTCAAAAGTTTGGCTATGAACTTCATTTAAAGCCGGTTAAACTATACGAGCAAGAAGATGGTTCCACAAAACGTAAAGCTAACTGTGATGTAGATATGACTTTTCATTTGATGAAAGAAAAAGATAATTTTGACCGAGTAATAATTCTTTCTGGAGATGGTGATTTTTTGCCAGTTTTGAAATACCTTAAAGGACAGGGTAAAGAAATTGTGATTTTAGCTCGAGGTCCGAGGGCGGCGCGGGAAATTCGACAATTTGCGGGGTCTAATTTTAGAGATTTTGAGTACTTAAAATACAGGCTTCACTTTGAAGCAAAATAAATAAGGCGGACTCATATAGAATCCGCCTCACGTTTAGTATTATTATTTTAGCAAGTTAAGGGACTATGTCAATAGCTGTTATTGTGGATAAGTTTTATTGAGAATTCAGCAAAAAATCGCTGATTTGGTTCAAAAATCTCACGAATCCCACAAAAAACAAAAAAGTTTACCCCGTAGCGAGCTCTGCTCTGCTTCGGGGCAGAAGAATATTTAGAAAATCAAAAATCGTGATAAAATAAAAATATGGCAAAAATAAAAGACCTTCCCGAGGCCGACAGGCCGAGGGAAAAGTTGATAAAAAAGGGCTCGCAGAATCTAAAGGACGAAGAACTTTTAGCTATTCTTTTAAGAACCGGCAGGGAGGGAAAGAATGTTTTAGAAGTAGCAAAGCAGATTTTAAGGAAATACTCCAAAAAGCGATTGTTTAAAATGAAATATGAAGATCTGTCAAAAATTAAAGGGATAGGTCCAGCTAAAGCCTGTATAATTTTGGCCAGCCAAGAATTGGTTAAAAGAGCTTTAAAAATTCAAGATTCTGGCTTGCCAATAGTTCAATCAATAAATGATGTAATTTTACAAGTCGGCTATATAAGAGAGAAAACCAGAGAGCATTTTGTTGCTATTTATCTTAACGCTCGAAATGAGTTACTTTTTAGAAAGCACATCTTTATTGGCACTCTAAATGCCAGTTTAGTCCATCCTCGGGAAATTTTTAGCGAAGCTCTCCGTCACAATGCCGCTTCAGTAATTTTAGTCCACAATCATCCTTCCGGCGACCCCGAACCTTCCGAAGACGATTTAGAAATCACCAAAAGAATCAGCGAAGCCGGCAAAATAATGGGAATAGATGTTTTAGATCACGTGATTATTACTAAAAATAAGATTTTTAGTTTTAAAGAAAATAAGCTGATTTAAAATTAT
>Ga0210058_1004361_pt1 | contig 10489 bp, 9 predicted proteins | sample CryGeymeta201511_FD_183979 | JGI IMG/M metagenome (GOLD analysis project Ga0210058, IMG submission 183979) | Groundwater microbial communities from Crystal Geyser aquifers in Utah, USA - Crystal Geyser metaG 2015-11 (SPAdes) (version 2) | ecosystem: Environmental > Aquatic > Deep subsurface >...
TCCGACCGATCGCGCTGGGCAAGAAGAACTGGCTGTTCGCGGGCAGCGAGCGTGCCGGGATGCGGGCGGCTGCGATACAAAGCCTGTTCGCCACGGCAAAGCTTAACGGCATCGAACCGGCGGCATGGCTGAAAGATACGCTGGAGAAACTTCCCGTTTGGACCATGCGAAGAATAGACGAGCTGTTGCCGATCAAGCCTGTGGCATAAGTTCATTCAGATGAACAGATGGGATGGTTGGACGCTTACGATTCACCTTCTCAAAACCACGCCTAACAGCCGTTTTCTGGTGCCTATGCAGCTGATCGTTCTTCAGCGTCGCAGCGATCTTGCTCTCGATGAGTAGACACCATGATTCGTCATTGTAAATCCATGCATCCGGCAAGCCACGACGCGCGGCATCTACCTCGGAATGTTCATCAGGCTCCCCTGGTAACCTTTGCTCAACAATATGCAATTTTCCGGCAGGTGCAGAAACGCCAGTTATCCAACGCACAAAAGCACGAAGCAGCTTTGGGTCTTCGGCAAGCGCTGTAACCAACGCATGAGTGATGCGATTTTCTGGTTGTGTATATTGATCGAAGACATTACGCATAAATAGATTGTGATGCCGTCCTCTATGACACTCTTGACTGTCGCTATCTTTGCTCAGCCATAGCTCAGTACTCGTTTCGGATTTTGACGGCCTCTTCGATCCATTTGCTGATATTTTGGCTGATGTGATCATATACAGCCTTGCTATCGGTGCCGGGAGGGTCGTATGCCTTCACGATGGATGAAAGTGCCTTCCCATCTCGTTTCATCGTGATGTGCGCAAAGGGATTTGCGCCTTTGGTTGTTTGCTTCTGGTCAGAGTCTTTTAGGTTGTGGACAAAAATGCCCACCACGCCTTTCTTGTTGTTCCATGACGTGTATATCTCGTAGTCAATCCACTTGCGCTTTGCGGTGTCTTTTCCGATAAGAACGACTGTGCAACTACGACCATCGAGTTGATCGTCAATCCATTTCTGGATTGCCTTTTCTCCACCTTTCTTAACGGCCTCCCAGTCATTGTCGGATGCAGGTTTGCTTCCCTCTATTGCGCCGATATTTCGCACTTGAGATGTTCGCCACGCATCTGGCAAATAATGAAAACTGTAGAACACTCGTCTAGCCATGATCTCTCCCTAGCTGAAGAATTTCATTGAAAGAAACGCCAACCGCAAACATAACGAAAAACTATTTTTGAAGCGCCTGCAATAATTCGATTACTACCTCTCCCAACTGTACAGGTGTTGCGCTCTTATCGCCCAAGCGTTTGTACAGAGCCAATATATCTGCCCTACTGCTGAATCTACTTTCCATATCCTTGAGAGCTTCGGACCATAGCTCATCCGAGATGTACCCTGTTGCTCCTATTGGAAGCAGAGCCAATCCTTTCTCTTTCGCAATGTCGAATTCTTGCCGCATTCCATTAGACTTAACTACTGATCCGCCTTCTAGCTTATTTCCAAACATGAAAATTGCTATGCCTGCGTAGGCAATCATATCCTCTCGGTAACGACGCCATACTTCTTGCTTATCAGTTGCCCCGAAAACCTCCTGAGGGAATGGCCGCAAAACAAGCTGGTCGGCTGTATTCGCTTTCGGGTTCATATAAATCTGCTCTAGTGCACCTGAAATAACCGCACTGCCAACGCCAAGACCAAAACCAGAAACAACCTTGTGTTTGGTTTTTACAATTTGCTTGCTCAATTCATGAATGAAGCGCTGTGCAGTCTCGCTTCCCCAGCTGCCGTATTCATGTGCCGCCCCAGAGATGAACACACTCTTTCGTCGATATCTATTCTCGATTTCTTTCAGAATATCTGTAATCTCAGCATATTGTTCGACAAGAATCGTCTTTATGTTGAATCTGATTAAGTCCCCACAAAATAATTCTTGTTTGCGTATTCGATATTCGAAATCAGCATCCGATTCTTCTTTCTCGCGAGCCACCTTCCTTAGAAAGCAATAGTGGGCTCTCTGACTTTTATCGTATGCAACCCTCACCCTGCTCAATATGTAGTCCAAGTTGGGATCGGCAAAGCCAAACCCAATAATGATAAAGGTCTTGGTAACAAGAGCTCCAGACAGCGCATTGATGAATTGGTCCATTTTTACATGGTAAGTTTCGTAATCATCCTTCGACAAAACAGCATCGTCAGGATGATCAACATCTCCATGCATCTTATAGACGACCGCATCGCGCTTCGGCTTGGTAAATGCCAATTGCTTCTTCGTATACTTAACGTCCGTTACTTTTCCTGCAGACTCAAGAGCGCGTTCAATCAGCTTGTCGTAATTTGTAGTCCAGTAGGTATCTATTGGTAGTCGAGCAAGAATCTTATGGTTCTCAGTAATTTCGCCAGATTTTGAAAACTCCTCAATCAATCTCTTATTAAGCTGACTTCTATTCTGACCGTTCACATTGAGGTGATATTGAGCCAACGTAACCAAGTCATGCTCTTTATCAACATCCAAACCAATGTCCTTAGCGGTAGATCTCAGGAGCTCTTGCCAGCTTACATAGCCGGCAGGAGCGGAGAGTCCTGATCCCGCAAATATTGCAACATTATCTTCTTCTAGCTCCTTCCCTATTTCACGAAGGAAAGCTTCCTTGTCACGATTCATTTGATCATTCATAATTTGCAAGCCCTGCCAATTATTGAAAAGATCAGCCAAGCAATCTTTTCAAATTATCCCAACTCCAAGTGTATAGGCGCCCGGCTTTGGGAACCGGCGTGTATTTGCCATCCCGATAGCCGATTACCTGCACGATTTGAACATTTGCATCTCGAGCCATCGCAACCTCTTTAAGCACACCATGCGCTCGATGCGTATGTTGGCCAACCATGACAAGTACAATGTCAGATCGCTTAATGGCAGCACGCGCTTTCGATTCCCAATTATGTTCTGGTGCTGCTTCATTCAAGGAATGGTCTATGACCTCAAAAGGTGAATCTTCCAGTTTAGCCTGACCAAGAATGAAATCTTTCAGTGCTCTATCATGGTCAAAATCGAAGCTAACGAAGACTCGTTTCTTCTTCACATTGCTGTCTTTATAAAGACGACGTACGAATGCGCCAGCCGCTCCTCCAATCAATGCCCCACCAAATGTAGGAATCGCTGCGATACCTACAGCAGCACCGATCAGCGCCGCCCCAAATCCAGAGTTTGATACTTCGTTTGCGTGTACCGCGCAAAAGTCACTTCCTGGACGTGCATTGTTCCTGCAGCGCTTACCAGCTTTCGTAGTTGCGTCACATCGATCCATTAGCACACCCAATGAAAAGTTGATAACCACCAATATCGCGTATTTCCATTTGAGTTATCAACTCTATCTACTCCCTCGACCTTCGTAGGCCATGAGAATAAGCGGCTTTGCAATTTCAAGATCATTGGAGCTGGAAATAGCCAACTCAAGATCTCCAGTGCCCCAATGGCCACATTGGCTGACGTCACGGGCAATTGCCGGGAGAGGACTAAGCCGGGCCGGGTTAAAATTCAGATAGAGCAGCAAGCGATTCTTTTGGATCACCACTGAGGTGAAATTTTTCAGCCTTTTAAAGGCAGCGTAGCGCTTTAGCTCCTTCTTTTGCACATCGTCGCCCAAAGAGATAATGTAATCCTCCAGCGTGGCAAGCAACTCCTTCAGCGGCTCAGAGATAGTATCTATACATTCGACATAGGTCTTATCACTTGAAGCCATTTCCTTGTCTGCCGTGTTCTTGATAGTCTTTCCATTCTTGGACACAGGCGTACCACCATTACTTGCATTAGGAGCATTAGCCTGTTCGAGCAATAGCAATTCCTCGCCAAATAGACGATAGCGAATCAACTCGATATTGCGACTGATTTGTTGCACAGCATGTGCATCGAATTTAGTGAAATCGGCCGCGATGCAAACCAGCCGAGGTGCACTCCAGTCTATGTTGGCGGACGCCTCTTGCCCGAGCTTTTCAATCACAAGCAGCTTAAATTCTGCTTGGTGGTCCATCAACCAATCCATGTAGTACAAACCCTGATTGATGATGCTCTCACCTGTTGAACGCTTGTATTCCAGAATCACGGGGCAATTATTCTCATCTAGGCCAAGGGAATCGATTCGCCCTGCGTGGATCTTGCCAGTCGAATATTCTGTCGCGAGAAAGCGAATGCCGAGCAGCGGTTCAAGGTTGTTCTCGATCAGTGTTTGTAGCGGCTTTTCAAGATCGGAAGCGTCGCCTTGCAACTCGGTGACTTGGCCTTGGGTGAGGCGAAATAGTTTGATATCGCTCATCTTCAATCCTCAGATTTACTAGTGGTGTGCCCTAAAATTTCATTCACAAGCTCATCCAACACCTCTGAAGAAATAAGTTTTTCAGTATCACCATAGGGCTTATCTATGAACCCGTTGGCTAGGTCAGCATGCATCTGCACATAACATCCCTTCAGGGATCGGGGGGCAAATAGTGTGTATGTGGAATAGGCATAACCTATACCCTTCATTTCATCTGCCTCTAATACCCTGACAACACAACAAAGAGGATCCCATGGAAACCCGCCATGAAGCGGCGTGCATTCATTCAAATTGACCGAATGCACACCTTGAGTTTTCGGAGAGAACTTAAGAGACATCTGTTTCGCCATGCTCTCGCCAATAGTGACTGTGCCGGGGATTGTCGCTTTGGTGGTTCTAAAAAACCGGTCAATACTATGGCCAATAAAATCGGTTCGAGCCATCTGAATGCTTGACCAGCCAAGCTCTTCAAAACTGTGGAAGCAAAGCCGACGAGCAGCATTTGATATTTCAAAAGTAGTAGGCTCCCTACCGAGGGATGCTCTTAACAAATCTGGAATTTCTCTGCGAAGCTTTTCATCTCGAAGAGCCCCCAAATCTGTTGCGTTATCTACGATATCAATAAACACCTTGATAGGAGATTTAATTGGCTCAATATTCCCATAATCAAACTTTGGATCGAAGTCTGGTCCATCATTATTTTGAGTGGCGAGGAAGTCCACAGCTCTAACCGCAATGTTCATGCCGGCATTGATAAGAGAATGGCCGGTTTCAATAAGCTTATCGGATGGCACTTCGCAAAGTATCCACACCTCGTCGCCGATTCCCTTAACAGTGAAAAATTTATCCAGGGGGATGGGCGACGTTTGCGAATGAGGGCTCCCAGTTAATTTATAAAATTCCCTCTCGATTCGACAAAACTCATTATAGATTTGCACATTGAGTTCATCGATTCGAGCATGATCCCCAATGGCTGCACGCATCACGTTTGATTTGGCTGCAGTTGAACCAACAAGGTCGATAGAAATCGAAAAAAGAGCATTACTATCTGGTAGCGATTCGGGTGGCTGTCTATCTACAACCTTATCTATTTCCGCTAATAAACTTTTGCCAATATCTTGATTCAGTCCATTGTTAGCAAGAAGCTCAACAACTCCATGTATTTTCCTCAATCGATTCGAATCACCTCTTTGGGCTGCGGTTGAATACCAAACAAATAGCATTGTTGCCGCAACGACTGCCTGCCGATGATCTCCATTTTGAATAAACCTTGCCAGTTGAGGTTCATATCCGAATATTGCAGGTTCTATTGACGGAACAAGTGGAAACTCGATCCCTATTCTTTTCACTACACTACAGGCGTCTTCAGGCTGCAACATAGTTGCTGCAATAGCAGCACTGTATATGTCGTCATCAACAGAAATTCCAAACGCCTGTAAAAAAGACATGGCTGATGCCAGCGTTTGCAGAGGGCGCTGTGAGCACACCGCACCATTACTCTCCAACTGATTGGCTATTTCTGAAATTATTGTTTGAAGATGGCTCATTTATGTCGTGCTAACAAATGTTATTCTGCTTCCTCAATTAACTTGGCAATCGCTAGCAGGTCGGGAGAAAGCCGATCATAAAGCGCATCAATTGCATACCCCCAGCCAGAAGCAGTTGATGCAACATCAACTCCGAACACAGCAGCATTCTTAGCAATATCTTTATCTCGGTCGCTACTAGGCGTATGCGCTTGACACACACGCAGGCCATTCAATGCAAATACGGCACGAAATTCTGGCAGCGCTTCAGTCGGATTCCAACTGGGAATAATAGCTTCAGAATCTGAAGATAATGAGTACCCCTGTATTCTTGCTATATTCGCCAACTGGCAAATGGTTGCTAGCAGTTTGAGCGCACCGAAGCCTTGGATTTTGTCTTTTGGTACCCCAAGTCTAATTGCCATAGTTCTTAGAGCAGCAGGCTTTAAAAGTTCCAACAATTTGAACAATGCAACTGTGCGGTTAAGAAACTGTTCTTGAGTTGCAGCTAAAGGGGCGATGGCAAACAGCGAGCGAGCCACCTCAATAGACCACCACCCTCGATAGGTAACGTCTTTGCTATCCAAGCTCCCAATATCTTCTTGAGTCAGCCCAATGCCCAGACTATCCGATAGCTCCAATAAAGAAGTTGTTAAATCGAGATACGCTTGAATAACACTCTTGGCGCGGAGTGCGATATTGCGATTGCCATGCTGCTCATGATCATGCTGCGCAATATTTGGAAGAACAGCAAATCGGTGCCAATGGGCTATGACATGCGGCGGGCATCCCTCATAAAGCTTCTTCAACTCAATCTCAATATGATTGCGACCGAAACGATGCGTTCTGTCAGTACCCCACCAACCGTCGTAGCTAACGCCACCTGATTCAGGATGAATATCAAACTCAGTATGTGACTCGTATTCCTGCAAAACCAAATCACTCACATAAGCATAAGCTGAGACTTCCCAGGCTCGGTGCTGATTCATAGGTTCGGTATCACCTGGCCAAATCAATTCAGGATTTCTGTCATCCGAAATTGGGCGCCCCTGTGGAATAAGAATCAGGCGCGCACCCCATACTTGTGACATCTGAGGGGCTTCTGCATGATATTTATCCTCGAGCAATCTCATATCTAACAAACGCCCTGGCAATTCAAATTTAACGACTTCTTTACCCTTAAGCATTGGCACAAAGGTTTCATCATCGAATGAAGATCGTTGCTCGAAATATGTCGCTACTGCCGCACATCCTTTCAGATGACAGAAATCTTCCAAGTAATCTCGCCGTATCGAGATGAATCCAAACGGAGCTTCTTTTTCATTGCCATAATTAATGTGTGATCTCACTCGTAGTACGTCATAGACTGGCCCATGCGGGTCATCCCAACATACCACTCCATCACTAAGATAACGCGGCACCAATCCATAGGCCATCAACAGCACGTTGTCCGGAAGAAGTACCTCTCGATTGTGGCGACTCCACGAATTGATGATTGTCTGAAAGCACTCGTCACGCTTATGGCGACCCGCTATCCAGAAGTTTGTTTCGTAAACTTGCCCCTCGCCTACGCAAGGTCCAGGCCCCCATGACTGAACCTCCCAACCTATTCCACCGGGTGACTTCAGAATCTCATCAACCAAATCAAGAGGGATAAGTGCGGTGCTTAATTTACGGGTACCTTTGTAACCATTCTGGGGAGCATCAGTAATTTCAGCGATAACAACATGATCCGAAGCGCCGTTGTCATAAGGCTCTTTCAGATGAGCGACCGACTTGGGCCAATAGTTATTAGGAGCGCTCATATCAGCTATTCATCTGACTATGCCGTAACCTTGCTATTGCGCTTGGGTTTGGTTAAAACCTGCTCACTGCGCTTTGCCTTGAGCCGTTCCAGCAACACACTGGCCGGTTCGTCGTTCGTATCTTGCGGCACGAGTTCGCCGCGAAAAGCTTTGGCGTGGGTGGCTGGGGTGAGTTTTTCGACTTGGGTGCGGGCGGCGGTGTAGCGGGTTTCGAGGCGATCAGCGTAGGAGAACAGGGATTCGACGCGGCGGACGATTTCGAGTAGCTCTGTTTGTGGTGGTACCGCTATTGGTAAAGAGTTCAAGACTCCTTGGGTGAGTTTTGCTCTTCCAGTTGTACCTGTCAACCAAGGCAACACGTTGTAATACATCAGCGCGAAACAAAGATAGTCTGCCCTGAAACGATCTCCAGCACGCAACACGTGCGCGTGATTATTTACCCAGCATCGTCCAGATGTGCGATACGCAATAGGCTTTTCTCGACCATAAAACGTTTCGTCTTCTGTAACCAGAACCAACTCATCATCAAACAGATACTCATCAACCATATCCACTTGGCCATTCGCACCGTAGTAAGGATACAAGCCTTGAGTATTAGCGCGTTTGTTTCTTGTCACTGGTATCCGCAGGTGATCTAAACACTCGGCGTAAGCAGAGACACTTTCAACAGACCAAGTAGAAGGTATATCGATATTCCAATATGTAAGATCACAGGCGCTCGGCTCTTTGAATTTCTTGTTGTCGGGAATCATTTCGCGGCGAAGGATTAGGCGTTGCAGTACCTCATTACTTGCTTGCCCAACTGGCTGATGGTTTAGTTCACGCCAATCGGCGGTCAACTTGCCGGATGTGGCGGCGGCGAGGACGGACTGGCGGAAGCGTTTGAGAATGGCGGGGATGCGATCGAGGCGGTCGCGACAGGCATCCACCCGCGCCCGCACCGCGTCGAGTTTATCGGTGATACGTTCTTGTTCTTTAAGCGGTGGCAGCTTGAACATTCGCTCGAATGTTTTTGGTACTTTGACGAATGGTTGAGCGCTTCCTCCACGCACCCAAAATCTCTCATCGTTAATTAGATACCAAAACAGACGATGGTTGATGATTTGCGGTTTTGGCCAAACTATGTGCGTATTTGCAACTGCACTCCATGTTCCGGATGCACTGAATGCCTTGCCGCATCGTGCGCCGACAGCGGAAATAATAATTGCATCACCTTCGTACTCATATGTGTCTAGCCACACATCCTGCCCGGAAGCACTGTATCCTTTGTATGGAAATGATGCTGTAGGCTCAGATGAGAGCTTCCCTTTTATGAGTTTTGAGTTGCCAGATCGATGAGATGCCAGTTCGGCCAGCATTACATCTGCCCAACCATTCGGCAACTTGCTCATGCCTCCACCTCATCAACATCCTCGCCCAACTCTTCCAGAATTCCGCGCAGTTCATCCAGCGCAGCTTCCAGCTCGCCCATTGCCTCATGCGCCAGCACTGACGGTTCCGGCAATTCGTCCGCGCTGGTGTCGCTGTCGTCCTTGAGCCAGGCGATGTCGAGGCTGTCGCCGCGCGCGGCGATTTGTTCGCGGGTGAATTTGCGGAAGCGGCCTTCCTCGCCAGTATCCTTGCGTTTGGCCAGCGCCTTTGCTCCACCAAGGGGGTCGTCACCGAAAGTCGCCTCAAACTCGGCAAAGTGCTCACGGGTAAGCTGGGTGCGCTTGCCATATTGCGGCATGTTCGCGCGCAGGTCGTACACCCACACTTCCTTGGTGTTGTCCTTATCCTTCTCGCCACGCGTGAAGAACAGCACGTTGGTCTTCACACCTTGCGCGTAGAAGATTCCGGTGGGCAGGCGCAGGATGGTGTGCAGGTTGCATTTGTCCATCAGGTCGCGGCGAATGTCGGTGCCGACGTTGCTTTCGAACAGCACGTTGTCGGGCAGCACCACGGCGGCGCGGCCATTGGCTTTCAAGCCACGGTAGATGTGCTGCAAAAAGGCAAACTGCTTGTTGCTGGTGGGATAGGTGAAGTCATCGCGGCTGGGCAGGCCACCGCCTTTTTTGGTGCCGAACGGCGGGTTGGTCAGGATCAGCGTGGCCTTGGGCAGTGCCTGGCCTTCGGGGCTGAGGGTGTCGCCATAGCGGATGCCGCCGTCGATGCCATGCAGCATCAGGTTCATCAGCGCCAGGCGGTGGGTGTCCTGCACATGCTCCATGCCGTAGAAGGTGCTGCCGTGGTATTTTTTCTGCTGCGCTTCGGTCCAGCCATCCGGGTTGGTGTGTTTGCGCAGGTAGTGGTTGGCCGCGATCAGGAAACCACCAGTCCCTGCAGCGGGGTCTTGGATGATGTCTTTCAATTCGGGCTTCATCACCGCCACCATGCTGTCGATGAGCACGCGCGGGGTGAAGTATTGGCCTGCGCCGGATTTCTTTTCGTTGGCGTTCTTTTCCAGCAAGCCTTCGTAGAGGTCGCCCAAACCTTCTTGGCGGGCGCTGTACCAATCGAGTTTGTCGATCTCGCTCACCAGCGTAGAAAGCGTGGCAGGTTTTTTGATGAAGCTGCTGGCATTGGCGAAGATTTCCTGCACCAGTTTCGAGCCGTGACCGCCCAGATGGATCAACAGTATCTTGTAGAACTCCAGCCGATCCGGCGCGGCCTTGGTTTCGAGATCACTCCAGCGATAGCCCTGTGGAAGCTGGTCTTCGGTGCCGGTTTCCTTGGCCATCTTGAGGAACAGCAGATAGGTCAGTTCGGTGACGTACTGGTGATAGGTGATGCCGTCGTCTTTGAGGACGTTGCAGAGGTTCCAGAGTTTGCCAACGATGTCGTGTGTGGTCATAAATTCTTATTCAGTTAAAAGTGAGC
>Ga0210058_1004366_pt1 | contig 10471 bp, 3 predicted proteins | sample CryGeymeta201511_FD_183979 | JGI IMG/M metagenome (GOLD analysis project Ga0210058, IMG submission 183979) | Groundwater microbial communities from Crystal Geyser aquifers in Utah, USA - Crystal Geyser metaG 2015-11 (SPAdes) (version 2) | ecosystem: Environmental > Aquatic > Deep subsurface >...
GCTGTTTATTTCATTAGTATCAGACCAATTAGTTACATCTACTGAGTTTACTAAAGCTTTGCCGTTGGTAAAATCTCTTTGATATAGATTATTAGCTTTATAGTAGGGGGAGAGAGGGGAGCCGATTTGCATAGAATATGTTTCATCATATGGCTTATAATTAGTGGTCCAATTTGGATACTGAAAAAGGTGATAAGTATGATCCCCTGAACTGAGCAAATAAGAGCTTAGACTGTAAGATTTCACTTTGTTAATCTGATCATTCGTATACGAGGAATTAACTGCGAGACCTGTATTTATAAGACCTATTTTATTTAAACTAGCTAATTCCTGTAGAGAATCTATATCTTGTTTCCATTGCGTTTCAGATCTATTTGAATCTATTGGATTAGTACCCCAGCGCATAAACCCTTCAGCCATAGCTCCGTCCGATACATCAAAAAATGGTCGATAATTATATTTATAGTATGTATGACCAATAATGCCATTAAAAATCAAAAGCTTATTAACGCCTATAGATTGTTTCATGTAATCAACAAATTCTAAATTTGCCTGTCGCCATTCATCATTGGTATATAATTGACCCGTGCTTGGATTAATTGGTTTTGCATTATAATATATGTATCCCGAATCCTCAATCCAAGCCGAAATCACATCTAAAAAAATGCCATCATAACCATAATTTTCAATTTGTTGTTTTAATTGATTCGCCCTATATGTTCTCCATTCGGTATTAGAAGGATCTAGTAAATAATTATTTGTATAATTTTTTTCATAAATCTTGTTACCGCCCGAATCTAATAAAAACCATTCTGGATGATTTGTAGTAACATACGTCCAATCTGCAGTATTGTTATAAATTACAGTTCCATTTTTATATGAAAGTACTTTCAAGTTTGGGTTTTTTTGATGAAGATAAGATACCTTAGAATTAAAATAACTATAGCCATCGGCAATAAAATATTTGTAATGAGCGGCTATGTAATCCAAGTCTGAATCATTAAAACCGTTTCTCCAACTAGTAGTAGACATAAAAGTTTGAATACTTAATAGATCCTCGTTAAAGCTACTAATAGTTATATCTTCTAGATAGGGAGTAAGCTTAGAATCTGCGGTATCCATTATGGCTTTATACTGTACATAAGAACTTTGGGGAAGATGATCGATAGAAGCGCCTGAGGTTGTAAAATAGGTACTTGCTGTTTTATCAGGACCAACAAAGGTTGCGGAAATGAGACCGGCTTCCGAGGAGGCATATTTTACTTGAAATTTAACATTCGTACCCGTGGGTTTTACGGCATTCCAACTGAGAGTCAATTCATTGAAATTATTAAGCTCTTGGGGTTTTGAAATTAATTCTCCGGAAGACTGGACAGACGATACATAAACCTTAGCATCATTAGTACTGCCCATATATAAGCGGCCAGCATAAGAAGTAAGGGGATGAACTCGCTATTTAACATATATGAGTTTGGAAGGCATAGTATTACTTATAAGATTCCACGTGCTGCCATCAGCTGTATCGTAAAGATAACCGGACGGCGTGCCCATAGGATCACTTATTCCGGAAACAAATAATTTTCCGTCAAAAATTGCATATCCATCGGTAGTTGTGGACTTTGTAGAATTAAAAGTATTAACAGGAGAGAATGTTACTAAATCCTGAGAGGTATACATGGAGGTATGGTTAGCGGTGCTGTAAGTTTCAAGAAAATATTTGTTATTAAAATATGCAATTTTATCAACATAGCCTACATCTGACAGTAAACCTACCCTAGTAAAATTCCAACTTGTTCCGTCATACGAGAACAAACCTGTATCGTTTGGGTAAGCGCTTGAAGTTCCGCTCATCCAAAGTTTGCCATTAAAAACACCGAGGGATGTAAACCAAAATTCACTATTATCTACCGGCCTTTTTTTGACAAGCGACCAGGTATTACCTTCGTCAGCCGATTTTAGCAAATTATCATCACCTGCGTTCTGAGTAAAAACATATATCTCGTTATTAAATTTAAATGCACTACCTTCGGTATGTAAGGCATTGGGGATAATTCTTTTTTTTGCCCAGCTTCCATCAAACACATAAAAACTCTCGGTGGTATTTGGTACATCCGTAATATCCACTCCGGGAGTCATTATTTTGTTATTTAAGACGCTTAGCTCGTTAATTCCCTGCTCCGCAACTGTATAAGAAAGTGCTGTTGAATTAGTTTTATAATTATAAGTGATTATGTCTCCGCCGATACTATTAAACATATCGGTGCAAGCCGACATATATAACTTCCCATTATATTCGACCATTGATTGAATGTTGCTTTGCGTTGACGGATCGAAAGCCTCCACGAAGCTGGCATAATCATTTTTTAAAAGTAAATTTCGGGGAACAAATCAGTCTCCGATGTTGAGCTAGTATAGTTGCTACTTGACCAATCGGTATCGGTAAAAAAAGTGGGGAGGGCTTGGATATTGGCATTTGTTGCCTTAGTATCTTTAGTATCTATAAGCAAAAATTAAATGCTCCGAATATAATAGATAGGGTATATATAATAAGTACACCTATATGTACTTTGCCTGAATAGGGTTTTAGATGCCATTTATAGTAGAACTTGAATATTCGTCTTAGGTCATTATGAAGCCAGGCTAGAGTTTTAGATTTAAAAGTAACTCTAGTAGATTTTTGGATAAGTTCTATTTGTTTGTCTATATCTTTCAAGTCTTTGCTCACAGTAATAGATTGGTTATATATAGTAATTGTAGATAAATGAGAGGAGAAGTGCAAGAAGGGTGGTTTTATTTAAATCATTTTAGTTAATTAATCGGACCTAATACATTTAAAGATTGGTTATATAGCCATTTATAATTAAGATTATTATCAGTTACAGCACTAAGAGATCCCATTGCTTCTGGAGAAAGACCAGATACTCTATTTGTTGACGGAGAAGGGCCATATTCGATTATAGAGGCAATAATTTTTTTACCGTTAACAGGATTTGTAACAACTACTTTTTTCTGATAATACCAATTTTTGTTAGTATAAATTGGCTGTCCGTTAACATCAGTATAGTTCCATCTCATATTAATATAGTAGCGTTCACCGGCTACAGACGGTGCGCTACCCCAAGCACCATAACCACAGCCACCAGATGTCTGCCAAGCCATACCATTCTGAGCCCAAGCTGGAACGCCTGATGTACTATAATGAGTAGCTGATGCTTCTTGGCAGCTAAAAGCTAGATGTTGTTCTCTGCCTACTTTTCCAGAAGAAGCAGGCAATATAATACCGTCTAGTGAGTCTGTTTCTAAATATGAATCGAAGTTAATTTCTCTAACAGCAGACCCATCTGCCGACATATAATACCACTTACCGCCTATAGAATAAGCAACCCAAGCCCTCCATTTGCCAACATCAGATAATGATAAATTTAAATCCTTAGAATATGAATAATAAGAACTTGGATCAATAACTACATTATTATAACCAACATCTCTTGGATTCCAAGCTGGCTCATTTAAACGAACAGCAACTCCTAATATTGGAATATGAACTTTGCTTGATGAAGCATTATAGGTTTTGAAAGTAAAAGTTGCAGTACCACCAGCTGCCGGTATACCTGGATTCACTTTTAAGCTGCCTTCGTTATCTGATGAGTCAATTTTAACCTTCACATTAGGATAACCTACACTATATGTTATTTGATTAGTCTTTCCTGCATCAGCCGGGATATTATACCAATAATTTCCTACTTTAGAAGCAATAAAACTTCTATAGTTTCCTAATTCAGTAAAGTAAGTTGTATAAGAATAATCATAGGTAGAGCCGGCATTTATAGAAACATTATTTTGATAACCAAAATCTCTTGGGTTCCATGATGGTTCATTCAATCTATTAGCAATACCTAATTTATTTAAAGTTACCCCAATAGATTCATTATTTTTTACGCTAAAATTAAAAGTTATTTCCTGCCCTAATCCTGGGGTTTCATTTGGTGATTTAGAAAGAGATGTGGAAATCTTTAAGTTGGGGTAACTTGCTTGAGGTGTAATTTGATAAATAGAACTATTTATACTGCCTAATGACAACCAATGGTCAGTATTATCTAAAGCAGCAACCCACATTCTATAGTTACCTAATTCAGTAAAGTTTTTAGATTTCTCGAAAACATAATCAGCGCCCGCATCGATTGTTACATTATTATCATATGTAAAATCCCTTGGATTCCAGGCCGGCTCATTTAAACGAACAGCAACTCCTAAGGCTTTGTAGGTTATTGGGGAAGAAGAATAATTATGAATAGTAACAGAAGCAGTATTGCTACCGCCGACTATTACAGATGCAGGAGAAAGATTAAGACTAGAGGAAACCGATGATTCAAATGAAATAGTTTTTTCCAAATTAATTCTACCATTTCCTAATAAGCCTGAATAACTCGGGTTAACGCTATCAATATTATCCGCCCCACTTTTTATTTTAGACATAATTTGACTATTGCTAAATGAAGGGAAAAAAGCTTTTAATAAGGCTGCTTCTCCGGCAACATGAGGTGTAGCGCCGGAAGTCCCCCTAAAATCGAAAAGATAATTTCCATTACTATAACCCCCAACTCCTGATATATCAGTGGTGTAAAGATTTATTCCCGGCGCTACTACATCTAATTCCGGACCATAATTAGAACCCCAAACTCCACCAGTCATACTTGAAGTAATTTTTTGGTCTGAAGAATTGCTCGCACCCACAGCTAGAACATTTGTAAACTTAGCGGGGTAAAGCACATTACTAGAATCATCGTTTCCGGCAGCGGCAGCAATAATAACACCTTTTCCATAAGCATAATTTACTATACTTTCCAAGGATGAGCTGTAGCTATCAGAAATTAAACTTAAATTAACAACAGCTATATTATTATCGGCGGCATATTGAATGGCTGCAACAATATCAAAAATATAACCATAGCCATCACTACCTAAGACTTTTAAGGGAACAATTTTTGCATTCCAGTCAATTCCGGCTACACCAACACTATTATTTGAAATCGCTCCGGCGATTCCGGCTACACAAGTTCCGTGAGCATGATCATCAATAGCGGCATTACTATCATTAACCCATTTGTTAGTATCTTTATTAAAAGGAAGCGAAGGATTTTGCAAAGTACCGTTAAAAAAATCAAACCCATTATAATCATCAATGTATCCATTATTATCATCATCAATTCCATTACCGCTTATTTCACCAGAATTAACCCATATCTTTGATTGAAGATCCTCATGGTTATAGTCAACTCCTGTATCTATTATTGCAATTTTCGTAGTTGAATTACCTTGAGTTTTGTCCCAACCAGACGAAGCACTAATTTTTTGTAAAGCCCACTGCTGCGAATAATAAGAATCGTTTGGAGCGGCGGCAATTTTTACTTTATAATTTGGTTCAACATAATCAATGTTTGAATTTGCTTTAAGAAGCTTATAAACTTTTTCAATATCTTCATTTGCGGCAATTTTCACTTTGTATAAACCATTAGTAATGTTAGTCTTCTTTTCTACTTTTAAATCACTTAAAAGACTATCAATATAATTTTGATTTTTAAATTTAACTAATAATTCATCTTTCTTAAACTCACCCTTCAAAACAGGACCATCAGCTGAATAAACTCTATTTGAATTAAAAAACAAAAATAAACTTGTTATAAAGAAAAAAATAGTAATAACTATGAATTTTTTTATATTCACATTAACCTCATTAATATTGAACTTTATAAATTCCTATCTTAATACCAGGATTATTAATACTTCCCAAAGAAGTACCTCTGTAATAATACTGCAAAATAGATTCATAAGAATCCCCTCGTTCTGCCCTTTTTAATGCCCCGTAAGCAGATAAACCAACTCCATGTCCAGCTCTAGTCATACCATTACAGTCAGGATCTGGAACAGAAATTAACCATGGAGCCCAATCCCATCTCCAAGTGTCTTGGGCGGAAAGAGTAATCCCATCGCTTCTAGAAAAATAAGGAGTTACAACCGGCAAACTATTATAAGTAACAACCTTTTGGGAAGTAGCATTAACAGCATCTCTTATTGCAGAAGATTGTTCTTCAATCCCATAGCCTACATAAACCTGGTCATCCCCGTTTTTTACTCCATTCACGGTACGCGAATTCAATAAATGAAAAGGCTCACCCGGATGTTTGCCATTATGCACAAGGTGATAATAAGCGTAACTCCGTTCAGCTACTGACATTGTCATTAAGTGAGCCTGGTGAGATGACGGCAAGGTCTCAGCCATTCCTTTTAAATAATCTTCCATTGGTAAATCATTAATAGCCCACAAAGCATTGGAGGTTTGGGAATATTTAATTTCAATTGTACCCTTAAAACGATTGTAATTTATAGTGCTGTTCCAGTTAGGATCATAATAAGAATTAATTTGCATAACTGTGTTTCCAATTGGTTCTAATCTGATATAAGAATTAGTAACCAGCGCAAAGTTTGGAGCAGTAATATAATATTTTCCATTTGTATAAGAAACAGAGGTTTCGTTCCATTGGTTTTTAATGGCTAAAGTTTGTCCGCTTGAATTTCTAATTGCATAATCTCCGCCTACACCTGTTACTACTATAGGTGTAGTTAGATGAGCAATCACATTAAATTGAGTGCTAGATATAGTTGCGCCATCCGCCAAAGAAGGTGTGTACCAATATCCTAAAGGCGAGTGAACTGAAATCCATGCCCAGTGATTGCCAACAGCATCAGCTGTTCTTGTTGCACTATACTGCTTACTTTTTCCCGGCTGGAAAGTAATATTTTTCCATTCAAAATCCTTGTTTTGATTATCATACCTTGACGCAATCCCCATAGTTAAATTTACTGGCCTTGAATCAAAACTTTTCGCAGTAAAATAGCCTCCTATTGTCTGGCCCATTATAGGACTTACAGAATCTATCACAATATTGGAAGTAATTCTTATATCTGGTAAATGAGTAGTAAAACTTAACATTCCAGAAACACCATTATTGTTCATAGGATAGTACCATTTACCGCCATAATAATAAGTAATAAATGTTTCGTAGTATGCCCAATTATTAAAAACCTGTTTATAAGTTAAAGTTGTTGGTTGATTTGCTTGCAGATTTAAAGAAGTATAAGCAAAATCTTTAGGTAAAAATCCGTCTTTTGGATTAATCCTAACGGCAACTCCAAAAGTATTGATAGAAATATTTGCGTTACTTAAATTTGTAACCCCAACCGTTGCGGTTACTTCTTCCCCAACTACCGGGTTAGTGGGTGATATTGAAAATGAAGAAATTCGTATTTTATCAATAAAATCACTTACTCCAAAGTTTGCGGAAGTTTGAATATTTGTACCGGTTGTTTGGAATGAACTCCAATAACCAGCCGGCCAATAGGCTGATATCCATGCGCTATAATTACCGGCGGAATTGAAGTTTTGAGTTAAGGTAATGGTTTTCGGTTCGCCTCCTAAAAGAGTATATGCATTCCAAGTAAAATCTTGGGGCTGATTATTTATCCTAACGGCAACTCCCAAGGATTTAAAATCAATAGGCTGATCGCCAAAATTTTTAATCTCAAAAGATGCGGTAACCGCTTGACCCATAACCGGATCTTGAGGGGTTATATTTAAAGATGAAGTAATTTTTGGATCAGCTGCTGTTTGATAAACTGTAAAGTTTGAAGATAAACTTACATCGTTTGAAGTCTTCGGCAGATCACTACTCCAAGAACTTCCATTATAAGAAGACAGATAAGCAGAATAACTTCCTGCTTCATTGATAACTTTACTGTAATTTAATGTAACTTCTGTATTGCCAGGAATTACTTCTGTACGCCAAGTAAAATCATTAATTAAATCGAAATCATTTGGTCCGCGAAGAGCAACACCAATTCTATAATATCTTATTGACTGACTTCCAAAGTTTTTGACTCTAAAAGAAGCAGTAACTGTTTGTCCTTTAACTGGATATTTAGGGGAGATACTTAATGATGATGAAATTTTTGAATCGGCGGGTGTTTGATATACACCAAAATTTAAATCAGATTTTTTGTTTTGATCTGCCCCTATGTTTCTCCAATTATTATCTGGCCATAAAGTAGATACCCAGCTTGAATATTGTCCTACCTGACTGAAAGTCTGAGAATCGGCATAAGTATACTCTGCACCCGGATCTAAAGTAATAGGCTTCCAAACAAAGTCTCTATTTTGTCCATTAAATCTTACTGCTACTCCGATTGCATTAATAGTTGCTGGCCTAGAATCATAATTATGAATCTTAAAAGAAGTTTCGGGGGTTTGATCTGCAAGAGGATATTCAGGATTTAAGGATAAACTTTCTATAACTTTTACATTTGGTATATGAGTTGCGATATTTAATCCTCCCGGAACTCCACTATCAGAAAAGGCATTCCGCCATATACCGTATTGTTTATATGAGATCCAAGATGAATAAGTTCCAAGTCTCCAATATTTTTTTGTGTATTCAAATTGTTTAGTTTCATTTGGATAAAAAGTTACATTATTGTTAAACCCAGTGTCTTCATTCCATTCTCCAAACCTAGTAGCAACTCCGACTGATTCAACAATATTTGAGGCATTCAAAAGATTCCTGGCCTTAAATTTAACTGTCACTGTCTCACCTAAAGAAGGGTTGGACGGAGATATTGAAAATTCAGAAATAGAGATTGAACTTTTGTATTGATTATATTGAAGATTGGTCCAGTATCTTATCCCCCAATTTTCATTGCCAAAGGTATTGAAAAAAGCTCCGCCAGGACAGGCAGTTGGGTTAGCGTCTCTATGTCCTATAATTCCATTAAGGGAGGGGGTGGTTCTTCCCCAATAATCAGATACTTTATTACCGTTCACGTTTTTTGCTTCAATTACACGATTACCAGTTGGATATAAATTTCGATCCCCAAATTTTTTAGCCATCACATCAGTTAAAGAGCTTCTTGATGCATCAGAAATATCATGATTTACATAATCACCCATTATAGAGATTCCGATAGAACCCCAATTATATGGATAAGCATGTCCTCCAACTACATTCTCTCCTCCGAAACGACCTTCAAAAACGTTGCCATAACCATCTATGACATAGTTATAGCCGATATCACCCCAAACGCTACCGTCGCTATTGGTTCTATATCTATGGTGATGCCAAATAGCCCTCATTTGGCTATATGTATCTCCATATCCTATATCCCCAGTTGTATGATGAATAATAACATGGGTTGCTGATTGATATTGGGGAGGCCAATCTGGAGAATAATCCTTTTCCGGGCATCCCCATTCTGCTCGAGAAATAATTCGCGGAGAAGCGTTCGCTTTTTTGATTATGCCTTGGTTAGGCGAGAGCTTAGGCCCCTTTGTTGAGTCTATATTAGAAAAATTAACGTTTCGGATAACGGGTGGCTTTCCGTCCGTATTCTTTGACAAGCTTACTTTATATTGAAAAGCGTTTATTTTATTGCCAAAAAATAATTCACCGAATTTTTTATCGGTCTTTGTCCCATCCTTTCCTTCATCGATATCTTCTACCTTCACTTCCTGCCAATCATTCCAACCCTTTGAATCATTTAATTTTACAAACAGTTTCACTGAGTTGTCTTTTAGCTCTTGCCCTTGCCAGTCTGGTGATATGGCGTTTGATTCAAAAGACAGATTGTAAACGGGAGAAATATAATCTTTTGATTTTTCTTCTTTGTTTAAAGTAAGGATATCTTGCGCTGAAAAACGAAGCGCATCCAAACCTCTTTCCGGATCAAATGTAAGATGAACAAATTTACTAATATTTATATTATCTGATTTTATATCTGCCTTTTGTGATTCACTGGAATTTAAAAAAAACAGGGTGGCTCCTATTACAGCCAAAAAAATGCCTGCTTTTAAAATTTTCGTGCCTGATTTAAATTTTCTCATTGTCTCCTTTTTTATTTTTGTTTTATTCTGCTTACTGCTGCTATTTAATCAAGTGGACAAACGATCGTAAATTGAGTATAATTTTTTATTCTGTTTCTCTACAAGTCTATATTATAATATATATTATACCTTATTTTTGTAAATTAGTCAATAGTCTAGCTGTGAATCCGAAAACCTCATTAATAAATCCTGATAGACATTATTGAAAGAAAAGTTACTAATCTCGTCATTCCCGCGAAGGCGGGAATCTAGTACTTTCTGGATTCCTGCTTCCGCAGGAATGACAAAAAAGGAGGTTTTCGGATTTATGGATTTATATTATCAATCTTACGAAACAATAAATACGCCGCAAGAGGCATATTTATTTCTCTTTTCAGCTCGATTAAAATTTTTTGAATTATTTACCTAATAGTTTACTAAACTGTCCGCCCACAAAATCCCTAACCTTGCCTACCCATGAGAAGGTGTCTTCCAGGGTTTTAAGGATTAGATTAAGAATAGATTCTTCTTTTTCCTGAGTCAGCATAGTATAGTCTTGAG
>Ga0210058_1004372_pt1 | contig 10458 bp, 4 predicted proteins | sample CryGeymeta201511_FD_183979 | JGI IMG/M metagenome (GOLD analysis project Ga0210058, IMG submission 183979) | Groundwater microbial communities from Crystal Geyser aquifers in Utah, USA - Crystal Geyser metaG 2015-11 (SPAdes) (version 2) | ecosystem: Environmental > Aquatic > Deep subsurface >...
TGGGGAGGAAAGAGGCGAGATAGGTGCCGAGGCTGAACTGGCCGGTTGTAAGATCGACACCGCGAGGGAAGGAGAGTGTGGTGGGGTTATAGGCGAGTTCTTGGCGGGTGGCGAGTGGGGCGTTGGTTGTGGGAGCTGTGGGGGTAGCTGGGGCGGAAATAGGTGTGAAATAGCGAGTGAGATTGGTCGTAAAATTGCGGATGGGTTGAGTAACTGTGGCAAGACTAGCGGTGAGTCCAGATTGAAGGCGAGATATGAAAGTGGGGGACTGAGATTGAGCTTGATTATTAATGGCTTCTTGTGCATTGGCGACAATAGTTTCTGGTCCTGGGCTTTTTTCGCGGAAGGTAATAGTTGTATTTTTCAAATCAACGGAAGTATTGTTAATCAATTCGACAATGTTTGCCAAAGTTGGTTTATCCCCTAGAGGCTTGATTATTTCTATGTCTCCAAAACTAATAGACAGATCTTTATAGTTGCCTGCACTGGCTTCAAATTCTGTACGAGCTTTGGAATTGTTGCCAATTGCAGTGTCTAAGCTTTGCATAATTTCTTTGACTTGATCGAGTGTCTTACCTAACTTTTGTTCTGGCGTATAATCGATATTTTCTAAACGATAGCTATATTCGTTGATTTCTTTCCATGATTGTTGGATAGCTTCGACTTTGTTCCTCAATCCACCATCTAAGAGACTACCGAGGAAACCATTATTGGTTTGAGCTAATACTCGCTCGATTGTGAGATCAACAGACGTTTTGAGTAAGATTTCTTTGAAGTTGACTTCTGCAATAGTCATATTGCGTACTTCGTTTTGAGCGGTTGAACGACTAAATTCGGCGAACAAATTTTCGCGAGGGATATTTTTGAGATTAGAGTCGAGTACTATGATATCCATGGGAGCGGCGTTGCCATTTGCGTCTAGTCTTACTCGATTGATCCCTTGAGAGAAGGTGGTTTGATCACAACCATTACAGATACCTATTGCTCGACTAGTTGTGACATTGTTGGGAGTATCGACCCCTGTATGAGCACCATATTCGTACATCTTTATGTAGTCACCAACAGAATCTTGAGCTTTTCCGAGTGCGATGGCGTCTTCTAGATTACGAACGAATTCGAATTTTCCATTAGTTACCTTTCCTTCGACATAAGCTCCGTTCGCTTCAACGATAAACATAGTTTTTCCTTCTGGATTTTGTTTAGCGAGAAGATCGCGCATCGTGGCATTGTTAGTTTCGGCATCCATGTTGATATAGGTTTGATTGCGACCTTCTCCAGAGCGAGCAGCAACTTGTTCTTCAATACTTGTGAAGATAGAGTTGTTCTCACTTGCAGTAAATCTAGTCGAAACAGTTTCAAAAGCGGAAGATGAAAAGACTTTGAGTTCGATACCATAGGCGATTTTGTATAGGCGCGACATTAGTTCTGGAGTACCCGTGAACATAGCGAAACCCTTGCCCTCGAGAATGAGTCGCGCGTAAGTAGTCTCGGTTCCAGAGCGACTGACAGTTAAGTTGTCGACTTTAATGTTGATGGTATTACTCATTTCTCCCACACCTTTGAGGATTTCGACCCCGACAGTGTTATAGAGAATTTGTTCGGCAAGGCTACTGTAGGTACGTCCAGTGACGCGAGATTGTTCACGAGGTGCAATGCTCAATTCTCCATTACTACTCGTGAGACCGTATTGGGTACCTGGGGTAGCAACAAGAAGGTCGGCCATCTTGTTGATTGCAGTAAGTTCGGCGGCCATAGATTTGACTTGAGAATTGGCGCTAAAGTTTTGATCAATAAATTTATCAATTAATTGTTTTGATTCAACGAGATTAACTTCGGTAATAGTGCGATTTTTGAGTTCAGATGGGAGGATAGATTTGTTTTTGTCGAGGAGCTCGTTGAGGATTTTAGCTTCACGATCCTTTGTGTACTCTCCAGTCTTGCCGTCACTAGTTAGATTGACATCTAGGAGAGAGTCGTTCTTGCGTGCCTCGACCATTTCGTTGATGCTGGTGAAATCACGGATTGTTTTGGTGGCTTCTTTGAATATATATGCTTCGGTAATTTCGGAAATCTTTTGCTCGGTATCTGACCTGCGGAAATTTTCGAATAGATTGGTAGTTTGATGAGACTCGTCAACAAATTTATATGATTCGCCCCATTTTTCTCGTAGGGCGCGACCACCCAAAGTGTCGACGTTTTGTAGTTCAAAGGCGATATCGCGAGTACTCACAATAATTCTAGATTTATTAACAGCTTCGGCTGAGGGTACCTTTCCTGGTTCAAGAATTAATACCGAGTCTTTACCAAATTTAGCTTCAAAAAAACTGATAATGTCTTGATTAGTTGTAGTTTTTCCTTGAGAATCGACAGATAGCCAGGGAGACATGAGTTTGGTTTCCGAGAACAAGATAAATTGTGGATCACTAGTCATTGAGGCGTGGAGATATGACATCATAGGTAGAATTACTTCGGTTTTGCCTAATCCTGGAAGAGCGCCAAAAAGAGATCCAGTTGTACCATTTGTAGCAAAGGCTTCGAGACCAGAGATAAGATACTCGGCCTGTTGGCCACGCAGACCAGTTGCAGGATCATAACCAATACTTTTTTCAGAAAAAACTTGATACTCAGAGAACACTGTATTAAGCTTGTCTAATTCTACGGTGGTAAGACCTGCTCTTTCGGTAACTTGCTCGTTAAATTTGAACTGAGTAATATTTTTCCCTTCTGGAGTAGTAATGGTTTCAGCTACCAAAATTGGATCTTTGCCTGATAGAGTACTGGTTCCACGAGCTTCTTTGAGTTCGCCTAGTTTTTCTACGAGAGGTTTATATTCGTCTTTTAAGATAATTTGAGTATCAACAACTTTGATTGGGGCTTTTTCTGGACCAAAGAAGAATTCTCCAATTTGAGTAAAAATGCTTTTGGGTTTGGGTGCAATAATTGGATCGTTAAGAGCAACTGGTTCTAACGGGGTTTTGACTTCTGGTTGTTGGATTTTGGCTAGTTCTTCGGGGGTGGCAATCCTTTCGCTAGTTTCGGTAGAGGTAGCGAGTTTTTCGGTGGTTCGAGAGGTTATCTCCATGCCAGTTTGGCCAAGACCACTCAAGCCCAAGGTACACATGGCCAGGGTATCGGCGGTTTGAGATTCACCCAGTTTGGAACAGGCACTGGTGGCAAATAAAATAGAAGAGGCGACGTGAGGGGACAAAATAGAAGAAGCAAGACTATTTTGAGTGGTAGCAACACTGGTTAAACCAAGTCCGCCCATAGCTGAACTAGCAAATCCGGTCCCTGCCGCGACCGCCATCATAATGGACGAGCTACAGTCTAGAGTAGTAACTCCTGGTTGACTACAAGTTTCGATGGCCATGTCGGTGAAAGTAGCGGTGCTAAGTCCTGAGACGGCGAGATTGGCGATAGGAATAAGTTTTGTGATAATGGGAGAAGCATTGGCGGCACTGCCGATTACGCCTGTTAGGTAACCAACTTCGGCTCCTTTGGCTACTGCCTGGACGGATTGACCAATGACACCAAGACCAGTACCTGCGACAGAGATGGTCGCCATGGCGAGGGAACTATTACAATTGGCCTGGGTAATACCACCCTGACCGACGCGGGTACAAGTGTCCGCGGCCGTGCCTACCATCTGAGTAGAAGCGGCAATACCCATGCCTGTACCGAGAAAGCCACCAATACCAACGCCTGCGACTGCACCCCCTAGAGGAACAAAAGCTAAGGGTGCGGCGACTGCCGCGGTAATCACAAAAGCAGCATCTCCTCCCTGAATGAGACCACCTTTGAGAATCATCCCCAGATCACCTTGTTGTTCACCGGCGAGGAGCATAGTATTGCCACGTTCGAAGCGACCACTGGTAAAGTTGTTCCAGCTCATGACGATATTGGTGAGAGGATCTTGTTTGAGACCTGTGATGGCTTGATCTACTTGAGTCCACGTAGTGTCACTGTTTGCGACATTAGTTTGGAATTCGGCAAACTTATCAGTATTGCCAATACTTTTAGCAACTGCCGAGTATGATTGTGATTCTTGGGCGATGGCAAGCTTTTGGGATTGGATCATGGCGGCATCTAAATCCGGATTACCAGTCAAGGCTCCAAGACTGTCGAGTGCAACAATACTGTCGCTACAGTTGGCTCCGCCTAGTTCTTTGCAACTGGCAATCAGGGCGGCACTTTCATTGGAACGGACATAAATTGCTGAGGTTGCTTCTTTGGCTTTGGCTTCGGCAGTTGATTTGCAGGAGATTCCAAACGGGTCACTGCCTGGGGGTATTTCACTCTGACATTTGGCGAGGGCTTTGTCGTATGCAGCTTGATAATCAATGGGAGCAAGGGTTCCGTATTCGTATTGTGTGATCACGGTTGCAGCTTGAGTTTGTGTGGCAAGCTGAGCTTTGATTTCGGTTTCTTTGGCAAGTACTAGTTGATAGGTAGCGCTGTCTACTCCAGACAACATATCGGTTCGTTGAAAATCTTTAATACAGGCAGCATTACCATGACAGGTAAGTTGTGCCAAATCTGCAGTCGATTTGGTAGGATCTAAATACAAGGCAATATTGTCATTGAGTTTTTGGGTTGTTGCGATGGCAGTCATGGCTTGGGAATACGCCTGCGGATTGAGCGACTTGAGCTCTGCGAGTGCTTTGGCGGAGGCAGATTTATCTGTACCAAGGGCTAGCTTGTATAATCTCTCAACTTCTTTGTTTTTAGCAACTTGAGTGTTGATTTCTTGCGAGAATACTGGATCGGCCTGGGAAAGCCAAGAGGTGGCAAAAGTGGTCAAAGCCGTTCCTTGGCAGTTGGTTTGCTCATATTGAGCACAGAGTATTTGCATATTATTGAGGGTGTTAGATGAGAGGCCGTTTGTCGTGCCGAGGAGAAAATTGCCGACATCGGTTGTAGTGACAGGAATAGTGAGCATGGTGCCGTTGTGGCAAACTTGGGAACTTTCTGCTGAAGCGATGGCGCGTCCAGCAGGTAGCTGGTATCCATCACTCAAAACGCAAGTAGCATTTTCTGGTTTGCCCGCTGTCATATAGGTAGCTTGCACAGTGGGGGTAGTGCAGTTGGTGACGGCTGGAGTATCGGCACGATTAGCGGTATTACAAGGAACAAACTCACCATTTTTACAAATTTTGACAGCTGTACGTTCACCAGTTTCGGTAGTTGTAGCCTCGCCACCTAAGGCAGATTCTCCACTAGGGATCGTGACATAGACAACTTCTCCTGATGTAGTTGTGTAGCTAGTGTTGCAGGCTTTGTTGCCGATTGGGGGAGTGGTAGTAACTGGATTGAGATTGGTGTCGCTGGTTGCAGTTTTGACATAGTCGGCGGCTTGGTATTGAGTAGGATCTACCCAAGATCCATTCATACATTTTTGCCCGTCGGCACGAGTTGAACCATCGCCAACAGTCACATATTCACCGTTCTTTTTATCACTGCAGTTTTTACGTCTTGTCCCACCTTCTTCGTTTGCGGCGGTACCCGGGGGAGGAGCGACGACAGGAGCACCTGATGCATGGAGAGTTTTGCAGGGCTCTGTCTTGGTGCTCCAGCTACCATTTTGGCATTGGTAACAGAGATAGTTGCCTGCCTCGTCTTTGCCACCTGAATAGGCATATTGACCATCCTTGATTTTGACACCTTTGTCACCTCCTTCGCAGGACGCTCCACTCGAGGTGGAAGGGGCGGGGGGAGTGGGGGGGAGATCCTCGGGAATGGGTGCTACTTGGTTGTCGGTAACACAGCGATTACCGGATAATTTGCAACCAGGGACCGAGGCGCAATCGTCAGGGGGAAAATGAGCACAATTACTCGCGGGGGCCTTGGGTTTTTTGGGAGATGTTTTGGCGGGAGTTGTATGGGGCGGAGTCTTATTGGTGGATCTATTACTTGTGGGGGCCTTGGGTTTTTTGCGAGATGTTTTGGCGGGAGTTGTATGGGGCGGAGTCTTATTGGTGGATCTATTTTTGACGCAACCTCTTCCATCATACCAGGTGTAGCCAGTTTTACAGGAATCACTCTCAGTGATTTTGTTGATGGAAAGGGGCTGGAGGAGATAGGCTAAATTGAGTTTGGAGGAGAGAGAGGCGAAGGTATCATTGAGGGTGGGATTTTGGATGACGAGAGTGGTTCCAGCCAATAATAAAAGAGCTAATACAATAGCGATTCTCGTCTTCATATCTCTACTGTAACCTCTAGCGCTCTTGAGATCAATAACCTATAGGAAGGAAAATACTTTTTGGTGTAGACAAACCAAGAATATTTGATTAATATGGGTGTATATGGAAAATAGTTTTTTTAAGAAAGCCATTTTGATTAGTTTAGCAATTGTGTTTGGCGTGATGTTTGGAATGTGGGTTTTTTCTCCGACAGAAGTAGTCGTAACTGGAACGGGTAAGGTGAGTGTCCCTGCGAGCAATGTAACATTTAACGTGACTCTCAATTCTGCAAATGATGATTCAGGTGTGGCCTTGGCTTATTTAAGTACTAAAATAGTAGAGGTCAAACGAGTGTTGAGTAGTATGGGGATTACGGCTGATAATCTCACTGAAACACAGGTAACGATCACTCCGGCGGCGGCGATTGTAGCAGGCATGAAGGGATATCAGGCGATGATGACGATTACTGTAAAAATGACAAACGTAAAGACTGCAAACGATGTGGTAGTGAGTATGTATAAAAACGGGGCTACACTGGTCTCGCAACCCGTTGTGACCGTTGAGGATGAAACCCAACTGGAGCAAATGGCTTTGGCCGATGCTTTAAAGAACGCCAAACAGAATTTGAATAATACTGTAGGGTTTTTGAGACCTATACGCAAAGTAGTTGCGATTGAACAAGCCAGTAGTGGCAATGTGGCAACCACCACTAAAACGATGGAAGGAAGGAATGGAGAATTTGAGGTATTGAAGGCAGTTTCGGTAACTTATAGGGTGTGGTAATTTATTTCTTTTTGCTAAAACCTTCCACGGCACGCAAGACTTCGATTGGTACAGCAAAGACAATAGTGTTGCTTTGGTCAGAGACCTGGAATCTCATCGAGTTGAGAGTGCGTAGATGGAGAGCTCCGGGGGAGGTGGCTAGGCGTTTGGCGGCTTTGGCTAAGTTTTGACTGGCCATGAGCTCGCCTTCGGAGTTGATGATGGTCGCGCGTTTTTCGCGCTCGGCCTCGGCCTGTTTGGCCATGGTACGGACCATAGACTCGGGAAGTTCGATATCTTTGAGTTCGACGGTTTGGACGTCGATGCCCCAAGCAGTGGCGTGCTTTTCGACAATAGCAAGGATTTTGGTGGCGATCTTCTCTCTTTGGGAGAGCAACTCGTCGAGTGTAGCCTCACTAGCGACGCGGCGCATGGTGGTCTGAGCGAGCTGAAGCATGGCGTAATAAACATCTTCGACTTCGTTGATAGTCTTCCCCGAGTCGACGACTTTGTAGTAGATGACAGCGTTCATTTTGCAGGTCACGTTGTCTTTGGTGATTGTGTCTTGTTTGGGGACATCGACCGCTTTGGTACGGATGTCGACTTTGCGGAAAGATTGGAAGATGGGGATGACAATCTTCCATCCTGGAGCGATGATGTAGCTAAATTTACCCATGGTGTAGACGACCCCGCGCTCGTACTCGTTGACTTGTTTGAGAGAGATCAAGATAAGAAAAACAATGAGCGGGAGAATAAATTCCATAGAGCCTCCTAGATTATGTGTTTACTATGTAAATTATACACTAATGTTGAATGACATAATGAATTAATTCATTATGTCACAATAATCGGTTGAATCGAGGATGATATTGAGAGAGATTTAGAAAGATTTTTTGTTTTTGACACGCTCGGCGTAAGTGCGCTTGTAGTGCTCGCTCCAGTTGGCACCCTTTGGTGGCAAGAGATGGTCCAGTTTTTCGTCAAGTTTGTCAAAGAAAGCGACAACTTTTTCTTTTTGAAGCATATGAGAGATGATGGCACGATAGCCGGTACCGGTTTTGAGGGAGGCGTTGACTTTGGTGACGGTCGCCTGACTGACTTTGAGAGTGTCGGCGACATCTCGTTGCGAGCGTCCTTTCATGAGCATGTAGGCGATGGCGAGACGTTTGCCCAACATAACTTGTTCAACGGGGGAGAGGAGATCGTAGAGGAAGTCGGTAGCTTTTTGGGCAGATGAGAGCGAGGTGAATGATTCGACAAAAGTGTCAAAAATCTGCTGTTCTGTTTTGGGATTTAAATAGCGACGTGAAACTTGGGACATGTGACTCCTTTGTGCGGGCGAAAACATGGTTTCGCCCCTACGAATAATGATATCGTGATTTAAATCATTATATCACCCGGCAGAAGGGAGTTGTCAAGGGATGGGGCATAATTATAGAGGGGAGGAAACATCTAGTCAAAATCAAAGAGTCTTAGCTTACAGCTTCTAAAACGCGCAAGTGGGGAGAATGACTGAAGTGAATGATATTAAAGGTGGTGCCTGGCATGTTGGATCACTGTGCTTTGGTTTGTGAGGTATATGCAATGACATAATGAATTAATTCATTATGTCACTTGGAATGGGGAAATGAGAGGGGGTGAGGTATAATGAGGTCTGGAGATAGAGTATAATTCAGATTGATGAAAGATTTAGCGCGGATTTATATTAAAGCGGGGGATGGAGGGGACGGGAGCGTGCATTTTTTGCATGGCAAGTATCAACCTAAAGGTGGACCAGACGGCGGAGATGGAGGAGATGGGGGCGATATTATTTTGATGGCTGATGAGAATATCGCTAATCTGGTTGAGTTTAACTACAAAAAGAAATACATTGTGCCCAACGCTGATCATGGCTGGGGTAAGAAGATGCATGGTAAGAATACAGATGAGATGAAGATTGGAGTGCCTGTGGGGACGGTGGTGTATGAGATCTCCCAAGATTTTGCAGATGTCAATTTGCGAGAGCGAGCCACGTTTGACAAGATGATGAGTGAGCGCCGAATGATTGTGGATATGGTCAAGCATGGACAGCGATTTGAGGCGGCTTGGGGAGGGAGAGGTGGGAGAGGTAATTTCCAGTTTCGCAGTAGTACCAATCAGACACCCAAAGAATTTGAGCCAGGTAAACCAGGTGACGAGAAATGGCTACTACTTGAGATGAAAGTGGTGGCATCCATCGGGATTGTGGGACTGCCAAATGTAGGCAAATCATCGCTACTTAAAGCACTGACTAATGCCAACCCAAAAATTGCGGGGTACCCGTTTACAACTTTAGAACCGAATTTGGGGGTGTTGAAATTGAGAGCGGGCGGACACGGGGGTCCGCCAAATCGCACGGGCGAAAACATAGTTTCGCCCCTACGGGATGGGCATAAATATTTAACGTTGGTCGATGTGCCGGGAGTGGTCGAGGATGCGTGGGAAGGGAAGGGGATCGGGCCATGGTTCTTGCGGCACCTGGAGCGGACCGATACCTTGATACACGTATTGGCACCGAGTGTGGAGGGGACCGAGCCTGCGAGGAGTCTCCTCGCAGGTCAGCTGATACATGATTATCAGATAGTGAGGAAAGAGCTGGAAAAATATGGTCATGGTTTACCAGAAAAAAAGGAGATCGTGGTGGTGAATAAAAAAGAATTGGTAGATAGTAGTTGGCAGGTGGAAGTTGGTATAGAATTTGCTAAAAAGACTCACAAAGAGCTAGTTTGGGTGAGTGCGGCAAGTAATGAAATTGGGGAGTTGGTGGCTAAATTGAGTTGAATGTGGACCTGGGGGGAATCGGACCCCCGTCTCATGCATGCCATGCAGGCGTTCTACCACTGAACCACGGGCCCACGATGAGGGTATTATAGCAGAGGTCTTTTAATTTTGAGTGGGAACGAATAAGCTGGAGATCCAGTTGAGGATTTTTTGCCAGAATGAGGGAGGAGTGACAGTAACCTCGCTGACATTGAAACCAGTACTGTAATTGTTGAGAGTGCAGTCGGCTTGGCAGTTTTGGGAAGATTCGCCGCAGGCGATATTGCATACTCCGTCACCGCATAGTTCTGGGCAAGTGTAGGGATTGGGAGATGGTGGAGATGATGGTCTGGGGGTGGGTGTGCGCGTGATAGGTGTTGAGGTGGGTCTGAGAGTGGGCTTGACAGTAGGTCTGGCGGTGGGCTTGGGGGTGGGGGTCGGCGTAGAGGTCGGGGTTGGGGTCGGAGTGGGAGTAGGGGTTGGGGTCGGAGTGGGAGTAGGGGTGGGAGTAGGGGAGACTGAAGAATCGGCGATGATGGTGGCGTCGTTTACAGATTTAAGCGCATTGGTCTCTGTGCCTGCCAAAATAATTGTATTTTCGGTAATAGCTAGCGAGGAGGAACCTATGACGGTTGGTTTGACTTTGATAGTGGCCAGTATCCCAGAGCCAGTGATGCCTCCAGAGGTGGCTGGGGCGACATAGGTAAAGTTGATTTTGCCGTCTGCGACTGTTGATGTA
>Ga0210058_1004380_pt1 | contig 10440 bp, 12 predicted proteins | sample CryGeymeta201511_FD_183979 | JGI IMG/M metagenome (GOLD analysis project Ga0210058, IMG submission 183979) | Groundwater microbial communities from Crystal Geyser aquifers in Utah, USA - Crystal Geyser metaG 2015-11 (SPAdes) (version 2) | ecosystem: Environmental > Aquatic > Deep subsurface >...
CATTTCGTATCACCTCCTTTTAGTGATTCTTGATTTTTCTTTTCTTTAGCTCTTCCCGTATTAAGATAAAAAGAGCTTTCGGGAACTATTTTAATTATATCTCTCTTAAAGAAGCTTGTCAAGTTTTTGTACTGGTTCATATGATATGATACACCCAGCTCTTGAAAAATATGAAAGGAAAGTATAATGGACGCCGTATGACAATCTACGGCGCAATTCTGCCAGGAACGATAGCTATTGCCCGTTCAGCGTTCCTGACAGATAAATTAACTGAGCGAGCAAAGTATAAGATCAAGATTCTGGATTGGCACAGGGTTCACGGAAGCAACAATTCCCTGACTGCCAGACACTTCGGCTTAGGAAGAATGACTTTGTATCGATGGATTAAACGGTTTAAGCGCTACGGGGTAACTGGGTTGAACGAAGAATCCAGAAGACCCAAGCGCTTAAGACAACCTGCCACTCCTTGGAATACGGTAATCCGGATAGTCCAACTAAGAAAGCAATATCCTGCCTGGTCAAAGTATAAACTTAGAGCTCTGCTATCCAGAGAAGGCATCCTGGTGTCAGTTACTACGGTAGGCAGGGTGCTGAAGAGACGAGGGCTGATTAACCTGAAGATATCTCGGAAACGGAGAAAGGCAGCTCTCCATCCCAAGGCACGTTTTCCTCGAGGATTACGCATATCTCAGCCCGGAGATATGGTCCAAATAGACACCAAACATATTATGCTGCCGGGAGGAAGGAGATTCTACCAGTTCACTGCGATTGATGTGCTGGGCAAGAGAAAGGTAATGAGGGTGTATCCTTCGGAATCTTCCAGGAACGGAGCTAGATTTCTGGAAGAATGCTTGTCGGGATTTCCTTTTCCCATCAAGGCAGTCCAGACAGACAATGGTTCCACCTTTCAAAAAGAGTTTGACAAGCTCTGTCAGGTGAAAGGAATTCCCCACTACTTTATCTATCCCAGAAACCCCAGGCAGAATAGTTATGTGGAAATATCGCAAGGAGCAGACAAAAGAGAGTTTTACCAACAAGGCAATGTTTGCTCTCTCTTGCCGGTAATGCAAAGAAAGATCAAAGAGTGGGAAGATGTCTGGAACAATGTCCGGCCCCACCAAGCCCTGAATTACCTTACCCCGTCAGAATACCTTTTTAAGGTCCAAAATAGCCGAATTCCAACTAAAGATGTTATCGTATTACAAACCTAACAGGTGTATCATATGTATCTGAACCTAGACAGATAGGATGTCAAGTCATGGACAAAATACCTCAAAGGTGGGAAAATTAAGATAGTTTAATGCCGAAAAATTTTGAAATCAAACATTTAATTACTGGACCTCTTTTAACCAATTGCTACATTTTAATTTCAAAAGGTGAATCCCTGGTTATTGATCCCGGTGCTGGCTTGAAGCAAATTTTAGAAGAACTAACAAAAAACCAAGCAAAATTAAAATATATTGTTTTAACTCATTATCACTGGGACCATACTTTAGGAACCCCGAAATTAAGAAAGGAAACCGGTGCCAAAATTTTAATTCACAAAGAAGACAAAGACTTTATAAAATTCAATGTTGATCAATTTTTAAAAGACGGAGATGAGATAAAGGTCGGAGAAATTTCATTAAAAATTGTTCACACGCCAGGTCATACAAAAGGAAGCATTTGTCTTTTAGGCGATGGTTTCATTTTCACCGGCGACACCCTATTTGAAGATGCCTATGGTCGAACCGACCTTTCTGGCGGTTCCCAAACAGAAATGGAAAATTCCTTGGAAAAACTGAAAAAGATTTTAAAACCGGGAATGAAAGTCTATCCTGGCCACGGAGAAGTTTTTGAGAAATGAAAATGGAAAAATCGCCATCGAAACCTCCAAATCCTTCAGACAAAGAAAATTATTTAAATAAACCTTGACTTTTTTGAAATATCTATTATAATTAAGGCATAGCATAAGGAGGTAAAATTGAATAAGGGAAAAAAGAAAAAGCATTTCTATATTAGATTCCATATAGAGGGGATTGGAACATTTAAAAGGTATGCTTGGTATGTTTCTCAAGCAAGTTTTGTGAAATCCTTGGCTCTAGAATTTGAGAAAAAATATCCTCGTTTGAGAATATTCATTGAGGTTCTAGAGATTAAGGAAATAAAAAAGCAAGTGGGGCACGGCTAATTCAGCTAAAATACTGAACGCCGTGCCTTTTCAATTTTAAGTGATATAATAAAAATAGAATAAAGAAAGAGAAATTATGAAACTCCGCGACCTGCCAAAAATCGAAAGACCGACCTTGCCCTTCCGTAGCCCGTCGATAAATTTAGGGCGAAGGAGGGGAGAAAAATTAATTCAAAAAGGTCCAGTAATGGGCTTCTTTAATTTGAGTTCTCCCGAAGATAGGGGTATTGTGAAAGAAGAGAAACCTATGGAGCAAGGTAAAAAAATATTAACTTCAATCAAAGAAAAACCTTATTTTCAACAAGGTAATTTTGTTCTTTATCACGATGATTGTCTAAAGATATTGGAACAATTACCAGAAAATTCAGTTGATATGATTTTTGCGGATCCTCCATATAATCTTTCAAATGGGGGATTCACTTGCCATAATGGCCGTGCGGTGTCGGTTAATAAAGGAACGTGGGATGTGAGTAATGGTTTAGAGAAGGATTTTGAATTTCACTTAAATTGGATTAAAGCATGTAAAAGGGTTTTAAAACCAAACGGGACGATTTGGATAAGCGGTACTTACCATTCTATTTATGAATGCGGGTTTGCGTTACAAATCGCGGGATATAAAGTTCTTAATGATATTGCATGGTATAAACCTAATGCTTCTCCAAACCTAAGTTGTCGTTATTTCACTGCCAGTCATGAAACTCTTTTATGGGCGAGAAAAGATAAAAAAGGAAAACACGTTTTTAATTATGAAGAAATGAGAGAAGGGGATTGGCCCAACGATTTTTTAAAAAGGCCTGGAAAACAAATGCGTTCCATTTGGGCTATAAACACGCCACAAAAGTGGGAAAAGAAATTTGGCAAACACCCAACGCAAAAACCCCTCGATTTATTAAAAAGAATTGTTTTAGCAAGTACCAATAAAGGAGATATTATATTAGATCCTTTTACGGGCAGTTCTACTACCGGTTTAGCAGCGATAAAATACGATAGAAAGTTTATAGGAGTTGATACAGAAAAAGAATATTTAAATAAATCAATAAAAAGATTTAAAGATTTAAAATATGGCGAACAGTAAATCTTGGGAAAAAATTTTTAACGATCACAAAATTTTAGAGCACGATTTTAGTAAGATTCCTTTCCCTATTTCCGCTACCCAAATTAAAAGGTCTTGTCAGAAATTTAAAGAGACTGGAGAAAAAGAAGTTCGTATTTTGTGTAAACAAGATAGCAGAGAAGATAGGCCAGAAATTTTCAAAAAACATAATCTTTTTTTGCTTCCTGTAAAGAATGGTTTTTATAATATAATAAAGGGAGAAGGATATGTTGATATTCCTCCAATTAAAAAAGAAATTACGATATATTCTTCAAAGCTTGATTTTCCATTAGATACAGCCGTAGTTGGTGATTCCGAAATGCAACATTTGGATTTTGCTTATGCCACAAGTTTAATTAGAACTTTCACTGAGGACCCATCACTTGTTTTAACTATTCGTGGAAGAAAATATACTCCCGACTTCGATTTTTATGTTGGCAAACAATTAATAAAAGTTTCAAGTGTGCAAACGGAAGTAGACGCAGGTTATGAAGGAAAAAACCAAATCGTACTAATTGAAGCGAAAAATTTTAAAGCGTCTGATGTGATTATAAGACAACTTTTTTATCCTTATCGGCAATGGCAGTCCCGAACAAAAAAGAAAGTAGTTACTTTATTTTTCGACAAAGAAATAGGCAGAGATGTTTATTCTATCTGGCAATTTGAGTTTGAAGATATCAAGAATTATAACAGTATAAAATTAGTTAAATCCGGGAGATTTACTATCAAATAAATCTAGCTGGGAACGAACGAAGAAGTTTATAAACTCTACGGCCTCACGCCGGAGGAGATAAAAATAATTAAAATTCGTAAAAATAACACCGGTTTAAATCAAATCCGAAGGTAAAGAAAAAGAAATTGAGAAATTAGAAAAAGAAAATATTTGAAGAGGTATACACAAAATTGAAATAGGTAATTATGGAAAATCGTACAGCATCATTTCATATGGCATATGATGGGCCAGCACTTGCGACTCACGAGATGAATGTGAAGGATTTTGCTCCTACTCTTTTAGCTATTGGTGAACTATTAGAAGATAGCAACTATATTCTAAATGGGGAACAAATAAAAATACTTGTTAATATCCGGGCGGCTCACCCCGGATCAATAGATGTAATATTATCAGTAGTTCAAACTCTTATTAACCAAGCGGTTTCTTTATTCAATCGTCCGGATATCAACGCTGTAATAAATGCTAAGGAACTTTTGGCTTTGATTGGAATTGGTGGTGGGAGCGGTGTTATTGGACTTATAAGGTGGATAAGGGGAAGAAAAATAAAAAGTATAGTAAAAGTGGATACGGGGAGTTTTAAAATGGAGCTTGAGGACGGTGAAGCCAGAGTAATTTCAAACCAAGAAGTAAAGTTATTTGGCTTTCTCAAAATTAGAAAAAATATCGAAGCAGTGGTACGAACCCCATTAACTAAAGAGGGTATCGAAAAAGTCGTTTTTGCAAGTGATGGTTCGAGGTCAGAAATCAATCGGGAAGAAGCGGAGTACTTCGCCGCACCGCCAATCGAAGAGGAAGAAATAGGTGAGACGGAAACAGAGACCCATCTTCAAATCGCAAACATCTCTTTTCAGGAAGGTGGAAAATGGAAATTTAGTGACGGTAACGTGACTTTTTTTGCTGATATTTTAGATATTGACTTTCTAGAAAAAGTAAAGAAAAATGAAGCAGTTTTTGCTAAAGACGATATCTTCAAAGTTAAACTTAGGTGTCGGCAATTTCTTATTGATGGAGGTATAAAAGCCGAATATGCAGTGTTAAAAGTTATCGAACACCGGAGCGCCGCGGTTCAGATTAAATTACCATTTCAGGGCTAATATTGCTGATTCCTTAATAAAGTATCTACAAGCAGAAAATAAACTACATGAACTCATTCAAAGATATTGCTTATCAAATTTTGAAAGAAGTGGGTAAACCACTACATAGTAAAAAAATTACTAAAATTGCTTTGAATCGCGGCTGGCTTAAAACTGTTGGGGAAACACCAGAAGCGACGATGAACGCCCAGCTTATAGTTGATATAAATTCAAAAAAAGATAAATCACGTTTTATTAAAACCGCCCCGTCGGTTTTTGGATTAAATCCGAAAACAGCGTATATCTTGCGAAAAGAATTAAGATATGAAATAAAGATTCCTGAAAAAATTTATAAGATTTCTAAAAATGTTTCCAGTAAGCAAAAGGGGGACATCGCTGAAGCGAGAATTGCTGAACTGATTACTCTTTATGGGGATACAGCGCTCGTGTGCTATAAACCAGTATCAGATGTGGAAGGTATCGATTTGATTGTAAAAGAAAGGGGTAGTTTGAAGACAATGTATCTTCAAATAAAGAGTCGTTTCGGTGATGATCCTTCGCGCATTTTCGCATACGCAGTAAAATCAAGCACGGTTATAGACAACTACGCGATGGCAAATATCTTTTGTGTGTTTGATACAGAACAAGGGGATATTTGGAATTTTTTATGGTTTGTACCAGCCCCGGATTTGATAAAACTCGCAACTAAATCAGATGGAGGTAGATTAATGCGTTTTGTCGCTGGTAGAACGAAGCGTGAATCAAATAAGTGGGATCAATATTTGATAGACAAACGAGACTTAGCTAACGCGATAATTGCACAAATGAAAAGAATTTAAAAATAGTTAAAAACAGTGTTAACTCCAGCTTTCTTTAAATAGTCGAAGAATTAATTGAGAAATATAAAATTTTAATGTTGAGCGATATATTCAAAACCATTAAAAAAGAATATAGTGGCTTAGCAATATTTAGCTTTTTGCTTGTTTTATTTTGCTGGAGTGTAGTATTTCTGGATAATTTTTCTGTGTTCAATTTTCCTTATGGAATGAGTTGTATTATGGCACCCCAGGGTTCATTAACTGGGGCAATAACTGGCGTAATTGCCTTAGTTTACATGAAGAAAAAGAGGTTAAAAGGAAAATGGTTTGCAATTATAGCTATTATTATGGGAATAATAGGTTCTTTTTTTGTGTGTCTATAAAATTTGAAATTCTTGGACATTAGTTATCTAAAAAGTTAGCTTTTGAAGTAGACGAAAAAAATGTTGCCAAGTCTATTTTTTAAGAAATCTGAAATTCAACCAAAAAGCCAAAAAATTAATTGAGAAATAAAATTATGGAAGAAGAACAAAAAGAAATAAAAATTAATTTAGATCCAAATCTTTACGCAGTTGTGAATGTCAGTATTGCTTTTGACGAAGAGCAATTTGTTTTCACTATTTTTTCTGGTAATCAGGCCCGTCGATTTTCCGTGTCACCAAAACATGCGAAACGCATTCTTTTACTTTTGGAAAAGCAAATCAGCGAGTACAAAAAAAAGTTTGGAATACTTGAAACTAAATTGCCGGAGAAAATGGAAACGAGAAAAGAAGAGCCACTCGGATTCAAAAAATAATCAAAATTTAGGCCGAAGTTGAGATAAAATTACTCAACACCCGGTGTTGAGTAAAAATAATTTTTAACAAAAAGTCGAACCCTTCGGCTCGGCTCAGGGCAAGAAATTAATTGAGAAATAAAATTATGGTAATAAAATCAATATTTCAAGAGGAAGATTTAGATAAACTTATATTAGATAAAACAAATCCTAGATTTGCTGAATTATATAACGGCAGCGATAAAGAAGAAGATCTGATAGAATATTTATTATATACAGAAGCTGGTGATGATATCGCTAAAAGTATATCACAGGCCGGTGAATATTATCCAGATAGACCACTTTGGGTTTTTAAAAAGGGTAATAATTATATAGTTAAAGATGGTAATAGAAGATGTGCAGCAGTTAAAGCCCTACAGTGTCCTCAAAAATATAAATTGGAATTACCAAAATTTCATTTAACTAAACTACCAGTTTTAATTTATAAAAATAAAGAGGATTTAGAGGAGAGAATTATTCAGGAACATACTGCAAATCTTTTAAGAGAATGGGATCGTATTGCAAAAGCATTAGAAGTTTATAGATTATTTACTTCGGGAAAATCAATTGAATCAATGAAGGATATTGATTCAAGTCCAGATGATTTAATAAAATTAGCTAGTTTTTATTATGTGGCAGCAAAAATAAAAGGTGACGAATTAAAGAGATTATTAAGACGAGGAAGAGGAGAAACAGGGGGAAAAACAACTATTTTCGAAAGGCTTTTTAAATATAAAGATTTATGTGGATATAGATTTAAAAATAAGCCTTCTTATAAAATAGATATTTTTGACCAAGAGAAATTTTCTAAATATATTTCTGCAGTAGTTGATTATTTAAAACAAAATCCTAGTACAACACATGATACCATAGATGATGAGAAGAAAAGGAAGATATTTTTTGAAAATTTAAAAGAATTAGGATTTGATATAAGTAAAAAAACAGAAGCAACAAGTCAAAAGAAAGGAACCTCCTCTTTTCTGAAAGAAAAGAAAAGAAAAAGCATAAGGAATAGGCCTATTTATGAAAGGAAAGGAATTCCTAAACCTTTAGACAGGTTGATACAAGAATGTTATGACCTTGATTGCAATAATTTTCCAAATGCAAAAATGGCCTTAGCAAGGGTTTCATTTGAATGTACTCTTAAATATATAGTTGAAAATACAAAATATAATTCCAAAAATAAAATTTCTGAATCACCTTTTTTTAAAGAAGCTTTTTTTGATAAAAAAGGACAACGAAGAAAATTTACAAGTTTTGAAGCTTTAAAAAATAAATTCACTAATCTAATTCAAAATACCGGGAAAAGAAAGGCTTTTGAAAGTTTTGATCTAGATAAACTAAATCAAATAATACACAATTATAATGTAAGAGCCATACCCGCGAATGCAGAGGCTTTATGCGGCAACCTAATTTTTTTATTGGAATTCATGCTACAAGATGAAAAAGATTTGCTATCTTCACTAAACCTAATAAAACTATAAAAATGAAATTTTACTCACCATTAAGATATCCAGGTGGGAAAAATAAATTAGCTAAATTTATTTCCCTTATTTGTGAAAAAAATAATATCAATGGACATTATGTGGAGCCGTATGCGGGAGGCGCTTCCGTAGCTCTATACCTTTTGTTTAATAAATACGTAAATAAGATAACAATTAATGACATAGATCGTTCTATTTATGCTTTCTGGTATTCCGTTTTGAACAATGTTGAAAGGCTATGCAAGCTAATTAAAGAAACAAAGGTTAATCTTAAAACTCGAGAAAAATGTAAAAAAATTCAGCTAAACAAAGGTAAAGCAGATTTGTTGGAGTTAGGATTTTCAACCTTTTTTCTAAACAGAGTTAATGTTTCAGGAATTCTTAATGGTGGGCCAATAGGTGGAGAAAAGCAAAAGGGAGACTATAAAATCAATTGTAGGTTTAATAAGTTAGATTTGATTAATAGAATAAAAAATATAGCCAAATTAAAAAATAAAATCAGCTTGTATAATTTAGATGCCCTTGATTTAATAAGGAAAATTCAAGCTGAATCAAAAAGTAAAAAAACAATTTTTTACTTTGATCCCCCTTATTATTTTAAAGGAGATTCGTTATACACAAACTTTTACAAAGACGAAGATCACGAATTATTGCGTGACGAAATAAAAAAAATCAAAAATTTCCATTGGATAGTTTCCTATGATGACGTGCCGAGAATTAGGAATTTATACAAGAGTTTCAATAGTAAAAAATATTCTTTTTATCATACTGCCAATAATCCAAAAGTGGGGAAAGAGATATTATTCTTTGATAGTAAGTTAATTGTCCCAGAAGGAAATCCTGTAAAAATTTAATAATCAAAATTTAGGTCCAAGTTGAGGTAAAATTACTCAACACCCGGTGTTGAGTAAAAATAATTTTTAACAAAAAGTCGAACCCTTCGGCTCGGCTCAGGGCAAGAAATTAATTGACCTCGAACAAATTATTTCGTAATTTTACGGGGCAAGGAAATAAAATTATGAAATTAATCTATACAGCAATTTCGAAGAAATTATTTTATTTCCGGATGCATATTTCTAAATTTGTTTTAGAGAAGAATGATATTCCATTAAATCCTTTTATGCTTTTTGAATATTTTATGTTGGATTCTGTTGAGAGAGATAAAATTAGAGAAGCAAACAATAATTTAGTTAAGAAAGCAGATGAATTATGGGTTTTTGGCCCAATTAGCGATGGCATACTAGCAGAGATTAAATTAACCAAAGAAGCGAATAAGCCCATAAAATATTTCAAGGTGATAAACTCAAAAGATATTAAAGAAATTTCTGAGAATGAAGTTGAGCTTGAAGAAGGTGTAGAAAATATTTTTAAAACTAAGTTATAAGAGAATCTAACCAAAAAGTCGAAAAATTAATTGAGAAATAAAATTTATGAAAAAGATTAGCAAGAGAAACTTCCTAAATTTGGGTGACAAAAGAACACTGACTAAAACGATGCGGTCTTCAGTTAATTTATGTTATAAGAGACCAAGAAAAAAAAGACATTATGTAGCATTACTATGTTTAATCGCTTGTGGAATTGATGGGTTAAATAGAGGAGAAAAGAGCGCCTACATTAATACCCTCAAGAGGTATTTCCCTGACTTATGTAAAGAATTAGGAGCTCTGGAGTTTTACAGTAAATATCGAAATGGGATTGTTCATGAGTTTACTCCGAAGAAGGGATATGCCATAGTTGAAAACCACGAAATTAATGGTAAATATGTGGATGATGTTTGTATAGAAGAAAAAGATAGAAAAATTAAATTTAGAGGATTGAATATGGACAGATTAGTTAAAGACTTCCTCAATTATTTAGGACAATTAGAAAAATGAAGAGGGAAATAGGGTCAGGGGAAATGAGACCAACTCTATTTTTTCAATCAATTTTAGAGAAAGCAATTAAAGGAGAATTATGAAAGGTCAAAATATAATATTAAAAAATAAAATTTCTCTGAAGAATAAAGAAAAAGCCCCCATTAAGGACGAGCCTTAACAGGGTTTTTTTCGTAGTGATATTATAATATTATCAAATACAGAATGCTTGTCAAGTACTAGAGAGAAAATGGAGAAAAATGGTGTCAACTCTATTTTTTCGAATCAATTTTAGACAAAGTTTTTAAAGTTGAGTTCCTGATATTATTACATTGGATTTTTTCGATAAAGAGATGCATAATATAACATTAAAGGTCGATAAAAGTTTTGAAAATAAAATTT
>Ga0210058_1004381_pt1 | contig 10437 bp, 9 predicted proteins | sample CryGeymeta201511_FD_183979 | JGI IMG/M metagenome (GOLD analysis project Ga0210058, IMG submission 183979) | Groundwater microbial communities from Crystal Geyser aquifers in Utah, USA - Crystal Geyser metaG 2015-11 (SPAdes) (version 2) | ecosystem: Environmental > Aquatic > Deep subsurface >...
GAAGGTCTCGGCGAACCAGTAAGCGGGTTTGACAAAGAGGAAATCGTAGAGTTCATCGAAGTACCACTTGTTCTTCAGCACAGGGAATTGCAGTTTATCCTGTTCGGGTTTTTCCACGTTGCGATAGACCAGCCAGCCAGCAACAAGACCAACGATCGCCACAAAGAGAGAAGTGCCAAGAGGAATCCAACTGAAATCCAACGCTTCGGGTTCTTCCGCGAGCGTGGAACCGACGAAGCCGTGGAACCAGTTCGGGAGGATTCCGCCCAAGACGGGAAAATGCTCGGGGATGCCGACCCAGCCATAAGTCACAGCAAAGAACGCCAACACTACCAGCGGAGCGGTCATCGTCCAGTTCGTCTCGTGGGCGTGTTTGGCCTCTTCCGTGCGCGCCTCGCCGAGGAAGGTCAGCGTGATCTGGCGCATGGTATAGAAGGCGGTCAGGAAGGCGGCGAGGGCCAACGTGATGAAAATTGCCAGGTGGCCGTTGGCAAATGCGTCGGCGAGAATTTCATCCTTCGACCAAAAACCTGCGGTGATCACGGGAAAGCCAGAAAGCGCAAAGCCGCCGACCAGGAAAGTCCAGAAGGTGATGGGCATTTTCTTGCGCAGGCCGCCCATGTTGAACATGTCCTGCGGGTCAACTTTGTGATTGCCCGTGTGATAAACGCCGTGCTCCATGCCGTGAATGACGGAGCCAGAGCCGAGGAAGAGCAGGGCTTTGAAAAAGGCGTGTGTGATGAGATGGAAGACAGCCGCAACGTACGCGCCCATGCCGATGGCGGCGATCATGTAACCGAGTTGAGAAATGGTCGAGAAAGCCAGCACGCGCTTGATGTCGTTTTGCGCGACAGCAATCGTGGCGGCGAACAGCGCCGTGAACGCGCCGATGAAGGCGATGATGCTCATGGTCGGGTTGAGCGGCATACCCTCCGTCCAGCCTGCCGAGATGAGCGGGAACATGCGGATGACCATGTAGACGCCTGCCGAAACCATCGTGGCCGCATGGATCATGGCGCTGACGGGGGTCGGGCCCTCCATCGCGTCGGGCAGCCAGACGTGGAGCGGCCACTGCGCCGATTTACCGACCGTCCCGATGAAGAGCAGGAGGCCGATCAAGCCCGCCGCGGAAAGTCCGAGGATGGGCGTGGCGGTGGCCGCGAGAACGTGCAGGGTTTCTTCGGTGAAAATTTCGCGGTAGGAAAGCGTGCCGGTCGCAGAGTAAAGGAAGGCGATGCCCAACAGCATGAACACGTCGCCGACGCGGGTGGTCATAAAGGCTTTGATGGCGGCCGCGCGCGCGGAAGGTTTGGCAAACCAGAAACCGATCAACAGGTACGAGCACAAGCCCATGATTTCCCAGCCCACATATAAAGTGAGCAGGTTATCGGAGACTACCAGCGTGTACATGCCGAAGGCAAACAGGCCGATGAAGGCGAAGAAGCGCGAGTACATCGGCTCGATGGAGGGGACGGTGTGCGTGTGTCCATGCTCATCGGTGACGGTCGCGCCGTGCGGAGGCAGACCTGCGCGGTCGTGATCGCCCTTCGGTTGGCCGAAGTTCTGATAGCCAACGCTGTATAGGAAGATCATGAAAATCGTGATGGACACGAAGAACAACACCGCCGCGCCGAGCGGGTCAATCAGCACGCCGATCTTCAACCAGGTCTCGCCCGTCGGGAGCCAGTTGATGGCCGAGTGGAACGGTTCCTTGCCAAGTTCGTGAACGCCCAGCGCGCGGGCAAACACGATCATCGAACCAATCCACGAGAGCGCGGCCGCCCCGACGCCAATTGTGTGACTGAGCGCTTTATTCCTGTTCGTGAACAACACGATCAAGAAGAACGCCAGCAGGGGCGGGAGGGGAATAAGCCAAATCAAAAGTTCAGTCGTCATCAAGCCTCCGAAGGTAATTAGTAAATGGTAAATGGTAAATGGTAATTACCGTACAGTACCGCACACTTGCCCTGGCGGGCAGTGCCAGGGAGATTTATCTTGCGCGGAAGGCAACATGAATGTTGCGGTACTGAAAATTACCAATTACCAATCACCATTTACCAAATCACCACTTCATCAAATCAATCTCGTCCGCCGCCACCGTATTGCGCCGGCGATAGACCGAGATGATCAGCGCCAATCCCACCGCCACCTCTGCGGCCGCGACCGCGAAGACGATGACCGCGAACACCTGCCCGTCCATGCGGGTCGGGTCGTTGTAGCGCCAGAAAGAAACCAGGTTGATATTCACCGCGTTCAGCATCAACTCGATGCCGAGCAGGATGGCGACCGCGTTCCTGCGCGCCAGCACGCCGAACAGGCCGATGCTGAACAAGGCCGCGGACAAAACCAGGTACCACGAAAGCGGGATCATTATTCCTCCCCTTTCTTTTGAAATGCGATGTAGACCGCGCCGACCAGCGCCGCCAGCAACAGGACGGACGCGACCTCGAACGGCAGGACGTACGCCTCGGGCGAGACCAACGCCTGCGCCAGCGCCCCGACCGAGTCAAACCCGGACGGGAGGGCGGGCGCGGCCTTCGAGAAGCCGTCCCAACCCCGCAGCAACCAGGCCAGTCCGCCAAACAGGATGACCGCGATGGCCGCCGAGAGCCACCAGTTCGGATTCAGCCCCGCGCCCGTCTCGCTCATCGTGCGGCGCGTCAGCATGACCGCGAAGATGAACAGGATGGCGATCGCGCCGATGTAGACCACCACCTGGATCACGGCGATGAAACCCGCATTCAAGGTGGCGAACAACACCGCCGCCCCGAACAGGGTCACGATCAGCCACAGCGCGGCATGGACCAGGTTCTTCGTCGTCACAACCATGAACGCCGAACCAAGCATTACCGCCGCCGTTATCAGAAAAACGATTTGTGCTACTGTCATAGAAAACCTGTCCTTCTTTCGTCCGTCATTGCGAGCGAAGCGAAGCAATCTCCTCGTCATGCCGGGGGATTGCTTCGGGCGAGTACGCCCTCGCAATGACGAAACTACCTGTGTACCTGTCTACCTGTGTACCTCTACCGCGCCTTCCACCTTCGCGCGTTCGCCGCGCGCGCGTCGGCGCAGGATTTCCAACGTCACCCAGCCAAACAGGATATTGGACAGGAACATGCCGATTGCGTAAAAACTGGTGTCGCGCAGAAGTTCGTTCATCAGTGCAATGAACATCAACAGCACGAACGAGAACGGGACGAGGAACTTCCAGTTCAAGTCCAGCATTTTGTCAATGCGGATACGCGGCATGGTGTACTTGATCCAGCCGAAGATCCAGTAACCGATGGTGGCTTTGATGAAGAACCACAGCAAACCGAGCATGGGAACCTGTTCCACCCACGGTCCGCGCCAGCCGCCGAAGAAGAAAGCCGCGATCAGGCCGCCGAAGGTGAAAGTGTGCAGGAGTTCCGCCGCGTAGAACAGGCCAAACTTCATGCCCGAATACTCGATGTGATGGCCCGCGATCAGTTCGGACTCGGCCTCGGTCAGGTCGAAGGGCGCGCGTCCCAATTCCGCCGTCGCGCTAATGAGAAAGAGCAGGAACGCCAGCGGCGCGAGCACGATGTACCAGACTTCCTGCGCCTGCACGATCTCGTTGACGCCCATCTTCCCCGACAAAACCGTCGGGATGAGCAGCGCCACCACCATCGGGATCTCGTACGAGATCATCACCGCCACCTGGCGGAATGAGCCAAGCAGGGCAAACTTGTTATTCGACGACCAGCCCGCCATGATGATCGAGAGCGTGCCGAGCGAACCGACGCCGATCAGGTACAGCACGCCCACGTTCAAGTCCACGCCAAAGAGGACCGGCGCCAGCGGCAGGACCGCCCACAACAACAGCACCGACATCATCATCAGCACCGGCGCGAGGTTAAAAACGATCTTGTCCACGCCGATGGGGTAGATGTTTTCCTTGATGATCAACTTGATGATGTCTGCGAACGGCTGGATCAAGCCGAACGGGCCGACGCGGTTCGGGCCGAGGCGGTCCTGGAAGCGCGCCACGATCTTGCGCTCCGTCCAGACCAGGAAGATGTCCAGCACCATCACCACGCTGATCAGCGCGAGGATGCCGATGAACGCGGTCAGGATGCCCGCCGCGTCCGCGTTCATGCCCCAGCCCGCGAACACGCCAGTCAGCCAAACACCAGCGGCTTGTACGGGATTGCTCCAAAAGTCCATACGTTGCTCCTAGATACCCTACCCACCCTCTCTCCCGTAATCGGGAGAGGGCCGGGGTGAGGGCAGTGTTTACACAAAGAAAAGGCTGAAAAGAAAGTTCCTTTCAGCCTTAAATGATTTCACGAAATCCCTATGCCCATTCCAGCATCCCCTTGCGCCAAATATATGCGAGTCCCGCGAGCAGGATGCAAATAAAAACAATGCCCTCGATCACGGCAAACAGTCCCAACCGATTCAACGAAAGCGCCCACGGGAACAGGAAGACCGTCTCCACGTCGAAGACCAAAAAGACCAGCGCAAAAATATAATACTGCGCCTTGAACTGCACCCAGTTTTCCCCCACCGTTTCGATGCCGCATTCATACGTGCTTTCCTTGATCGGGTTGGACTTGCGCGGGGACAACATTGCCGCCATCACAATCGCCGCCGCAGGGATCAGCGCGCCCACGATCAGAAACAAGCCAATATAAATCCACTCGGTTTGCATGCTCGCTCCTCAAAAAAAATCGGTCAATTTTCAGGAAATTGACGGGCAAATTGTACCATGAGGCGCAATCACAATATATGAACGCATGTCAATTCTTAGGGTGATATTCGTCATGTATTTCCGTAACGCAAGATATTATCTTGCGCTACTTTCGTAAGGCGCGGCGCTCTCGCGCAAACGGAATTCCCATTACCAACCCGACAATAACCCCGACAACCCCCATCGCCCGCGCCTGCGACCCCGTCCGCCCCAAAACGGACCGCGAGCGGATCGCCACCGACTGGGCGGATACTGCCCCACGCGTCTCCCCCGCAGGGCCGCCCGCCTGCGGGACGAGTCGCAGGTACAACCAGGCCGTCCCGCGCGACACCCCCTGCTCACGCGGAGTCACTTCCCAGTAAAACGTGGCCGCGCCTCCCTGCCCCAACGCCGTGCTAACGATGTCTGCCGGGCGCACATTCGCGAACGGCAACTCCAGCCGCGCCTCCGCAATCACACGGTACTCTTCATACAGACTTGTATCCGCCGCCTCTCCGTCTGCGGTCAAGTTCAACTCCACGATCTGCGAATCCCCGGCGCGCATCACCGGCGAAAACTCCAGGCGGATCGTCCGCGCCTCGGGCAGGGACGGCATCCCCGGCGCGGGCAGGAGCGGGAGGACGACCGTCTCGCGGCGCGGCGGCCAGAATCCCCAAACCAGCAAAGGCAGGGAAACAGAAAGAAAAAGGAGGGAGAGAAATAATCGAAAAGTTTGCTTCATTTGACATCCCATGTAGTGACGGTTTCAACCGTCCAAACGACTGACCCACAGGGCGCTTCGCGGAGTCGTTACTACGTGGCGCGTTTCATCTTTCATCTTTCATCTTTTCCCCCAGGCCTCCAATGATATTCCACTGGTATTCCACATCCGGCTCGGACTCCGGCGCGGCGCTGACGCCAAACCGCACTGCCACAAAGCCGTTCTTTTCGTAAAAAGCGCGGCCGTTCGTGTTAATCTGCAACGTGTACAACCAGAGGCGCCCGGGCGAAAGCGACCTGGCAAAATCAAGCAGGGCTTTTCCAATCCCGCGCCGTTGAAAATCGGGATGAATGTAAAGTTGATCCACCAAGTCGCCCGCGATGGCGAGAAAGCCCGCCGCACGGTTTTCTTCCCCGGTCACCCAAACATCGTTGTCCCGCAAAATCACATCCCGAAAATACGCGCAGTCCTCTTCGAAGGTGTGACCCTTCGCGCGCTGAAAATCCGGGAAGGCTTTTTCGCGCGCTGCGCGCCACAGGCGCGTCACTGCCTCGAAATCATCGAGTGAGTAGGGGCGGATGACCATTTCGGAATTGTACTTTGAAAAGCGCGGCGCGCCAGAAACCAGGCTTCTTCGCCTTCGGCGGAATCCGCGGTTTCTGGTATAAAGACCCCATGCAACCCACCCCTCGCTTTTCACGCGATGCCAGCGGGACCCCAACCTCCAACGGCTGGCGCTTGATGATACCCGCGGGCGACGCGTCAGCGTATCGCTTCGCCCAACTGGATGACTACACCGGCCTCCCGCGCGGACGCTTCCCCTCGCGTCCTCCCCTGATGCTTCGACAGGCTCAGCACGTCGCCCTGGGGCTGCGCGCGCGGGCCTCGAGCGACTCGGTCCCCGGGACGTGGGGCTTCGGGCTTTGGAATGATCCGTTCGGGCTGTCGCTGGGCTTTGGCGGGAATCCCTTCCGCTTGCCCACGCTGCCAAACGCCGTTTGGTTCTTTCACGCGTCGGAGGAGAATTGGCTTTCGTTACACCGCCCTTCGACTTCGCTACGCTCCGCTCAGGGCAGTGTAGGAAATGGATTTCTGGCACAGGCATTTCGCTCGCCGAACATCCCATCCCCGTTGCTGGCATTAGCCGCCATCCCCACGTTTCCCTTTCTGGCTACGCGCAGGACGAGGAGGTGGCTGCGCGGGCTGGGGAGCCGCGTCGTAGCGGAGGACGGAGTCCGCCTGGGGGTGGATCAAACTCAATGGCATCGCTACCGCCTCGAGTGGAGTCTGACGCGCTGCGCTTTTTGGGTGGACGACGCGCGGGTGTTGGAAACGTCCGTGAGTCCGCGTCCGCCGCTGGGACTCGTCATCTGGCTGGATAATCAGTTCGCGGCATTTACACCGGAGGGGAAAATCGGATTCGGGGTTTTGAAAAATGAGGCGGCCTGGCTGGAAGTGGAGGAGATTGTATTGCGTAGTACGTAGTGCGTATGAATGCAAACAGCCCCGATTTTTCGGAGCCGTTACGCAATACGCAATACGAAATACTTTACATCGGCCAATATTTCGCGAGGAAGTCTGCCGCAAAAACGCGCAGGACGGTGTCGAGGATCAGGCCGAGGATGAGCAGGCCGCCAAACATGCGGTTGTGATAGAAGGCGAAACCGGAGAACCAGGTGGGCCAGCCCTGCCATTCCTTGGGCGGCTCGACGGGACGCGGCTTGGTCAGCACGCCGAGAACGAGCAGGGCGCGCTTGCCCGCGAAGAAGACGATGAGCAGGATGGGGGTGAAGTAGTGAACCGCGACGAGATAGACGATGACCGCGTAGGTGGCAATGACCGCGAGCTGGTTGACGGCGCGTGCAAACTTTTCGCCGACGCGGACGGGGAAGGTGCCGACGCCTTTTTTCAGGTCGTCGTCGCGCTTGTCAATGTGCTTGCCGACATTGATGCTGGCAACGCTCAGGCCGAAGGGAATGCCTGCCAAAGCCACATACCAAAGGTTGGCGGGGTTATGCACGCCCGCGCCGAGCGCGAGCACAAAGTACACGCCCGCGATCATGATCGGTCCCCAGATGAGGAAGATGGCGAATTCGCCGAGCGCCCAGTATTTCAGCGGCCAGGTGTAGAAGAGCAAAACGAGCGCGCCGAAGATGAACAGCCCCATGACGGTGGGATTGAATCCCGTGTAGAGCAGGGCGTACACGCCGCCGAGCGTGGCGAGGATGCCGCTGGCGATGAACCACTGGATCTGCTGGGGCTTGGTCCAGAAACCCTGCACGAGCGGGTGGACGCCGTATTGCGTGCGGAAGTAGTTATCCTTGTCTATGCCGCGGCTGAAATCGGTGTAGTCGTTGAGCAGGTTGTTGGCGCCGTGCGCGATGAACAGGCTGACGGTGAGCACGAGGAACGGACCCCACGAGAAGAATCCGTCGCGCCAGGCGAGCAGTCCTGCGATGATGCAGGAATAGATGGTGACAGTGGTGACGGCGGAACGCGTGGCAATCAGCCATTTGGAAACGATATCGAGGGCATCCCACTCTTTTTTGTCGTCCATTTTGATGAGTTCCCAGGCGGCCTTGCGCCACATGGCAAAGTTGATTTTCATGCGTACTCTCTCCTTGAGTTGATACGCAGATTATAAATGCGATTTCAAAAATTTGGTTAGCGCGCCAAACCGATGGGGCGGCAGTTCAACTGCCGCCAAAACCAAGCGGTCATCCCAACGCTTTGGCGCGCCAAGAAAATTTGGATGAAGCTGGCGAAATATAAATTGATCGTCAAAAACAAACCAGGAACCCATCTCCGAGTGGAAACAGGTTCCCGATTTTCAGTTAGTCACCTTCGCTTTCAAATTCCGTGTGACGCGATTACCGCCAGAACGTGGGAAGGATGAGTCGCAGGATCACATCCACCAACAGTCCCAGCATAAAGAGCGAACCGAACTTGCGGTTGTTCCAGAAAGCCATCGGCGCGAAGTAGAGCGGCCAACCGCCCTGACCGTCGGGAAAATCAGCGGGACGCCCGGCGGGCTTGGGTTTCAGGATGGCCGGATAGATCGTCCGCAGGGTGGGGATGGCAAACAGGACAATCGCCATGATGGGTGTGAAGAATTTGATGGCGATGAGGTAGGCGGTGAAGAAGTAGGGCAGGATCATCATCGCCAATACGGAGTAGCGCGCGGCTTTCTCGCCGATGACGACGGGCAGGGTGTGGATCTTTTTCTCCTTGTCAATCAGGTACTTGTCAATGTGCTTGCCAAAAATGACGGTCGTCACGCCGAGGACATAGGGCAGGCTGGCGATGACCACATTCCAGTTCCAGTGATGGGCGAGAACATAGTAACCGCCGCCGATCATCAGCGGGCCCCAAACGATGAGCACAGCCAGTTCGCCAAGCGCGATGTACTTCAACGGCCAGGTGTAAAACAGCACGAAGAACGCGCCCAGCCCAAGCAAAACCCAGATGACAGGATCGCCGGCATTGATAAAGACGAGGTAGAGGCCGAAGGCGAGCGCCAGCAAGCCGGTCACCGCGAAATAGGTCAGGTGCTGGCGTTTGGTCATCAGGCCGGAGGCCACAGGTTGCGCGCCGTAAATGGTGCGGAAGTAATTGTCCTTATCCACGCCGCGCACGAAGTCGGTGTAATCGTTGAAGATGTTGTTGGAGGCGTGGGCCAGGATCAGGCCGAGGGTTAGCGCCAGCCAGGGGACGAGAACGAACGAACCGTCGCGCCAGGCAAATAGTCCCGCGAGCGCGGCGGAGATAAAGGTCATCACGAGGACAGCCGCGCGGGTCGCAATCAGCCATTTCGAGATCACGTCCAGTTGATCCCACTCGCCTTTCGAGACTTCGGGAATCACGTTCAAGGCTTTCTTCCACATGGCAAAGTTCATAGAATACTCCTAAAAGGGTTGGCTCATCTGAAAAAAATATGCAGAGCGACTGTCGCTTACCAAGTCACATTTCCGCGCGATTCTCACTGAGCTGAAAGTTTTGGCGGTAGTTATAACACTCATTATGCCGCAAAGACACCGCGTACTTCGGGGCTCATTGGGAATTGGCGTGATGTACCACCAGTTCTGGCGGCAGTTGCACTGCCGCCCCCCAGCAGTGCAACTGCTGGGGCAACTTTCACGGCGATTCCCACAGAGCCTACTTCGGTAACATTTTATTTGATAGAACGCGCACCGCAACCGCAGGCTTGGAATTGAATTATAATGGAAGGGTTACTGACCTTTCGCTGAAATTAAAACGACTTTCGCGAATTTCGCACTTTTGCTTGTCACTTTTGCCAGTTTTCCACCCAAAAATGTAAATTTGTCTGGATCACTTTTCGAGTTTTTGATTTTCTGGATTAGGCCCAAAAAAGAATCCGCCAAATACAGGTCATTTACGGAGAGAACTACCATATCTGGTGGTTTTGAAATTCGTGATTTCACCAAAAATTTCAGCGAATGGACAGGGGTTAGGGTTGACTATACCGTTCTCTCTCACAAAACACTTATTGTCTGGACATTATTACGTCAGACAATGCAATCGTCCAGACATCACATCATAATTTTAATGTGACACTTGTCACCCTTAGCTAGGACATAAAGCAATGGACATTTTGTGAATAATTTCACATAATGAGAGTGTGTACATCAATAGCGCCAACTATGCGCATCGTCAAACATAATGACATCGGAGGTGTCCATTGGAGATCACCCTGTCCCCCCTCAGCCCATCCGTCAGTAAAACCTTTCTGGCTAACCTGATTCAACTCAAAGATGGCGAACGGTTTCGAAAATGCCTGCAATGCGGCACGTGTAGCGGGGCGTGCCCGTTCGGGTACATCATGAAGTTCCCGCCCGCGAAAATGATCGGCATGTTGCGGGCAGACATCTTCGAACAGGTGATGAAGACGGACAGTGTGTGGATGTGTGTGTCCTGCAACGCCTGCACTGCATTCTGCCCAACACAGATTCCCATCACCGCCGCGTTGATGACCCGCGTGAAAGAGGAATTGCTGCTGGCGGGAAAC
>Ga0210058_1004395_pt1 | contig 10407 bp, 10 predicted proteins | sample CryGeymeta201511_FD_183979 | JGI IMG/M metagenome (GOLD analysis project Ga0210058, IMG submission 183979) | Groundwater microbial communities from Crystal Geyser aquifers in Utah, USA - Crystal Geyser metaG 2015-11 (SPAdes) (version 2) | ecosystem: Environmental > Aquatic > Deep subsurface >...
GCGACATTTCCCGTTTCCAACGTGAGGATTTCAATATGTTTGCTACCAAACGTGTTTTGTTTAAGCTGGCTGGTGTGGCGGCCGCCATGGCCGTCAGTGCCGCTGCCTGCGCGACCGGCATCACCGGCGCCGGCGCGACCTTCCCTTACGCCGTCTACACCAAGTGGGCCGAAGCCTACAAAGGCGCCACCAACAATCAAGTGAACTATCAGGGCATCGGTTCTTCCGGCGGCGTCAAGCAGATCAAGGCCAAGACCGTCAACTTCGGCGGCACCGATGCCCCCCTCAAAGAAGCCGATCTGGATGCGGCTGGTCTGGTGCAAGTGCCGACCGTGATGGGGGGCGTGACCATCGTGATCAACGTCCCCGGTATCGGCTCCGGCAAGTTGAAACTGGATGGTGCCACCGCCGCCGACCTCTTCCGTGGCGCCATCAAGAAGTGGAACGACCCGGCCATCGCCAGGCTCAACCCCGGCCTCAAGCTGCCCAATCTGGCCGTGACCGTATCGCATCGTTCCGATGGTTCCGGCACCACCTACGCTTTTTCGCATTACCTGGCCAAGCAGTCCGTGGCCTTCATGCGCGACGTCGGCGCCGGCAACACGGTGAACTGGCCGGTTAATGGTGTGGGTGGCAAGGGCAACCCCGGTGTCGCCGCCAACGTGCAGAAGATTTCCGGAACGATCGGCTATGTCGATATCGCCGATGCCATGAAAAACAAGATGACCTTCGTGGCGCTGAAGAACAAGGCCGGTCACTACATTGTGCCGAACCAGGACGCCATAGCCGACGCCGCCGCAGGCGCCAACTTCAAGGTCCGTGGCATGGCTCCCGACCTGCTCGATCAGTCCCACAAGAATGCCTGGCCGATCACCAGCGCGACCTACATCCTGGCCTATGAAAAGGGTGCGGATGCCAGCAAGCAGAAGGGTGTCGTCGACTTCTTCACCTGGTCGCTGAACCACGGCCAGAAGATGGCGGAAGAACTGGGCTTCGTGCCGCTGCCCGCCAACGTGGTGAAGATGGTTGAAGCCGAGATGAAAAACATCAAGTAAGTTCAATCTGTTGTGCCAGTTCGGGCGCGGAAGTTTCTTCCGCGCCCGAACTTTCTCCGCAAGCCTCCTTGTCTAGTCGAGGGGCCTTCCGGAGAATGCCGGAAAAACCAGGAATGAACGTAATGAGCGAAGTGGCCTATCCAGGAACCTCCCCAGAGGGAAGCTCGAAGCTCCCCTCGCCGCCGGGGAGAGGGGGCTCTGCCGTCGATCCGCACGCCAGGCAGGTCAGAAAATTCAGGATGCAGGACCTGTTTTTCCATCAGATTACCCTGCTGTTCGCCTTCATCGTTCTGGCGGCGTTGGCTGGCATCCTGATTTCCCTGGCCATCGAGGCCAGGCCGGCATTGAGGCAATTTGGCGTGGCTTTTCTCTGGACGGATGTCTGGAGTGTGCCGGACGACGAGTTCGGTGCCTTGAGCGCCATCTACGGCACGGTAGTGACCTCGATCATCGCCTTGGCTATCGCTGTGCCGGTCAGCTTCGGCATCGCCCTGTTCCTCACTGAAACCTGCCCGGTCTGGCTGCGCCGACCGTTGGGCACCGCGATCGAGCTGCTTGCCGGCGTACCGTCCATCATCTATGGCATCTGGGGTCTGTTTGTGTTCGCGCCGTTGTTCTCGGAGCATGTGCAGCCTTTTCTGCAAGCGGCTGTGGGCGATACCCCGATCATTAGCGGCTGGTTCGCCGGCCCGCCCATCGGCATCGGCATTCTCACCGCCGGCATCGTGCTTTCGCTGATGGTGATTCCCTTCGTGGCGTCGGTGATGCGCGATGTGTTCGAGACGGTGCCGCCGGAACTCAAGGAATCCGCCTACAGCTTTGGTTGCACCACCTGGGAAGTGGTCACCAACATCGTTCTCCCCTATACCCGGGTCGGTGTCATTGGCGGCATCATGCTTGGCCTCGGCCGCGCCCTGGGCGAGACCATGGCGGTCACCTTCGTGATCGGCAACGCCAACCGCATCGTCGGCAGCCTGTTCGCGCCGGGTACTTCGATTGCCTCCACCCTGGCCAATGAATTCGGCGAAGCCGACCCGGGCCTGCATAGCTCCTCCTTGTTCGCCCTTGGCCTGGTGCTGTTCGTCATCACCTTCATCGTGCTGGCGATCTCGCAATGGTTGATCAGGCGCGGCATCGCCAAGCAAGGCAAGTAGGAGATCGCCATGAACCTTTATTCCCGCCGCATCCTGACCAACCGCATCGGCATCACCCTGTCGATGGTCGCGATGGCCTTCGGCCTGGCCGCTCTGCTGTGGATCCTCTGGACCCTGTTCTCCAACGGCTTTGCCGCGCTCTCCTGGGACTTCTTCACCCAGGACACGCCAGCGCCCGGCACTGAAGGGGGCGGCCTGCGCAATGCCATTGTCGGCAGCCTGATGATCATCGGCGTGACCACGTTGGTGTCGACGCCGATCGGCATCCTGGCTGGCATCTATCTGGCGGAGTTTGGCGCGACCTCGAAATTCGCCGCCACCACCCGTTTCGTCACCGACATCATGTTGTCGGCGCCCTCCATCGTGGTCGGCCTGTTCGTCTACGCCCTGGTGGTGGCGACCCTGGGTGGCTTCTCGGGTTGGGCCGGATCGCTGGCCTTGTCGTTGATCGCCATCCCGGTGGTGGTGCGCACCACGGAAAACATGCTGCTGCTGGTACCCACCGCACTGCGCGAAGCCGCATTCGCGGTCGGCGCGCCGCGCTGGCAGGTCTCCCTGAAAGTCACCCTGCGCGCGGTCAAGGCCGGCGTGGTGACCGGCATCCTGCTCGCCATCGCCCGGGTGACCGGGGAAACCGCGCCTTTGTTGTTCACCGCGCTTAACAACCAGTTCTTCAGCACCGACATGTCGCAACCGATGGGCAACCTGCCGGTGGTGATCTTCCAGTTCGCCATGAGCCCCTACGACAACTGGGTCAGCCTGGCCTGGGGTGGCGCGCTGTTGATCGCCCTACTGGTGCTCGGAATCAACATCGTCGCGCGCGTCCTGTTCCGTAACAAAACTTCAGCCTGAATCCGGAGTTCCTTATGTCCGCCCCCCATACCGCTGCCGACGGCGATGCCATCCTGGAAGTTCGCGACCTGAATTTCTTCTACGGCGATTTCCGCGGCCTCACCGATGTCTCCCTGGACGTCGCAAAAAGCCGGGTGACGGCCTTCATCGGCCCCTCCGGTTGCGGCAAATCCACCCTGCTGCGCACCTTCAACCGCATGTATGACCTCTACCCCGGCCAGCGCGCCGAAGGGCAGATCAACTTCCACGGCGACAACCTGCTGGACCGGAAGCAGGACGTGAACCTGGTGCGCGCCAAGATCGGCATGGTGTTCCAGAAGCCGACGCCGTTTCCGATGACCATTTACGAAAACATCGCCTTCGGCGTGCGTCTTTACGAAAAAATGCCCAAATCGGAAATGGACGACCGGGTCGAATGGGCGCTGCGCAAGGCGGCGATCTGGGAAGAAACCAAGGACAAGCTACAACAGAGCGGCTTGTCGCTCTCCGGCGGCCAGCAACAGCGCCTGTGCATCGCCCGCACCATCGCGGTGAAGCCGGAAATCGTCCTGCTCGATGAACCCACTTCCGCGCTCGACCCAATTTCCACGGCCAAGATCGAAGAATTGATCAACGAACTGAAGGCCGACTACACCATCGCCATCGTCACCCACAACATGCAGCAGGCGGCGCGCATCTCCGACTTCACCGCCTTCATGTACCTGGGCGAACTGATCGAATTCGGCAAGACCGATACCTTGTTCATCAAGCCCCGGCAGAAGCAGACCGAGGACTACATCACCGGCCGCTTCGGCTGATCTGGAGCGCCGGCATTATGCCCCGCAGGGACAGCCCCTTAGGGTGTGCCGGCTGGTGTTGCAACGTGGCACGACGACTCCCCGCTGTCACATTTCCTTCATCTTTCTGTCACCTCCGGTGCGTATGCTATCCACCTTACCGTGGACATCGTCACGCCTGAGTTGTGCAAACACTTTCTGAACTTCAAAACGAACTGACCCACCTGCGCGCGCGGGTGGCCGCCGGCCAACAGGCATTGCTGGCGGACTGGCAGCTCATCCTGGCGGGCACCGGCTATGCCCGCGACGCCGCCAATTTGGCGGCCTATATCGCGTTCCGCCGGGAAGATCTGCGCAACCTGCAAGAGCGGCTTTCCGAACTCGGCCTTTCCTCGCTGGGGCGTTGCGAAGGTCATGTGGTCGCCACCCTGGATGCCGTCGCGCTGGGCCTGGAGGCGCTCGCCGGTGTTTGTCCGGCTGACGCCGCTCTACCGCGCGCGGGCCGCGCCAATCGCCAGGGAGACAACCGCCTGAAGAAGAACACCCAGTGTCTTCTGGGCAAGGAGCCCAAACCGCGGCGTGTGCGCATTATGGTCACCCTGCCCACGGTGGCGGCGGGCGAGATTCGCTTTGTGCGCGACCTGGTCGAGCGCGGCATGGACATCGCCCGCATCAACTGCGCCCATGACGACGCCGCCATCTGGCAGGCGATGATCGACAACGTGCGTTCCGCCTCCCAGGCGACTGGACGTACCTGCCTGATTCACATGGATCTGGCCGGGCCGAAACTGCGCACCGGCGAGATGGCGGCATCACCCGGTCTGCTGCGCCTGAAGCCGAAGCGCGACGATCGCGGCGACACCCGCGCGCCGGCCTATTTCCTGTTCGACGCCAGCGGTGAACCAGGCGGCCCGGGTTTGCGCGGCGCCACTGGCCTGGCCGGCTATCCCCGGGTGAGCGTGGCGCGTGACTGGCTGGCCCGCTTACAGCCGGGCGACCTGGTTGAAGCCACCGATACACGCGGCAAGAAACGCATCTTCAACGTGCTGGAACGCATGGGCGAAGCGCATCTGCTCGCCTGCACCGCCGATTCGGTCTGGCTGGAACAGGGCTGTGCGTTGAAACACCTGTCCGGCGAGGGTAAGCAACGCATCATCAAGGTCGGCGAACTGGAAGCCAGCCCGGAAGTGCTGCTGGTGCATATCGGCGACCGCATCCTGCTCTCCCGCGATGCCGCGCCAGGCGAGATCGGTGTCGAGGAAGGTTATGCCGGGCGCATCCCCTGCGCGCAGCCGGAGGTGCTGGACAGCCTGCGGGTGGGTGAGCGGGTGTTCATCGACGATGGCCAGATCGGCGCCGAAGTGGAACGCCTGGACGCCGCCGGCGCCTGGCTGCGCATCACCCGGGCCCGCCCCGAGGGCGACAAGATCCGCCCCGCCAAGGGCCTGAATTTTCCCGACAGCGACATTGCGCTTCCCGCCCTGGGCGAAAAGGATTTGCTCGATCTCGATTTTGTTGCCCGTGAAGCGGATATCGTGGGCTATTCTTTCGTGCAGTCGGCGGCGGACATGGATCGCTTAGGCGAAGAACTGGAAGTGCGCGGCGCCGGTAAACTGGGCCGCATCGCCAAGATCGAAACCCGGCGCGCGGTGGCCAATCTGCCGGAAATCATCGTTCACGGCGCCAGCCGCGGGCCGTTCGGGCTGATGATCGCGCGCGGCGACCTGGCGGTGGAAATCGGCTGGAGCCGGCTCGCGGAGATTCAGGAAGAGATATTGTGGCTGGCGGAAGCGGCCCATGTGCCGGTCGTCTGGGCGACCCAGGTGTTCGAACAACTGATCAAGGAAAATCTGCCCTCGCGCGCGGAGATGACTGACGCCGCCATGTCGGAACGCGCCGAATGCGTGATGTTGAACAAGGGACCGTTCGTGCTCGATGCGATTGCGATGCTGGATGACATCACCTGCCGCATGCGCGCCCATCAGCACAAGAAATCCGCCCGCTTGCGGGCATTACATTGGTAAGGAAACATCATGGCCAACGCTGTAAAAAACATCGCCAAATTCATCCGCAAGAACCCGGACGACAAAGCCTGTTCCGACCTCAAGGATCTCTGCATGGCGCTGGAGTCATCCGCTACCTTCGACCTGGGATGCCTCTATAACCTGGACAAGAAGCCATTCGAGCTGGCGATCAACCTGCTCGAAGAATGGCGCTTTGACCGCCATGTGTTCGCGCGGCGTCTGCAAAAATACCTGGACGAGCCGGCCGAGGATTGATAGCCGTAGGGTGCGCCGCGCGCACCTCTTGGACGCGCCCCAACAATCGGTACCGCGGCGCACCCTACGAGCCTACGTCTGACACCTCCCGCAACACCGCTTCAAACCGCTCGACGATGGCCTCCCAGCCATGTTCCCGCATGGAGCGGCTGGCCGCGCGGCCGAGGCGTTGCCGCGACTCCGTATCGCTGGCCAATGCCACGGCCGCGCTGACGAAGGCCGGGGCATCGCCGGCGGCCACCGTGATGCCGTTTTCCCCCTCACGAATCAATATCTCCGCCGCCGCACGCCGATAGGTGACGACACCCAGGCCGCTGGCCAGGGCTTCGGTCAGCACATTGCCCCAGGTTTCCGAGAGGCTGCCGAACAGGAACAGGTCGGCGCTGGCGTAGTGGGCGGCGAGGTCAAAGCCCACCCGCGGGCCGGCAAAAATGTGGTCCGGATGGGCCGCGCGCAGGCGTGGCAGGGAAGGGCCGTCGCCGACCCAGACCATGCGCGCGAGGGGGTCGCGTGCGGCGATGGCGGCGAAGGCCCGTTCCACCACTTCCAGGTTTTTCTCTCGCGCCAGGCGGCCGACATAGAGGCAAGCCAGGCCGTCTTCCGCCAGGCCCCAATGGCCGCGCAAGGCGGGATCGCGCCGCCCCGGATGAAACAGCCGCGTATCGACGCCGCGTCCTACCGCTTGCACGTTGGGGATACCGCGCGCGCCCAGGGTGGCGGCCAGTTCCAGGGTCGGCACCAGGGTGGCCTGGCAGCGCCGATGCAGGGCGTCGAGCCAGCCGGTGACCCAGGGCATCAGCCAGCCCAGGCCATAGTGGCCGCTGTATTGATCGAAGTGCGTGTGATAGCCGGAAGTCACCGGCAGGCCGCGTGAACGCGCGGCCCACAGGGCGGCCCAGCCGAGCGGCCCTTCGGTGGCTACATGCACGAGGTCAAGGCGTTGCGTTTCCATCAGCCGCCCCAGGCGCCACCCCACGGGCAGGCCCAGGCGCAGGCCGGGGTAATACGGAATTGGCAGGCCGGGCACGGTCCAGGTGTCCGCCTCAACTCGGTCACGCCGCTGCCGCGGCCGTACCAGGCCGACCCAGTGGCCGCGCGTGCGTAGCCCCTCAACCAGGCGTTGCGTGGTCATGGCGACGCCGTTGATCTCGGGCGGGTAGGTTTCGGTTACCAGAAGGATGCGCAGAGGGTTCATCGCGCCAGATTTTGGTAGAGGCCCGCCAGCCGCTCCGCCAGCGCCTGATCGGACCATTCCCGCGCATAGGCGCGTGCCTCGTCGCCAAGCCGGATACGTGCCACAGCATCGTTCAGTAAATCCACCATGACCCGCGCGAAGCCAGCCGGCTCGTCCGGGGCAATGCGGCAGCCCTGTTCGCGTTCCAGGATGTCCGCCGTGCCCATGATCGAAAGGCCGACCACCGGGCAGCGTTGCGCCATCGCTTCCAGCAGCACCAGGCCCTGGGTTTCGGTGCGGGAGGCGAACACGAAGGCATCGGCGGCGGCGTAGGCGGACGGCAGCTCGCGGCGGCGATCCAGGTAGCCGATAAAGCGCACGTTGTCGTTCACGCCGAGCCGCGCCGCCTGCCGCTCCAGATCGGCGTGCGCCGGGCCTTCGCCGGTGACCAGAAACAACAATTCCGGCAAGGAACAGCGGGCGAGCGCCACGGCTTCCAGGAGAAAACCGATGTTTTTTTCATGCGCCACCCGGCCGACGAACAGCACCACCGGCCGCGCCGGGTCGATCTTGTGCCTGGCGCGGAAAGCGGCACCCTCGCCCGGCGCGAAGGCGCTGTCCGGCAAGCCGGTGGGCAGTATGTGCAGAGGACGGGTGACGCCATAGTCACGCAGGCGTTCGCGCATCGCGGAGGAAGGCACAATCACCGCATCCAGGGCGTTGCACTGGCCGCGCGAGAAGCGCCGCGCCAGGCCGCGTAGTGCGGCCGCCGGCAGCCAGGGGATGTAGTGCTGGAGGTATTCCTCGAACAGCGTGTGGTAACTGGCGATCACCGGCTTGTTCAGCGCGCGGGCGGCGTGCAGGCCGGCGTAATGCGCGGCGAACGGGGTCTGGATGTGGATCACCTCGCAGTCCACGGCCGCTTCGAGGGTGGCGCGGCGCAGCTTCGCGTAATGCGCCAGGCGATCTTCCGGATCACCCGGCACCCGCCGCGCCGGCACCCGAGTGACCCCCGGCGCGGGGGCGTCTTCGCCGTAGCTGGGCGCCACCAGGCTGGCCGCCACCCCGTGCGCCGCGAGCGCGCCACGGAAGGTTTCGATGGAAGTGGAAACGCCGTTGATGCGAGGGAAATACACGTCGGAAACCATCAGGACGCGCATCAGTCCGCCTTCTCCCGTTCATCGGGCTCAATCTGTAGCGCCGGCATCCCTGCCGGCGTCTTTCTCCAGCCTATGCGAGCCGGCAAGGCCCCACGGAATAACGTCCCCGCGGGACATAATGTCGACGCTACAACGCTCCACTCCACCATTTCCAGGCGACCATCCTCATGTTCGACGATGGCGGTACAGGAATCCACCCAGTCGCCACAGTTGGCATAGACCAGGCCGTCCACTTCCCGCAGCGCCGCCCAGTGGATGTGGCCGCAGATGACACCGTCGAGGCCGCGCTCGCGCACATGGCGAATCAGTGAAACCTCGAAATCGAAGATGAACTGCAAGGCGGTCTTGACCCGCCGCTTGGCGTAGCCCGCCAGCGACCAGTAGCCACTGATGCCAAGCTGGCGGCGGCTCCACGACAGCCAGGCGTTGATCCGCACCAGGCCGTTGTAGGCGACGTCGCCGAGCACCGCGACCCAGCGGTGGTGGCGCGTCACCTGGTCGAACTCATCACCATGGATGAGCAAGAGGCGGCGCCCGTCGGCGGTCTCGTGCACATATTCGCGTTCCACCCGAATATCGCCGAACGCGGTCTCGCAATAATCGCGCAACGCCTCGTCGTGGTTGCCCGGCACGAACACCACTTGTTCGCCGTGGCGAGCGCGCCGCAGCACCTTTTGAATCACCGTGTTCTGCGCCGGGCTCCAGTGGATGCCGCGGCTCATGCTCCAGAAGTCGATGATGTCGCCAACCAGATAGAGGTGGCGGGCGGGGTATTCCCGCAGGAAGGCGAGCAGGCGATCGGCCTGGCAGGCGCGGGTGCCCAGATGGACATCCGAAATGAAGACGGAGCGGACGGCTGGCATGGCGCGCCAATGTGGCACAGCCACGTGACAGGCCGGTTACAGGCGCCACATCGAGCAGCGGCATGCCTCGGAAATATCCCCGTCATGCGCGCGCATTAACGTGAAACAAGCTCACACCCCCACTGTAGCGCCGGCTCCCAGCCGGCTTCGTAGGCCTGATCAGAAAGACGCCGGCTGGCCCTAAAGGATACCGGCCATTCAGGCCATAAAGCCGGCGCTACAAGTGCGCCGGTTTCATCATCCGGGGTGGCCTCAATCCATGCCCGTTAGTCTTGCAATCACGCGCTCCCCAATCCGTCATTCATGTACGCCCCTGACACCTACTTCCATAGCGCCCCCGCCGCGCTGACCCTGCGCGACCGTCTCGACCAGAACGTCTTCGATGCGCTCTACGCGCGCACGCTGGTCTACAACCCCTGCTGGGAAGACCCGGCGGTGGATCGGCGGGCGCCGCGGCTGGGCGCTCTGCAATCCCTGTTCATCGAGCCGTATGTCCAGGAACGGCGCGCTCCCGTGCCCTATCTGCCGGGGCTGCGCGCGCCCTACTACCTGTTTGTCGGCGTCAAGCCGAAGAGCCCATGTATCGAAGCCGGGATCGGCTGATCATCGTTGACGCCGATGGCACCGTGATCGACGCCTTCTGCGCGATCGGCACGGCTTTTGCCCGGCATGGCATGAACCTCGGCGATCTCGAACGTTTTCAGAAGCGGCGCCGCCCAATGGGTGATCGTCTCCGGAGGCGTAAACGCCAGCACCAATGCGGCCTCACGCGGGGCAAGGAGCGGTCAACTGAGGTTTCTAGCAGCCTGCCGGACTTTGGAATCGTCGGCTGCGAAACGACCGCGACGGCCCATTTTTCACCTGCTTCTTGCCCCATAGTCCGACTATGCGGCGGCGAATCAGGCAAAAACTGAGCTCGTCGGGGCCGCTTCTCGCTATCGACGACCAAAGTCCGACAGGCTGCTAGGTTCAACAAGCGTCATCGTGAGAGCGATCTCTGTTTCTTCGGCGCTACCCACACTGCGTTCCGAGCACTCCGGCAATTTCTGTCTGCTGTTCCAACCATCGCGGTTATCCTGCCGGAAAACCACCTC
>Ga0210058_1004408_pt1 | contig 10388 bp, 10 predicted proteins | sample CryGeymeta201511_FD_183979 | JGI IMG/M metagenome (GOLD analysis project Ga0210058, IMG submission 183979) | Groundwater microbial communities from Crystal Geyser aquifers in Utah, USA - Crystal Geyser metaG 2015-11 (SPAdes) (version 2) | ecosystem: Environmental > Aquatic > Deep subsurface >...
TACGCACCCGGGGAGGGGGAAACACCCCCACGGGCGTGGGGAAGACACAGCGTCAACGGACTGGAGTACAAGGCAGGCGGAAACACCCCCACGGGCGTGGGGAAGACTGCTTTACCCCTTACTACTTTCTTGAGCCCTGAGAAACACCCCCACGGGCGTGGGGAAGACTGGCAAAAACTCCTGCCTGCCCGTGAGCCTAAAGAAACACCCCCACGGGCGTGGGGAAGACATCGGCGGGGAGATTTCAAATGATGCGGCGTAAGAAACACCCCCACGGGCGTGGGGAAGACGGGTGTTTCATGATTTATCTCCTTTTGATTTGGGAAACACCCCCACGGGCGTGGGGAAGACGCGCGATCGCAGATTAATCTCGGTATCCGCTGGAAACACCCCCACGGGCGTGGGGAAGACCACCGAGCGTGCGCGTCAGTAAGCCAGCTCTGGGAAACACCCCCACGGGCGTGGGGAAGACACTTTGTATAACCCGATCACCGATAGGCCGGTGGAAACACCCCCACGGGCGTGGGGAAGACTCCTCAGTCAGCTCAAGGCCCCACACCAGGGTAGAAACACCCCCACGGGCGTGGGGAAGACCGATCTTAATCCCTTCGATAAATTCATTTCCTAGAAACACCCCCACGGGCGTGGGGAAGACTATGGGCAAATATTGCCTATGCAACAGCGACCAGAAACACCCCCACGGGCGTGGGGAAGACCGCACGATGCGCCTACGTCGTTGCGCTGCTTTAGAAACACCCCCACGGGCGTGGGGAAGACCCTGCAGCTACTAAAGTCCCTAATCTAGCTTTAGAAACACCCCCACGGGCGTGGGGAAGACAGCAACATATTGTTAACGAGCGTTCTTAAACCACAACATGCGGTACTTTGAAATATCACCTCCCTAACAGGGGCATCAAAATGCCGTGAATCGTTCCGTCTTATGCAACTGTCTCTGGCTGTATTTGTTTTTCAATCACTAATTGCAAGCCCGAAATCTCGGCTAGGTTACGTTTGGTGTCGCCTATCCCGCGAATTTCATAGCCGGGGGTTTCTGGAATTCGACGAAAGACCATGAGTCCGCTTTCACGCGGGCAGTGATCGTATAGGTATGCCACCACCTTTTTAGCAACCGCATCTTTGACACCTGAAACAAACACATTGGGGCGTGGTTCAATAAACCAGAGCTTCATTCTGCCCCGCACAGCGGGCGGTAAATCGTTGGCGATCACGACGAGCATTTTTTGACTCCCAGTATGGATTCAATGTCCTGGCCTATCTTGCCCAGCAAATCCGTTTCAATGACGCGCTGACGAAAAGCAGCCGAAACCTTGTGTTTGTTGTACTGCCCTGCCATCTCCAGCGTAAGCGAGAAAGCCAAATCAATACACAAATTTTCCTTATACAAATCAGCCAAGTCGTACACAAAGGGCAAAGGGCTGCCGGAATGAATAAAGCCTATATGCGGCGAATAACCCATACTATGCAGCGCCGAACTCAAGATACCGTAAAGTGCGGCATTGCTGGAGGTAAGCACTTGATTAGTAATGTCGCCCAATTCAAATTTACCCGGAGTATAACTGCGCCCCTGCCAACCCACGCCATACTTCTGCCCCATTTGTTCGTATAAGGCACGCACACGATAGCCTTCCATGCCCATCATTTCATGCAAAGACTTACCTGCCAAATCGGCTTCAGGAAAGCGTTTAGAAAACATGCGCCGCGCGACTTCCACCGATTTCTTGGGATTGGCAGACAGCATCATTTGTTCGCGCATGTTTCGCGTATCCGCATTAGGCGTTTGTCCGCTGGCATAAAACAGCAGACTGTCTTCGCCCACCCAACACAGACTGCAATTGGATTGCGCGATCACTTTGACGGCCTCGTGGGTGATAGTCGTGCCCGGCCCCAACAGCAGGCAGTTGAGCGTAGCGATGGGTAGCCTGACAACATTGGCATCGCAATCTATCCATTTGACGCTGGAATCGTCAATCTCCAGCCGTCCGCGCTCAAGATAAATAAACGGGTATTTATCCTTTACCTGCGGCAATGTGTCGCGGGTAACTTTGATAAGCAGGCGTTGAGACGGCGCTTTTTCGCTGACGTTATCGGGCATAAATCAGGCTCACCTGGCGATCACGGTAACGTTTATCTTCGCCAAATTGCACCGGCACATCGTTCAAAGTAAATACCTCATCCGCCTCGCCATCAGCCAGCGCACCGTGCAAGACCCGAAAATCTTCGAGGCGATTTTTTTGACTGGCGATTAAAACGCCCTGTTCGAGGGCAGAGGTTTTAGTTTCAAAAATACCGCGACAAATAAAGTCAGTCGGCACACAATTTTTACGCCCGAGATAGACATCCCAAGCGGGATTTTGCAGGGCTTGCGCGATGGTTTCGGCTTGATCGGCGGGAACTTCAACCACCACGGCGAAGGCGGCATCTTGCAGATAGTAGCGGTAGGTCATTTTGCTGCCGCCTCCCACCGCTTTCTTGCCTTTGCTAGTCTTGGGGATAAGCAAACTCGCCCACGGGTCTTGATCGTCATAGCCGCTACCCACCATGTGAAAGTCGCGCAACAGCGGCTCACGATCCACCTTGGTTAATCCGCCCTGTTTTGCTTGCCTGGTTCGCGCAAAAGAAATCGCCGTTTGATTCAACGAAGCAAATTCAGCCAGCCATTCCCGTTGCTCCCCGCCCGCACCCAGCGCGGAACACAGCAGACCCAGCACGCCGGATTTGGTCGGGAAGGTTTGCGTATCGCGTCGCCCGAATTTGGAATCGGAACCCCAGGACTGCAACGGGGCTTCGAACCACAACAATAAATAAGGGTTACTCATTTGTTACCGCCTCAATAACGCATCCTGCGGCATGTTGCCGGAGGCCGGCAATTAAATCGTCAATACTAAAACTATCTTCCTGACCGTAGGTGTATTCCGCTTGCTTGCCAAACAGGCTGCCGTGCAGTTTTTCCTGCTTCGCCAAATAGCCCGATAACGCTTCAATGCTGGGCTGAATAAAACCGCCGTCTTTCGCCTTAATCGCGGTTTCAAACGGCACTTGCAGGCGCTGGCCTTTGCGCACGAATACCTTGGCGAATTCCCAAGGCGATGCGCCAGACTGGGTGGTTTGCCTTGCTATTGGCACAGCGACAAATAGGGCTTTAGTGAATTGTTCGACGGCTTCCGCAATATTTTGCCCCGCCAGCGTTTGACAAAGTTGCCCCAAATCCAGACTGACATAACGATAGTAAGTGGCCGAGTTAAATTCCAGACTGCCCATGTGCGCCGAACCGGGTTCGGTGGCAAGATCGTCCAGCGCGGTAAAAAATTCAACCTCATTACTGACCTTGTGGGTGGAAATAGCATGGGAAAATGACGCGGCAGCTTCAATATTCAAGTCAGCGGCCTGCGCCACCATACGACCGAAGAGAGCAATATCCACCGCATCTATTACTTCAGACACCTTGCCGATTAAGTCAGCAATTTCTTTTGCCTGCTTTTTTTGATCCTTTTGAGTGACAACTTCATTCGGGTTAAACCCCTTTTCCGCAAAGGCCTTCGCAAGAATCGCAACCTCATTAGGACTCAAGAACAGTAAGGTGTCTGTTTTTTCAGCGGCTGTTTCTGCTGGAGCCTCATCAACATCATCCTGCGCTGTAAGGTCTTTACCTTTTTTTTCTTTCTTTTCTTCCTTCTTCTTGATGAATGCGCCTTCAATTCTGTCGCCACAGGCTTTAGCCTGTTCAGCAGTTGCGCCTTCAGCAAGGCAAGCATCCGCTATCAATTTGCTGATGAGCTTTGTGCGCGTGCCGTGAGTTACGCCCAGTTCATGCATTGCCATGCGTACCGGTCGTTTCCATGCCTGCGAGCTGACGCGAGCGCGTTGTACGCCCCCGACGATGGCGGTTTTGGGTGCGCCCACGTCGTCGCGGTTAAGGCAGGTGACGGGGAACGATTGCAGAATATGAAATTCGATGCGTACATTTTTCAACGGATTATTGATAGTCATTTCGATTTCCTTTTAAGTGATTGAATATAAATAGCATGTTAAGACAATGAAGACAAAGCAACGATTTGTAGCAAGCCAAAACCGAACGCGCGGCCCCGACCTATCCCCTGGGTAAAACTTTGTATAAAACGCGCCCGGTCAAGCACGGTCAACTCGCCCTTGAGCGCGGCACTACCATGCGTAACGGTTGTTCCTGCTTTTTCAAAAACCTGTACGCTGAGTTGTCCTATTTGTAAGTTTTCGGGATTGACCGTAAACCCCCAGGATTCCGGCGCGCGCGCCTTGAACCATTGCTCGATCGCTTCGCGTCCACGTATCGGCACAACCTTTCCGGTTTGTTTATCGCGCTTGCCGGGGTTTAGAGTGACCTCAAAGGCGTAGCGTTCGTGAGCCAGAAAGTCGGCATGTATAGGTTTGGTTTGCACTTCACCAAACTGTGGCGTTTGATGCGGCTTGCGGTCGGACACCATTAAAATCTGCCGAGTATTGAAATCGCCGCCTTTGTCAGCATAAACAACGCCGCTGGCGGTACTGGCTTGTTTTTCAGCCTCGCTGCGAACGTCTTCAAATAGGCCATACACCACTTTATGCAGGGCGTAAGCGTCCCTGATTTTCAAGGTCTTGATGTCAGCACGACTCAGACGCAACACACTGGCATAAGCCAAAATAGTGTCAGTCATCCTGGCCTCCCACTGCGGGTTTGCCATAAAAATCCTGCGCCCAGCGTGCCTTGATGCGAAGCTGGCTGTCATCATGACCAAACCTGAGCAGATCATCCAAAAGCTGGGCATAGTTGAGCGTTACACCGCCTTTTGCCTCAATCAAACTGAACAAAGGCCGCAAAATCCGGCAGGCTTCTGGCACGGAATCACAAGCCAATAAACGGCGTAACTTGGCTTTGGCTTGGTCGCTGGCATTGCCATCTTCATAGCAACGGGCAATCGCCAGGCCAATTCTGGTCGTGCCGTTTTTATCGGCCTTGCTGCGGGCAATCGCGGCGGCAACAGTCGCATAGGGCAAGCGTTGGTTTTCATGTTCCAGGTCAATCTTAAAACCCGCCAACACCTCCCAACTTTGATATTCGGTGGCGGGGTTATCGGCGCGTTTGAGCGCGGCGCGCATTCCATTGTCGGCCTGGCAACGGCTGATGATGTAGTCCACAAAAGCCCTGTTGCGCGGGGTATCTTTTTTGGGCGACGGATGTTCCGTTTCAATATTCATACTGCCTCCTTGTTAAGGTTCTTGAGGTAAGTGCTTAAATTAGGGCGATTTTTTGCCCAGGCATCAAGCTGGCGCGCGGTGTCTTTAGAGCAATAGCTGTCGTAGGCTTTATGGACGAAATGAGCGAAAACCGGCCGCATGGAAAGGGCTAGCTCTGCGCTGACACAGGCATCCAGCAAAGCTTGGAACTGGCGTTCACATAATTGCCAAAAAAGGTTGCCGACCTGTGCCGCCTGCTCTTTGCTTTCCATGTTCTGGCTTTTGAAGTAATTGAGGGTTGCGCCATAAACGATCTTGGAAAGTTTATCCAGTTCATCCATTTCCAGTTGTAGATTGGCAAACCACAGTTCACCTAAAATACTGCTATGCAGGTATATCAACGACTCCACGAAGTCATCTGAACCCGATACATATTGCTCGCCCGCATTACTGCTGACCCGCAAACCACCCGACCAGATGCCTATGCTGGGCATTTGCCGAATGGCTCGCCCCATGTTCAAGCGCAGTTGATAACAATCAAACCCTTTGTTTCCGATTTGCGAAAAGAAACTCAGTAATGCCGTTAATAATCGCCAAGGACGCTTTTCAGGGTCTGTCCAAATCGCTTTAGCATTTTTCCCTGAAAAATCAACTGATACGCTGGGATCAACAACCCCCTCTTTATATCCAGAATGTGCAATACCCTCGGAATAATGCAAACCACTTTCTGCCAACAAACAAAAACGCGAAAGTGGTATCAATCGTCCCATAAGGCTGGATTTCAATGCTTCCGCAGTTGCACAATTTTCACCTGAGGGCATCTGTTGCCAAGGTGCGATGCCTATTCCCTGTGGGTAAATTCCCAACTCTAAAATTTGCTGTGTACTAAACAAATTAAGCCATAAGGTTTCTTGTAAAAACTTACCTTGCAAGTAGTTATGCAAAAATCCCAAGAACCCGATGGAGGCACTGGGCTTTCCGGTCGAGGGCTTGCCTTTGTCATTAAACTTGTCTTGATAACCGGGTGAGAGAACCACTGAATTATCGGTTTTTTTGCCACCCAATCCAAAACCCATTAACTGCACCACTAACAATGCTTTGTCCGCATCTGTTAAGTCTTTTTCAATTTGAGATTGTGTCAATACTGTGGTGTTGCCAGTGGAAACTTCGGCCAGCACTGCGCCAAAATTTTGTACCGCTGCCGCTTTAATAGCGGGCATCTGCAAGAATGGCTTTTCACCATACAAATAGAATCTGTCGTGCCATTGTTCCAAATAAATCAGACATTTATGCGCCAATCCCTCTGCGCCCAAGGCTGCCCAGGCATCGTTATCGGCTGACGTATAGGCAGATTGCGCGATGGCCAATAACAGCTTGGTCAGGGCGATTTTCTGCACCGGGTTGCCGCCCAGGGCGCGGTAGTCTGCACCACTAAACAATTGCCTTAAACTGACTCGCCCCACGTCCACAATGGGAATCCAGGGTTCATCAATCAGGTTGAAACGATTTTCTGTGGTCATAATTTTCCCTTTTTCTGGTTGATACTCAACATATTCATAATGAGTTTGATGAGGATGTCTTTTTGTTTCAGATCGGATTCGACAACCAATAATGTCAGCGCGGCAAGGCCGGTATCGTTAATTACCACTTCACCGTTTTTATCGAACAGACGCTGGTTGAAGTGAACTTGTGCAAATTTTGCACAAGTTGAATTGACATCCAATTCGCCCTCCTTAAACACATTGTTAATATGCTTGGTCAGCACCGAGCGTTCACGTCCAAACAAATTAGCCATTTGCTCGGTGGAAAGCCACACCGTGTCATCTTTCAGTTGAACTTGCAGATTGATTTGTCCGTCCGGCGTTTTAAAAATCTCTATTTGCTTATTATCATGATTCATTTCTCACCCCCTTTTTTTCGCCAAATAACCTTGCCAACTATTGTATGAAAGCTGATATTTATCGTTCGCCTGCGCGCCATCCAGGGCGACCAGGCTTTCATCTTCTTGCACTAATGCCACACGCAACATGTCGCTTTCGTCATATTCAGGCTTGCCCAGATAGAAATAATCAGCCAAGCCGATAAGCTGGGATTTATTAACGGCTTTCGGCGCAAGGTAATCAGTCACTTTTAAGGTGTTTTGCATCAGGGTTGCACTGAGTACACGCCAGTCGTTGCGCAGCAAGGTGTGACCATTTTGCGGCACAAAAAGTCGTTCACGGTTAAGTAAGGTAAGCCAGGTGCCGTGTTGCTGCGGGTCGGGCTGATACCCACGCAGTAACAACACTTCGGTGGATTCCTGTTCGCTGTAGCGGGTTTGGGCTTTTTCTTCCGGTTGGATCGTGCCACCCGTGGACAAACCCAGCAAGGCAAACCGTTCAAGTTTGCCGCGCTCTTTTTCCACCTGCTGGAGGTGCTTCGCCATCTGCTCGCTTTCGTCCTGCTTGGTGTAAGTCGCTTCGATCAGCTCACGAATTTGACCGGGCAAATTTACCTTTGTCCTGCCCTGCCAAACCATCAGGCTGCGACACAAAACATAAGGCGCATAAACTTTCGCGGTCGCGCCCAAAGCGACTTCAGGGGTTGCAATAGCTGAGGTCAAGTCAGGCGAAAGTATCCATGCCTCGCGCCTGGCTTGGTCTGGACGCTTGGTTTCTGTGTGTCGCCATAAACGCCCCATGCGTTGTAGCAGCATGTCGGTCGGCGCAGTACGGGTAACCAAAAAATCGGCATCAATGTCCAGCGACTGTTCCAGCACTTGTGTCCCGACAAGAATGCGCCCTTGCTGCCCCCGTATGACACCCCCGTTTTTACCGAAACAAGTCACCCAGGTTTCTTCATTGGCGGCTCGATCCGCTTTGGTGAAACGCGAATGCAGCAGGCCGCACGCCACGCCTAGTCCGCCCGCACGAGCGGAGAGAATTTTATATATGCCTTGCGCTTCGTTGACGGTATTTTCTATCCACAATACCTGCTGACCTGATTCGGCACGGCACAAGACTTCTTCAATGGTATTAGCTTCGGTTTGATGTGCAATGGCGACCGCCACATCAGGAATCACTTCGACGGAAATTTCAGCAAGTTCGCCCACGTTGGGCTGTGCCGTAATCAAAGGATAGCTGCTGGTGAGCGGGGTTATGCCCAACAACTTGGCGCGTCGCTTAGAGGTCAGCGTGGCACTCAAAATAATGACGGTGCAATGCAATTGGCGTAGTGCTGTAACCAGCGCATCCAAAATCGTGCCGGTAAAGCTGTCATAGGAATGCACCTCGTCCAATATCACCACCTTACCGACCAAGCCAAAGGTACGCACGAAGCCGTGTTTGACATTCATGACCGCCATCAATGCCTGGTCTATCGTGCCCACCGCGAAGGGAGCCAAAATACCGCGTTTGCCTTGAGCGAACCAAGCGCCACCCGGATTACCCTCCTCGCCCATTTCAAACTGTTTGAGCCAGGCATTGCCATGAACCAGCAAAGCCTGTTTGTGAGGTGATCGGTCATCTAAAATTTTGCCAAGAAACGCATTTACCCGTTCATGAATTTTGTCGGAAGTCAGTTGTGTGGGTAGCGCAAAATAAATACCTGTGGCCAACTTTTTTTCCAGCAAATGATAAGCCGCGTAGAGTGCAGCCTCGGTTTTCCCCAGACCCATCGGAGCTTCCAGCACATAAACACCGGGCTGATTCACTGCTGCGATGAGCTTTATTTGCGTATCTTTTGGAGCAAATCCGAATATCTCGATGAAACTTAAATCCAGTTTTAACTGCGGTTGCAGGTATCCCGCCGCATCCAATGCCTGTTGGATTTTTTCAGGACGATCATCAGCGGGGTCGTCAAACAACGAACCCGATCCGATCCAGTCGGCTACGGTGGTCAAGCCGGCTAACACTTTGGCTTGCAACGCGTTGTTCACCACAGGGAAATCGCACCTTAAAGCCTGTTTGAGTTGCGCCAATAACTCTGTTCGTTGCGCCTGCCAAACCTGACCACCAAACGACCCACACGTTGCCTGATACATTGCCAAATTTGGCGAAAATCCATGATGCCGACCCAATATTTCAGGGATATAGCGCCCTACCTTCTGCGCCTCTACCGTTGCCTGGCTTACACCCGCATGTCCGCCCCACTGCTTTTCAATTTCAGGATTAAAGGTTGTTAATAGAGAAAGGACGGACTCATTTTTCTGGGTGAGTGCAGAATAAATCTTGTTCTGAAAAGTCGGGCTGACCTTGCCTATATCGTGTGCAGCCGCAATTAACTCAGCACCTGCCGGGAACAAAGTCACACGCAACCAAACAGGCATACGGCTTATCATTGCACGTGCCACCAAGCCGACAATCTGGCAGTGACTCAATACCATTCTTCCTGGCAATACCGTATTTACACTGGTTTTACGGGATTTTGCCAGGCACTGATTAAAAGGAAGTGATGCAACTTCAATCGTCTCAGGCAATTTGCTTATTCGGCGACCTATCATTTTTTAGCACCACCTCATGGATTTTTACAGTTCATTGCCTCATGCACAACATTGCAACTATCGGATCGGCTGCCATGCTAACACCCCCACTGCCTCAAAATCTGAGCCTGTCACGGTTATTTTCGGTAGTTTGCCAGTGCATTTTGCAGTCGTTCGGTGATTGCATTTCGCAGGGCTTCCGGTGCAATGACTTCTACATCGGGTCCGTATTTGAGGATGTCCATCACCAGTTCGCGCGGGTCGGAATAGGGAATGCGCAATTCGTAGCTGCCGTCTTCGCGGATGTTGCCTTGTTGTTGCAGGTGCCATTGTTCTTCGGCTACCCAGCGGGCGCGCTCTGCGGTGAAGCGCAATACGGCGGTGTGTTTGGGTATCCCCGCGAAGATGCCGTAGCTGCTGGCGAAGTGTGCATCCAATTCCTGTTCGGGAATATCCCTGGCTATTTTTTCCAGCATCTTCGCTTCACGCAGCCTATCCACGGCAAAGCTGCGCAGTCCGTTGCGCTGGTGACACCATGCGTCCAGATACCAGTTGTCGCGGTAATGGGTGAGGCGTTGCGGCGAGATTTCGCGCCGGGTTTCGGTGTCATCGCTGCGGCTGTGATAACGAATGGCGAGGCGTTTTTTTTGCAGCAATGCGCCTGCCACGGTCTGAAAATGTTCGTTGGAGGTGCTGCGTCCAGCCATGCGCAGGATGCGCA
>Ga0210058_1004426_pt1 | contig 10359 bp, 8 predicted proteins | sample CryGeymeta201511_FD_183979 | JGI IMG/M metagenome (GOLD analysis project Ga0210058, IMG submission 183979) | Groundwater microbial communities from Crystal Geyser aquifers in Utah, USA - Crystal Geyser metaG 2015-11 (SPAdes) (version 2) | ecosystem: Environmental > Aquatic > Deep subsurface >...
TCTAGTAAGTATTACCCTATTCTTAGATTGCTGTTTTCAGCATTAGCCCTCAGCAGAAATTTTTATGTTTGGGACAATTGGTTTGAGTTCAACTTCGCTTTGAATATAATTCGGCAAATCAAAGATCCTTTTCCAATCATTAAGATAGTCCTGTCTCAATTCTTCTTTTTTATGAGGGTCCTTTTCATTTTTAGCTATTTGCAGTTTTAGTGAGTATCCATCAACTAATTTTATTACTATGTCAAATTCTTTTCGAGTATTCTTTTCAAGAAAAAGACAATTGTTAATCCAAAAGTTTCGCACTTCATTAGTCACCTTGATACGATCCCCTGCTGGAGTGTGAATAACCCAAACCAGTTTATACCATTGAGAAAAAGCTTCTTGGTGGGCAGATAATCTCTTTTCTATTGCAACTAGGCGGAATTTTACTTTCTGATCATACAATTGAACAAAAAGAGTGATGAACGCACCTACGAAAATTCCAAATATTGTTAGTAAAGTTTCCATAGTTATATCCTTATACTATTTACCATAATAGAAAAGTAATTATTGTACTTGCTGATGTTCTAAAAGTAGCATCTGTTTAAGAAGGTAAATTTAAAATGCAACGGTTTATTCAAAAAAAATCAAAAACCATTACACTTTAAACTCTTTAATTATCTTCTGTATCTGTTCTTCACTAATTCCGGTACCGTATTCGGGTTGATTTGTAAATAATGATGAAGTTTTAAGCAACTTCATTCCCAACATCCTTTTGCATCCAGTCTGGGAGTGGTTCACCTATTGCTAAAGAATAAATGGTTTCGGGTGCAATATCAATTTCACCATCCCAAGTAAGTACACCGAATTCTTTATTAAGCTTTACGTTTTTAAAAAATCCCGGATCATTAAATTTGGAAAAAACCCCACCTTTGTTTTTATATTCTTCAAGATTTACAATTCCCGATTTCCCATCTTGAAATTTTACTTCAACTAAGTAGTTCTTGAGATATTTGGCTTCAACAATTTCGTAATACATATTTACTCCAACTAAAATAAAGGTTCAATCTTTATTAATTGTTTTTTCTCTTCGGCAAGTTCCCAGTCAATTAAAAGTTCTTGCTGGTGTTTACTTGTCCATTCCGTAACCAAAGCCAAAGCTTTAGGAGGTAAAGAACCTTCGGCAATTCCAAAATCTTTGATTCTTATTACTGCTTTATATTCTCCATAAGAAACATGAAAATGTGGTGGATTATGTTCGTTATAGAACATCGCAATAACAATTCCGTAGAATCTGCTAATCTCTGGCATTTTTATTCCACTACACTTTAAACTCTTTAATAATCTTCATTATCTGTTCTTCGCTTATTCCTGCGCCGTATTCAGTTTGTTTAGTTTTCTTTTCAGTATTGTAATTTTGATTTACAGCGGGATTCCCTGCACGCGCTCTCAAACGGTCTTCTATCTCTTGAATAAAACTTCCGCCTTGTTGTGAAAAAGTAGATGAAGTTTTTCCACTGTTAATAGGATTCGTTTCAAACGCAAGATATTTTACATTCATCAGATGTTTTGCCGAAACATTTTCTGAAATGATCGAGCCGCCCCAGGTTCCCGGTCCAAGTGTTAAAGAAGGAAGAAGGGAAGTAGTAAATCCAACCGCGCCAAGTGATGCAACGGTGTTTACCAAAATTCTGAATGCAGGTTTTTCAAATGCGAATTTCATAATTATTTCATTATCGTTACAATGAATTGCCATTGTATGTCCAACGCCGCCGAACTGAAGTAACTCGATACATTTATGGCAGCCTTCGAGCCAGCCGTCAACTGTGTAAAACGCTAAAATGGGAGAAAGTTTTTCATACGAAAGTGTTTCTTGTTTTCCAACTTCAGTGCATTCGGCAATTAAAACTTTAGTTGACTCGGGAACCAAAAATCCGGCGTAATTTGCAATCCAAACTGCTGGCTTGCCGACTATTTCAGGATTTATTTTCCCATCTTTTAATATTGCTTTACCGAGTTTTAATTTTTCTTCTTCATTTACAAAATAGCAGCCTAACCGTTTTGCTTCTTCAATAGATTTATCACGCAGCGGACGATCAACTATCATCGCTTGCTCGGAAGAGCAGAGTGTTCCGTTATCAAAAGTAGTTCCGTAAACGATATCAGCAACAGCTTTTTTATAATTTGCAGTTCGCTCAATAAAAGCGGGAACGTTTCCAGAGCCAACTCCGTAGGCGGGAGTGCCTGAACTGTATGCTGCTTTAACCATTGGGTTACCACCGGTTGCAAGAATGACGGCAATATTTTTGTCGTGCATTAATGCGTTGGTTCCTTCTAGGGTCGGAATTGTTAAGCACTGTATCAATCCTTTTGGCGCACCGGCTTTTTCTGAGGCATCAGAAAGAATGTGTAAAGCTTCGGCTGTACAATTTACCGTATGCGGATGCGGACTTACGACAATTCCGTTTCTGCATTTCAACGAAATTATCGCTTTGAACATTGCTGTTGATGTTGGATTGGTTGAGGGAACAAGCGCAGCGACTACTCCCATCGGTTCAGCGATTTTTAAAACTTTTCCTTTGTGAAGACTTTCAATCACCCCGACTGTTTTTAGCTCTTTAATAGAATCATAAACATTTTTTGTCCCGAATTGATTCTTGATTACTTTGTCTCGAACATTTCCGAAACCGCTTTCACCGCACGCCATCTTTGCAAGCTTCTCAGCGTTCTGATATCCGGCGTCAGCCATCGCTTTAATTATTTTATCAACTTGTTCTTGACTGTAATGTTTAAACTCAAGCTGCGCTTCTTTAGCTTTGCGGGCTAAATCACGCGCTTCTTGGATTGACTGAAGATCTTTTTCCAACTGCATTGTTTCCTCGAAAAGTTGCTGCAAATATAGAAAGAAGTAGAAAGAGTTTCAATCTGAATTTATTTAAATAACTCTTTTAATTTTTGATACCCCGTTTTGCTTACCGGAAGTTTCTTTCCGTCGTTGAGCGTTACCTGGTAGGATTCTTTTTCCAGGAGATCAATTTGCTTAATTGCTCCGGTAGCCGCGATAAATGAGCGGTGGATTCTTACAAAATTTGTTTCATCCAGATGTTCTTCAAAATATTTCATCGTCTTTTGTTTTAAATATTTTGCCTTGCCGGTATGGACGTAAACATAATCATCCTGCGCTTCAAGAAATTCAACTTCTCCTATGGGAATGATATGAATTCTCGTTCCGTTTTTTATCAATATTTTGTCAAGCTTTTCTTCTGAGTTTTTAACGGAAAGCAACTCATCGTAGGACGTCTCCTCATGTATTTCATGTGAGAGTTTTTCAAATGTCTTTTTCACCGCGTTGTTAAATCGTTCGGCGGAGAAAGGTTTTAAGAGATAGTCTACCGCATTCATCTCAAATGCTCTTATTGCATATTGGTCGTAAGCGGTAGTAAAAATAATTTCGGGAGGATTGTTGAGCAGCTCCAGCATTTCAAATCCGGTAAGTTTCGGCATCTGAATATCAAGAAAAATAAAATCGGGTTTTTTCTCTTGAATTACTTTTATTCCTTCAAAACCGTTCTCGCATTCTGCGGTCACTTCAACGTTGGGGAATTCTTCCAAATATTTTTTTATCAGTTGCCGCGCCAAAGGTTCGTCGTCAACAATTATGATGCGATAGTTATGCTTCATTAAGTACATCATTTTTTAGTGGAATAAAGAGAAGAACGCGGAAGATATTTTCATCTTTTTCAATTTTAATTAAGTCGTCTTGCCGGTAGAGAATTTTCATCCGCTTGCTGATGTTGGTTAACCCGATCCCTTCTCCTTTGTGCTTCTCTCCTCCGTCGGTAAAATTATTTTCTACTGTTATTTTAATATAGTCCGAGAACTTTTCAGCAGTGAATAAAATGCGTACTTTTTCTATCGCTTCGTAAACGCCGTATTTAATAGAATTCTCAAAAAGCGGTTGCAGGATCATGGAAGGGATTTCTTCTTTCAAAAGCGTATCGTCAACCTTTTCTTCAAAAGAAAATTTATCACCGAAACGGATCTTCTCGATATCCACATACATCCGGCAATTATTCAATTCATCTCCTAAAAGAGAATAAGGTTTTGTGTTCGTCAACGTAGAGCGCATAAAGTCAGCTAGTTTAATAGTCATGCTTCCCGCTTTTTCTGATGAAATGTGTGTTAGCGCGGCAATAGAATTTAAGGCGTTAAAGATGAAATGAGGATTGATCTGAAATTTTAGATTTTTCAATTCGGTTTCAGTAATAATATTTTTTAACGAGACTTCGTTCTCAACCTTCTCACGGTAGTTATCGTAATAAAGGAATAAATAGTTGAAAGCGGTAATAAGAAAGTAGACGGTCATTCCGATGATGATTCGAAAGCCAATTGATTCGTTAAAAAAAAATTGATAAACCTTATCTTCAATCAACCAGAATAAAAATATTTTGCAGATGCTTACCCAAATGGCGGAAACCAGCAAAGCGCCTAAAAGATGCGTGAAAAGAAAGCGGGGCAGCTTCTTCCTTTGGAATTCAACAAACTGCGCTTGAAATTTAAAACTTAAAGTAAAAGCGGCATAAGCCATTACGGAAATGAGCCCGTCGAGTAAGCTCCATGTAACGTTTAATTTTAATCCTTGATATAAAACTCCGAACGCGATACCAAAGATCAAAATCCAAATTGCTATGCCGCTAATGAATTTATTTTTCATTAATTAGGTTAACTTTATTTCTCCACCGCCGAAAATGACAACGCCTTTTATTCTCAGCACTCTATCTTTTTCAACAACTAACATGGGATCTCTTTTCCCTTTAATTCCGAAACCACCGAAAAGAGGAAAGACATCGACAATCACGTTCCATTCTTTCGGAACGATTATAGTTGTTCCACCAAAAATAGCAATTACATCTATAATATTTTCACCTTCGGCTAATTTGCAGCCGGATAAATTTATTTCACTTCCACCAAATATGGAAGTAATGTTTCCGCCTCTAAAAGCATTCGAGTTAACAAATTTGGAACTTCCTCCAAAAATTGAGATGACGTCAAGTTTATCATCCCATACTTCTTCAGCATTTCCCATTTCTGTCTTGATGTGGGTTGGTACAGTTCTATTATGTTTTACTAAGATCATAAATCCGAATCCAATAAGAATGATCGGGAGGATAAACGCAGAAAACTCAATATTGTAATAGTGAGAAAGGTGCATACCTCCTCCGACCGCTATTAATACTATTCCAAACCACTTTTTAGATGAATTTAAAAAACTTAATATCCCCACAAAGATTAAGATTGAAGGGAATGAAAAAAGGATGTGTGTTATATTAAGATCGATGAAATCGAAATTCCTAAGCAAGAAAAGCGCTCCTGCCAAAATTAAGATTGCTCCTAAAAACATTCTCCCGGTTGATTGAGTTTTTTCTAACATTTTTGTTCTCCATTTGTTTTTTTCAATCGAAAATTACTATTATTTATTCCCGCAAATGAATGAAAATCGGTGAACAGCGGAAAACCGTCGGTGAATAAAGTGAAACTAAAAATTGTTTAAAAAGCAAGAAGAAAAAAAAATATTTTTTTAGGTGAATTTTTCCTTTGTGTATTAGTAAAATATTTTTAGTTTGGTGTTAGAGTTTCTTACAAAAAAAATCCAATAAAAACCGCAAAAAATTGAAAATTACATATACCAAATATTTTGAATCTATTAAAGGAGTTGTATGAAGATAAAACGTTTCTTTACTGAATCGAATAAAGGGCAAACTTCTTCCGTTTCCTATGAAAAAAGAATTTCGGAAATAAAAAATCCTGACGGATCAACGGTCTTTAAGATGGAGGACATTTTAATCCCGTCAACATGGTCTCAAGTTGCTGCAGATGTTATCGCACAAAAATATTTTCGTAAAGCAGGCATCCCTAAAATTACAAAACGAATTGCTGAGGAAGGAGTACCCGAATGGCTGCAAGCCTCTGAACCCGATACGGAAAAATTAGCCAAACTTTCAGAACAGGAACGTTTCATCTCAGAAAAGGATGCAAAGCAAGTTTTTAAACGCCTTGCCGGATGCTGGACTTACTGGGGTTGGAAAGCAAAATATTTTGATTCGGAAGAAGACGCATTAATTTTTTATGAAGAAATGATCCACATGCTCGAAAACCAAATGGCGGCTCCGAATAGCCCACAATGGTTTAATACCGGGCTGCATTGGGCGTATGGAATAACAGGTCCTTCACAGGGACATTTTTATGTTGATAACAAAACCGGCAAGCTAACAAAATCAGAAGACGCATATACGCATCCGCAACCTCACGCGTGTTTTATCCAATCTGTAAATGATGATCTGGTGAACGAAGGCGGAATAATGGATCTTTGGGTTCGCGAAGCAAGGTTATTCAAATATGGTTCGGGAACAGGCAGTAATTTTTCAGACATTCGCGGAGAAGGAGAAAAACTTAGCGGCGGTGGAAAATCATCCGGCTTAATGTCTTTCCTTCGTATCGGTGATAGATCAGCGGGAGCTATTAAGTCCGGCGGTACTACAAGACGCGCTGCTAAAATGGTTTGCCTCGATTTAGATCATCCCGATATTCTTGAGTTTATTAATTGGAAAGTTGTTGAAGAACAAAAAGTTGCTTCGCTTGTTGCCGGATCAAAGGCATTGAATACCCATCTCAACGCAGTAATCAAAGCCTGCTATGACGAGCACCCTGAAAATGATCGTTTCAATAAAAAATTAAATATGAAATTGCAAAAAGCAATTATTGATGCAAGAAAAGCCTTCATCCCAAACAATTATATTGACCGCGTCATCCATCTGGCTAAACTCGGTTTTAAATCAATTGAATTTCCCGTTTATGATGTTGATTGGAATTCCGAAGCGTATGCAACTGTAGCCGGACAAAATTCTAATAACTCCATCCGCATTAATAATGATTTTATGGAAGCCGTTCTGCGCGATGGTGAATGGCACCTTTACGGACGAAATGAAAAAAAGCTTGCAAAGAAAGAGGGAAGAAAAGCTAAACCCTTTAAAACCTATAAAGCAAGAGAACTTTGGGATGATATTGCTTACGCAGCTTGGGCAAGCGCTGATCCGGGGGTGCAGTTTCATTCAACTATAAACGAATGGCATACTTGTCCGAACAGCGGTGAGATCCGCGCTTCAAATCCATGCAGCGAATATATGTTTTTAGATGATACTGCGTGTAATTTAGCATCGCTGAATCTTGTTAAGTTTTACGATACAAAAAAACATAAATTTAATATTCCGGCGTTTCGCCATGCCTCCCGATTGTGGACGATCGTTTTGGAAATATCTGTTCTTATGGCTCAATTCCCGAGTAAAAACATAGCGCAATTAAGTTACGATTTTAGAACTCTTGGACTTGGATACGCGAATCTTGGTTCTTTGTTAATGCTTCAAGGAATTCCTTACGATAGTAATGAAGGATTTAATATTTGCGGTTCAATTACCGCCATCATGCATATGACGGCTTACGCAACTTCCGCAGAGATGGCAAAAGAACTTGGTACATTTTCTCAGTTCGAGGCTAACCGCGAGCCCATGCTGCGTGTTCTTAAAAATCATAGAAGAGCAGCTTACAATGCAGCCAAGAATGAATATGAAAAAATCTCAATTACCCCAATTGGAATTGATCCTATCTTCAGCCCTGCAGATTTATTAAAAGCAGCACGTGAGGATGCCGATAAAGCTTTGGAACTTGGCGAAAAATATGGTTTCAGGAATGCACAAGTTACCGTAATTGCTCCAACCGGAACAATCGGATTGGTGATGGACTGTGATACAACAGGCGTTGAGCCTGATTTCGCATTAGTTAAATTTAAGAAACTTGCGGGGGGAGGATATTTCAAAATAATAAATGCCTCGATTCCTCCGGCTCTTGAACGATTAGGATATAACGAATCACAAATTGATGAAATAATTAAATACGGTGTTGGCCATGGCACACTCGTAGCAGGTCCTCATATAAACCACGAATCACTAAAAGCAAAAGGATTTACAGATGAAGCACTAAGGAAGATTGAAGAGATGCTTCCCTCAGTATTTGAAATAAGTTTTGCATTTAATAAACATACGCTGGGCGCAGAGTTCATCATAAATAAATTGGGTATCCCTGAAGACCAGGTAAATTCCTTTGATTTCGATCTCTTAAAATCACTCGGTTTTTCAAAGCAAGAAATTTCTTCCGCAAATGATTACGTCTGCGGAACAATGACGATTGAAGGCGCTCCATTCCTTAAATTTGAACATTACCCCGTTTTTGATTGCGCTAATAAATGCGGCAAAAGGGGAACCCGTTTTATTAGACCTATCGCTCATATTAAAATGATGTCTTCTGCACAGCCGTTTATTTCAGGAGCAATTTCCAAAACGATCAATTTCCCAAATCAAGCATCAATTGAGGATATAAAAGATGCTTATATGCAGTCATGGAAAGCCGGATGCAAATCAAACGCACTTTACCGTGATGGATCAAAACTTTCACAACCGTTAAATTCGGTAGCGGATGAAGACCTCGAAGCAATCCTTGAAGAAAAAGAAAATAATGACATCGTTAAGGTTGCCGAGAGAATTATCCACCGCTATATTGCTAAAAGAAGAAGATTACCCGATAGACGTTCCGGTTATACGCAAAAAGCTAAAATCAACGGACAATCGGTTTATATTAGAACCGGTGAATACGATAACGGGCAATTGGGTGAAATATTTATAGATATGCACCGCGAAGGGGCTACTGTTAGAAGTCTGCTTAACGTATTTGCAATTGCTATTTCCTTGGGGCTGCAGCATGGTGTTCCTCTTGAAGAATTTGTTGATGCATTTGTTTTTACAAGATTCGATCCAAGCGGAATAGTCTCAGGGAACTCAAAAATTAAATTTTCGACTTCAGTTATAGATTATATCTTTAGAGAATTGGCAGTAACATATTTAAGCAGAAATGATCTAGCTCATGTTGATCCGACAGAACATAATCCATCAACCCCTAAAAATATTGTGAAAAAACTTGAACCGGAATTTGAAAGCGAAGAAGTAATTAGCGAGAGAGTTATCGAATTGGATAAGAGTGAAGTTCCCTCTTATAGCTATAATCTTTCAACTACAAAAATTAAAAGTGTTCTAAAACCAACAGCTTCTCCGGCGAACTCCCTCAAAAATAAAGTTCAAGAAGCGATTGAAAAAGGTTATACCGGTGATGTTTGTCTTGAATGTCAAAGTATGACAATGGTTCGCAATGGCACCTGTTTAAAATGTATGACTTGCGGCGCAACTTCCGGTTGTAGTTGACAAATAAAAAAAAGGAATTTTTAAAAAAAATTTGCAATTAATTTGATAACAACATATATTAGCACCGTTTAGATAAAGTTATTCCTAAAATTATGAACTTAATTCAATGTTTCTTATTTACTTAACAATGTTCGAGGGAATATTATGAAAAAATTATTCTTTGTATTGATGGTCATTAGTTTCTCATTTTCATTAACTAATGCACAAGCATCGAAAGATGGATGGGCATTTGGTTTGGATTTTGTTTCGCCAAGGTTGTTCAGTGATATTGCTGCTGAAAACATAGATTTCGGTGGACGAGTACTCCTGCAAAAAAATCTTAGTGAACGTGCGGCAATGAGATTTAGTCTTGATTATTTGATGTTTACCGGACAGAATGCAATTGCACCGATAAAATTTACAAATAACACAATTAAAATTGGAGTGGGAGCTGTCTACAATTTTTTTCCGTGTGAAGAATTCAACCCTTATGTTGGTTTGGGCGGAGGTATTCTCTATTACACTGTGAAAAATGCGGCAAACATTCTAGATAAGTCCTATTTCGGTGAACTTACAGCAGATTTTTTCTTGGGCGGAACCTATCATTTTTCTGAAGATTGGTTCTTGAAAGTTGAATTATCAGAAAACACCGTATCGACAGATAAACTTGACGGAGTAAGAGCCGCTCAAGGTGGTTTATTTGGTGGTGTTCTTGATTCATATACAACTTTAGGGGTAGGACTTCTTTATTACTTTGATCAAGGGACAAAATCAACTTATTGTGATGAGTTTGCTGCTGGCATTAAGGCAAATATCGATTACGCTAAAATAGAAGAAATTGTTCGTAAATATGCTTCTACCCCTACAACTGTTGATTACACTTTAATTGAAAACATCGTGAAGAAAAATTCAGCTCCAGTTAAAGAAAAAGTGATGACTGCCGGAAACTGGGTATTAGTTGGAGTTAACTTTGAATCCGGAAAGTCTTCTTTAACATCAGAATCTTATCCAATCTTAGTTAATGCTGTTCAAGTGCTTATTTCTAATCCTGATATGAAAGTTGAAATTCAAGGACATACAGACAACATCGGCTCTG
>Ga0210058_1004429_pt1 | contig 10355 bp, 11 predicted proteins | sample CryGeymeta201511_FD_183979 | JGI IMG/M metagenome (GOLD analysis project Ga0210058, IMG submission 183979) | Groundwater microbial communities from Crystal Geyser aquifers in Utah, USA - Crystal Geyser metaG 2015-11 (SPAdes) (version 2) | ecosystem: Environmental > Aquatic > Deep subsurface >...
AATTCCAGTTATGGCATTAAAAGGAATCAATCTTGAAATTCAGGAAAAAACATTTGTATCATTTATCGGTCCATCCGGAAGCGGTAAATCTACACTTTTGAATTTAATAGGCTGTCTGGATAAACCAACTGAAGGGAAAGTGTTTGTGAACGATGTTGATGTGGGAATGTTTGACCGAACTGAATCTGCGGCTTTTCGTGGAAAGACAATTGGATTTGTTTTTCAGAATTTCAATCTTATCCCGGTACTAACTGTTTATGAAAATATCGAGTACCCATTACTGATGCTAAACCATCTTCCGGTCAAGGAACGCATTGATCGTGTTTCCCGGTTGTTAGAAAAAGTTGGGATGGCTGATCAAAAGAAAAAATATCCTAACCAAATTTCCGGTGGACAAAAGCAGCGTGTGGCAGTTGCCCGCGCTTTAGTTACAAATCCACAAATTGTTCTTGCAGATGAACCAACAGCTAATCTTGATCACGCGACAGCTTTTAAGATAATTAACATTATGCACGAAATGACGAATGAATTTGGAACGACCTTTATTTTCTCCACTCACGATCCAAAAATAGTCGGAGAAGCAGAAGTGATACATTCCTTAGAAGACGGAGTTATTGTGAGCACGGAAAATAAAAAGGAGGATAAACGATGAAAAATTTATTTGTAATTGCATTCCGAAATTTATTCAGAAATAAAAGACGAACAATTCTTACTTCATCACTTATTGCTTTTGGAGTAATCTTAGTGATTGTGTTTGGAGGTTTAGCAATTTCTTTCAAATCTCAAATGGTAGGTATATTAACAAACACCGCAATGGGTGATTTACAAATACACAGTAAAGGATATGTGGAATCCATTGATAACTTACCATTAAACCTTACTCTTTCCGGTAGTGAATTAGCAAGTGTTGAAAAGAAATTAAACAGCATACCTGAAGTTGCAGCTTACAGTCCGCGCATAAAATTTGGTGCAATGATTAGTAACTATGCACAGACCTCAAACGTTCGTATGAGTGCGGTATATCCAAAAATGGAAAATCGTACTGTCCCGGAATTTGCCAAACGTATTAAAGGAAAGATTTCTGATCCAGATCAATTTCTTAAACCGGGAGAAATATTAGTCCCCGAAAATTTAATGAAAGGACTTTCATTAAATATTGGTGATGAAATTGTTTTAGTAGCGACGAACAAAGATGGTTCAGTTAATGCAGTTACATTGATTATTGCTGCAATAACAGAAAATGTTTTCGGTCCTTCCGGTAAAGATGGCTATATGCACATTGATGATGCACAATTGCTTCTTCGTGAGGATCAACCAGAGATAGTTGAAATTGCAATTCATCTACAACAGTATGATCAACTTAGTAAGGTTTACGCACAGTTGAAGAATGAAGCAAGCGTATCTAAATCTTCCATCGAAGTACATACCTGGGAACAGCTTTCACCATTTGCCAGCATCGCACGTATTGTTGATCTCCTAATATTAGTTGTAAAATTTATTTTGATTTCAATTGTACTTGTCAGCATTCTCAACATAATGACAATGTCTGTCTATGAACGAATTAGTGAAATAGGAACTATTGCGGCAATTGGTACACCGCCACGCCGTATTCTTTCACTTTTTCTAATTGAAGGATTTGCAATGGGATTAGTTAGCACTATTGCCGGTATAGTAATTGGTCTTGGAATACTTTGGATATTGAACATAACGAAAATTGATTTTACATTTGGTATGATGAACATATCACTTGCGCCGAGTATTCCCGTAAGTGAAGTAATAGTTGTCGCGATTATTGTAATGATCGTATCACTTTTTGCTGGATTCCAGCCGGCATATAAAGCATCTAAAATGGAACCGGTTGATGCATTAGGACATAATTAGAAGGGACAAAGGAGTCAGAAGTTAGGAGTTAGAATAAAGAAATTATTAATTATGAGCTGTTTGCTCAAATAAGAAAAGAGAAAAAGTTATGAAAACAATATCAATGTTTATTATTACAGTTTTGTTCGCTATCAATGTTTTTGCACAGGATGCCAACAAGTTATTAAAGGAAGTTGATGATAATCTTATGCCGGAATCTTACGAGTCAATTCGTAAACTTATAAATGAAGAACCGGACGGATCAAAAAAAGAATTTACATTTTACACTGTAAAAAAGGGGAAAGATAAAGTTGCAATGCTTTACCTTTCACCGGCAAGTGAAAAAGGTCGTTCAACTTTACGCCTTGGTGAAAATATGTGGCTTTATATTCCAAGCGCAAACAAACCAATCCGCATTACAAGTTTACAATCCGTTGTTGGAGGCGTTTTTAATAACGCAGATATTATGCAGTTGGAATATTCAACCGAATATGATGCAACATATTCAAAGGGAACCGATAAAGAATATATTCTTGATCTAAAAGCAAAGAATAAAACCGTTGCTTACGACAAATTAAAAATGTGGATTACAAAAGCAGATAAAACACTGCGCAAGGTTGAGGCTTATTCTGCAAGCGGAATGCTTATTAAAACACTTGAGTTTAAAGATGATAAAAATTTTGGCGGCGGTTTAAACCGACCTTCGGTAATTGATACTTATAGCCCATTATATAAAGGTTATCGCTCTTTGATGATTTATCAAACGATAAAAAAACGAAATTTCCCGGATGAAGTATTTACTCAAAACTATATGAGCCGCTTAGGGGATTTGAGAAAATGATATTTGCCCGATGGCTTTTGCTTATTTTATTATTTACATCATCAAGAGTTTTATTTGCCCAAGAAGATGATATTTCTACATATCAAGAAGAAGAACCAGAAAAGAAACTTGAGTGGAACGGTAACCTCGATGTGAAATATAAACTGTTCAATATGGACCAAAACTCATCGCTGTATAAACTTCAGTTTTTGAAAGAGCTTCCGTCTTCGTCTTTACTTTCACAATACAGTTTAGAACCATATCTGAACGCCGAATATAGGACAGGTGATTTAGGATTTGTTTTAATAACACACGCCTCCTATTACAGCGACAAAAACTCAAGCTTCGATTTGTTTGAAGCTTATGCAAGTTTTAATCCTTCATTTAATACAAATCTGCAAGCCGGTAAAAAGGTGTACAGTTGGGGGAAAGGTTATGCATTTAATCCCGTGGGTTTTGTTAATCCAATAAAAGACCCGGAGAATCCCGAACTTGCACAAGCCGGCTTATTTTCAGCTAACTTTGAATATATTAAAAGTTTTTCATCAGAAGCTCTGCAAAGTTTTTCTTTCCTTGCTGTGTTGATTCCCTCTTTAGATGTAACCGGAGCACAATTCGGCGAATTGAAAAATACCGGTGTTGCACTTAAATCTTCTCTTCTTTTTTACGATACAGACATTGACTTTCTTGCCTATTATAGTGAAATCAAACCTAAACGATATGGATTTGATTTCGCACGTAATATTCAAGAAAATATTGAAATGCACGCCGAATTTAGTTACAATCAAAATGTAGAGCGTTTTACAATCGTAAATAGCTCACTTAGAAATGAATTAGTTGATGTGTATTCATATCTCTTTGGCATTCGATATCTGGACGCATCAAACACCACTATTATTGCAGAATACTATCATAATGGTTCCGGGCTGAGTAAAAATGAATATGCAAACTATAATGATTTTATAAATAATGGCGCCAATAGTTTAAGCGAAACTATAAAACAACAAACGCTTGGTGTTAGTCAAACAAACTTTAAAGGACAAACATTAATGCGGGATTATTTATACATAAAGCTTTCGCATCCGGAACCTTTTGATTGGCTGTACTTCACTCCATCGCTTTACACAATTTACAATCTAACAGATAATAGTTTCCTTCTCTCATTTCAAATAAGCTATAAACCAATTACAAATACAGAATTTATTTTTTGGGCATCAATGTTTGCCGGGAAGGAATCTTCTGAGTATGGTGGAAAACAAGTTGAGCAGAGATTGGAACTTTGGATGAGGGTGTTTTTTTAGTTAAATAAAAACCGAGTTACAAAAAATCAGAAATAATCAATAAATGGAGAAATAAAATGAAAATTCAAAAATTCTTTTTAGCATTGTTACTTTTTTTAGTAAGCAATTTTTCTTTTGCGCAAACAAAATCATTTGATGAAGAAATCGCACCGTGGCATAAAAAAGCTGTTATGACTTGCGGTATGCTTCGCAATATGGATTCATTCGTTCAACAAAAGTTCTTGAAAAATCTGGATGAACTTGAAGCGGAATTAAAAGTCATCTCAGAAAAATATTTGAATAATCCGCCAACTGAATATGCAAAAGATCCGCAGTGGAAAACATATTTGGAAGACTTGATGGATAACACAAATGTTATCCGTGAAAGAATTGAAAAGAAAGAATACCGACTTGCACAAAAGTATTGCCCGTTCTATTGTATGACTTTTGGCAAAATGCACAGAAACAACGGCAGGACAGATTTGACAGATGTGATGTTTTCGTGGAGAGCTGAAGTTAAGAACGCAATGGATATGTTCGTTGCCGGAAATGTTGACGGCGCAAAAAACCATCTTGAAATGGTTGATAGAATGTATGGTAAAGTAAAATCATATCAGCAAAAGAAGAATGATCCGAAGTTCGATGAACTATTTACTCCAATAGAAGAATTAGTAAAAGAATGGAAGGGTGGCGTCGAGAACAAGAATATTGAAAAAGCAAAAACAAACTTTGGCAAGTTTATGAATGAGTTTGGAAAACCGTATATATATACATTATAATTTTATGGTCATTGCGGAAATGAAATGCGATGCAATCCGATACAATGCAACAGATTGCTTCATCCGGCATCTGCCGGATTCGCAATGACAAGTAAAAGTTATTGTGATGGAAAATAAACGAATAAAAAAAAGAAAAGTAAGAAGGAATATATGGCAACGCAAAAAAGAGAGATGAAAGTATTAATAATCGGCGAAAGTGAAAACCCAACTAAGATGAATCTTCAAGCCGGCAAATTCAATTTAATTATAGATGAACCAAAAGGAATGGGTGGCACAGACGAAGGTCCATCTCCAATTCAGGTTCTGTTAATGTCATTAGCTGGATGTTTGAATGTAACAGGACACGAAATTGCACGACAAAAAGGATTGACTATGAACAGTATGAAAGTAAAGATTGAAGGAGTTATGAATCCTTGTACTTTTCTTGGCTGTTCGTTTGAAGAGCGTGCGGGATTTCAAAATATTGTTGTTACTGTTAATGCAGATATGCCCGGCGCATCGGAAGAAGAAAAAGAAGCGTGGTTGAAAGAGACAGAAAGCCGCTGCCCGGTTACAGATAATATAAAAGCGGATACAACTATAACTGTTATAAATGAATAAAATTAGTTTTTGGGATTGCTTCACTTCGTTCGCAATGACAAGTCGATCGTCATTGCGAGTTACAAATAAAAGCGTTGCTTTTATATATCAAAAGAATGACTTTATCGTCACTGCGAACGAGTCCTCGAGTGAAGCAATCTCAGAAGTTCTAAAAGTGAGACTGCTTCGTTCCTCGCAGTGACAAAATGTAGGATGTCATTAGTAGGAGCGATAGCGACTGAAGCAATCCCATAAATGCGGTAGATTACTTCGCTTCGCTCGTAATGACTATCATATGGAAGTTAAATAAACAAAAAGGGAAAAACAATGAACTGGTTAAATAATCTTGATCAAGCAAAAGAAGAATCATTAAAGTCGCACAAACCGATTCTTCTTCAATTTGAAATGGACGGATGCGGCGGCTGTAAAAAATTGTATGCCGAAACATATCCAAATCCAAAAGTTGAACAAGAAATGAATGAGTGGTTTGTTCTTCTCAAACTAGATTTGATTAAAGACAGAGAAATAAGAAGAGAACTTGCTGCTTACTGGACGCCATCTTTTTATTTCTTAGATCACTCAGGAAAATCTTATTTTAATTTTAATGGATATTTGCCGGCAGATGAATTCAGGATTATTCTTCGACTTGGCTTTGCGGAAACAATGATTCCAAGAGGAAAGTATGCAGATGCTGTTGATGTAATGAGTAAAATGATTGATGAATTTAGTAATAGTCCTTTATTGCCGAAACTATTAGCTCAAATTGGAATAGCAAATTACATTAAGACAAAAGATAAACAGACGTTTATGAAAGTGATGAAGGATATTCAAATTAATTATCCAAATTCGCTTGAATCAAAAATGTATTTCTGGGATGAATAGAAAAAGTAAAAGCTTATAACAGCTAATTCTATCTATATTGGACAAAAAACAGTAAATACTTCAGCTTGTATCGTTTAGTTATCCAAATTTATTTTTAAAAGTACTTGACAATTAAATTTAAAGATGTATTTTAGTAAGTGAGTGTTTACTTAATTATTTAAAGAGATTAAAATGGCAGCAGAAAGATTAGATACAGAAACAAGACAAGGACAAATTAAAAAAGCTGTTCTTGAAATTATTTCTACTGAAGGAATCGGGAAACTTTCAACAAGAAACTTAGCGGCTAAAATTGGAGTTACAGAAGGCGCTCTATTTCGTCATTTTTCATCAAAAAAAGAAATTATGCTTGCTATTCTTAATGATGTAAAAAATGAACTTCTTGTTGAGCAGGAAAGAATAACTTATTCATCTTCGCTTACAGCCGAACAAAAATTATTTGATTTTCTTTGCCGGCATATTACTTATCTTATTGAAAACAAAGGCATAACTATACTTTTGTTTTCTGAAGCAGCACATATGAATGAACCATTATTGAAGAAGGGCTTGCGAGAAATTCTTCTTACCCAAAAAGAATACATTAGCAGAATAATCAAACAAGGAATGAATGAAGGAGTTTGGGATAAATCTTTAAATGTTGAAAATGCTGCCACTCTTTATATGGGAATTCCTATTTCATTAAATATTGAAATGATCCTTAATCCAGGAGCACAAAAGCAGAAAAAATTTTGTGATAATATGATTTGCTTGATTAAAAAAGCATTAGAAAAGAAATAAATATTTTTTAATAATATAGGTAAGTAAACGATTACTTAATCAAAGGAAATAAAATGGAAAACAAAACAATCAATATCGCAGCAGTTACAGATGATGGATTAACGATAAGTCAGCATTTTGGCAGAGCTGCCTATTATGAAGTACTGTTTGTTGAAAATGGCAGAGTAGTTAAAAGAGAACGCCGCGAAAAACTTGGTCATAATAATTTTGCGCAGGAAGAACATCATCATTCAGATGGACAGCACGGACTTGATGAACACTCACATTCCAAACACGTTAGTATGGCAGAAGCTATTAAAGACTGCCAGATTTTACTTGCACGTGGAATGGGAAATGGCGCTTATCAAAGTATGCTTCAATTAAATATTAAACCCATTGTAACTGATATCAGGAATATTGATGAAGCTGTTAAATCAGTAATTAACGGAACAATAGCAGATCACACAGAAAAATTACATTAATTAAATAAGGAGAAATAAAATGTTGAACGAAGTGAAATCCGACTTGGGCGGATTTAAATTACCAGAATGGACTTTCGAATTTCACGGGCATCACTGCCCTTTCATGCCAATCGGTTTCAGAATGGGAACAGTGGCATTGGAAAAATTAGGCGTTAAAAAAAGTTTAGATCATCAGATGCACGTGTTTTCTGAAATGGGTGTTGGTCACCCGCAAGGTTGTATGCAGGATGGAATTATGTCTGCAACCGGTGCAACATTCGGAAAAGGAATGATTGAAAGATTGAACTACGGAAAGATTGCTGCAATCTTTTGGTATCCGGGTAAAAAAGATGCAGTAAGAATTTTTCTGAAAAATGAATTCCAGGATAAAATGGCGCCGCACGAATTTTTTAAATACCGCAAACAAGGAATTGAACCTTCCGAGATACCGGAAAATGTTCGTCTTGATATTATCAATATGGTTTTGAATGCTACTGAGGATGAATTATTTAATATAACTGTTTTGAAAGACTTCAAATACACTCCGGTAAAAGGTTCATTCAATAAAGCAAAGTGCGAAGTATGCGGCGAGTATGTTTTTGAAAGATACTTGCGTGTAAAAGATGGAAAGAAAGTCTGTATTTCTTGTTCTGAAAGAACTGATGAAGAAGTAGTAATTCATTTACCAAATATCAAGTAGAACTCGGTAGTCATTGCGAGGGGCGGTAGCGACTGAAGCAGTCTAATCAAATAAAAGATTACTTCACTTCGATCGTAATGAAAAGTAAATGACAGTCATTGCGAACGAGTCTTCGAGTGAAGCAATCTCATGCATTAAAAACAGATTGCTTCGGGACTATCGTCCCTCGCAATGACAAATAAAAAGAGAAAGATATGTTATACCTGATTGTATCGATATTAATATTTATTGTGTCATTCGTCTTTGCGATGCTTGGCTTAGGCGGCGGAATGGTTTACGTGCCAATTCTTAAATGGGCTGGCTTTCCAATGAAAGAAGTTGCAATTCCACTTGGACTTTTATTGAATGAATTGAACACACTACTTGCACTAATTCCTTTTTCAAGAAAAAAATTAGTTGATTGGAAAGGCGGAGCTGCTATGGCAGTTGCTGCATTAATCTTTTCACCACTCGGTGCTTATGCTTCTAAATTTGTCCCGGAAAAACCGTTGATGATTTTATTTGCTGTAGCTGTAGTTGTTGCGGCAGTTAGAACTCTGTGGGCTTCCAGCCAGCAAGAACCGGAAGAAATAATGCCGTTAAAAAAACGATCTATTATTGGTGTTGGAGTCGGAGCGTTTGCAGGATTTGCCGGTGGTTTACTTGGCATTGGCGGTGGATTTATCATCGCTCCAATTTTAATGTGGATGGGATATAAAACAAAAGAAGCCGCAGCAACAACGGCATTTGTGGTTACTTTTTCTTCATTCAGCGGATATTTGGGACACGCAGCCGAAGGGCAAATGAACTGGACGTTAACGATCCTGGTTGTTGTTGCGGTAATCATAGCATCACAACTTGGTGCAATGTTTATGTCCGGCAAAGCAAAACCGAAAATGGTAAAGCAGGTTTATGCTGTAGTACTTTTAGGAATTGCCTTAAAATTGTTGTGGGGTGTTTTGTGAGCAGAAGATTTTTTATACCGGTGATTGTTGCACTAAGTATTTTTTTCACAAAACCATTGTTCTCGCAAAATACAGAAACAAAAATTCACGGTTACATTCAATCACGTTTTACAACTGATTATGATAATGTAAATGATTTTATGATTCGCAGAGCAAAGCTTTGGGTTGATGGAAATGCGCCTGGATTGGAAAATGTTTCCTACAAAATTCAAGCGGTTTATCGTTCATTCAAAGATGAAGCAGTAATGTTTCAAGACGCTTTCGCAGATGTGAAGTTTCATAACTTTGGTTCACTGCGTGCCGGAAGATTTGTCCCGGATTTTATGTTACAAAGAATGCAACCTGATTATGAAATTTCCGATATAGAAAGAGCCAGCGTTATTAGTGGTTTAATTCACAGCTCAAAATCAATGGCGCGGCAGATAGGCGTTCAAATTACCTATCAACCGTATTATTTTCCAATTCATTTCAGCTTTGGTATTTTTAATGCAAATCTTGAATCACCGGGGAAAAACAAAGATCAAAATTTACTTTACACTTCTCACACGCAATTAACAGTTGTAAAAAAAGAGGATGTGTTGCTCGAATTAGGCTTCTCCGCTGCTTATCGTTATGCTAATGCAATATCGATGAATACCATTTATAATTCAAATCAACTTATAACCGGGAACGATTATCGCTTCGGGGTTGAGTATCAATTGAGTTATAAAAATATCGGTTTCCAAACAGAATATATTCAAGCTAATATCAATAAAGATAGAGCTTGGGGATATTATGCAAGCGCTGATTATTCATTCAATGAAAAAATCCAGGCTACTGCGGGCATTGAAAAATTTTCCGATCTCATTCGGACTACCAATGATAATGAATGGTATAGCGTCTGTTTGATCTATTACTTCACCGATAAGACAAAATTAATGACAGATTTTAAAACACAAGTTTCCTCAGCAAAGAATAATTACTTAAGTGAGATACAGTATCAAATATTTTTTAATTAACAATAAACAACTTTCATAAACAAAGGAAAAACAAAATGGTTAATCCACAAGATTGGTTAGAGTTCGGACAAAAATTTCACGGACACAAATGCCCCGCAATGCCAATGGGCTTAAGAGTAGGTGCAGCAGCAATGAACAAACTCGGTGTTGACAGAGCTAAAGATGGACAAATAGTTGCGTTCGTTGATCTTGGTGAAGATCATTGTGCTACTTGCTATGCCGATGGCTTGCAGGTAATAATGGGAACAACATTCGGGAAAGGCAACATCAAAAAAACACATAAAGGTAAATGGGCTGTT
>Ga0210058_1004430_pt1 | contig 10353 bp, 8 predicted proteins | sample CryGeymeta201511_FD_183979 | JGI IMG/M metagenome (GOLD analysis project Ga0210058, IMG submission 183979) | Groundwater microbial communities from Crystal Geyser aquifers in Utah, USA - Crystal Geyser metaG 2015-11 (SPAdes) (version 2) | ecosystem: Environmental > Aquatic > Deep subsurface >...
TACAAGGAAAAGTTGAAAGGGGATGATCCGAAGATGTACGAGATGGCCATGCCCGAAGGGAAGATGGTGAACATCATCATCGATAAAGAGGAGAGTGCCACACAGATTGTCCTGACCGAAAACAAGGAGAAGAAAGGGACCCAGATTCAGATCACGAAATCCAAGGAGGCTAAGGATTAAATTTGATGGACTTGTAAGAAGTTCTAAAATGTGACGGCAAAGAAAAAAGGCCCAGATGCAAGGCGCGCAAGTCCTGAGGAATGAGGCGTACTTGGATGTACGCTGCAATGACGAAGGGCGCAGCGAACCCCAAGATTCATTAATATGTAAGTCGCCAAAGGCGGCATGAATAATGCAAAGCGGGGCATGCGGCGCTTCGAAACGAAGTGAAGAAGCGGCAAGCATAACCAGCAGATGGACTTTTTACGAAGCCGTCAAATCTTATTCCCACTCGATGGTACTCGGCGGTTTGGAGGAGATGTCGTAGGCCACGCGGTTGACCCCTTTGACCTCGTTGATGATCCGATTGGAGATGCGGCCCAGGAGGTCGTAGGGAAGCTGGACCCAGTCGGCGGTCATGCCGTCCTGACTCGTGACCGCACGTACGGCGATCACGTGCTCGTAGGTCCGCTCGTCGCCCATGACCCCCACGGTCCGGATCGGGAGGAGCACGGCAAACGACTGCCAGATCTGCCGGTAGAGCCCTGCGGCCTTGACCTCCTCGATCACGATGGCATCGGCCCTGCGGAGGATCTCGAGCCGATCTCTGGTGACTTCCCCGAGCACGCGCACGGCAAGACCCGGGCCCGGAAAGGGCTGGCGAAAGAGTATCTCATCGGGAATCTGCAGCTCCTTCCCTGCCAGCCGGACCTCGTCCTTGAAGAGTTCCCGCAGGGGTTCGATCAGCTTGAGTTTCATCCGTTCAGGGAGGCCGCCCACGTTGTGGTGGCTCTTGATGGTGGCCGAGGGACCTTTGAAGGAGACGCTCTCGATTACGTCCGGATAGAGGGTCCCCTGCGCCAGGCAATCAACCTTGCCGAGTTTGCCTGCCTCTTCTTCAAAGACCCGGATGAACTCGTTCCCGATGATCTTGCGCTTCTTCTCAGGATCGGTGACCCCGGCCAGTTTTTTAAGGAACCTCTCTGCGGTATCCACAAAGACCAGAGGGATGCGGAACTCGTCACGGAACGTCTTGACCACTTTTTCAGCCTCGTTCAGCCTAAGCAGTCCGTTGTCCACAAAGATGCAGGTCAGGCGGTCTCCGATGGCCCTGTGGAGCAGCACGGCGGCAACCGAGGAATCCACTCCACCGGATAAGGCGCAGATCACCCGGTCTTCTCCCACACGGGCCCGGATATCGGATACAGCCTGCTCCACAAAGGAGTGCATGGTCCAATTGGGCCCGCACCCGCAGATCCGGTAGGCGAAGTTCTTGAGGATTTCCATACCCTGCGGGGTATGGGCCACTTCGGGATGGAACTGCAGGGCATAATAACCCTGTCCTGGATCGGCCATCGCGGCCACCGGGGAGTTTTCCGTGCCGGCTATAGGGGAGAATCCCTGTGGCGGTGTATCAATACGGTCGCCGTGGCTCATCCAGACCCGGAGGCGTTTCCCCAAGCCGGAGAACAGTTCCGATTCAGCGAGCAGGTCCAGGTCCGCCGCGCCGTATTCACGGTGTGCTGCCGGAGCGACCCTGCCGCCCAGCATCTGCGTCATCAACTGCATGCCGTAGCAGATGCCGAGAATGGGGATGCCCATAGAGAAGATTCCCAGATCAGGGAACGGCGCCCCGGGATCTGATACGCTCGAGGGGCCGCCCGAGAGAATCAGGCCCGAAGGCCGAAAGGCCTGGATCCCCTTCAGGGGTTCGGAAAAAGGCCGAATCTCGGAGTAGACCTTGAGCTCTCGGATACGGCGGGCGATGAGCTGGGTGTACTGGGATCCGAAATCGAGGATCAGAATCTTTTTCTGCTGTATGGACATAGCGTATGCACACCCCAAATGATACTGTGAGCCGGCGGAGAAGAAGTTGTGATTTTAGGCATCCAAGAAGGGTTCCAGGGGCCAAGGGTTCGAGGGGTCAAGCGATTCGTTTCCTCTCATTTTCTTCGCCGTTCACTTGAACCCTTGACCCCTGGAATCCTTGGACCCTTTTTGCTTGCAATCTCTATACTTGTTATACGTGTAAAAGACTTTGTATGTATGTCAAGAATGTTGGTTACTCCAGGCGGTAGTTGGGGGCCTCTTTGGTGATGATCACGTCATGGACGTGGCTCTCGCGGAATCCGGCGACCGTGATACGGATGAATTCCGCTTTCTCCTGCAGTTCGGGGATGGTGCGGCACCCGCAGTAGCCCATGCCGGAGCGGAGTCCTCCCACAAGCTGATAGATGCTCTCCGCAAGGGACCCCTTATAGGGGACGCGGCCTTCGATCCCCTCGGGGACCAGTTTCCTCTCCAGGGTCTCGTGTTCCTGAAAATACCGGTCCTTGCTTCCCGAAGACATGGCCCCGATGGAGCCCATGCCGCGATAGACCTTGTAGCTTCGCCCCTGAAAGAGCACGGTCTCTCCGGGGCTCTCTTCCACACCGGCCAGGAGACCGCCGATCATGACCAAATTGGCCCCGGCCACCATGGCCTTGGTAATATCCCCGGAATATTTGATCCCCCCGTCGGCAATGACCGGCACATGAGACTCTCGGGCTACTTTGGCGCAGTCCATGATGGCCGTAATCTGAGGGATTCCGGCCCCGGCGACAACGCGGGTCGTACAGATGGAGCCGGGCCCGATCCCGACCTTTATGGCATCGGCCCCCGCCTCGATCAGGTCCCTGGCCCCCTGGGCCGTGGCCACGTTCCCGGCCACCAGATCTCTGTCCGGATAGGTTTTTTTAATCTGCCGGACGGCCTCGAGCACCCCTTCGGAATGGCCATGGGCCGTGTCCACACAGAGCACGTCCACACCGGAGCGGATCAGGGCCTCTGCGCGCATCAGGGCCTCCTCGCCCACACCGATGGCGGCGCCGACCCGGAGCCTGCCCAGATCGTCCTTGCAGGCATTGGGAAATTTCATCTTCTTCTCGATATCCTTGATGGTAATCAATCCCTTGAGGTTTCCGTCACGATCCACGACCAGGAGCTTTTCGATCCGGTGCTGGTGGAGGATCTCCTTGGCCTCCTCCAGGGTGGTTCCTTCCGGGGCCGTGATCAGATTCTTCTTGGTCATGACCTCGGAGACCTTGAGGTCGAGACGGGTCTCGAATCTGAGATCCCGGTTGGTCAGGATCCCGACCAGACGGTTTCCTCTAGTGACGGGGACTCCGGAGATACGGTACTTATCCATGATGGCCATGGCCTCGTGGATCCTGCGGTCCGGTTCTATGGTAATGGGATCCACGATCATCCCGCTTTCGGATTTTTTGACCTTGTCGATCTCCATGACCTGCCGCTCCAGGGACATGGCCTTATGGATGAAGGCGATCCCCCCCTCCTGGGCCAGGGCGATCCCCAGTCTCGCCTCGGAAACCGTATCCATGGCCGAGCTCACGATGGGAATGTTCAGCCGGATCCGTCCCGTGAGATAGGTTGAGGTGTCCGTATCCTTGGGGAGCACGCTGGAGCGGGCCGGCACCAGGAGCACATCATCGTAGGTCAATCCAAGCCGGATCTGTTCATGGTTCATGTTTTTTTTTATCCTCATCCAAGAGACCGGATGGCACATGGAGACGGGCAGACCGTCCGTCCATCCCTCACTTGAGGCGCCCCCTGCGTTGACCGCGGCTGATGCAAAGAGAGTAAACCACAGGGGAACCCTGCAAGATATGAAATAATAAATTGAATTGAAAAACTAACATACAAGAGTTCATCCGTCAAGAAGGAAATCGCACGTGGGTTTAAGAAGCGGGGCCGCTTGACGGAATCCTCTTTTTCCGTTACAAAAGATCCAATGATTGAAAGACCGAAGACGTTTCCGGTCTTTTTCAGAGGCGCCTCCGGAGTCCGGGGGGTGGGGGGCGGCCATTGTCCGGATCAAGCCGGGATGATGAAAAGGGATACCACAGAGCACACAGAGAACACGGAGAAAAGCAGCGCCTTGTTAAAAGCAAAACCTTTTCACCGCAGAGCACACAGAGAACGCAGAGGAAAGGCCTTTTAGGTAAGAACGAAAACCAAGACCTCTTCACCGCAGAGGCGCGGAGGGCGCTTGGCACAAACAACTGCCGTTTTTTTATGCAGATTCGTGTTCATTCGTGGCAGAAAAATTTTGTTTTCTCTGTTCCCTGTGGTTATCTTCTGACTGACGGAGGCCGATATGGAAAAGAAGATTGGGAAAAGCAGGCTGACTCTGGTGCGCGGGGATATCACGCAGGCGGAGACTGAAGCCATCGTGAATGCGGCCAACTCGTCTCTCATGGGAGGCGGAGGCGTGGACGGGGCCATTCACCGGGCCGGAGGCCCGAAGATCCTGGAGGAGTGCAAGGCCATTGTGGCCAGGCAGGGGAGATGCGGAACCGGCGAAGCGGTCATCACGTCCGGAGGAAACCTAAAGGCCCGGTATGTTATCCATACCGTGGGGCCGGTCTGGTCCGGCGGGGGTCGAAACGAACGGGAACTTCTATCCGATGCCTACAGGAACAGCCTCAGGCTTGCGAAGGAGAATCACATCCGCTCCATCTCATTCCCATCCGTCAGCACCGGGGCCTACCGGTTCCCCATCGAGGAGGCGGCCGGAATCGCCCTTTCAACCGTTCGGGACTTTCTCACGGAGCACCCCATGGACGAGGTCCGGTTTGTGCTCTTTTCTGAAAACGATCTTAAGGTTTATGAGGATGCATTCAGGAAGGCATTCCATTGATTAGAGATCTGCAGCCCTTATTCATCTGTGATTAATATCAATTTCTTCATAGATCCAAATCGGCATTCTGGAATCCATACTCTGATTCTGGTTCGCTGACTATCCAGCGTATATTCTCAGCGGTCATTTTCCCGATCCCTTCAACTTCCTTCAGTTCTTCCAGACGGGCTGAAATTGCATTTTCTACGCTACCAAAGGTTTTCAGTAACCGTCCGGCCTTCGCCGGGCCGATACCCGGTAAGCCCTGTAGAATCTGAAGCTGTGTTCTATGTTTACCCTTGGGTCGTTTCCCCTTGTGAGGTAATGCACCAACGGAAATTCTTCTCATCTGTTTGGCAGCGTAACATATGAGCTGGGCGCTTTCTTTCGGGCTCTGTGAGCGTAGAACTGGAATTCCTAAAAAGAGACTGATTGTAATCAGAGCGCCCTGGATCGCTTCTCGTCGCATTCCGCTTGTGGCCAGATCACCGGCTGTTCCCTCTAAGATAAGGACCGGACGCTTCGGCGAGGAAGCAAGTCTGCATGCTTGATCAAAGAGCCGTCCATTCTGGATGGAAACTGTAAAATCCAACAAGGTCTTCCTCTCAAAAAGGAAGTTACCCTCTACTTCATAATCCCCCAGAGCAAGACGTTGTACAAAAACTTCGACATCCTCCAAAACCTTTAACGCTTCTATTGTGCCGCTTCTTTGTTCGCGATCATCTGCAATGATTCGGATAAGAGGTGTTTGACAGGAGAAACCGGTATCCATATTTTGCATTTTTATCAATTTTTATGGGAATTGTAAATCTAATTTTTTTTGTGGAGGGCGCGCCCGACCATGATACGAAAAAGCCGCCCATGCTCAATTCACAAAAGCGGGGGCGTTGTCCAGTATTTCAAAACCCTGGTCCACGGAGATATCCCGGATCATGTAAACGCTGAAGATCATCTGGTAGACCGAGTCGCCCAGGTTTTCCCATCCCGTGGAGATGAACCCCATATTGCCGAATTGTCCGGGGATGTTATCGGGAGGGTCCATGCGGCTCGCATCATCGAGGATGTATACCCTGTAGTGGACCGGGAGATTCCTTCCAAGATTCATGGAGACCAGGATTTCTCCATCGGGACTGGAAACAACGAGGGCCTTGTCACCGGAGGCATTGATTTTTTCCTTTTCAGCGGACATCTTTCCATTGATGGCGGCGCCAGAGGGCCGTCGTTTCCGTCCATGGTCATCAGGGTCTTAAGGTCCGAGAAAAAGAGGCCGATCCTGAAGGGGATCTCAATGAAGGTATCCAAGAAGAAGGCGTTGGCGTAATGGATATGATAGATGGTGATGGCCGGGGTGCGAAGCCCCATGAAGAGCCTGGCCCTGTTGACCGTGCACCGGATGACCCGCACGGGGCCTTGCTTTACGGCGGTCAGCCTGGATTCGGAATCCTCTTCCGTTCTTACAAAGTCCAGTTTATGAAGAAACTTCCCGCTGTGTCTCGCCTTCATCTTGTCGGCCAGATTCGCGCCGTATTCATGGGGAGAAGCCCCCTTCCAGTTTAATGCATCCATGACAAAAGGGGTTTTCCTGGAGAATCCGACCCGGTAGGTTTGCGACTCGATCACATCGTCCTTGGGACGGTAGGAGACATAATGCGGCATGCCCGCTTGAGAGGTCTCGTGATCCAGGACCCATGCATAGACCCATTTACGGATATTTTTTATCGGATCACGGATTTCTATTTCCACGGCCGAGGAGAAGGTCATTCCCTCCAGCCGGGTCAGGGTCTGCTCTCCGGCATCGGATGCCATAAATACAAGCTCGTCGTTTTTGTCCATGGGCGATCTCCCTTGCCGTTCCTGCTCTTTTTTATCAGCCGGGATCAGAAATCTTCCGTTCATGTCCCTTCGGTCGATCTGGAAGGGGATGGGTTTCAATCCCTCAGGGTCATGGAAGGCATAAAGAGAGATCTTTGCTGCGGGCGCATGCAGCAGGGGCGGGAGTTCTTTGCCCTTGAGGACCACGGGATAATAAGGGGAAGAGATGGGATGGCGGACCGAGACATGCCGGATGGCTGCTGCGGGCGAAAGGGATGAGGCCTCCTGCGGGAAGATTAGGCAAATCCACAGGGCTGCATGGAAGAACAAGACTCTTGCACTGAGCATAGGGATCATATGAACCATCCTGTCCGGTTGTTTCGTCTCTTAGTGGTCCTGTTCGTAAATATGGTAACGTACCGAGAGGGCCTGCCTGTGCCGGCACGGCAGACAGGTCGTAGGGCGGCCTCATCAAGGCGCGCGACTGAGGCGTACCCCTCTGGTACACCGCAAGGAGCGGAACGCCGAGGAGGCCGCCCTACGGCACTCGAATGCAACCGTATTTACGAATAGGACCACTTAGGACAAAGATATACCAGATTCATGAGCATGGCAATCCGCAAGGGCAAAGGCAGAGACTTTTCGGCCGGTCACCCTTCCCGGCACGGGTTTTTGGGAGGATCCATCACAAAGAAAGGCGCATGATTGGAGGTAAAAAGCGGCGGCTCTTTTTTCAGGATGCCTGACACGGCCGGATGGCGCTTGAACTCCTGCTCTAAAAACTGCCGGACCTTTTTTCTGTGCCACCCCTTTGGATGGACGAAGTCCGTGTAGAGGGAAAGGTCGCCTTCATAGAAACCGCTGGTTTTCAGTCCTTCTGCTTCCGGGCTGGAAACCGGCATGTTGAAGATCGCGAGGTTCAGGAAGCTGATTTCATCCTTGTGCCTGACTGTAAATGCAAGGGTCCTTTGCGCTTCAGTCAGGCTCTCCGGCGGCGTGCCGAAAAGAAGATAGACATACGCGGCGATTCCCGAGCGGCTCAGGGTCTTCAGGGCCTTTGATGCCGTGTCAAGATCAATCCCCTTGTCCATCCGGTCGAGCACGTCCTGATCCCCGGATTCCAGACCCAGCTTGAGCATCACGCATCCTGAACGCTTCAGGGCCATGCAGAAATCCATATCGGCCAGGAGCCGGCTGATCCGTGCAAAACCATACCATGGCACACCGGGGGGATGATCCGAAAGGGATTTGAGCAGCGGGGCGCTCATGGCATTGTCCAGGAAATGGATCAGTGCCGGTTTTGTCTCTTTGGTGAGCGTATTCAGTTCGACGGCTATTCTCTCCACCGGCACAGGAACATAGGGATTGGATTCGGCTCTTTCCGGGCAGAAGGCGCATCGGCGGAAATGACATCCGCTCGACCCGCTGTAGGGGAGAACGAAACCCGGAGAGAGATAGTCCTGGACCGGGAGCCCTGCATAATCGGGCATACTGTCGCCGTTCTGCATTTCGTTCATGCCGGCGAGAGTAAGCAATGGCGCCTCGCCAGGTCCGGAAATGAGGTGATCCACAAGTCCGCGGAACGGATCCTGCCATCCGGGCCTTTTCATCCATGACGTGACCAGCCCCCCGCCGAGGACCAGGCGCAGACCAGTGCATGCCTCCCTCAGAAACCCGATCATGGCGAATGTGCATAAGGCCTGACTGAGGTAATTCAGGGAGAACCCGATGATGGAGGGCTGATTTTCCTGCAGAAGTCCGAGCAGGCGGCTCCTGAAATAGGGATAGAAAGGATTCAGGTCCGGGCGCTCCGAGGCCCGGATCAGGTCCCGGCTCGACAGAGGTGAGAATTCCTTGTCCTGATAATTTGTGAGGCCGACTGTTGCCGTATATTTATCGGCGGCCTTCTCAAGGACTCGGTTCAAGTCCAGGACTGAGCGTTTATAGCGGTCCGGATTCAGATAGGTACGCCGGTCTTTCAGAGAGGCAAGATGAGCCGAACGATGCCGGACGGCCCGGTTTGTCCAGGTGTCGGATGAGGGCTGCGGGCGGCCGAGCAGATAGAGCAGGCCCTCGAGATTGGCATCCAGGAGTCTGCATGCGACCCCATGGTGTTTCAGCGAGCCTGAAAGCTTGGCCATGCCGGCCGGGGGTTCGGATGCTTTTGCTACAGGCGGATAGATAAGAATCATATTACAGCTCGATTTCCCGTCCTCCTTCCTCGCCGCTAAAATTCCGGGGAATGGGGCTGCCAATGCCGATGGACTTGATGAACAAGATGAAAACCATTATAATCAATTTGAACATGCACAGTAAATGTTCAGCAATATACTTCAGAAGTGAGACAGGGTCAAGATGAATGATTTGGTCAGGAGATTCCTCTCCATGAAACAAGGGCGGGAGGAAGACCGCGAAAAAACCGATCTTCTAACTTCCCTGATCCGGCTCTTTGATTCGTTGGGATCAAAACCTGATTTTCTGAACAGCTATCCTGAATTTTCGCCGCTCTTTTTTAGGTTCCGTCAGGACCTTGATCATGGCGATCCGGAGGTCCTGGAGGATGACCTTGCAGCGATTTATTGTTATCTGCACGGGAGCGGAAGCGCCTATTCCCCTTCCGACCGGAAGGAGATGGATGCCTGCGGCGGTTACTGGTGCCATGCCGGGGGGCTCTCCCCGCTTTTTCGTGCCGGCCCTTTCATTACGGAAAAGACCCGGCTCGCGGACTATGGCGCCGGGAACGGTTTCCAAGGTCTCCTTTTCCAGCATCTCTATCCGCACAAGAAGACTTGTCAGATTGAACTGAGTTCGAGGATGATCCAAAGCGGCAGGAGGCTGCAATCCTTCATGGGTATCCCCGGAGAGAAAGTGGATTGGCTCCATAAGAATGTGATGGATGTCCCGCCGGCCGATTTTGATTTCATCTACATCTATCGTCCGGTGCGGCCCGAGGGCAAGGGGAGGGCATTCTATGAAGGCTTTGCTCGGGAATTGGATCATGTCCGGCGCCCGGTTACGATCTTCAGTATCGCCGATTGCCTGAAAGATTTCTTAGGCCGTGGGTTCAGGATCTTTCATGATGACGGGCATCTGACCTGTTTCACGAATCAAGGTTAATACAGGGGGAAAATATGGGAAGCGGAGCCCATCATACGTTCAGAGAGATCGAACGGCATTTAGGCGGGGATCCATATGGACCATGACCTAAAACGCGAGAACCGTGTGCTGAACGACAAGGTACGGGCGCTCCTCAGGGAGAACCGTTTGTTGAAGGGGATCAAAGGCCATGATGTGGATTCTCTTATGGGGATGCTTTACCGTCGGGGAATGAAGATCTTCAGAATGAACGATTCGGATGATCTTCTCCTTGCGCCTTCGGTTCCGGAATCGATCCGGGATGAGTTCATAGACAGGCTCCATCATTACTCCTTCCGGCTCTTTCTCATGGATCTGATCCGGTACAAGAATGAGGCAAGGGTCTCCGATCTGGTCCGTTATTGCTCGCCCGAAGCCGCATCCGAGTATCTTGGTTTCCTGATCGAGGCCGGCGCCGTGGAGGAGTTCGAACCGGGACGGTTCCGCGCCATGCAGCCGGTCAGAAGTTTCGGAGGAACCCTGGAGTGGTACGTGTACCGCCTCTTCCGGGACGAATTTGCCGTACCCGCCCTTTACGGCGTGCGTTTCAAAGGCACGGAAAAGAGCGG
>Ga0210058_1004463_pt1 | contig 10311 bp, 10 predicted proteins | sample CryGeymeta201511_FD_183979 | JGI IMG/M metagenome (GOLD analysis project Ga0210058, IMG submission 183979) | Groundwater microbial communities from Crystal Geyser aquifers in Utah, USA - Crystal Geyser metaG 2015-11 (SPAdes) (version 2) | ecosystem: Environmental > Aquatic > Deep subsurface >...
CCAACTTGCTTGTCGATCCCACAACATAACTTCCCCTGGTTAAAATGTGGGAAACAATTTTTTATTTTTCGCTCCAAAATGCATTACGACACAGTCTCCTGGCGGTAGAGGGTGCGGGTGAGGGGGAATCGAAAAAGAAATGCCCACCCCCACCTTTATTCTCCCCCATCCAGGGGGAGGAACCTGCTTGGGATTCGGACTCCTGATTCCCATTTCATGACAGGGACATGAATTCCTGTCGAAACTTGGTTACAAAACTCTTGACCGGCCCGGCCGCCGCATCCCCCAGGGGGCAGACCGTGCGCCCGGCCATGTGGTCTGCAATATCGAGCAGGAGGTCCGGATCGCCGTCCGTGCCCTTGCCGTTCGCAATCCGGGTCAGGACCTGCACAATCCAGCGGGTCCCTTCACGGCAAGGGGTGCACTGTCCGCAGGACTCGTGTGCGAAGAACCGTTCCAGATTGAGCAGGGTCTTGACCATGGAGGTCTCTTCATCGAGGACAATGACCGCGCCGGAACCGAGCATGGAGCCTGCACGGGCCAGGGAATCGAAATCCATGGGAACATCAATCTCTTTTTCCGTGAGCACGGGACAGGAGGCGCCTCCGGGGATCACCCCCTTGATCCTCTTGCCTCCGATCACGCCGGCGGCCTCCTCCTCGATCATTCTCCGAAGCGGCGTGCCCAGGGGAAGCTCATACAAACCGGGGCGGTTCACCCGCCCGCTGATGGGAAAGAGCTTGGTCCCCCCGCTCTTTTCGGTCCCCAGAGAGGCAAACCACTCGGCCCCCTGATTGATGATGTGCGGGACATTGGCCAGGGTCTCCACATTGTTGATCACCGTGGGGCAGCGGAAAAGTCCCGCCACAGCAGGAAACGGAGGACGGACCCTGGGCCATCCCTTCTTCCCCTCGAGGGATTCCAGCAGCGCCGTCTCCTCACCGCAGATATAGGCCCCGGCGCCGTAGTGGACAGCGACATCCAGATTGAAACCGCTTTTCAGGATATTCTGGCCCAGGTAGTTCCGGGCATACGCCTCGGAAACAGCCGCTTCCATGCGCTCGCCGCCCAAGGCGAATTCGCCTCGGATATAGATGTAAGCCTTGCCCGCGCTGATGGCATAGGAGGCGAGAATCGCCCCCTCCAAAAGCATATGGGGGTCTCTCTCCAGGATCATGCGGTCCTTGAAGGTCCCCGGCTCTCCCTCGTCGGCATTGACACAAAGATATTTTTCTTTGGGAGAGTCCTTGGGCACAAAGCCCCACTTCATGCCAGTCGGGAACCCCGCTCCTCCCCGTCCGCGGAGATTGGACCTCTTGACCTCGGCCGCCACCTGTTCCGGCGTCCACGAGGAGAGGACTGTACGAAGGGCCTCGTACCCGCCGCCCTCCTCATAGACTTTCAGGGTATGGGAGCCGGGCTTGTCAAAATTCTTGGTCAATATTTTTTCCATTTTTACATCCTCTGCTTCCTCCGTGAGCCCCCTCACCTTCACCCCGTTAGAAGTTTTATCACACATTCTGCTGCTTCGTGAATTTCTTGCCAGACTTCTAACGGGGTCAACCCCTCACCCTTGCCCTCTCCCCCATTCATGGGGAGAGGGGATAATCATTAGGGAGAGGAATCTTTAAAACTCCCTCTCCCTTTGGGGAGAGGGTGGGGGTGAGGGGGAACATCAGCCAGTATTCCTTCTTTTTCCCTCGATAATCCGATCGATCTCCTCAATGGTCGCGGGCGCCAGGATCTCATCATTGATCATCACCGAGGGAGAGGCATCGCAGTGGGCCAGACATTCCACCGTACCCAGGGTGAAAAGCTTGTCCGGCGTGGTTTCCCCCACGTCAATCCCCAGGGTCTTCTTCAGATGGCCCAAAATTTCCTCGGACCCCAGAAGGGAACAACTGATGCTTTCGCAAATGAGGATCAGGTTTTTGCCTCCAGGCGCCTCGAGGAACCAGGAATAAAAGGTCACCACCTCATGGACCCGGGCCGGCTGAACCCCGATCAGCTCGGCTGCATACTTCTCCGCATCGGGAGAGATATACCCCGCCTTTGTCTGGATCACCCGCAGAATGGGGAGCAGGGCCGCCTTCTTGTCCGGGTATCGGGAAAAAATCGAATCGATCTCCTTTTCAGGAAGCTTGTACTCCATCCCGCTTTATCCTCTCTCAAGTAAAGCGATCAGCTGTCAGCGTTCAGCTATATCTTCTGTCTTCCGCGGTTACCGCCAACTGCCCACTCGCTCTTGTCGTTACTGCCCACTGATTCTCACCTGTCCAGTTCCCCGGCAATCATGTTGATGCTTCCGAAGATGGGCGTCACGTCAGCCACCATCTCTCCCTGAATCAGATGCGAAAGGGCCGCAACCAAGTGAAAGCAGGGAGCGCGGACCCGTACGCGTGCCGGGATCCCGGTGCCGTCACTCACCACGTAAAACCCAAGTTCCCCGTTCCCCCCTTCGACCGGGAAATAGGCCTCTCCGGCCGGCGGACGGATTCCATGGCCGTCCATGATCAGCTTGAAATGGTTCATGAGCCCTTCAATGGTCGTGTAGACCTGCTCCTTGGGCGGGAGCGTCATCCGCTTATCGTTTAGGCAGACCGGGCCATCGGGGAGGTCCCGCAGGGCCTGCTCCACGATCCGCATGCTCTGTTCCATCTCCGCCATGCGCACCCTGTACCGGTCGTAGGTGTCCCCATGGTCCCCCACCGGGATCTCGAAATCCATGCGGTCATAGACCAGGTAGGGCGCGGCTTTCCGCACATCGTAGGGGATGCCGGTCGCCCTGAGACACGGTCCGGTGAACCCGCAGGAGACGGCATCCTCCCGGGAGATCACGCCGACGTCCCTGGTCCGGTCATAAAAGATCCGGTTCCTGGTCAGGAGCCGGTCACACTCCTGCAGTACATCACGCACTCCGATAAAGGCGGCCCGGCACTTCCCTGCGAAGTCCTGGGTGAGGTCGCCCTTGAGGCCCCCGATCCGAGTATAGGACGTGGTGATCCTGGCCCCGGTCACATCCTCGACCAGTTCGTAGAGGTATTCCCTGGCCTTCATCATATAAAGGAATACGGTGAAGGCCCCCAGCTCCATGGCAAAGGCGCCGATGCAGGTGAGATGGTCGATGACCCGTGAGATCTCGGACATGATTACACGGACATACCCGCAGCGCTCGGTTGTGCCCGCGCCGAAGAGCTTTTCCACGGCCATGGCGTAGCCCACGTTGTTGATCAGGGGAGAGACGTAATTCAGCCGGTCGGTATAGGGGATCACTCCGGTATAGGTATGGGTCTCGGCCTCCTTCTCAAAGCACCGGTGCATGTAGCCGATCTCCACGTCGGACGCGAGAATGGTCTCCCCGCGGAGAGCCAGCATGACCCGGACGACCCCGTGCATGGTCGGGTGCGAAGGCCCCATGTTGAGGTACATGATTTCGTTCCGGATGCCGTTTTCTCCCCGCACCGAAACCCCGGACATCTTAAGCGCAACGGCGATCCGCTCCTCAATGGAAGGCCCGCGCTCAAAGGCTGTCTCGGGCCGGCTCCCCGGACCGACCCTGGGCTGCCGCCTCTCCTTGGGATAGTCCTTGCGCAGGGGATGCCCCTCGAACCCCTCATACATGAGGATCCTGCGGAGGTCCGGATGGCCGTCGAAGGTGATGCCGAACATGTCCCACGCCTCGCGCTCCAGCCAGTTGGCGGAACGGTACTCGCCTGTCAGAGTGGGCACAAGGGCATCGTTCTCTGCCACCGGCACCTTGATCCGAAGGCGGGCCCGGCTCTCCAGCGCATAAAGATGATAGACGACTTCAAAACGGGGATCCTTCCCCATCCGGTCCACCGCGGAAAGGTCCATGAGAAAATTGAACCCGCGCGCCTCCTTGAGGAACCGGACCAGATCCGGAAGGATCTCCCGAGAAATGACCACCGTGTCATCCCCCAGTAAGGAGTGGGTCTCCAGAACCTTCTCTTTGTATCTTTCTGAAATATCCTCTAATAAGGCCATGGATACTCTATTTTTTATATTTCTCTATTCTCTCAGTATACCTGCTTTTGCTTCTGTATCTTTTCCTGGAGCTTGATCAGCCCGTCGAGGACCGCTTCAGGCCGCGGCGGGCATCCGGCCACGTAGATGTCCACAGGGATGATGGTGTCGATCCCCTGCACCGTGGCGTAGTTGTCATAGAACCCGCCCGAGGTCGCGCAGACCCCGAAGGAGAGGACCCACTTGGGTTCGCACATCTGGTCGTAAACCTGTCTCAGGATGGGGGCGAGCTTGTGACTGATGGTTCCGACCACCATGAGGAGGTCGGCCTGCCTCGGCGACCACCTCGGGAGCCCCGCGCCGAACCGGTCGATATCATAATGCGAACAGGCCACGGACATGTATTCCATGGAACAGCAGGCCGTGGCAAAAGGGTATTGGAAGAGGGAATATTTGCGGGCCCACCCGATGGCCGCGTCCAGACGAGTGGTGACGGCCTCCCTTTGCAGAAGTTTCTCTAATCCCATTCCAAAGCCCCCTTCTTCCAGGCGTAGGCCAGGCCCAAGGCGAGTATCGCAAGAAAGACCGTCATCTCCATGAAACCGAAGAGCCCCAGCTTCCGGAAGAGGATGGCCCACGGATAGAGGAAGACCACCTCGATATCAAAGATGATGAAGACCATGGCGATGATATAAAATCGGACAGGCACAGGCCTGTCATGCGGGGAGATGTTCGGGATGCCGGACTCAAAGGGCATGGCCTTGGCCGGGGTCATGTTCCGGGGGCCGATGACCCTGGCCAGGTAAAGGATCCCGCCGGCCATGGCCCCCGTAATCAGAAAGAGGAGAAGTATCGGAAGATAGGTGACGGACATCTGATCCCTTTACGGCATAGTAAAAAGTCCGTCTGCGGCGTTGCGCTTCATCCTTCGTCATTGCAGCGTACTCGTAAGTACGCCTCACTCCTCAGGATTCGTGCGCCTTGCATCCGGAGCTTTTTACTATGCCGTCTATCTTGGAGGCTTTTTTAAGAGACCATTATTAATGATCATGGTCCATGATACCGGCCTCGGCTTTGAGTTTCTTGACCTTGTCTTCGGGTTCTCCCTGTTTCTTGAAATAATCGGTGAGCGCAGACTCCAGGGCCTCCTCGGCCAGGACCGAGCAGTGCATCTTGATCGGCGGGAGCCCGCCGAGGGCATCGGCCACGACCTTGTTGGTGATCTTGATGGCATCCTCGATGGTCTTGCCCTTGACCATCTCCGTGGCCATACTGCTGGTGGCAATGGCCGCGCCGCATCCGAAGGTCTTGAACTTGGCGTCTTCAATCACCCCGTCCTTGATCTTGAGATAAAACCGCATCACATCGCCGCATTTGGGATTTCCCACCTCGCCGATTCCAGAGGCGTCCTCCATCTCTCCGACATTCCTCGGATTCATGAAGTGGTCCATGACTTTTTCACTGTATTCCATATTGCCTCCTTTGTTTCTCATGCAAGCCTTTGGCAGGCAAGAACAAGTTATTTAAATATAACTAACGGGAGGGCTTCTGTCAATTGGTCCGCAACCCGCGGGTCTGCGACAAATTTATGGGTAAATATTTCTCTGGTAGCGTCATTCCCCGACTCGATCGGGGAATCCAGACATTAGAAACTGGATTGTCCGGTCAAGCCGGACAATGACAACCCTATATAATCCTGATGTGTACCAACATTTTTGTCGCAGACCCGCAACCCGCTGGTCATGTGTCATGACAAAGCCGCAGTGCCGCGTCCACATGCGGTCTATTTTAGCGTTTCTGAGAACCATCCCGCGGCCCCTTTCCATTCCTCGCCTGAAAAAGGCTCCCCAAAATACAGAACCTCCAACGGATAAATTACTGACCTCCTTAATTTATTTGTAACAACAAAAATTATCTTGACATACTTTAATTCATACGGTATCCTTAATTCCTAAAGATATCCACCGGAGGTTTTATGGACAAGTCAGTCGTGACCGGCAAGGGCCAGGTCGTCATCCCATCCAAGTTGAGGCGCAAGTTCGGGATCAAGAAAGGAACCCAGGTGTACCTTTACGAGCATAACGGCGAGATAGCCATCCGGCCCATTACGGACGAGTATATCCAAACCCTGGCGGGCATAGCCGGAACCAAGGGGAAGCTGCTCAAGGCATTGATGGAGGAAAAAGACAAGGAGCGTGAACTGTGAGGGCCGCGACAAGGGTCTTGGATTCTTACAGTCTGCTCGCCTACTTTGAGGGTGAGGCGGGAAAGGAGAAGATGATTGAGGTTCTTCGCACGGCTCGGGATTCCGGCCGCCCTCTTCTTCTTTCCGTCATAAACTGGGGAGAGGTTTTCTACATCACCTTGAGAGAAGCCGGGCGGGAGCGGGCCGGCCAACTGGCTCATCTCATTTCCACCTTGCCTGTAGAGGTCATCCCCGCCGACCTGGAACTGACCCGGCTGGCCGCGGAATTCAAAGCGAACAACAAGATGTCCTACGCCGACTGCTTTGCCGCGGCCATGGCAAAATTGCGAAAAGCGGAACTGGTTACAGGGGATAAGGAATTCAAGCAGGTAGAGGGCCAGATCAAAATCATGTGGCTTTAGCCGTGTCGGGCCGCCGCATCCCGAACATCAAAAGCAAATTTTAACGAGGCAGGAATACGAACGAACGTTTCATGCCCAAGGCAGGCCGTTTGTCCAGGAGATCGTCGAGAGCGGCGTGACAGTCTTCAGCAAGAAGTAACGAATATGGATTTGGTCCCCGTTGATTCACGATTCAAGGCCAGGCACCTCTACCTTATTTCTATCCTATGCCTTTGCTCCGTTAGAAATCAATCGCTGCAAGTGACTTCCATTTCTAACGGGGCAAGCCCCTTACGCCGCACTGCATTTCAGTTCTCCTCGCCCTTCCCGTCAGATCAATGCTCCGTGAGAACGAACGTCCCCAAAGTTAATCCCGCGCCGCCATCCCCGCCGGACATTACCCTCTCTTTTACCCTCTTTTAAAGGTATTACCCTTTTTTCTCCAGGGAGCTCCCGGTCCGCGTCCCAGACATTCCACGTTACCTGCTTTCTGAAGATCGCGAAGAACCCGCCTTATCATCTCCCGGCTCGTGCCCGGGCAGGCGCGTTCGAGGTCTGAGACCGTAAACTCCCGATCAAAGGAATTTACCGCTGCCCTTATCAATTCCGTTTTCGCTCCGCGCGGGCTTTTTACCTGTCCCACCCGCTCTTCAAATTTTTTATATGTCGTTTTTAGAATGAAAAGCAGGTAATTGATGTACGGCCAGGGGTCATGAAGGCCGTCATGCCAGCCCGTTGAGCTCTGTTCAAGGGTTTCATAGTAACGTTCCTTGTTCTGCTCGATCAGACGTTCAATGCTGACATAGCGGCCCACCTCGTAGCCTGGATGGTAGCATGGAGCAGAAGAATCAGCCGGGAAACCCTTCCGTTGCCGTCTCGGAACGGATGAATGCAGAGAAAGTCGAGATTAAAGGCCGCCATGGCGATCAGCGGGTGCACCCATCGCTCGCGGAGACACCGGCCCCAGAGATCCGCCAGTTCCTTCATATTATTGCGGCGTTTTCGCCGCGGAAACGGTTTTGAACCGTATTCGCGTTCTGCCGTCGGGACACTTTTCGATGATGTCTCCGTCCTTTTCCTTGTAATTCCCTGCGTCCCATATTTCACCGCGCGTCAGACGGTGCAGTTCCCTGATGGTCTTCTCCAAGACAGGCAGCTTTGCCCCTTGTTCGTGAATGAGCTTGAGCGCGTCACGGTAGCCACGGACTTCTTCTTCGTCTCGGTCCCGCAGGTGAGCGCGGCCGAAAATAATCGTTTTTATGCGCGTTTGGTCCACGGTCACGCCTTCAATCCTGTTTGAAGACACTGCGCTCTCGATGAGCGCATGTTCCCTCAGGACCTTGAGACGCTGCGGCGACTGTTTCGTGAACAGGTCCTGCCTCCCTCGCGCCTCCGCCAGATCGGCCAGATACCAGGACGTGTTCGTGGGAATCGTTTCGGGTTTTGTCGAAAATAGTTTAAGTGTCATCATTTTCTGGTCCCTCCGAGATCATGCGCGACCGGCGAATCCGCCAACATACAGAATATCCGACCGGTCATCGATCGTCCCATGATCTGACACCATGCATGAAGGTGCACTTCGAGGACAAACCGTGTCGCGCGAGCACACGGCCGATTTCGTCGATGATGTCTTGCCGCTCTGCGCTCTGTTCTCTGCGCCCTTCTTTTCAGATCAATGCACCGTATCCATTAAAGCCATCGTGTTTATGTCACGAACAAAGAAACGACCCCATGATTTCGTACAGGTCTTGTGTCACAGATCTCTGTCACAGCATGTTAAAAAGGGTCCGTCCCTAATTCCTCCACATCTGCAAGCGGCCCTGTGTCATATCCAACGCCTTAAGACGTATAGGTAGAACCCCTCACTTAATTTGTAATAGTTCACAATCCTGGCCTTTACATTCTATTATGTAATTGCAATTAATTAGAACAACAGAACAGTATTTGCTGACATCTTTAACGCATATTTTACCAAATGAATTCCCATCTCCCCGGTTCTTATTATAAACACATAAAGAACAATTGTGTTTTTCACACATTCTTGGTACAAAGTCGAATGTGATATCGAACTGTTCAGGATAACCCACTTCAATATGTTCTCTCTCGTAAATTGTTCTCAAGAGTTTAGCAAAAGATAAAGGGCTCGTTTCGTAGATTGTCCCTTTCAGTATGCACTTGCGGAATTTTGGATTGTTATTCCAAACATCGCCCGGCAGTTCTAATTGAGACAGCATTGATGGTGATTTTATTTCAGCAATGCTTCCAAACCCATTTTCTGATAGGGAGGAAAAGAAATAGCCGCTGAATTCAGGAGATTTAAGAAAATCTCGCCATGAACACCAAGCTCTTTTTTGTTTATATATGGCTTCTTCTTTAAACGTCTTAAACTCTTTATCAAATAATTTTATAGTGGATAAGATTTTTTCGATTCTTCTTTTTCTTTTTTCTGCAGCTTCCATATTTTGGCCAAACTTGATGTCTGAGTGGTTAGGTTGCCCGATTCCCTCATAGCTCAATAAATACAACCCAAAGAGCACCTTGGAAATGAGTTGGTCATCTTTCCTAAGAAAATTTAGTAACCGGATGATGTAACGTGTTAAGTTGAAATCATAATCCTGGAGAATCGTGAGCGTGTACAAGATCGATAGGTAATCAGATGGATAATATCTCGATATAAAGAAAGGGGATGTATGTTCTTTAAATTCGTACTCAAGTAATATGCTGTTGTTACTAACTTTCTGATGGGACACAAATAGGTATTTTTCATAATCTTCTTTCTTGAATTTGAACTGATCTTTATATAAGTAATCCCTTCTTTTCACAAAAAAGGAACTGGGTGTTTGGGGATTAAGTAATTGAAGGGATTTTGTCGCTTTTATTTGATCAACCAAGTCGGAGAAAATGAAACCGCCGATATCCCATATCCTTTCAAATTCCATCTGTCTGTCAGTAATATAACAAAGCCAGTGTGTTAATAGTCTCGTATCATTTGATAAATCTTCTTTATAAAAGTTAATCAAATTGTAATTGGTTGCGGTATGCCACCTTGAATTGTCTATAAAATTGGTTATCTCAAAGATATCCCTTATTGTCCTTGACTGTTTCTCTAATGAACGGGGTTGGTCATACGGTCGATGTTCTGATGTCTTAATATCTTCATCTATTCTACTGAAGGCTGGGCTTGTTGCATCTTCATGCACTTGGTCTGTCTCTCTATTCCACCGACGAAAACGCCCATTGCCAAGACTCCACAAAAAGGCATGTCGTCTCATGCTCGGATAGTGATGACTTGAAGAATGATTGATACTAAGACCTATTAAATGTGCAGAGATAGTACTTCTCTTCCACGGCTGATCAGGATGTCTTTCGTAGATTTTGGATACAACTTCACCTGTAGATAGCTCGCCGTTTTCAGTTTCAAACACCTCTTGGATCGCCTCTTTGCAGGTCATCTTATAAAACTCCCAATGCAGATTCATGAGGGTCTATTTTTTTAGCATACCCCTCTGGCAAGGAGAGACTTAAGCCTCGTTGCACACTATGCGTCAACGGGGCAGGGCTTGCCGGATTGTATCCGGTGGCTGAGCGGATTATACGAAAGAGTGGGCGTGAAAACAAGCGAAAACAGAGGACGGACACGGTCACGTCAAAGTCGCCGTAGCTGACGCCAAGGCAGTAATCGCGGAGATGCGAGGGGTGGATTTATGGAGTGCTAACGAACGCATGGCGTTATTCTATGAA
>Ga0210058_1004476_pt1 | contig 10290 bp, 7 predicted proteins | sample CryGeymeta201511_FD_183979 | JGI IMG/M metagenome (GOLD analysis project Ga0210058, IMG submission 183979) | Groundwater microbial communities from Crystal Geyser aquifers in Utah, USA - Crystal Geyser metaG 2015-11 (SPAdes) (version 2) | ecosystem: Environmental > Aquatic > Deep subsurface >...
GACCCCCGGACCGAGACCGAGGGGGGCTGGCCGGGGGCGGTTGCGCTGGTGGGTAGGGCCAGAGGGCGGGGCAGGCGGATCAAGGCCAGCGCCTGATCGATGCAGGCTTGGCGGGTGTCGTCGTGCAGATCTTTCAACCAGCGGGGGGGGATGGCGTCGCAGCCGTAGCACGCCCCGGCCAGCATTCCGGCAATCGCCCCGGTGGTGTCGGCATCCCCTCCACGGTTGACCACATCGACCAGACACTCCTCGAAGGTGTCGGTATCGAAGAAGGCCTGAAAGACGGCGCGCAGGGTATGAACGATGTAGCCGTCGGGGTTTTGCTCGGTGCGTCCGCGAAAACGAAACGTCGGGTACTGCTCGACCAGATCCTTCACCGGGCCGTGGATCAAACCGTTTTTCTCAACCCCTGCAATCAACTGCTGAATCATCCGGTTGACACACTCGGTCCCGGCATCCGACTCGGCGTCGGGATGGGTCAGGTGACCCTGGGCGCGGGAGGCATCGACCATCCGTTCGTCGGACGAACCAAAGGTCGCCAGCGCCACCGGCAGGGTACGCATGCAGGCGCCGTTGCCCCCCAACATGGCACCGCCGGGCGCCTTAACCTCTGCGGTGCGGCGAAAATGAAGGATCCCCCGGCGCACGGTGTTGCCAATGTCGACCGGCTTGCCCCGCATCCAAGCATCGAACGCCTCCCCCACCGCCTGCGCCTCAACCCGACCCTTGTCGAGAATCGCCCCCCCCAGGGCCAGCGCCATGGTGGTGTCGTCGGTGACCCGCCCCTTGGGCAGTTTGAGCCATCCTCCCCCTTGAATCTGGTCGTGGGTGCCGTGTTTGGCGGCGATCTCGCGCGGGGTCATGAACTCCACCGTCGCCCCCAATGCGTCGCCAATCGCCAAGCCAAGATAGGCGGCGACAGCGCGATCCTCGGTGGTGTTGCGAATGCCGGGTCTCATGGGGGCTCCTGGACGACAAAAACAATCAATTGGAAGCGGATAAAAGGTGCTTTGGCCGACGACAGGGGCAAATGGGTAGGGCCGGAAACCCGATGCCCCTGTGCCAATCGACGGTTTAAGGGATTCTTAAAAAGTCGCCCCAACCCAGACCCACCGAACCACCCCGCCTGTGGGAGGTGACTTCTGTCGCCGAAGCGAAGCTGCGTTGGGCGGCCGGGGAATGGTTGGAATGAAGGTACCGGGCTACCCCTTCATTCGCGGACAGAAGTCCGCTCCCACAAAAACCCGCCCCCCCCAACCCAGATTTACTGGACGTCGCACCCTCTTCCGACCTGCGCTTTCCGATTACTCCTCCGGCCCAAAGCAGACCGAAAAATCGGCGCAGGCGGCGCAGCTCGGACTCTTGCAGATCAAAACCTCTTCCTGCTCGCAAAGCTGGCGGTAGAGGAATTTCTTCCACTTCATATCTTTGTCGTTGCGGGCGGCCACCTGGGGAAAGTGGCGGTTCATCAAAGTCGACAGATCGCTGCGCGACCATAGACCCAGGTCTTGCCACAGGTGGTCCGACCCCAGGCAACCCCGAGCGACCACGGTCGCCATCCACCCCGAAGCGATCCCCTCCCCCTCCCGCCCCGAAAGCAGCAAATCGACAAGATCGTCGTATTCGAAAGCGCCATTGAGGGTGGGGGCATCGCGGGTCGCCAGGGGCGATTCGGGCAGGTCGGCGTGGGGGAGCAGGGTTTGGTTGAGGCGGGCGAAATCGGCGGGGGCAAGCCCCAACCGTTCCGGCAACACCCCCCAACCGCCGAGCCACGAGGCGATCAGGCGGACCCAAACCTCTTGCTCGGGCGAGAGCAAATCGCCGCCGCCGAGCTGGCGGTAGATCGAGAGGACTTCAGGGTCTTCCCAGGGGACACCGGGGGTGCCGGGGGCACCTTTTTGGGTTTCTGTTCGTGCAGCGCAGGAAACGGCGGGGCCGGGGCGGGCGTTCGTTCCCCTCAGCTCCACCCCGTCCTGCGACAGATGGGGCTCTGGGGTGGGGATCGCATGGTCCAACACCCCCGACCCCGCAACATCGACCCGTTTCAACGCAGCGCTCATGACGACTCCTTCACCGCGCACCCGTGCCCCTTGTCGGCATGGGGGTGGGCGCAGGCCTCGATGTCGCCGCTGCCGGGGTCGGCGTTTAAATCCAGGCCGATCCACCGTTCCACCGCCTTGGGATCGAAGCCGACACGACAGCGCCCCTCGGCCTCCATTAAAGGACGGCGGATCAAGAGCGGCTCGGCGATCAGCCATTCGAGGGCCTGATCGGCACTTAAATTTTCGGGCACCACCTCCCCCGATTTCACCTTGGGGGCGGCGCGATTGAACCACTCGGGGATCGGCAGTCCGTGCAAAAAGGGGCGCAACCGGGCTTCGCTCCAGCGTTCGGTCAACAGGTTGCGGGCCAATACGATGTGGCCGCTGGCCTCAAGCCACCGTTTTTGCCGGATGTTGTTGCGACAACCCGGTTTTTCGAAGAAGCGGATGACGGCCATACACACCTCGCATCCAGGGGGGATGCACCGAAAGCCTGGGTTCAAAACCTTTGGGACCGGCCGGGGTTGATCGCGCCACCCTTCGACGGGCTCAGGGTGAGCAGAAATGCATCAGAGGGGCTACCACCGAGCGATCATCCAAAACCCGCTCACCCCCCGCCGCACCAACTCAGCCAATCAAAACCAACCAAAACCCCTTACCGCGCCTGAATCTCGGCCATCGCCTCGGCCAGTTTCTCGGGGGGAATGCCGGTCAGCGATCCAGCGGGGTTCACCTGGGTGCCATCGCTGAACAAGATCGCCCCCTCAATGGGGCAAATGCTGGCGCACTGGGGTTCGGCAAAGTCGCCGTCGCACTCGGTGCACTTGTCGGCCTGAATCAAAAAATGGGGACTCGCCTCGACGATGGCGTCGCTCGGACAGACCGGCTCGCAGGCGAAGCAATTGACGCAGGTTTCGATGATCGACAGCGCCATCATGAACCTCTCTTTCAGTTGGATGCGCCGGGGGGTGGCGCTGGCGGGTGACACTGCAAATCCCCCCACCCCCCCTTTTGCAAAGAGGGGGGACGAACGTCGAGCAGGTGGGGCGACCCTCCCCGTTCAAAAAGGCGGGGCCAAAAAATTCCCCCCTTTGAAAAGAGGGGGTCGGGGGGGATTTCCCAACCGCTCCACCCGCCCCACAACTCAACCTGCCGCCTGAACACTGCGCTTGGGCGCGGCCTCAAGCTTTCCCGCAACCTTCATCTCGGCGTACACCGCCGCCACGGCAGATTCGATCTCCTCCATGGCGTGGCCACCGTCGGGTTGGATCCCCGCCTCCTCCAACTGCCCCCAAGGCTCGAAACCGATCTTGGCGCACAGCACCGCTTCGCATCCTTCGAGGGTGCGGATGGTCTTGCTCAGCACGCTCTCGCCGTCGCCGCAGGTGTCGTCGCCGCTGCAATACAGGTCGACCTTGCGGTGACCGATGAAGCGCACGCCGCGGGACGATGCCTCGTAAATCAAGAACTCGCGGGCATGGCCGAAGTGTTCGTTGATGACCCCGCCCCCCTTGGTGGCGACCGCCATCAGCACGGGCCGGGTTTTCGGGGCGATGGCGATGCTGGCCAGCGACACCGTCGCGGTGGCCTGGGGTTTGGATTTTTCGGCCAGCTTTTGCTCGATGGCGGCGTGGACCCGAGCCCGTTGTTCCATCGCGGCGGGGTAGTCGATCTCCATCGTCTCAAGCTTGTCGAGAGTGAACTCGTCGCCGCGATCCTCGCCCAGCATCCCAACCGCATCGGCCCGGCACTGACGGCAGTGGCGCATCATCGCCATGTCGCCCGCGCACTCGTCTTGCAACGCTTGCAGCTCGGCGGCCGAGGGACCGCGTTGCCCCATGACCCCAAAGAAGGTGCCGTGTTCGGCCTCGGCGATCAGCGGCATGACGTTGTGCAAAAAAGCCCCTTTGGCTTTGACAACCTTGCTGACCTCTTTGAGGTGCTGGTCGTTGACGCCGGGGATCATCACCGAGTTGACCTTCACCAAAATCCCCTTGGCCACGAGCATCTCAAGCCCCTTCTGCTGCTGCTCGATCAAGATCTTGGCGGCCTTCACCCCGCGAATGCGCCGGTTGTTCCAGTAGATCCAGGGGTAGATCTTGGCCCCCACCTCGGGATCGACGCAGTTGATGGTGATGGTGACGTGGTCGATGTTGTGCTGGGCCAGCTCCTCGACGTGTTTGGGCAGATCCAAACCGTTGGTCGAGACGCACAGCTTGATGTCGGGGGCCTGCTCGCTGAGGGCGCGGAAGGTTTCGAAGGTGCGCTCGGGGTTGGCCAGCGGATCGCCGGGACCGGCGATGCCCAGCACCGTCATCTGGGGGATGTTGGCCGCCACCGCCAGGGTTTTTTTGATCGCCTGGGCGGGGGTCAAAAGTTCGGAGACCACGCCGGGGCGCGATTCGTTGGCGCAGTCGTATTTGCGGTTGCAGTAGTGACATTGAATGTTGCAGGCGGGGGCCACCGCCACGTGCATCCGGGCGTAGTAGTGATGGGCCTGCTCGGAATAACAGGGGTGGTTGTGCACCTTGGCCCGGATCGCCTCGGGCAGGTGGCTCAGCGCGTCGTTTGAGCTGCCGCAGCCTGAAGCGGCGCACCCTTTTGAGGGCTCATTGGCGCAATCGTCTTGGCCCAACACCTTAAGTTCGATCATCGCTTCCTCCCGGACGGTGGCGATGGCATATGCCGTGGTGGTATCGCTTCAGCCGGGGATTAGCAGGGGGCGTGCCGGGTGTGAAAGATCCGTCTAACCAATTGAATTCAATATGGTTCTACGGATAACTTCCGTCGTGGGACGATGTTGGAGATGGGACTTGGGGTGAGGGATTGTCGGGAAGGCGACAGAGGGGGCATCCACGGTTTCTTGCTGGATGCGGAAGGTGGCGGTTAGATTGCCGGAGCAGCGTCGGCGCAGAGTCGAAAGGGGCTGGTCGGGATCTGGTAGCCCCCCTGCGTTAGGGAAACGCCGATTAAAGGCTCCTGCCTTGAATCAGCGCGCTACGCAAAAACCAAAAGTAGGCGCCATGAGGCGGCGGCGTTTTTGCTTCGCTTGCAAAATCACCAGGGTTTCAGCGACTTAGGTCGCCTCCTACGTTCCTGATTTTGGCGAGCCATCCCTGGGTCGCTCGCAAGCGCTATTCAATCAGCGCTTCCCTAGGAGTCTGTCGGGCTTGAGCGTCCGTAGCGAGCCGAGTGGGGAATCGAGGCCAAATTTTCACGGTTTTGAGGATCATAGTGGTGGCTATGTGACGAAAAACCGGGGGAATTTGGACCGATTATCCGCCGGCGCACGACTGCATGGATGCAGGAGGTAGAGCAATGCAGGAGCAATTGCCGAGTAGGACGATCTCAAGTCCGACAGACTCCTAGCCCCCCCACCGCCGCCCCCCAGTTGGGTGTTGCGATAAAAGAATACCCCTGTTGCCATAAAAAATTGGGCTCATGCGTTTTCCATGGGTTAGACCAGCATGATCCCCGTTATATGGCATCCGTGAATGGTTATGTGGCAACCCTGCCATCTAATTCAAAGTTAGAACTCTATGACTATCGACCAAACGTCCGCTGAAGAAATAGTGGCAGCCATAAACAAGGCAAGCTCTCTGTGTAATGAATCGCTCCGCATAGTCAAAGCAAACGAAAGCTTGGGCCATGTGCAGGTCTATGGGAGGCTTGTTGGAAATTTTATGGGGCACAGCTATACGAACATCCTGGCGCCAATTTGGAAGGCACTTCCAAGTATTGAGCCGCCTGAAATGAAAGAGCCCTATGTCGAACCAGAGCCGACGCTAAGTGCTGAATCGAGAGCCGCGCTTGGTGCATTTGTCACGGAAGCGCGTGCTGCTCTTAGCATCGTAAAGAATCTATTGCCAACCGAAGAAGCTGCAGAATTCCTAGAGTTTGGTGGACTGCCAGAGGTAGAACAAGCAGTGGCAAACATTGAAGAGTTTCCTGCCAAACCCAGATTTCGAGATGAGGACACTCCGTCGTGAGCCGCGTTCTAACCCGGCGCTCAACCTCGCTCCTTTCAGTCGCTGGACGCTGCGCGATAAAGCCGCGCAGCGCCGGTTAGCTCTACGTTACAGGAAAATCGGCACGGATTCAGGTTTACGTTAGCTCTCGAAAAAAGGAAGGAACTTATGGGATATCTGGCGGGAATCGTCTGGTGCATCGCGTTCGGCGGTTTAGGACTCTTTTTGCTGTCTGAAAGAACAAAACATCTAAACTACAAAAAGTTCACAGGCAAAGTTAAATACATTCGAACCTCCGGGATAAATGTTGCCGTCATTGACTCCGGCATACCCGATATTGGGGAGTTTGAATTCACATTTAACGACCTTGGAGATTACCGAGAGGGCCAAGATCTCGTATGCATGTGGAACGGTAAAGACCCTGCTACCGCCAAGGAGGACTTGAGAGAAAATCAGCGGTTAGGTATCTATTTCTGTTTTGGAATTGTTATTCTGATGTTGATCATCTTTCTTATGAACCTAATCTTTTAACTTAACCCTGAATTCGTGCCCATTTTTATGCAAGGTTTTAGATTCGCCGGTTGCCTGTGATTTGACCGCTCATGGTGGCCTTACTTTGCTGGGGCAGCACATCAAGCGACACGCCCTTGTGGATCAAATCATCGATCCGTTGTACCCGATCCAGGGCAACAAAGGTGGGTATCGACCGGCTCCATTGTGCGGTCGGTGAATGTACAACGGAATATATATACAGATGGTTTTATGCTTCAAAAATGACCTCGATATGTCGGCAGCGGCCCTGTTTGTTTGAATGGCTTTGCTGCTATGAATACCCCCACGCCCCATCAACCTCATCAACTTGTCGACCATCACATCCCCCAGACGAATCGGCGCCACGATCCTTGACCACTCCCTCCTATGCGCCGAGTCTTCGGCAGGGTTCAGGGTTTGTTCCCGCCAACAACCAATACCATTCGTATAAAGCACAAGGAGAATTCATGAACAACAAATGGGTGGGTTTCATTGTTATTGCACTTGCGTTGTCGGCATGTTCTGGGCAAAAGGGCAATCCAGAATTGGTGACCAAGGCAGAAAAGGCGGCCGCCGAAATGTGCGGTTGCCAAACCCAAGACTGCGCATGGAAGGTCGATACAGCCGAGCTTTCGGCCTTCACGAGCGGCGATTCGAACATGACCGAGGCAGAGGAGGCTCAATTTAATGTGGCCATGAACAAATTGAACGCATGCAACATGAAGCTTTTTCCAGCCCCGCAATAATGGGCGTCCTGTCCAAGCCGGACAAAACCAGCTTGGACAGGGCCTGATGTATCGGTGGTACACGGTTCCAATTTCGATTGCAGTTTTCAGCAAGGTTTCACCCAGTCCGCTGATGAAGTCTGGCTGCTTGATTTGTGCATACCTCGTTGTTTAGCACCCTTAACCCCACGCACAAAAAAACCCGGCAAACCTTTCGGTCTGCCGGGTTTTTTGGGGGGCGGTTTTCTGGCGTTTTCTACTTTTTGCCTTTCACGAAGACAAGGCGACCCGCTCACCAACGCGGGGTTTACTCCTCCACGGTTTACTCCTCCACAAACGTGCGCAATTTCGACGAACGGCTGGGGTGGCGCAGTTTGCGTAGCGATTTGGATTCGATCTGCCGGATCCGCTCGCGGGTGACCGAAAACTGTTTGCCGACCTCTTCCAGGGTGTGGTCGGTATTCATGTCGAGGCCGAAACGCATGCGCAGCACCTTTTCTTCCCGCTCGGTCAGGGAGCCCAGCACCTCGCGCACCGCCTCTGAAAGGCTGCTGTTCACCGCCGCGTCGAGGGGGTTGATCGCCATTTCGTCGGCGATCAGGTCGCCCAGGCTGGTGTCCTCCTCGTCGCCGATGGGGGTCTCCAGCGACACCGGCTCCTTGGCGATCTTGAGCACCTTGCGCACCCGGTCGACCGGCATCTCCATCTTTTCGGCAATCTCTTCGGGCAACGGCTCGCGCCCCAAATCCTGCACCAGCGCCCGCTGCACCCGCACCAGCTTGTTGATCGTCTCGATCATGTGCACCGGAATCCGAATGGTGCGGGCCTGATCGGCAATCGAGCGGGTGATCGCCTGGCGAATCCACCAGGTGGCGTAGGTCGAAAATTTGTAGCCGCGCCGGTATTCGAACTTGTCGACCGCCTTCATCAAGCCGATGTTGCCCTCTTGAATCAGGTCGAGGAATTGCAGGCCACGATTGATGTACTTCTTGGCAATCGAGATCACCAGACGCAGGTTGGCCTCGATCATCTCCCGCTTGGCCTGGTTGGTTTCGCGCTCGCCGCCGACCACCAGTTGCAGGGTCTTCTTCAGCTCGCCGACCGTCATCCCCGCCTCTTGCTCGACGCGGTGGATCTTGCGCTGATCGCGGCGGATTTCGTTCACATGGGGGTATAACGGCTCCAACCCCTTGAAGTTCTTAGCCTCAAGACGGGGGAAGAGGTGGACGTCGCCCTCGTTGCCTTGGAATTCTTTGATGAATTTCTGCCGGTTGACCCGGTTGTCGTCGACGATCTTGAGGATCGAACGCTCGGCACGGCGGATGCGGTCGACGTATTCCTTGGCCCGGTTGACCAAGTGGTCGATCTGCCGCTGCGACAGCCGCATGGTGGCAATCGCCTTACCGATGGCGCGGCGGTGTTTGTGCACCAGCTTCTCATCGGCGGTATCGAGATTGGCGATGAGTTGCTCGTAGCGCTCGATCAGCTTTTCGGCCTTCTCGAAGTGCTCCAACACCTCGACCCGCCGGGCCTCAAGATCGGGGGCCTGGTTGATCGGCAACGCCTCGCGGTCGAGCTCGTCGTCGTCGACACACTCGGCCATCGCCTCGTTGGTGTCCTCGAACTTGGTCGGATCGACCAGCTCGGCGACCTCGCGCAGGTTGATCTGGTTGTCGCGCAGCGCCCGGCCCAAGCTGAGAATCTCTTGATACGACAGAGGGGCTTCGCAGATCGCCTTGATCACCTTCTCGCGTCCCGCCTCAATCCGCTTGGCGATGGCGACCTCACCCTCGCGGGTGAGCAGCTCGATTCCCCCCATTTCACGCAGGTAGAGGCGAACCGGATCGTCGGTGCGGCCCAGATCTTGTTCTGAAATACCGGCGCCGATGGCACGCACGCTCTCTTGCATGCGGGCCCGCTCCTCAAGGGCGGCGCGCACCCGGGAGGGGTCCTCCTCCTGGTCGTCGTCGATCAGCTCGACTTCGAGCTCGTGCAGCACCTGCAACGCCCTCTCGATCCACTCCTCGGGGATCTTGCCCTCGGGGAAGAAGTTTTCGAGTTCGCTGAAGGTGACATACCCCTGCTCTTTAGCCAGTTCGATCAACCCCACAGGGTTGAATTCGCCCAACTCCTCGTCGCTCTCCTCCTCGAAGGTTCCTGCTGGCGTTTTGAGTTGTTGTTCCTGGTCCAGGGACTGGGTCATGTTGGCTCGTTCCTCCGTCAATCGCGGATGGTCTGTCCGGGATACAGACCGTTGCGACAAAGTCGTTGCAGTTCGGAAATGTCGTCCCACAGGTCCCGATTGGCTTTGGGATCCTGTTGGTACAACGCACTCAAATGCTGGATGTGCCGTTTCCACACCATCACGGCCACCCGGTTGGCCAGCTCCCTGGCCAAGACCGACACCTCCACCCCTTCGTTCATCATCGGCATGGGGGGCAGGGGGCGATCTTGGGATAAATGACCCAACCAGCGGGCCGGTTGCGGTTCAACCCCCTTTTCTTGCGCCTCCACCAGCTCCTCGAACGGCCCCGCCCAAGGGTTCTCGGGCAGCCCCAATTCGAAGACCCGCTCCAGATCGACCGCCCTCCAGGCCTCCTCCTCCATCACCAGCAGATGCAGAAGGCTACCGAAAACCTGATCGAACTGTTCGTCCTCGCTCAGCCGATAGCGCCGAACGTAACGCATTGAGGGGGCAGGTCGGGGTTTCATGCTCGGCGCCGGTTTGGCCTCGACCGCCGGAGCTTGACCCTCGCTCTGCCCACCCAACAAATGAATCGGCCAGTTCAGCCGTTTGGCCCAGGCCATCCGCCACGCCTGCCCCAAGATGGGGGAGGCCGACTGGTCGGCCAGACCCTTGAGTTTGGCCGCCGCCGCCGCCATCCCCTCGGCATCCTCACCATGTTCGGCGATCACCATCGTCCAGGCGAACGCCTCGGGGGGGATCGCCTCGTCGAGCCGGGTCCGAAACCTTTGCGCCCCCTCCTGACGCACCAAGGTGTCGGGATCCTCCCCTTCGGGCAA
>Ga0210058_1004484_pt1 | contig 10275 bp, 8 predicted proteins | sample CryGeymeta201511_FD_183979 | JGI IMG/M metagenome (GOLD analysis project Ga0210058, IMG submission 183979) | Groundwater microbial communities from Crystal Geyser aquifers in Utah, USA - Crystal Geyser metaG 2015-11 (SPAdes) (version 2) | ecosystem: Environmental > Aquatic > Deep subsurface >...
TGTAATATAACCTCTCAATCTTCCAATTTTTTGATCTCTCAGTTTTCATAGTAAAATAGCCAATACCCACCCGGCTCCATTCGGTAAACGGGAGCATTATGGGTCTGGTTTTGGTTTATCTTTTACAGCCGTAAACGGGTACGCCAAAAGACTTTACCATTGGCTTCCATGAACAATGTATCGCCTTTGATCTTTATCCAAATGCGACAACCAATGTATCCGGGTGGGACAAAGTAATGCTTACCGTAAAGTGATATTGTCGATTCCCTTGTTACTTTTCTTCTTTCCTCGATAGTCAGTAGTGTTTCCAATTCCACCCTTGTAATCTTACGTTTGCTTACTCTGTATCGTGCTGCATGTGTTTCGTTATCAAAATATTGACTCTTAAACTTGTAGTTGTACCAGGCAAGCCAATTCCTGAAAGATCCATTTACTTCATCTATTGTTTTGCTGTTTATGACACCGGGAACAAAATCCCGTTGTACAAACTTCCAGAATCTTTCTATCTTGCCCTTGCATTGGGCAGTTGGAGCCCAGATAAGTTCAATACCTAAACATTTGGCATACCACTCGTAATCAGCAGTACCAAACCTGACTCTTGCTTTGTATTGGCTTCCTTCATCCTGAAGCATCTTTTTGGGAACTCCGCAATGCATCAATGACTGATACCATACAGAAAAGACATTCATCTTTCCCTGAGTTTTAAACCACCTTCCAGATGGTATAAACCTGGAATGGTCATCAAGAGTAGCGATAAGATAGAGTATTCCTATCTTTTTAAAATCAATTTTTCCCATGATATCTGTCTGCCACATGTCATTGGGATTTTCTGCTTCAAATCGGATAATGGCTTTTACTCTTTTGAGATTTACCCGGGTAAGTCCGGATTTAACCAAAGTTCTCCATATTGCCCGGTCATGTACGGGTAAACTCAAATAGTCCCGGATGTTTCTAGCTGATCTCCAAGGCTCTTTCCGTTTGAGTAAGACGACTGTTTCAATCTGGGAAACTGATAATTTACGATTATTGCTTTTCCGATGATCGATAAGTCCTGATACCCCGTAAGTCAGATAGGCTCTAACATGGGTAGCAAGCGTTCTTTTGGTACAACCTAATAAACTTGCAGCTGTGTCTTTTCCAATCTCTCGTTTAACAAAAGCAGATACAATCTGTTCACGCTCTGTTATGGGCTTTTTCATATGTTTCACCTCCTCTCCGGCAGGGAAACATACTTTAAGGGATTAGTGGAAAATTGAGAAATCAGAAAGCACCGAAAATTGAGAGATCAGTTTACACTGAACGGTTACAATTTTCTCTATTGACAAGTAAAAAAAAACACTCCATAATAATTTACATATGCCTACAATAAATATACCTCAACCAACGAGTGTCAGGATTACTAATATAGGTTCATTAATAAGCAGTACCATCGGTCTAGTCTTAATCATTGCCGGTCTGGCTGCTTTTGCATTTCTCATCTGGGGGGGCATAGCCTGGATTACTTCCGGAGGAGATAAATCCCAAGTGGAGGCTGCACAGAAGAGAATACAGGCGGCTATTGTAGGACTGTTTATAGTCTTTGCTGCCTGGGCTTTGATGCTTCTTATCCAGGGCTTTTTCGGGGTAACAATCCTGGGTAACATCAGCTTACCAACACCGTTTTGATATTTTATATTAATACCTCTTTGTCCCTCTTATGAAAGAATGGGGAGAATGCGTCAAACATATTCCAATTCCTGCAATTCCTGGGGGATCAACCGTTGATGTTCCTACCCTTAAATGTCTTGAGGTGATTTTTGAAAATATCCTGACTGCTGCCACGGGCCTGGCTATTCTTGCCCTTTTCGTCATGCTTCTTATCGGAGGATTTAAATACCTTACTTCTGCAGGAAATCAAAAAGCCACAGCTTCAGCTGCACAGACAATGACTTTTGCCATACTGGGTATTGCTCTTTTGGTGCTGGCATACCTTATCTTTTATCTTATCTCCAAATTTACCGGGGTTGATCTTCTACATTTCACCATCCCTTCATAAATCCAGTTTTGACCTTGACATAAAGAGTAAAAGAGGAAATAATAAAGTAACCGCATATGTTTCACCTGTCCAAAAAATTTGTTATTTTACTCCTTAGTTTTTTACTATTATCTGCTTTTTTTATCTCTCCTAAAAAAGCATCTGCGGATGTCAGCGTTTATGACTACTCTCTGGAAAAAAGAGCAAACCAGGATGCTGAGGATGAAGTACCTGGTTCCACTCCTATCAACTACAGACGGGTAAGCGATTACCAACTTGATGTTTCTTCAGCGAATTTAACTTGTAAAATTGTCCCGTGTCCAATTAAATGTCAGAAAGATGGTAAAGATACCTACTGCATGGATAACAAGCCTACGGCAATAGGCACCATATCCAATCTCATGGCAGACATGTACGCCAATCCGCCTGCCAGTTTTGCTTTATATATGGAAGACGCCCTGGCCAATGCCGGACTGGTCGAAAGAACTTATGCCCAAGGTATCGGATTTACCGGTCTGACGGCTTTTTTGCCCTTCTGGAAAGTAACAAGAGATGTTGCCTATATTGCTATCATGCTGGTTATGCTGGCAATTGGAGTAATGATAATTTTCAGGACTAAAATTGACCCAAAAACCATCATCTCTGTACAGGCGGCTATTCCAAAAATTGTCGTGACTCTTATAGTAGTTACGCTTTCCTATCCAATTGTCGGACTTCTTATTGATCTTATGTATTTGGTAATTGCTATTGTTATTGCCCAAATTGCCCCTACCATGACAGCAGCAATGGGTCCAGACATCCCAGATAATACTGCTGAGCTGCAACAAACATATATGACCGGTGGTTTTTTTGACCTTTTTGGTGCTGTTTTCTGGCCAGCAAGAATAATTATTCTTACTTTATCTGGCTTTCCTCAATTGTCCCAACTACGATTGCAACCAGATACTGCACAACCTCTAACAGGAATCAGCACTTTCCTTTTTTTCTTCCCGGGACTTTCAGCCAAATTTATTTCAATTGCGGGAGGATCATTTATCCCTGGATTAGGTTTGGCCGTAGCTCTTCCGTCGCTTATATTACTTCTTATTGTCGTTTTGGGGTTTTTATTTACCTTTATCAGGCTTTTTATGATACTTTTGAACTCCTATATCCAAATAATCATCAGTCTTATATTAGGCCCGATTATCCTTCTTGCAGAGGCTTTTCCCGGGAAATCAGCTTTTGGAGGTTGGATCATGAATATTCTGTCAAATTTGGTAGTTTTTCCGGCTACAGTTGTCATCATCATGTTCTCGGTATTTTTATCGACACAAGGACAACTTGGAGTAGCCGGCTTTAGCCCGCCTTTCATTGCAGGAGCTGGTAATAATTTCCATGCCATTTTAGGACTAGGTGTTATGCTGATGGCGCCAAACTTGGTTTTGTCGATTAAGAAACTTTTCAGTCCTAAGCCCAGTATTCCCATGACAGCTGGTACACTACTTTCACCCCTTACCGGTGCATTCCAAACCACCATGAGTGCTGCCAGCCAGTTCTATTATCTTAACCAGATGAAAACTATGCTTCCAGGCCAAAAATCTGCACATCAAGAAAGATAAGTAAAATCAAAATATGTTCTTAGTGATGTCCTCCCCCGCCTCCCTCTTCCTCGTCTTTTGCGCTTAACGCCCTCCAGATGGTAATGGCCATAGCCAGAAGCACTCCCAAGGTAACAATCTCCAACCAGACATCCTCATTTTTAGCGTGACACAGATCCCTTAATTTATGGATATCTGCATTATCAGGAATTTTATAATGATAAAAATGCCCGTGAGGCGGAATCACATCTGCATGCTCCAAAGCATCCCAGAACTCCCTTCTTCCATTGGCCAACCACCCAGCCACATTTCTTCTACTTTCCCAAACATCACGTTGTGCTGAAGAACCTAATCTTTTAGGATCCCAGGCGTAAAACCTGTCTGTCAAGTAAGCAAAATTTCCAGCCACCGACCATCCTATCTCAACCATGTCGTCTGAATATGCGACCACAACCTTTTTAAGAAGCTTGGCAAGTTCATGTTTGTCGGGATTTTGCACCAAACCGTCTCTCATATATTCGACGGCAGCGGCTCCTCCGTTCCAGTGTGCGGCAATATCCCCTCCGCGTCTAAGCCAGTTTCTGGAACCAAGATTCAGCATATCCATCCTGTTGAATGACATATCATCAGTTCCCAATATCCATTCCGGTTTGGATTCCACGGCTTTCCTCAAAAGAAATGGCAAAATCACTTCCCTGCCGTCATTTAACTTTAATTTATCTACCCCTTTTGCATGTTCTTTTTGCAAAGCCTCCATCTGACCATCTTTGGCAAAAAGATGATGTATCTTTTCATAATCCCACTCGTAATCTTCGCCGTTATCCGTAAGACCCATTCCGAACTCTTCATACAGATGTTCTGCTTGTTCCAAGTTGTCAGTTCCCAAAATTACCTGCCTCACCCTTCTCCAATATCTCAACGCGTTATCCCTTCTTGCCCCGTCTCTGATCACTTGATGAAAATCTGCCTCAGTCAGATCCCTGGCATCCTGAATGGCTCTTTCCCTGACTGCCGCCAGATCAGTTTCGAGCTGAAGCACCTGCGCCATATATCTTTTCTCTCTTTCAGTAGGCGTCCTGTCAAGAGCTGTTTTACCATAAAGTTCCCCATATTTCATATCCTCAGGTGGGATTTCCAGAATTTCCTGTACCAGAAGATTATGAAGATTCAATTGTTTTTTCTTATCTTCATATCCTACCAAAGGTACGTCAATTTTGAGATTGTGGGCAACTACCAATGGATTTCTCATGGCCATTTCTACCCAAACCCTGGCTTTAAAGGCTTTTTCATAAGCCCCTACCAGATGATGGGTCTGCTCGGCTATGGGCGTATGTTCTGTCCCTTTTGCCGGGTGTTTGCCGTTTAGCCTGTCCCATTCTTTATCTATAACCGCCTGGAACTTATGCCTGCCGTATTCCTGCCAAAGCTTCTCAAAGCCTCCTCCGCTTACGGCAAATTTGACACCTTCCGCCTGATTTCTTCTTATCAGCTCTTTTCTGTATTCCTCACGATATTTATTTATCACTAAAAACCGTTTAGCTGATTCTTCTGCGTAACGGCCGGCTAAAACGAGCTGTGTTGGACCTCCTAAAAACTCTCTTTTCTTATCCGGCCAGATACTGGTCATATCAAATTGACGCCAGGTAGTATCTTTCCCTATAGCTGATGATATTCCTGAAAAATTCAGAAGATCGATAAATCTTTTGGCGTCTTTCCCGTAGACATCCTCGAAAGTACCATCCTGATAAGCCATAAACGCTTTGATCGCCTCTTTTGAATCCGATATCTTTCTTTCACTAGGTACAAGTTGGTTGAAAAGGTAAAAAAATTTATCGCCACCTATCTTCCATTTATAGACATAGGTACTAAAATAATTTAAAGCTCTGGCCACTCCCTCATAGGCCATACTGTGAAAGCCTTCCAAAGCGCGTTCCGGCTGTTCGGATCCGGGCACCCTGCTGTTGGCAAAAATTTCCAGATAGCGCGCGTTCACCAGTCCCATACCTTTGGCAAGCGTCATATACATATTTAACTCGTCTTCGCTGACATCGGTCAAGGAAAGGGGGCTTTCGCTCAACTTTACCGTATGACCGTCTTCATCTACCACATGAAACTGGGTTCGCTCATCCCTTTCAAAATCTTTGATCACCCCGGCATTAATCCAACCTCTAAGCATGGCCAGAGACTGCTGATCCCAATAAGCTCCGGTATTGGGAGCGCTATACTCTATAAGCCCGGGAGGGATATAGCCGTCGTTTGAATCCATGATGCTCCGCAAGGTAGTTTCATAAGCCCTGAAAGCGGCATTTACGGCCGGAAACATCATGGCATGGGTAATATATTCATTCTGAAACATCCCGAGAGCCTTGTTAAAATTTTCTATACTTGAAGCAGGCTGGGAAGCCCAAAAGTCAATATCCCTTGATTGTCTGATGGCATTTGAAAGATTGTTATAATAATCGCTCCACGCCTGTCCCAAGGGCTCACCTGTTTTCTCCACATAATGTTTGTCCAGCCCTATTCTTAATATATCGGTAAAGGTGGTAAAATCCGCCCTCTCATAAAGCCCGAAATTATCACCCGAGGAATTCCTCTTGTCAGATAAAACAGCTGAATGGATAGCTATAAATACTTTATCCCTGAACTTTCTGCTTTTTTCATCAAGTCCCAGGAAACGTTTCCGTATCTCGGGATTATGGTCAAAAAGCTGTCCCATCCTTCCTTTATTTAACACCATTTGCTGGATAAATTCTTTCTCATCTACAATTCCCTCTTTTACAGTAGGTCTTTCTTGCCGTAAACGCGCTTCAAGACTTCTGGCCAGCTCATTTAATTTGTCTTCTGTGCTTCCTCTTATTGCCTGAACCGCCTGGTCGTAGGCCTGACTGCCCGGTATCTCTTTGGGGTGGATTTTAGCAGCATCCTCCTGTATTCTTCTTCTATATCTTTCCAAGTCTTCAATCGACATAGTGCTTCCGGGTGTAGCGCCTTTAAGTTCAACCTCTCCCCATATCTCATCAAGCGGAGCCAGCAGTTCCTTAGCTACCATACTGCTGTCCGGCGTTTTCATCACTCTCTCAATGCTTCTTGCCGCTTCCTCATCCCTGCCTTTAGGAGAAGCAACCAACCGGTCAATCGCCTGTCTCCATTTCTCCTGTGTTTGCGCCTCATCCAAACGATTACCGTCATAGACAGGCGTGGATAAATCTTTCCTGTCCTCACTATCCATAACAATTCCCGAATCGTCCGCCAGTAAGTCCGCCATGGTGGAGGTAGTCTGATATCCCCTTTTCCTGTTTAACTTTTGATTAACCACATATTCTTCCCAGGCTAAATCCTGAGCCCTGGCACTTATCAAAGCCAAAAGTTCACGTACTTCCGGAAGCTTGCCAGCTTTGTCTGCTTCATATAACAATTTCTGTCCCTCTTTGATAAGAGCTCTGGCATTGCCATGAAGTTCAACGCCCCTGCTTACTAGATTATTTACAACTTCCGCAGCCACAGGACTGGTACTTATAAGATCCCGTAAAGCTGTTTGGATATTGGCATCCTGCCTGATTTTTTCAACAAGATAAAATGAACCTTCCGGTTCACTTTGACCATTCCCTAAAAGCCCTCTTACTTTACCCCATACCTCGTTGGCTCTTTGTTCTCTGGCAAGCCCGGCCTGAACTTCTTCTACATCCGCGCTTTTTGTCCTATGATAAACACGTTCTTCATCTGCCTCATCCCGTCTTTCTTTTTCCTCTGCTCTTTTTTCCCTGGACTCGTGTTTATGTCTTTTTTCCTGCTCTTCTTCCTCCTTCTTTGCCCTTCTTTTCATCTCCGCTTCAGCACGTGCTTTCTGGCTGAAAATCTGTTTAACAAGTTCTTTCAATTTCACCATTAAATTTTCCCTGTCTCCCATGCCTGCAGAACCGTGTTCAGGATTTGTCATATGTTTTCATGATAAAAGGGAAAACCTGATGCGTCAAGGGAAGGTAACAAATATTCACCAGTTACGCCTTAGATACTCACGTAACTTAGGCTTGTAACTGAGTTACTCAGTATATATACTGATCCCGATTAAATCGGGACCAGCATAAACCCCCTCTAATCAGCTTTTTCGCAATGAATTGCTGGGCTTCGACATAAGCTTAAGCCGAATGTCCAAACCTGAGTAAGATGGGTATATCTAAGAATCTGGAATTCAAGAAAAAATCAAAATCGCAAAAAAGCGAACATTACATGATGCATGGAACTGAAATTGGTAATAAAAAAGGATTTCAGTCTCCGCTTGCCAATATGGCTATTCCTCTTCTTGAACTTCCAAAAAGCCTGGCAAAAGAAGGAATTACTTCCGGCAGAATCTGATTTAAATACAAGGTGACCAGGGTATTATAATTATGCGCCTTCCAAAATATCCCTCCCTCCATAACCACAGGCACAATACCCTTAGTTTTTCCTATTTTCATAAACACCCCGCAAAGCTGGATTGCCGCAATCTGGGCTGACCGACGGAAAATCCTTAAAGAAAAATCCTTTGCGTTTTTTTTGGTCTTTTCAGTCACATCTTGCGGATATATGTAAGCATTCGTCACTATCTCGCTCAGCTGATCAGTTGATGAAAAAACGGGGAAACCTTTACCCAGCAACTCATCTTTTCCCGCATTAAAAATCTTATAAAGATATGCTCCGGCAGCTTCCTTCTCCGCCAAAGAATATCCTTTATCAACGCTTTCCTTGTCAACGATTTTTCGCAGCCTGTTCCCTTCTATCTCATTAAAATTCTTTGACTCTATGTTCACAGCTACTTCCCCTTGGCCAAAACCTGAAAGCTCTGACAGTTTTAGAGGAGCAACGCTTGATCTTTTTTCCCAATAGGCAAAATTAAGCCCTGTCCCTACCACACCGGCAACATCAACTCCGTTTCCGCCAAGAAGCAAACAAATTGCGTCATTGGCAACGGCGACTGTAGTATCTATCTTATATTCTTTTATCAGAAACTTGTGATATTCCAAGCCTACTTTTTCCCCAACCAAACCTTTGATGTTTCTACCCTTTGCCATATATAAAAGTTCTCCGTCTATAAACCCATGATGAAGAAGAGGACGCAAGGGATAAGCAAAACCGATACCAATCGGGAAAGACTTTTTTATGCCTTTTGTTACCTCCAATATATTTTTCGTAATCAGGTGGAAAAGCTCATTTTTAGTGGTGTCTTCCGGAAGTGAAAAAGGCTTCCGGTTGATAAATTTTATCAAGCATTTATCTGAAACCCTGAAAGCTGAAGCATAGCCATTAGTTCCCCCGATTGAAACTGCCACGCCAAAACCCGGTTTTGCGGACATCCGGCAAATGGGATTTAAGATTGTCGGAAGTGAGGATTTTTGATTTGACAGCGCAGCGAGAAGTTCCCTTCTAAAAAGTTTGGCATATCTCACTAAGTCGGCAGGAGTAATAAGAGGATAGAGAGCGTCCAGCTTTCCTGAATATTTTTTATCTAAACTCAACATAATTTCATACTATATCATACAAAAGGATACGTTGGAAAGAGAAATTCCAAATTTAATAATGTATAAATTATTCAATTTCTATATTTATGAATTGAAAATACATTAACGCCCATGATTGATTTATTTACAATAGATTATTACTTAATATTACTAATTGTATATAGTATTACTTGACAATAAAAGTAAACCGTGATATATATAGTATTACTATGGATAATTTATCGACCATCACGCAAAAAGGTCAAGTAGTCATTCCTATAGCCATAAGAAATCAACTCCACCTCAAACCAGCCACTAGGGTGTTTTTTGAAGTTAAAGATAACGCAGTAGTCATGCGCCCGTCTCTAACAATCAATCAGGTTTTTGGCATAATCAAGACGAAAAAAAGATATATAAAAAAGGATTATAAAAAAGCCATCCAAGAGGCGGTATTGGAGAAATTTATAAAGAAACAGATATGATTTGTCTGGATACAAACACGCTAATAAGATTTTTTACAAACGATATTCCTGAAAAAAGTCAGAAGGTTAAAAAACTATTAGCATTTGAGGGGAAAATTTTTATTCCTGATGTGGTTTTTCCTGAAATTGAATACATCTTAATAAAAAAATACAATCAATCGAGAAAAGAAATCATTCAGATTTTTAAATTTCTTTCATCCAATAAAAATATTATCCTGACCAGACAGATAAAAAGCGCCATAGAAATATATAACAAGACAAAGCTTGATATGGCGGATTGTTGCATCTGCGCATGCAGTTTAGATGGAAAACTAGCTTCTTTTGACGAGGGCCTTCTAAAAGCCCCTGGGATAAAAAGCTATTGGTAATAACTATCTTTTAAAAGCTTCTTATTCGGGTCTTTACAACAGCATCCTTCAGAACCGTCCCTCTAATATAACCGCAAATGCATTATTGTTGACAAAGTGAAAATTTATAAGATACTAGACCTGTTGCGTATTAGTCTGAGAAGATAACCAGGTAAGGGTATGCTTTTGGGAAAAGGTTAATTATCCGGAGAAAGCCAAGTGATAGTTCCAAATCCCCGCGGAAAGAAGGTTAAGGGTATCGTCAAAGTTCGCTCTTTTATTACGGTAGACATCAGTTGTTGAGCGTAATCTCTTCATTCCGGCAATAGCATGTTCAACTGTTACCCGGAAACTACTGATTAATCTGTTATTCTCTTTGTC
>Ga0210058_1004507_pt1 | contig 10234 bp, 11 predicted proteins | sample CryGeymeta201511_FD_183979 | JGI IMG/M metagenome (GOLD analysis project Ga0210058, IMG submission 183979) | Groundwater microbial communities from Crystal Geyser aquifers in Utah, USA - Crystal Geyser metaG 2015-11 (SPAdes) (version 2) | ecosystem: Environmental > Aquatic > Deep subsurface >...
TCGTCAGTTCCCGTTGCCTCATCTCGGTCTCCCGACCATTGCGATGAGGCCACTATCCACCCTCATGGGCTCATAGCATGAGCCTTTCACTACTTAACGCGAACTGAGCCTACCGCTACGGCTCAGACCGTGCCGGACAGCTATTTCGGCATGCATATCCATCGTGCAGTCCTGCCTCAGCCCTGGCTCCCCAACAGTGACAAGCTCACTCCCTGGCCCGCGGTGGAATTCGGCTCCTGGCGGCTATGGGATGCTTATGTGGCCTGGCCCAGTTTGGAGCCGGAAAAAGGCAAATGGAATTTCGCCACACTGGACAAGTACGTCGCCATGGCCAAGCTGACCGGCGTTGATCCGCTCATGCCGCTGGGATTGATTCCAGCCTGGGCCTCGGCCCGGCCGGATGAGCCATCGGGTTATCGACCCGGCAATGCGGCCGAACCACGCGATATCGAAGCCTGGCGCAACTATGTGCGTACTGTGGCGACGCGCTACAAAGGCCGCATCCGTGCCTACGAGTTGTGGAACGAGGTGAATATCAAACACTTCTATTCCGGCAACCCCGAGAAGTTGGTCGAATTGGCCCGGGTCGCCTACGAAACGCTCAAGGCGGTTGATCCTGAGATCATCGTCGTATCGCCATCCGTCGTCGGAGCCGGGGGCCACCTGAAATGGCTGGATGACTATCTGGCCAAAGGCGGCGGCCAGTATGCCGATGTCATCAGCTACCACTTCTATGTGCCCAAGGATGCCCCCGAGGCCATGCTGCCGCTGATCCGACAAGTGCAGGCGATCATGCGCAAGCACAAACAAGACCACAAACCACTGTGGAACACCGAGACAGGGTGGTGGATCGCAAACACTGACGGCACCCCCGAAGACGCCGGCATCGTCGGAGGTGGACAAGAGCGATTCCGGCTCATTGTCCTGGGCTACGCGAGTTGAAAATCGGTACTGGCACGCGGCAGATAAAGATCTGGTGTGGCAGCCTTTTCCTGTGGCAGCTAAATCAGCGGACCTGGTTGTGGTCACCCAGGAGAACCGCATCCTTTCCAACTACCCGCTGTTGCTACGCCGCCACTTCGGTGGTCCGAAGGTGGCTTACTGGGGACATGGCGCGAACCTTCAAAGCACTGCGCCAGCCGGTTTGAGGGAAGGCTGGAAGCGATACTGGCTGACGCATGTGGACTGGTGGTTCGCCTACACCGGGATGAGTGTGGCGCGCGTGGCTGGCGAGGGTTTTCCGCGTGAACGCATTACCAACCTGGAAAATGCTGTTGACACCACAGCCATGGCAGCCGATCTGGCATCTATCGTGCCTGGTGAGGTCGATCGTCTGCGTCGCGACCTGGGTTGGGAAGTGGGGCGTGTCGGGCTGTATCTGGGTTCTCTATATGCCGACAAGCGTTTGGATTTTTTGCTTGAGGCTGCGGACCGGTTGCATGCCGTCGATCCCTCGTTTCATCTTCTGATCATGGGTGATGGTCCTTTGCGGGAGCAGATAAGAAATGCGTGTGCTGAAAGGTCATGGTCAGCCTGGGTAGGTGCGCAAAGCGGCCGGGACAAGGCACTGCATCTCGCGCTTGCCGACGTGTTGCTCAATCCGGGATTGGTTGGACTGGGCATCCTCGATGCGTTCGTTACCGGGGTGCCGCTGGTGACCACGGATTGTGGCATTCACTCGCCTGAGATCGCCTACCTACGCCAACACGAAAATGGCCTGATGACTGACAACACCCTGGATGCCTTTGTAGCCGGGGTACGCCAGGTTCTGAATGACGATGCCTATCGAGCGCGACTGGTGGCCGGCTGCCACGAGGCAACGGAGCATTACAGCATCGAAAACATGGTGCGGAATTTCCGGGATGGAATTCTGGGGGCGCTAAAAACATGAGGGGGCGGCAATGGGGTTGAATGAAAAGTATGACCGGTTTTATCAGACAGACGGCTCAACTACGGAGTTTGTCAAACTGCCAATCAGACGCTGGCCGCTTGATCGCGCCGAGGCCATCGTGGCGGTTGAGGGCACTGGCGAGGCCATTTTGGATATTGGTTGCGGGAATGGTAGTTTGCTGTATCAGTTCAGGCAGCGTTACGACCGACTAATCGGCCTGGAGTACTCCGCCGGGCGTTTGCGCCAAGCGGAAGCGAATCTGGCAGGGTTGCCGTTCGAGGGTATTCAAGGTTCCGCTGAAGTGATTTCACAGATCAGCGACGCGAGCCTGGACCGCATCATCAGCGCGGATGTGATCGAACACATTCCGGACGTATTCGCGGCCGCGAATGAGATGTTCCGCCTACTCAAACCGGGTGGTGTGCTGGTGATAAACACCCCGAACATCGCTTTCATCAAGAAGCGATTGATGTTGCTGGCGGGCCGCTTTCCCTCTACGTCGCAACCTAATGAGGGGCTCGGGAGTGATCTTCTGTTTGACGGCGGCCACCTGCACTATTTCACGTATCGATCCTTACGGCTGGTGCTGGAGCGCTCTGGTTTCCAAATGATTCGCCCTACGGCCTTCGGGCGCTTCGGAGCATTTCATGGCTTGTGGCCGACATTGACCAGCGTGGGGGTCCAGTGGCTAGCACGTAAACCTGGGTAGCGATGTCGTCTGCGTCCAATCCCATGCGTGTCCTGATCGCCCACAACGCCTATCAGCATCGTGGCGGTGAGGATTCCGTTGTAGAGGCGGAGATGGTCTTGCTCCGCCAGCATGGCCACGCGGTGGAAATCTACTCGCGCCATAACGATGACATCGGCGCTTTGTCCATATCTTCGTTGGCGCGGCGGACGTTTTGGTCCAGCCGCACAGTCGAGGACGTGAGCAGGCTGATCCAGGCATTCCAGCCGGATGTAATCCATTCCCACAACACCTTTCCCCTGATTTCGCCCTCGTTGTATTGGGCGGCGGAACGCGCCGGTGTGCCGGTGGTGCAGACGCTGCATAACTTTCGCCTGATGTGTCTGAATGCACTGTTTCTGCGCGAGGGCCGCGTATGCGAGGACTGCATGGGGCATCTGCCCTGGCGCGGGGTGGCGCGGGCGTGCTATCGCGGATCGCGTGCCGCATCGGCAGTGCTGGCAGGGATGTTGGCGCTGCACCGGGAGCTGGGCACGTATCGGAACAAGGTGGCCCGCTATATCGCGCTGAACGAGTTTTGCCGGGGCAAGTTCATCGAAGGCGGCTTGCCTGCCGAACGTGTGCTGGTGAAGCCGAATTTCGTCGATTTTGCCGCACCGCAACCTGCGCCCCGCGCGGGCTTGCTGTTTGTCGGGCGGCTGTCGATTGAGAAAGGTATGGCCACGCTGGCCGCAGCCATGGCGCTGCTGCCCGATGCGCAGTTGCGGGTGGCGGGGGACGGCCCCGAAGCTGGCTTGCTGGACGGCATGGCCGGTGTGGCCAAATTGGGCAGCCTGCCGGGCGAAGCGGTGCGTCAGGAAATGAGCCACGCGGCGGTGCTGGTGGTGCCGAGCATCTGGTATGAAAACTTTCCACGCACCCTTGTGGAGGCCTTCGCCTGTGGCTTGCCGGTGATTGCCAGCCGCATCGGCGCGCTGGCTGAACTGGTGCGCGATGGCGAAACCGGGCTGCTGTTCGAGCCGGGCAATCCGCGCGATCTGGCCGACAAGATGGCTTGGGCGTTGGCGCACCCGGAACTGACGGCGGCGATGGGGCGCAACGCCCGCGCGCAATACGAAACCGAGTTCTCGGCCGAGGTGAATTACCGGCGCTTGATGGAAATTTACCAAGAGGCGATTGATGAGGTGAAAAGCCATGCCCATTGAGTGCGTCACAGGCCAGGCACTTGGCGTCCAAATTGATGCGTTGATCTTGGGCGGCGGCGGTTGATCGTCTTCTGGCCGGGGCGCGTAAGCCGCAATCGCGCTATGTGGCCATCAGCAATATGCATGTGGTGACGGCTTTGCGATTTGCAGGATGCAGCGAGAACCGCGTGATGATGAGTCGGCGTTAAACTGCCCATCCACCATCAGGACATGAATGGAGGATTCCAAGATGGGTGTCGCCGAACGTATTTATGAGTTGGTTCAGTCTCTGCCCGAAGACCGAGCGGCGGAGGTGCTGGATTTCGTGGAGCATGTGAAGGGGCGGGCAGCCGTTGTTTTCCACGCTTCACGCGCTATTGATTTTTCTTTATTCGATCAAGTGGCGGCGAAGTACGACGGTAAATTTGATCGCGATGCACTCTACGACCGTGCCGGTCTTCGTTGATACGAATATCGCCGTCTATGCCTTTGGGCTGGATGCAGCCAAGAAGGCCAAGGGACGTGATCTGCTTGCCCGGCAGCCCACCATTAGCACTCAGGTGGTCAACGAGTTTCTCAATGTCTGCCGCGTCAAGTTGAAGTTGGAGATCGCTACCCGCCACGCGCTTGCCCGAGAGTTGATCGCAGGGTGTGACGTGGTGGTGGTGGATTCGAACGTTGTCGGTAAAGCCATGACGCTTGAGGCTCAAACAGGACTTTCCTACTGGGATTGCCTGATCGTGGCGTCTGCCCTGCTTTCTGGCTGCGGCACGCTCTATTCGGAGGACATGCAGCACGGCCAGATATTTGAAGGTCGACTGACTGTGCTCAACCCGTTTCTCGGCTGAGCACGCTGCATGAACCGTATTTCTGCAAGGCGCGATCGTTTCGGTGGAGCCAGCACGGCTCCACCTGCGCCTACGCCCGTGCCCTTGATCAGAGTCTTCTAAGTGCGCCCGTCCCTGGTTGTTCAGGCAGTGGGTTGACCTGGTGCCCTTGAACCGCCAAACCGGCCGGGTGCTGGGTGTCCAGATTGATGCCTTGGCTTGGCATGAGGCCATTGATCGCCTGCTCGCCTGGGCGCATGCACGCGAAAGCCGCTACGTGGCGATCTGCAATGTGCATGTGGTGGTGAGCGCGTCGCGCGATGCGGCGTATCGCGAGGTGATCAACGCTTCCGACATGGCGACGCCGGATGGCGCGCCGGTGGCGTGGATGTTGCGCCGCCTGGGGTTCACCGGGCAGCCGCGTATCAGCGGGCCGGACTTGATGTGGGCGCTGTGCAGGCGTTGCGCGGTGGAGAAGTTGCCGGTGTATTTCCATGGCAGTACCGAGGCCACGCTTGCTGCTCTGGAAGTGCGTTTGCGCCAGGCGTTTCCAGACTTGGTAATAGGCGGGTTGGAGTCGCCGCCGTTTCGGCTGCCGACGGCCGAGGAGGATGAGTCGGCGGTGGCTCGTATCAATGCCAGCGGAGTGGGGATCGTGTTTGTCGGCCTGGGCTGTCCCAAGCAGGAAGGCTGGATGGCGGAACATCGCGGCCGAGTGAATGCGGTGATGATCGGTGTGGGTGCGGCGTTCGATTTCCACGCCGGCAAGGTGGCGCGCGCGCCGCGTTGGATGCGGGATAACGGCCTGGAATGGTTGCACCGGCTAGTGTCTGAACCGCGCCGTTTGTGGAAGCGCTATCTGGTGACCAACACGCTGTTCATTCTGGGGGCGGCCAGGCAGTTGTTGTTTGGTAGCAAAGCCGGGTATTGATTGAGTGTCGCGGCCTGGGGTTTCTTCTCCCTTGTTTTATCGACTTGCCTTATTTTCGTCTTTGGAATCAAGAAGGTGTTGATCCCGGAAGGCAACGTGAAAGACCTGGTGGAAATTCCCGACAACATCAAGAACCGGCTGGAAATTCAGCCGGTGAAATGGATCGAGCAGGTCTTGAGCGCGGCCCTCGAACGTGACCCGCAACCCCTGTCCGAGGACGAGATCGTCGCCCCCCCAGTTCCCCTCCCCACGAGCGAAGCGAATCCATCTGTAATCAAGCATTGATGCGGCTTTCTGGCCTTTTCTCCTATTGACACTGGGGAGCCTGAACAGCAACATGCGCGGCGCGGGACAACCCGCGCCATCTTCACTTACCACAACGGGGACATTGTGAATAAATCTGAATTAATTGACGCCATCGCCACATCCGCGGACCTCTCCAAGGCGGCCGCGGGTCGCGCGCTGGATGGCGCCATGGAGGCCATCAAAAAATCCTTGAAGAAAGGTGGCATTGTCACCCTGGTCGGTTTCGGCTCCTTTTACGCGGGTAAGCGTGCCGCCCGCACCGGCCGCAATCCGCGTACTGGCGAGAACATCAAGATCAAGGCCGCCAAGGTGCCCAAGTTCCGCCCCGGAAAAGCCTTGAAGGATGCGCTCAACTGATTTCTCGGGTGCTTAGCTCAGTTGGTAGAGCGTCGCCCTTACAAGGCGAATGTCGGCGGTTCGAGACCGTCAGCACCCACCAAATTGGCAATATAAACAACGGCTTGTAGAAATACAGGCCGTTTTCATTTGGCCTGTTGGCAAGTGCTTTACCCGCGCGGGTCGCCACAACGACCTCAGGGTATGCAGATCTGGCCCTGCATGTGGGCGGTTTCACCGATGCTGTTGCCCAGGATGGTGAAACCACCGGTAGCGTTCTTGAACAGTCCCTTGCCATCGGTGCCGGTGATGACGCTTTGCTCGGTGACCAGGCCGCTGCCGCTATCGAGGATCACTTCCGCGGCATAGAGGCGGGTGCCGCCCAGGGAGAATGTGCTGCGGGCGGTTAGCAAGGTGCGGCCTCCCTGGGCGATGGCTGGACTGCGCGCCTCGCCACCGCCGGACAACAGGCTGCTGATCATTTCCGAGGTCACGCCGGAATAGCCGTAGGCGGGTACCAGGCCGCCTAGTTTGAGCACATCCTTGTAGCATTCGCCCACGAAGGGCTGGCCCTGCATACCCGGAAAAGTGGCCACGGCGCAGCCTGGATCCTGAGTCAGTTTTACGGTGCCCAGGATGGGCACGCAGCCAGCGCTGGCCAGAGAGCTGGTGGCGGCAAGGGCAAAGCAAAGGGCGAAGTAACGCATGGTCTCTCCTGAATGGGGGGGTTGAAGGTGCCTGAATGGGCCGGCGGATTGTCAGAGATAAGCGGCTGATTGTCGATGCGAGTCGGCCCCTCAAAAGCAGACAATTTCAGGCCCCCACCGCCGCTGGCATGACCGCCAAGCTGCTCGTAGCCATTCCCGACGCGCCGCGCTGGGATGGCCGCCTTGCTGGGTGGCGCGCGCGCCGCCCGGCTCGCGCCGCCGCCCGTGCTACTGGCACGGCGGCAGCGGTTGCTGGATGTGGTGGTGCGGGAGCGACAGGCTGCCAGGGCGGGGCGATCCGGAGTCGATTGGCACTTTTCGCCTCACGCCACCTTCAAGGTTTCCAGCAACGTTTTTTCCAGGGCTAGGCGTTTCGCTGATTGTTCTAGTGCTTCCCCTGCCAGCACGAATACGTCTTCGGCGCGTTGGCCGAGGGTGTTGATGCGAGCGGTGAGAACGCTGGCGCCGTGCTCGGTGAGGATGCGAGCAACCTCGGCGAGCAGGCCGGGGCGGTCGCCGGCGGTGAAGGTGAGAACATAATCCTTGCGGTTTTCGCTTGCGGCCAGGTTGATTTCCGGTTCCAGGGGAAAGGCTTTCAATCGACGCGAAAGGCGGCCCTTCGATGGCGGGCCGAGGGGTGGCTTGGTTGCCAGATCGGCTGCCAGTTCGTGCTCGATGTAACTCAAGAAATCGCGGTAGGCCACCTGGGGATGTTCCGGGTCGATGGCGTAGAAGCTGTCGAGGGCGTGGCCGTCATGGGTGGTGTGGATGCGCGCGGCGAGGATGGTGTAGCCGATGCGCGCGAAAAAGCCACAGATGCGCGCAAACAGGGCTTCCTCATCCGGCGCGAACACCATGACTTCGACCCCTTCGCCGACCGGTGCGAGGCGGGCACGGACGATCAGATTCTGGTGGGCGAGCAGCGGTAGCAGGCGACGCGTCTGCCAGGCGATGTCGCGGGCGTCCTGGCGCAGGAAATAGATGTCGTCGAGGCGCCGCCACAGCGCTTCCTCGGCGCCTGGCGGGTAGCCATAGAGTCGCAGTTGCACGCGCGCCTGTTCCTTTTTTTCTTCCACGCTGTCGATTTGCGGGGCGCCGCCTTCCAGCGCCTGGCGGGTGGCCAGATACAGCTCGCGGGTGAGCTTGTCCTTCCAGGCGTTCCACACCTTGGGGCTGGTACCGCGGATGTCGCAGAGGGTCAAAAGGTAGAGACCGGTAAGGCGTTTGAGGTTGCCGCAACGTTCGGCGAAGGCGCGGATCACCTCGGGGTCGGAGAGGTCCTGTTTCTGCGCGGTTCGCGACAAGGAGAGGTGCTCCGCCACCAGCCAGGCGACCTGCTCCGCTTCGATCCGCGACAGGCCCTGGGCCAGGCAGAAGCGGCGCGCATCGACCGCGCCGAGCGCGGAATGGTCGCCGCCGCGCCCCTTGGCGATGTCGTGGAACAGGGCCGCGAGATAGAGCAGGTCGGGGCGCTCGCAGGCGCTGATCAGGCGGTGCGCGAGCGGGAATTCGTGGGCGAATTCGTTGAGTGAGAGGCGGCGCAGGTTGCGCAGCACCATCAGGGTGTGTTCGTCGACCGGATAGATATGGAACTGGTCGTGCTGCATCTGCCCGGTAATGCGTCCAAACAGGGGAATATAGCGGCCCAGAATGCCGAGCTGGTGCATCAGCCTGAGCGCCGTGCTGACCCCGCGCGGTTCCCGCAGCAGTTCGAGAAAGCGGGCATGGTTGCCGGGGTCGCGGCGAAAGCCGGCGTCGATCATGCGGCCTGAGCGCCAAAGCGCGCGCAGCAGACGCGGGGTGCAACCGACCAGAGTGGGTTCGCGTGCCAGCACCAGAAAGGTTTCCAGCAAGGCGGCGGGGTTACGCGCGAACAGATCTTCGTCGCCATCGAGCAGGTTGCCCACTACGTTGAAATCGCTTTGCTCGGATAGTGGGCGCGGCGCGGGGGGCGCTTGCAGGCGGTTGCGCAGTTCGCCCAGCACCAGATTGTTGATCAGGCTGATGCGGCGGGCGGCCCGGTAGTAGCGCTGCATCAGGCGTTCCGAGGCGCGGCGCGGGCCGCTCGTGGCGAGGGACGACCCCCTTGCTCGCATGGGCTCGCTGCCCCCCGAGGGGGAGCAATCGCCCCCTTGGGGCGGCCCGTCGGCGGCGAGGGACGGCCCCCTTGCTCGCATGGGCTCGCTTCCCCCCGAGGGGGAGCAATCGCCCCCTTGGGGCGGCCCGTCGGCGGCGATGCCCATAGCCGCGGCGATGCGTTCCTGGAACTCGAACAGCAATCGGTCTTCGCGCCGGTTGGTGGCGAGGTGCAGGCGAATTCTCAGGTGGGCGAGCAGCGCGTGGTCGGTGGCAAGCGCTCTTGCCTCCGACTCGCGGAGCAGACCAGCGCGCGCCAGGTCGCGCGGGCTGTGGCGGTGTTCATTGGCGGCTGGGCGGGGCCTTTGCGCCTGGCTGGCGCGGTAGACCCAGAACAGAGTCTGGATGTCGCGCAGGCCACCGGGGCTTTCCTTGAGATTGGGCTCCAGCAGCAAGGCTACGTCGGCATGGCGGCCGTGGCGGGCCTTTTGCTCCAGCGCCTTGGCCTGGTAGAAATCGGCCGGATTCATCTGCGCCGCCAGCCGAGCGCACAGGCGCTGAAACAGCGCCGAATCGCCGGCAAGGTGGCGGGCTTCCAGCAGATTGGTCTGGATGGTGACATCCCCCGCTGATTCGGCCAGACATTCGGACAAGTTGCGCACGCTGTGGCCGATGGGTAGGCCGACATCCCAGAACAGGCCGATCAGGGGTTCGAAGCGGATCAGCTCCGGGTTCGCCAGGCTGTCGTCGAGCAGGATCAACACATCGACGTCGGAGTGCGGATACATCTCGCCGCGCCCATAACCACCCACGGCGACCAGGGCGGCGTGTTCGGGCAGGTCATGCGCCCGCCAGATGTCGCGCAGCACCGAGTCGGTCAGGTGGGTGAGGCCGGCGAGCAGAGCCTGGGCGCGCGGCCGCGCCAGGTACGCCGCGAACAGCGCCGCGCGGCCTTCCTTCAGGGCGTTGCGCCAGGCGGCCGGGTTGGCCGTGGGCATCGGGTTAACGGTCATGGCGGCCAGGAACCACCCCGGTTGATGAAACCCGGTCGCGCATGTAGCGCCGGCGTCTCGCCGGCTCGTTCTTCTGATCAGCCCTACCAGGCAGGCGAGACGCCTGCGCTACAGCGGGGACGTGAGCTTGTTTCACGTTAACGGGCATGGCGGCGAGGCCTGATAAAGCTCCTAACCCGGATATTGCATGAATTCGCGTGATGATCGCGCAGGCCATTGTTTGTAATGGGAATTTTGCGAAGGAGCGGCGTAGTTATTCATACGCCCGACTGAGC
>Ga0210058_1004522_pt1 | contig 10210 bp, 8 predicted proteins | sample CryGeymeta201511_FD_183979 | JGI IMG/M metagenome (GOLD analysis project Ga0210058, IMG submission 183979) | Groundwater microbial communities from Crystal Geyser aquifers in Utah, USA - Crystal Geyser metaG 2015-11 (SPAdes) (version 2) | ecosystem: Environmental > Aquatic > Deep subsurface >...
AAAAAAACACCCCCCGCCAGAAGACTGCCGCTGGTCACCGATTTGTCTCCAAGTGTGAACAACGGCGTATTGAAATACTGAATCAAGTTCTGCATAAAAAACCAAAAAAATGACGCTCCAGGGGATTCGGCATGGCACCAAAAAAAACCGCCCAGCTGGGCGGCGGGCGGCATTGCAACATACGGTCTGAATGCTCAAAGCGCCCGCAAATGTTATTTCCCCACAAGTTGTGTGAGCTTGTCGGCCTCAAAATGCTCTTGCCGCGCGGCGTCGACCGGCACGATCGAGACCACCTGACGCGGGCAGTTGAGTTGCTCGATGGCTTTCCAGAGCATGGCGATCTGGTGTTCCTGGGTGGCGGCGCTATCAATCAGGCCGCGCATGGCCTGGCTCAGCGGGTCGTCGTTTTGCGTGACGCCGTAGGCTGAAAAACCCATCTTGGCGGCCACTTCTTCGCGCTTGACGTCTTGCTCGGCCTGAATGATGCGCGCCGGATTGCCCACGGCAGTCGCCCCGGCCGGCACCGGTTTGGTCACCACGGCGTTGGACCCCACCTTGGCGCCATCGCCCACACTAAAGCCGCCCAGCACCTGCGCACCCGCGCCCACCACCACGCCACGACCCAAGGTCGGGTGGCGCTTGGTACCCTTGTAGAGCGAGGTACCACCCAAGGTGACACCTTGATAGATGGTGCAGTCATCACCAATCTCGGCAGTCTCGCCCACCACCACGCCCATGGCATGGTCAAAGAAAACGCGCTCGCCGATCTTGGCACCTGGGTGGATTTCAATGCCGGTCAAAAACCGGGCGATGTGCGAGGTAAAGCGCCCCAGCCATTTCAAACCATGACTCCAGAACCAGTGCGCCGGCCGGTGCAGAATGACCGCGTGCAGCCCGGGGTAACAGGTCAGCACCTCCCAGGTGCTGCGGGCAGCGGGATCACGGTCAAGAATGCATCGAACGTCAGCGCGGATTCTGGAAAACATGGGGGTCGAGTCTAGTCGGTGTGGAACAACATCTTTGCCAATGGGCTCAAGCCCTGGCGGGCGCCTGTTTGAGCATCATCTTGGCCATGCCGCGCAGGATGTGGATCTCTTCCTGCGTCAGCTGCGCCCGGTTGAACAACTGGTTGAGCCTGGGCATGAGTTTTTTGGGTGCTTGCGGGTCCAGAAAGTCAATCGCCACCAGCGCCTGCTCCAGATGCGCCAGCATGCCGGCCACCTGCGCGGCATCGGCCAGCATCACCTCAGACGTGGCGGCCTGCACCGGGTAAGCACCCAGCGCACAGCGCCAGTCATAAGCAATTACCTGCGCTGCCGCGCCCAGGTTGAGCGAGCCAAACTGCGGGTTGCTCGGAATGCTCAGGCACACATGGCAGCGGTAAACGTCTTCGTTGCGCATGCCAAAGCGCTCGGAACCGAACAGAAAAGCCACCCCGAAATTACAAGCTTTTTTGGCCTCTAGCCCTTGTTCTGATTGCGCAGCCAGCTCTGATTTCAAGAGCATATCGAAATGCGCCCGCGGCGTGGTGGTGGGTGGACCGAAGTCGCGCGGCGTCATGGCGGTGGCGCACAGGTGCGTCATGCCGTCCAGTGCGTCGTCGAGCGTGTCGACGATGCGGGCGTTTTTCAGCACATCGGTGGCACCACTGGCGCGCTGGATGGTTTCTTCGCGCCGCAGCACATTGGGCCAGCGCGGCGCCACCAGCACCAGGTCGTCAAAGCCCATGGTTTTCATGGCCCGCGCCACTGCGCCGACGTTGCCCGCCGAACTGGTGTTGATGAGGATAAATCGGGTCGTCATGGTGCGCCGCTAAAATCCCGCCATTGTCGCCTAGCGCATCGCCGCGGGTGGCGCTGATGCTCTTCAAACTGCTCTACCAACCGACCCCCCAGCCCGTGCTGGACGTCATCCCAGTGAACAAACCATGAATTCTCCCAATCTGCACCCGATGATCAATGTGGCGGTCAAAGCCGCGCGCGCCGCAGGCAACATCATCAACCGTGCCGCGCTCGATGTGGAATCGGTGCGCGTCTCGCAAAAGCAGGTCAACGACTTTGTCACCGAGGTCGACCAGGCGTCTGAAAAAACCATCATCGAAACGCTCTTGACCGCCTACCCCGGCCACGCCATCTGGGCCGAAGAATCTGGCAAGGAGCACGGCGCGCAGGATTCGGATTACGTGTGGATCATCGACCCACTGGACGGCACCACCAACTTCATTCACGGTCTGCCGATTTACTGCGTCAGCATCGCGCTGGCAGTCAAGGGCAAGATCGAGCAAGCCGTCGTCTACGACCCGACCCGCAATGACCTGTTCACCGCCACCAAAGGGCGCGGCGCTTACATGAACAACCGGCGCATTCGCGTGGCCAAGCGCACCCGGCTGCAAGAGTGCCTCATCTCCACCGGTTTTCCTTATCGGTTTGACGACAACATCCAACATTACCTGAGCCTGCTCGGCGACATCCTGCCCCGCACCGCCGGCATACGCCGCCCGGGTGCGGCCGCGCTGGATCTGGCGTATGTGGCCGCCGGTTTCACCGACGGTTTTTTTGAGTTGGGACTGCAACCCTGGGACGTCGCCGCAGGCGCGTTGTTGATCACCGAAGCGGGTGGCCTGGTGGGCAATTTCTCGGGCGAGGCCAACTTTCTGGAGCAACGCGAATGTCTGGCCGCCAACCCGCGCGTCTACGGTCAACTGGTGGGCCTGCTGGGCAAATACAGCAAATTTGCCAGCGTCGCTGACAAAGCCAAGGCGCAGGCTAGCGCACAAGAGTTGACCTAACGCATCTTGTGCTTTGCCGCGCTGGCGTAGGATGCTCGCAGCTTCTTTGGAAAGGCTATGGCAAAAAATCTGCGCAAAGACCTGGCACTGGCGCAATACCGGCTTCGCGCCAAGGTTTACGACCACGAACTCGCGGCCTTTGAACCCATTCGTCGTCGCACCATTGACTGCCTGCAATTGCAGCCTGGCGACACTGTCATGGACATCGGCTGCGGCACTGGTCTGAGCTTTGAACTGCTGCGCCAAGGTGTTGGCGCAGGGGGCCGAATCATCGGCATCGAGCAGTCGTCCGACATGATCGCCATCGCCCAGGAGCGCGTTACCGCCCACGACTGGCGCAATGTCACACTGCTGCAAGCATCGGCCGAAGCAGCAAACAGTGCAATGCTGGCCGACGCAGCGCTATTTCACTTTACCCACGACATTCTCACCAGTGCACCTGCCATTGCCAACGTGGTACGCCAGCTCAAACCCGGCGCGCGACTGGCTGCCGCAGGCTTGCAATGGAGTCAGCCATGGGACTGGCTAACCAACGTTCTGGTGCTGGCAGCTGCAATGTATTCCATGACCACGCTCGATGAACTCGACACGCCCTGGATGCAGTTGGCTCGCCACACCAACCCCATTACGCGGGTGCCCTCACCCATGAACGGCACTTACATCGTCAGCACCACGCTGCGCGCTGATAGCCCGCCCAAAAACGGGTAGCTGGCGCACGTTTTACCGAATCTTTATTTTTTGCAACCAAGGTAAATCAATATGTCCAATCCAACCACCACCCCCTCTCCAACAACAGTGCAATTTCCGCTGGAAGCCGCCGCCAAGTCGCTCAAAAAAGCATTTGACCCGTTTAGCATGGTGTCGTCGCAGATCAACGCGCAGCTGGCCTGGCTGGGTCACCCACCCGAGCTGATGCGCGCGGCCGACGAATTCACATCCGACCTGGTCAAGCTGACCAGCCAGACGTTTTTCAGGCCGCTGGGCCTGAGCGAGGACGAGATTCACATCGAAAACGAAGCCGACGCCCGTTTTGCCGACCCAGCGTGGTCCAAGTCAGTCTACTGGGACTTGCTCAAGGACTGGTACCTGACCGTCACCCACCGCATGCAAGACCTGGCATTGCAAACCCCAGGCATGTCCGAACACGACCGTCATACCGTCGCTTTCTGGCAACGCAACTGGCTCAACATGATGGCACCGACCAACCAGTTCTGGCTCAACCCGCAGGCAATGGAGCGTTTTATTCAGACTGGCGGTGAAAGCGTCACCCGAGGCCTGAAAAACTTTGTCCGCGACGCCAAGGCAAAGAACATCCAGATGGTCGACCCTGACGCCTTCAAGGTTGGCAAAGACCTGGGTACCACTGCGGGCAAGGTGATTTTTCGCAACCGGATGGTCGAACTGATCCACTACGCGCCCACCACCGACAAGGTGCGGCAGATGCCGCTGCTGATCATCACGCCGTGGATCAACAAGTTCTATATCCTGGACCTGACCGAGAAAAAGAGCATGGTCAAACACCTGACCGACCAGGGCTACAGCGTCTTCATCTCCAGCTGGAAGAACCCGACCGCTGACATGCGCGACGTGCGCTTTGACGACTACCTGCTCGAAGGCGTGGGCGAGATGGTGCGTGTGGTCACCGAATTCTGCAAGGTGCCGCAACTGCACCTGGTGGGTTACTGCATTGGCGGCACGCTGGTGTCGACCTACATGGCCTGGGCCAACAAGCACTACAGCGCCGACCAGCTGCCGGTGGCGCACTGGTCGTTGCTTGCCACGCTGACCGATTTTTCCCAGCCGGGCGAGATCAGCATCTTCATTGACGAAAAGAGCCTGGACGAACTCGACGACCTGATGACCCAAAAGGGCTACCTTGACGGCAACGAAATGGCGTCCTCGTTCAGGCTGCTGCGCTCCAACAGCCTGATCTGGAACTACTGGGTGCAAAGCTACCTGCTGGGCGAAGATCTGGTGCCGTTTGACGTCTTGTTCTGGAACGTCGACGCCACCCGCATGCCGCAAGCCATGCATTCGTACTACCTGCGCCAGATGTACCTCTACAACAACCTGGTCAAACCCGACGCGCTGACCATCGGCGGCGAACCCATTGACCTGGGCCGCATTCACCAGGAGCTCTACGCCGTGACCGCCGAAGAAGACCACATCGCACCCTGGACCTCGTGCTACCAGATCCGCAAGACCATCCGCCCCAAGACGCCGGTGCGCTTTGTGCGCTCCACTTCCGGGCATATTTTGGGCATCGTCAACCCGCCGGTCAATCCACCGAAACGCGCTTACTGGGTCGCCAATCCGACGGCCAAGGAAAGCGCGCAAGACTGGCTGCAGCGCGCCGAAAAAATCCCTGGCACCTGGTGGGGCGACTGGCTAGATTGGCTCGCTGAGCGCACCGGCGACTTGGTGCCGGCCTACCCCGCTGCCAACCGCAAGTATCCGGCGCTGGCCGACGCGCCGGGTACCTACGTGCTGGAGAAATAGTCAAAAAACGCCGGGGTTCATCAATCTTCTACACCCCCGTCAAACCACCTGCCGACTGGGTGGATACACGGGGTCACAGGCAACAGTGCCGCCGGTGATCAATGCCACCAGTTCGCTGACAAATCGCTCCGGCTGTAATAGGTGCGGACAGTGGTCGGCGCCTTCGTAAAAACTCAAACGGGCCTGCGCGATGTGGGCTGCAACAAACCGTGCCGTGGCTTCGGTATAGAAGTTGCTGGCGGTGCCATAAGCCAGCAAGGTGGGCACCTCAATGGCGGGCAGTACCGGGCGGTAGTCGGCCGCCACCAGACTCTTCCAGATGGCAATAGCGGGCTGCGGATCAATGGTCTGCAGGGCCTCGCGGGCGGCGCGCCAGCCCGAGGAGTTGCGTAAATAGGTCTCACGCGCCTTGCCGTTGAGGCCGAAGGCGATCAGGCGCAGGACGGCCTCGACAAAGTCGGCCTGCAGATCCGCGACCAGACGCTGCGCATGGGCACTGTCAAAGTCACCGTAAATGCCGTCGCGCCAGCTGTCATCGGTCAGCAGCTTGGGCGATTGGTCAATGAACGCCAGATGCGAAAACCGTGCTGTGCCAAGGTCCTGCACGCACTGCCAGAGTGTCAGCGCGCCCATCGAATGTCCAACAGCAACAGTGCGCTCGATCCCAAAGTGGTCGAGGATGTTGATGACGTCACGGCCAAGGCGCCGGACATCGGGCGCCTGACTGACGTGGAGCGCATGGCCACCATGGCCGCGCGCATCAGGGCGCAGCACTTGAAACTGCTGTGACAAGGGTGCCATCAAGGGCGCCCAAGAGGCATGGTTGGCAGTCCAGCCGTGCAACAGCAGCACGGGCTTGCCGCTGCCAGACACGTGGACATGGAGTTGTTCGCCGTCATCGGCGGTAATGGTTTGGTGGTGCATGGGGTGAATTTTGTCCGATACGCGCGCCCAACTGGTTCTGCAACCCCGCCGACGAATAAAACATAATTCGCTGATGTCAAAAAATAGCGCACCATCGCTCCCACCCACTTCCACGCTGTCTGCCCACACGCCCATGATGGCCCAGTACCTGAGCCTCAAGGCAGACTACCCCGACACCCTGCTCTTTTACCGCATGGGAGACTTTTACGAGCTGTTTTACGCCGACGCCGAAAAAGCCGCGCGGCTGCTCAACATCACACTGACGCAACGCGGTCAAAGCGCTGGCCAGCCGGTCGTGATGGCGGGCGTGCCCTTCCACGCGGTAGACACCTATTTGGCGCGCCTCATCAAACTGGGTGAATCGGTCGCCATTTGTGAGCAGATTGGCGACGTGGCAGCGGCCAAAGGCCCTGTCGAACGCAAAGTGGTACGGGTCGTCACCCCCGGCACTCTGACCGACCTGGAACTGCTGGGCGACAAGACCGAAGCGCTGGTGCTGGCCGTGCACCAGGGCCCGCGCGCCAGCTGTGGCCTGGCCTGGATGAGCGTGACGCAGGGCGTCGTCCACCTGGCCGAGTGTGCCGCTGACGAACTCAGTGGCTGGATCATGCGGGTCGGCGCGGGCGAGCTGGTCTACAGCGCCGGCGCCACACCCGCTTTTGAGGCACGGCTTCGCACCCTGCCCTCAGCATCTGCGCTGTCGCTGACCGTGCGGCCTGACTGGCAGTTTGACACCGCATTGGGCCTGCGCACCCTCACCGCCCACCTGCAAACCACCAGCCTGCAAGCCTGGCAGGCGCAAGACCTGGCGCAGGCACAGGCCGCTGCGGCGGCGCTGCTGAGCTATGTGGAACACACCCAGGGCCGCGCGCTTACCCACATTCACAGCGTGCAGGTGCAGCGCGTGGGCGATCTGATCGACCTGCCACTGACCACCCGGCGCAACCTCGAACTGGTGCAAACCCTGCGCGGCGAAGACGCCCCCACGCTGTTTTCGCTGCTCGACACCTGCATGACCGGTATGGGCAGCCGTTTGCTCAAAAGCTGGCTGCTGACGCCGCAGCGCGCGCGCACGGTGGCGCAGCAGCGCCTGCAGGCCATCGGCGCACTGCGGCGTGGCCACGCCAGCGTGGATGGCGCCGGGCCGTGGCAGGTGCTACGCCAACAACTCAAGGGCAGCACCGACGTGGAACGCATCACCGCGCGCATCGCGCTGCGCCAAGTGCGGCCGCGGGAGCTCGTTGGACTGCACGCAACGCTTCAAAAAACAGAGCTACTTGCGCCGGATTTATCTGGGCTGGAGGCCTATTTAGCACAGATCTCCAGCGCCTTGTTGGCGCCGCCCGGCTGCGTCGAACTGCTCAAAGCAGCGATCGCTACCGAGCCCGCTGCACTGGTGCGCGACGGTGGCGTGATCGCCAGCGGCTTTGACGCCGAACTCGACGAGCTGCGCGCCATCCAAACCAACTGTGACAGTTTTTTGCTGGACCTGGAAACGCGTGAAAAAGCGCGCACCGGGATCGTAAATTTGCGCGTGCAGTACAACAAGGTGCACGGCTTTTACATCGAGGTCAGCCAGGGCCAGGCGAGCAAGGTGCCCGACGATTATCGGCGGCGCCAGACGCTGAAAAACGCCGAACGCTTCATCACCCCGGAACTCAAGGCCTTTGAAGACAAGGCGCTGAGCGCCAGCGAGCGCGCGCTGGCGCGCGAAAAGTGGCTGTACGAGCAGTTGCTGGACCAGCTCCAGACCCATGTGCCGGCCTTGACAAACCTGGCCCAGGCGCTGGCCGCGCTCGATGCGCTGTGCGCCCTGACCGAGCGCAGTCTGACGCTGGACTGGTGTGCACCGCAGTTCGTCAAGGAGCCGTGTCTGGAGATAGAAGCCGGCCGCCACCCGGTGGTGCAGGCGCGTCTGGCCGAAACCAGCGCTGGTGCTTTCATCGCCAACACGACCCAGCTCGGCCCCAAGCAGCGCATGCAGATCATCACCGGCCCCAACATGGGCGGTAAATCAACCTACATGCGCCAGGTGGCGCTCATTGTGCTGCTGGCCAGCATCGGCAGCTATGTGCCCGCGGCCAGTTGCCGCCTGGGGCCGATTGACGCCATTCACACCCGCATTGGCGCGGCCGACGACCTGGCCAACGCGCAGTCGACGTTCATGCTGGAAATGGTCGAGGCGGCGCAGATTCTCAACACCGCCACGCCCTGTTCGCTGGTGCTGATGGATGAAATTGGCCGTGGCACCAGCACCTTTGACGGTCTGGCGCTGGCCAGCGCCATCGCTACCCAGCTGCACGACAAGACGCAGGCGTTCACGCTGTTTGCCACGCACTACTTTGAGTTGACCGAGTTCCCGGCGACGCACCACGCGGCGATCAACGTGCATGTGAGCGCAGCCGAAAGCGGGCGCGACATTGTCTTTCTGCACGAACTGCAGGCAGGCCCGGCCAGCAAAAGCTACGGTATTCAAGTGGCGCGGCTGGCGGGTTTGTCCGCTGCCGTGCTCAACCACGCCCGCCAGACACTCGCCGCACTGGAAGCACAAGCAAATCAAAGTCAGCGTCAAGTGGATTTATTTGCCGCACCAATTGATACTGAAATCGTAGCTTCCAGCGCAATAGATACGTGGGCTAGAGGCATAAATCCTGATGAACTCAGCCCCAAAGACGCGCTCGAAGCGCTTTACCAGATGCAAAAAATTCGCGCCCGCGGCTAAGCCAGCCTAGCGATAAAAATCGTGCAGGGTCTTGCTTTGCTCGGCGCTGTAGGTCAGGCCCTTGAAGGCCAATGCATCGAACGCTTTGGACTTGGCCATGGCGGCGATGGCGTCTCGCACCGCTTCAACCGTCACCGCGGGCACCTCAGGCGCGGCGATCAAGGCGTTAAGCGGCATCGCCGGCGTCACGTGCATCACCCGCACGGCGTTCCTGGCAACATGGTCGTCAACCAGCTTTTTGGAGCGTGTCACGCCCACGCTGGCGGCATGGAGTTCCAGCATCACCGGCACGGCATCCTGGTAGCGGGTGGAAACCAGCGTCGGCTTGGCAGTGACGCCACCCGCCTTGAGTGCGCCCTGCGCGGTGGCAGTCGCCCAACTTTGCAATCCTGGCACGCCCATGCGCGCAGAGCCCACGTCAGGGAGAGACTTCAACGTGCTGTCTGGCTTGACAAAGAAATAAACCTGGTTGTTTTTGCGATCATCGGTAAAACCCACCAGCTGAAACTTGTGGGCCATTTCAGCCTTGAGGGCAGCGTGTGTGTGAATCAAGAGAAAGTCGTATGCTTTACCGGCCAGTGCGGCTTCTACCTTGTCGCTGTAAACCGGGTGAAACACAAACTGATGTCCGGTCAATTTGCCCAGCTCTTGCAGAAACGGAGCGTAACGCTGCCGGACTTCAGACTCGCTTTCCTTGTAAGACACCTCTGCATTGATGCCAAAGCGGTACTCCGCCGCGAAGGCTGCGCTAGCGCAGACGCCCGAAAGGACCAACCCGGCAGACACGGTGGCAAGCAAATGGCGCCAGACAACGCCTGCACAACAGCATCCCCGCACACGTGACAACAGCATGGATTCACCTCACAAAAGTCAAATAGCCAAATAACCAACCGAACGCGACCGCAGCAGAGTTTAACGAGCAATGTGTCGCCCGCCCGATAGCGATCAGCCCAGCCTTTACACTTTGCCTTTCCCATCCTGGTTCCTCCATTATTCCAACATGACTTACTGCGTCGCCATCAAACTCAACGTCGGCCTTGTTTTTTTGTCCGACTCCCGCACCAATGCCGGCCTGGACCAGATAAGCACTTTCCGCAAGATGATCGTCTACGAAAAGCCCGATGACCGCTTCATGGTCTTGCTGTCAGCTGGCAACCTGAGCATCAGCCAGTCGGTGCGCGAAATCTTGCAGGTGGAGAAACTCAAGGAGCACGAAGACAGCCAGCCAATCACCATCTGGAATGCCACCAGCATGTTTGACGCCGCACGCGTGCTGG
>Ga0210058_1004523_pt1 | contig 10208 bp, 6 predicted proteins | sample CryGeymeta201511_FD_183979 | JGI IMG/M metagenome (GOLD analysis project Ga0210058, IMG submission 183979) | Groundwater microbial communities from Crystal Geyser aquifers in Utah, USA - Crystal Geyser metaG 2015-11 (SPAdes) (version 2) | ecosystem: Environmental > Aquatic > Deep subsurface >...
GGCGGGCAAGCCTTCCGGGATCGCCGCCACCGCCATGCTCACGGCGGCGAGGAACATGTCGCCGACGCCAAAGCTATGCACCAGCCAGCCGAACAGGAAGGTGAACGCGGCCAGCGCCATGATGGCAACGGTCAGCCAGCGCCCGAAAGTCTCCATCTGCCGCAGCAGCGGCGTGGTCAGGGTCTGCACTTCTTCCAGCATCGCGCTGATGCGGCCGATCTCGGTGTCGTCGGCGGTCGCCACCACCACGCCGGTGCCCTGGCCGTACACCACCAGCGTGCTGGAATACGCCATGCAGAAGCGATCACCCAGGGAGGCTGTCGCATCCACGGTTTCGGTGTTCTTTTCCACGGCGGTCGATTCGCCGGTCAGCGCGGCTTCCTCGATGCGCAGGTTCTTCGTCTTCAGCAGGCGCAGGTCGGCCGGCACCTTGTCGCCGGATTGCAGCAGCACGATATCGCCCGGTACCAGCGTCTCGGCCGCGACTACCGCACGCTTGCCGTCGCGCAACACGGTGGCTTCGGGCGACAGCATGCGCCGGATCGCCTCCATCGCCTGTTCCGCCTTGCCCTCCTGGATGAAACCGATGATGGCGTTGATCACCACCACGCCGACGATCACCGCCGTGTCCACCCAGTGCGCGAGCAGCGCGGTGACCCCGGCAGCGGCCAGCAGCACATAGATCAGCACATTGTGGAATTGCAGCAGGAAACGCATCAACGGCCCGCGCCGTGAAGGCGGCGTAAGGCGGTTGGGGCGGTGCTCGGTCAAGCGGCGCGCGGCCTCTTCGGCGGTCAGCCCGTCGGGCGTTGTTTTCTGTGCGGCAAGCGCTTCGTCCGCTGCGAGATGGTGCCAAGTTTGCTGTGTCATGCTTTCTTCCGTGCTTATCTGGTTAACGCACCCACCACGCAATATGTTGTATTTTTCTGATTGCCAACCCGCTACCGGCAGTGGGTTGGGTGTAACAACCGGATAAGCACGCTTTCTTCCTCTCTGGCGTGCATCTGCAACACGGGGTGCGCAATTTGACTCGGTGCGCACCTGTGATTGTTATGGAGGCGATTTGTCTGGTAGCTGCTTCACCATGCGATCAAAGTCGGATTCGAAGTGCTGGTCGTCCAATACCCGAAACTTGTCGAATTCCTGCTCCGCGTGAGACTTGGCCAATTCAGCCGACACCTTGCCCGCGCCATGAAGAATATCGCGGTCGTTCAGTGTCAAAAAACCTTCCAGTTTGTCGATCCAGTCCTGCATGGTCATGGCAATGCGCCGCATCGCCTGGCCTTCGGCAAAAATCAAATACTGTTCGGCCAGGTTATTGAGGGCGCTCAGTTCTTCCTCGTTCAGGTAATTCTTGGCGATGCTCACATCGGCCTTGCGGATGCGCGCCCCCTCCCAAGTCGTCAGCCCCATGTTCGGCTGGCTGCTATCGGCACGGGTGGCGATCAGTTCGGCGGCAGTCTGGCCGTGTATGGCGTAATGCACCTTGTTCTGCACCGTGGCGAAGAACGTCTGGGTGAGCTCATGGCTGGCGTCGTAATCCACGCTGGTGGCGTAGATGTCGGTGATCTTCTGGTAAAAGCGCCGCTCGCTGGTGCGGATGTCTTGCAGGCGGCGGGTCAGTTCGTCGAAGTAATCCCGCCCCTTGCCGGGATTCTTCAAGCGCGCATCGTCCAGCACAAAACCCTTGACGATGTATTCCTTCAGCTTGTCGTTGGCCCACTGGCGGAAGCGCACGCCCACCGGGCTGCGCACACGGAAGCCCAAAGCCAGCACCATGTCTAGGTTGTAGTGCGCCACCTCGTACTGCTTGCCGTCTGCGGCAGTTGTTTGGAATAACCGAACAACTGAATTTTCATCCAGCTCGCCATCTTCAAAGATGTGCTTGATGTGCTCGCTGATCGTCCCCTTGGCCTTGCCAAACAACTCGGTCAACTGCTTCTGGTTCAGCCAAAGGGTTTCCGCCTCCAGCATCACGTCAATGCGGGTGGAACCGTCTTCGCTCTGGTAGATCAGGAATTGTTGGGGTTCGGTCATGATTTCAGCTTGTCAGAAAAATTGGTTCTATTGATCCGTCCCAGATAGTGCTTGAAATCCGTTCGCCTTGAGCTTATCGAAAGGTGAATGGGCTTCGACAGGCTCTGCCAGGGTGGGTAGATTTAACTCAGATACCACTTCCATAATCCACTCGTTGCGCTTCACGGCATTGAGTCTCATGGCCACCGCCGCTTCCGCATCACATACTGCCGATCTGCCCAGGCAAATTGAAAAAACTCCTTCATGTCCGGTACGTCAGCCACACCGGATGCGACGGGAGAATTGGCTACCCAAGCACCGTTACAGAGGGAGCCGATTACATCGCGCAGTGCAGCGATCAAGGTCACCAGCGCATAGATGGCGTGCTTGGCCGCCACATCCAATTCCGATGCGCGAGTGAACAGGCGAGCAACATCCATATGCCGTTGATCCATGCCACTGATCAGGCTTACGGCAGCGTCTCCAAATGCAACGGACACAATTTGCCCATTCAGTTCAGAACGCTGACGCTCCTTGGGCGTGGCGTGCTCGCGAATAATCCGATTGGCAACCTCGCCCCACTGCACGATGGGGTCAGCCATAGCCTGATACTTGTGGCCAGTCAGCTTATTGATGTTGGAATAGCGCCCGCCGGGGTGCGTGAAATCATCCAAGAAGCCCAGGATGATGATCGGCGAAGAATCCGGCTGAAATGCATCCAGCACAGTTACTCCGTTCGCTGTGCAGATGGCCTTTGCAGCGTCAAATAGGGAGTGGAGTTTGTGACCGTAATCCTCGACGGTCTTGCTGTCTGGCGGAACCAGTTTGTTTCGGGCCATGTGGTCGAGAATCAGGATCAGTTTCATAGTTCGCTCGAAACCAATCGATAGCTCGAAAAATGACGAGTAGAAAAGTCCCTTTTTGTCGCCAAGGTTGGCTTTTCGAAGCGCCGTCAGGCCATTGCATAGGCACGCCTGAGCGAGCAGCCCTTCCTGTTCCAACAAAAACCATGTATCGCTGAACAACTTTGGCACACTCATACCCCATCACTTCCAGACTGAATTGTTCTCAGATCGAACCAATGGGTGCCGACGAAGCGTAAGAGATTCACACGGGCAGCGGGATGGGTGGGGATTCCGACGGTGCGTACTTTCTTATCAGCGTCATATCGGATGAGCATCAAGCTTTCTCCCACAACGCGACCAAACGCATGAAGTGTCGCTGACTCCATGTGACCACGCATTCTTTGCCTGCAAGTTGTACCCTTGCCTCAACCCGTTCGAGTTTGCTGTCGGCTTGTTTGAATTTTTCAATAACCGCTTCGATATCGTCTAGCCACTCGAAACTTGCGTTCTTGAGCTTGGCCATTGTATCGGCGCTGACGCACAGCATGTTTCCTGCATCGTTGAGATAGTCAGCATTTGTGTATGAAAGCAGCGCACACGCCTCGAAATAGTTTTCTGTCACACCTTGGGCATTTGCGGAGGCTTTTGGGAAGGTGTCACCGGTAACCTGACACTTGCCTTGATATTCAGAGTAAAGGAATTTTCGTGCCTCTGAATTTGTTGGTTGATTGCGCACCGGTGAGAAAGTAACTGTTTGCGGAGAAGTGAGGTGTGTCTTGATTGCATCTTGTACGCCATCACGAAGCTTCTCCTCATAACGTATCGGATTAGTAAGCGGCGATGCGTTTACATTGACTTGACTAATCTCACCCCTTTGCAAGCGCGTGAGTCCCTTCATGGCATCCTTAAAGGGAGGCGCAGGTTGTGGTGCCACTTTCTTTGGAACAAGCTTTTCGAATGCATCCAGTTCTGAATCAGATGCAGATGCAATCTTTTCGAGTAGCTTCATACGACGCGGATCGCCCTGCCCGAGCTTTTGCAAGGCCTGCTGTTGTTCAGGCTGTTTCATACCCAGCTTTTCAGACAGCTCCATTGCGTTGCTCGCTGACTTCAAAAAAACCTCAGGCAGATCGTCAAGCCCTAACTCGCCAGGCGTATGGAAAACACCCTGCTTGTCAGGTAGCCAAGGAGTTTCCAACAGTAATTTCCCATTGGCGGAAATCACTTCTTCACGCTCGGCGTTTTCAAAAGTTTGGCGCGATGATTTTTCAACGACCCCACGGATGCATTGGGCGTGGGGCAATAGATATTCCCAAAGTAACCGACTACGCTCAAGTGTTGGTGCATTGACCACACTCTCCAATCCATCCAGCTCCCAGTCAGGGTCAAAACCATCCAGGCCGCGTTTATGCCAACCGTGGTAATGAATTAGACTCACATAGCCTTGGTAATTCGCAGATTTTTTCTTGAAGCGCGGCGACTTGGCCACTCCCAGTCCGGCAAGAGCACTCAAGTCATTTTCTGAATATGGCTCATGCGCAAGAAGGTATATGCCTTTGCAATCGACAAAATATAACTTGTTTTCTTCCGTATTAAAGTAGGCGTCTTGCGCCTTAACAAGTAAAAAATCCTCTTCATTACCGATTGGTTGAGCCAGCAAATAGCGCGCTTCTTCAAGGGCATTTTCCAACCTCGACTTCTTTTCGTGCGAGTCGGTTTGAAGAGCTTGAGTTATTTTTCGAAAATCCCGCTGCCATGTTTCAAGGTGGATTTTTTTATCGCCAGTTCGGGTGTATTTGGGCAATACCTTTTTCAACACAAGGTCTGCGAAGTCTGGCGTAGTAAGTCCTATGTCTTCTTCCAAGAATTGGCGGATTTCCTTTTTTTGAACAAGTGATCGTTTGACAGTCGGCAGCCCAGTTACCGCTTCATCATCCTCGTCTTCGATAGGAAGAAAAGCATTGGGTGTGCCATTTGCACCAAGCGGCACAACATGCTTATCCCCTTCTAGTCGAATTATTGGCTGGCTGGTAAAGCTCCGATTCGCTGATCCCATGTCTGATAGGTACTCATAAAATCGAATTACCCATTGGTCAATTTGCTGAGACATGAACTCGGCAGTTATTAACTTGCCAATCTGTTCGGCGCCAACCTCAATATTTAGTGCAAGTGGATGAGCAATCCATTCAGCCCGCTGAAAATGTGCAACCGGGGTCTTTTTTCCGACTAGAAATTGATGCAGAACGGGGTAGTTATTTTGTGTCAGCTCTGGAACAAGCCATTTCAAACCCGTGTTGTCGAATAACTGATCCAGCTGAGATGGCCCGAAAATCTTGGTTAATTCTGCGCCCCGCGCCAGTTTTGCTTGTGCACCACTTACATAGCCACGGTTTGATGATGGCAATAGGGGGTGATTTGCCAAGGCATCACGAACTTTTGAGTGCAATGGATGGAAGAATGTACCCTCTTTGAATTTGTCGTGATTAATAGGAAGTGTATTCAGTGCAACCAGGTTGAGCAGCTTCAGTTTCTTAATATGTTGCAGGCTATCAGCCAGCAAAGCCGCCGTTTCCTGAACTAGATGCCTGTTAAAATCATCGTCGGACGGGATGTTATCCCTGGCCGGTGTAGTGCGGTAAGGTCCTTGTAGAATGAAACCAACATGGGTTTCTTTGTCAGTCGGAAAAAACACGAATAGGCGTGCCTCCTCGACAGCTTCAATAGTCCCATCCTCTGCCAACCGTTTATTGAGGGCGAAAGCAATCTGGACAGGGCGATGCGCCTTATCTTCACCATCCGCCTCTTTCCATGCAACAGAGCGGTCAAATACTAAAAAACAATGCTCTTTTGAATCACCAGTGATGATGTAAATCTCGCGCGCCCTCTCATCAACCGTGGTGTCCTCACGTAGATAGTGACCGCCTTTTTCTCTCGCTTCCCACTTAATCTCCATCAGAGATTTTGTGAATAAAAGCGTTCCGGCTCCCAGATTGGCGAGCTTGCTCACTATTTCTTCATAGGCATTTTTTGCGGGCTTTAATTTTCTACACTCAATGTAATTAGGATTTCTAATGAGATGGTCGAAGGGCAGAACAAAACGTGTGCGCCCACGTTTGAGGTCATTTGGATATCGCGTTGCCGCGACACTATAGAGCTGTGTTATCTCGAAACTCTCTGCGCCAGAATGCACACAGGGCGCCGCTGTATAGGCAAATACCGATTTAAAACCCAAACCAAAATGGCCAATTTTCGTGATGTCTGTTTTACCCTTGCCGAAGTAGCTGATTGCTTTGACGTTATCTTCTGTAAAAGGCGTCCCATTGTGCTCGACGACTAATTTCTCATCACTGACTCGAAACTGAATTTCTGTAGCGCCAGCGTCATCAGCATTCTGTAGCAACTCGTACACGAAGTGTGCCGTGTCCGCATACATTGCTACTTGAGACATGCGGGATGCACGGTCTTTCCCGAGCTGCTCCTCGTTAAATTGGGATATTTTTTTGTAATCAGTTGCCATCTTCCACGCCACTTTGTATCAGCAACACGCCAAACACCACAGCCTCCGCGATGATGTCCACCCGTTCGGCGGCCTGCCTCAACTCTGCTGTCCGCCGCTCATAATCACGGTTCGCTGCTTCAATCTGACTTTCCCTCATACGGCGAATACGGGTATCGGTGGCGGTATCGCGCTGCTCTTCCAGCAGCGCGATACGGGCAGTGTGGGTCGCATCCAGCGATGCCAGCCTGGACTGTGCAATGTTACCGACCTGCTCGATGTGCTCGCCACGAGCATTGCTCCAGAGTCGGTAATGCGACTGTTCGAGGGTGTGTTCCTCGTTGGATGTAATGGGCTGGTCAGCCGCGCCCTCGCGCGCGGATTCCAGTAGTCCCAACATGCGCCCGTCGACAGCCGGATCGGCGCATACAGGCTGAAAGGTAAAATCTTCCTTGAGGCCAAGTTTGCGCCAACGGTAAATAGCGTAAGAGTGTCGCCCCGGTGGCAAATCATTTGCTGTGACCACAAGGTTGCCGATAAGGGGCGTGGCGGGTTCGGTGGCTTGGGCAGCCTGCCGTGCCAGTGGATGCGCGGGGGTAATAAAAACGATGTCGCGCCGGTCGGCTGCGGTAGCAGCATCGAAAGTGAGGGTGAGGTAAGGGTCGCTGCCCTTCAGCCAGCGCTGCCAAGTTTGGGCAGTAGCCCCGGTAAGGTTGAGCGCCTGAAAATCGGCGAGCAGTTTTTCTCGCGTTTCCTGCCCGAATTGCAGCGCGTTGACAGGTTTGCGTGCTAGTGATCGAGATGCTTTGCCCGGCACCAATTTTTCCAGATAACACTCCACCAGATTGGCAAGCATGGTAGGGGTGAGCCAGAAACTAGATGCCTGCTTGACTAGCTCCTCGTCCCGCTTGGGCAGACTGAGTCCGAAAAGTTTTGCCTGCGCTTCTTCCAGTTTAGCCTGTTCCTGAATGGCGCGGATTTCGTTTTCGGCCAATTGTTGCAGGCGGTTGGCCTGCTCTGACGGCGTAAGTGCAAGGTTCTCGGCGATGTCGTGAATTTCGCGGGTAAGCTTGCCCAAGATTTCCTCACTGCCGCCCAGAGCTTGCCGGAACACGCCGATGCGCAGCAAGCAGCGTTCGTAAATTTCCGCATCTACGGTGCCGGGTGTGATGAGGTTGTATATCACCACCGTTTCACTCTTCTGCCCGTAGCGGTCTATACGGCCAATACGTTGTTCGACGCGCATAGGGTTCCAAGGCAAGTCGTAGTTCACCATGCCGTCGCAGAACTGGAAATCGAGGCCTTCGCAACCCACTTCGGAGGAGAGCAAAACATCCAGCGCCTGTGGGTCTTCCTTTGCCAGGCTGAAACGATGACGTAATTCGCGTCGCTCGTCGTCTGGAATATCGCCATGAATAAGACCGATACGGATAGATTCGCTGAATAATCGCTTCACCAGATAAGCCAAGGTGTGGCGGAACGTGCTGAATACCAGCAGCTTGTTGTTAGATAGTTTTTGTTTATCGCGGATGACTTTCAGGAATGCGTCGAACTTCGGATCTTCACCAGAGAGTTGTTGCGCACGGCTTATCAGATCATCAACATCGGCACGGAAGTCATCGAGTACATCGCCAATGTCATCAAGAGCTTCATCGTCACTCGCCTCGCTCAGTTCGATTTGCGAAAGGTGCCGATGAAGGATGCTCTCCAACAAAGGAGCTAGGCCAAATACGCAACTCGCCGCCTGTCGCCGAACGGTGGTGAGCATGAACATCAGATTCTGGTCGCCATGACGATGAGCCAGGATGCGAGCTATGAGGTCTATCAGATCACCATGTAGCGCCTCCTGCTCGGTCGTAAATGCCACTGAAACAGTTTCCGGTTTGCGCGTGGTAAAGCTGCCAATATCGCGCCGCCTGGTACGGTTAATTAGAGATGAGAAGGTGTAGAGGTCTTCCAGTTGCCGAATAAGCGCAAGGCGACTTTCGTCATTACAGACTTCTGCACCCAGCTTGTCACAAACTTCTTGAAGCGTGGGATCAGCGGTTAGTACGCCTCGCCCCCAAGCCGTAGCAACGGCAGACTCAATTGAAACGCGAGTCGCAGACTTCCAGCCTGGGCGGGCAGCCCGCGCTGCCTCAATTGCGGCGTTGATGTGCGGATTGGGTTCGGACATCTGCTCAAAAGCCTGGCGACTGGGCAGGGCATCAGAGCGCAACAGATGCAGCAGGTTGTAAAGGTCGTTATCACCCAACTGGATCGGCGTGGCAGAGAGCAGCACGACGGCTTCTGCGTTGTCGCAAAAATAGCGTACGTTGCGATAAGCCCAAGTGTCGGTGTTGCGAATGTGATGCGCCTCGTCAACAATGACAAGATCGAAAGCAGGCGGCGGATCGAGATCGAGCAAACCGCGCTGTTTCTTGCGGCCTTGTTGCTTACCTATCAGCAGTGTTTCATCGAGCAGGGAGTAAGGTAGAATCGCACGGGCGTATTGTTGCGGCCAGATGCCATCCAGATGAGTCTCTTCCAAACAGTAGCGCAGAGCGGCGCCGTCCAGATGCGCGAACTGTTCGTCGAATCGCTTCATTTCTTCCATCCACTTGCGTTCTGCCACAAGCGGTTTGGGGCAAATTATCAGCACCGAACGTAATTCGCGCCGCGCTTGCAGCTCTTTGAGAATTAAGCCAGCCTCGATAGTCTTGCCCACACCCACCTCGTCAGCGATGAGCAGACGAGGTCTATCGGCCTGAATAAGTTTGAGTACAGGGCGGAACTGGTAGGGAACAAAGTTGATGCGCGAAGCGAACAGCGAATACAGGTGGCTGACGCTGGGGTGGCGCAGTTGCAGGGCAGACAGCGCAGCGTGCAGTGCCTCCGGGGTCACACTGACGCGGGCAGGGTGGCCGGCTGTAAGTTCTATTTGTGATGCGTAGTAGGTTGCAACAGCACCATCGTGAAAGACTTGGAAGCGATTCTCTGGATCGCCAGGCAAGCAAGCAATGACTGCGCCCGTAATGGCGGGCTGCGCTTTGAGCCTGACAACAGCGCCGGTCTTGAACTCACCGGGTGTGTCTGGAGTTAGTGCCTGGCTAATGGGCTGGGCATTTGCCCCTGTCAATTTTTCCATTGCGGCCTGCTTGTACTGCCGTAGCTCTTCCAGTACCTCGGCATTAACACCCAGCGCCTGTTGCAGCCGTTCAATGGTATCAAGGTCACGGTAATACGTTTCATCATCCAAGCCACCGGAAGGGAGGTGTGCCCAACGGTTGCGTATGCTTTGTGTTTCCTTAAGCCAATTGCGAGCATCCTTGTTCAAGTTGGCGTGGTTGGATAACTCAAACCAATTCTGGTCTAGCACACGCAACAAGGCAGCCAGATCAAGACTGCCCAGTTGCGTGATTCCACGCTGCTCTGCTTGCTGCCGTTGCATGTGACTCAAGGCACTCAGCACATAACGATTCCACCAGTTGTTGGCAAGCGCAGGCAACCAGCCAGAAAGCAGGCGTTGTAATTCTCTTGTTAAGCTCCGCAGCAATTGGTCCACAATGCAATGGTAGAAATATGAGTAGCTTTAGAATTGTAGTTTAGCCGTTAAATTATGACCTACTCTCACCCCATAATCCAATCCTCCATAGGTGGCCCACTCCCCCTTTTAAAGATAAGGATTCGTCACCCAATGTCACTAACTTAAGGGAAGAATCATTCTGTTCAAATAGATAGAGGCGGCTGAGAGCCTCGTCGCATTATCATGCGGGTGTCGAATCCGTGATGCGTAACGCGAAAGGATCAGCCGCCATGAATGATAGCAAGAAACGGCATCTTGCCGAACAAGTGCGCCGGTTTCGCGCGCG